>ENA-ORBV01003614-ORBV01003614.1-microbial-mat-metagenome-genome-assembly--contig:-NODE-3614-length-30730-cov-12.149284_pt1 | contig 30730 bp, 22 predicted proteins | sample MGYA00237777_ERZ505514 | MGnify/ENA primary metagenome ERZ505514 (study PRJEB26160, sample SAMN06269048) | microbial mat metagenome | isolation source: Oligotrophic lake microbial mat | place... | reverse complement strand
ATTCCTGACAGGTGAGTGGCGGAGTACCGCCATTCACCTGCCAGGAATTCTGTCAAGAGAAGAAAAGGGGCGTGGCGACCAAGTGTGCTGGCCCGGCGACCAAGTGCGGCTCAGCGTCGGAACGGAAACGTCAGTTCCAGTGAGGCTGGGCGTGGCGGCGGAGTGTGCCGAGTTGCTCGGGATCGAGACATCAGTTCCGAGGAAGCTGGGCGTGGCGACCAAGTGTGCTGGCCCGGCGACCAAGTGCGGCTCAGCGTCGGAACGGAAACGTCAGTTCCGGTGAAGCTGGGCGTGGCGGCGGAGTGTGCCGAGTTGCTCGGGATCGAGACATCAGTTCCGAGGAGGCTGGGCGTGGCGGCGAAGTGTGCTCGAGTTGCTCGGAATGGAAACGTCATTTCCGGTGCAGCTGAACGTGGCGACCGAGTGCGTCGAGTTGATCGGACTGAGAACGGTTGTTGCGGTGAAGCTGGGCGTCGCAACCACCCAAGCTCGAATCTCTGCCCGAGTTCCCTACCCGCTCACTCACGCCCACAAGACGAGATCGCGCGTCGACAGATCGAGATCCGCCGTCGATCGTGCCCTCACTCGAATGCCATAGCTGAACGAGCCCGACCGCGCGATCTTGTGCTGACCCTCGAAAGTGCGCACGCCGTTCTTCTTCGATTGAATCGGATCGAGCACGAGCACGATCGGCATGTCCAGATCGCTGCCGCCGCGCGTGTGTCCGAGAACGAGCTCCACCGCGACATCCTCGGGAGTCAGCGTGCCCAGTTCGACATCGACCCGCACGTCGAGCGAATCCCCCACGCGCAATGTCGACACATCGGCAATCTGCGCTTCCTTGATCTTGATCGACGCGAATCCTTGCTGAATCGCCTGCGCCCGCTCACTGCGTTTGCGCGCGGGCTCGAAACGATTTTCCTGCATCGAGAACCACGCCGCACCCAGATGCACGTAGGCTCGATCGGTGTACTCGCGCACCATGCGATCGGTGTTGAACGTCGGCGGAATCGTCGCCAAGTTGATCTTCACGCGCTCGAGCCAACGTTTGGGAACGCCCTTCGCATCTCGGTCGTAGAAGAGCGGCACCACTTCGCCCTCGAGCAAACGGTAGAGCTGCACGACGTCTTCTTCGTCCTGCAATTCTTGCGTCGAGTACGTCGCTCCCTTGCCGATCGCCCAACCATTCTTCTCGTCGATTTCGTGCGCTTCGATCCACCAACCGTCGAGGATCGAAAGGTTGAGTCCGCCGTTCGCGGACACCTTCATGCCCGACGTACCCGACGCTTCGAGCGGACGCGTCGGATTGTTGAGCCACACGTCGACTCCCTGAACGAGAGTCCGCGCAATCTCGATGTCGTAGTCCTCGACGAAGAAGATCTTGCCGAGGAATTCGTCACTGCGCGTCAGCTCGACGACGCTCTTCAGGATCTCTTGACCGTGCTTGTCCTTCGGATGCGCCTTGCCGGCGAACACGAAACGCACGGGGCGATCTTTCTGCTCGAGGATCGCCTTCAAGCGCGCGCGATCGCGGAAGAGGAGTTGAGCACGCTTGTACGGCGCAAAACGTCGCGCGAAACCGATCCAGAGCGCATTCGGATCGAGCCCTTGTTGCATTCGCTCGAGCCGTGAAGGACTTTCGCCGCGCTCTGCATTGCGAGTGGAGAGCGTCGTGCGCAAGACGTCGACGAGCTTCGCCTTGTTCTCGCTGCGCAAGTTCCACAGCGGTTCGTCGGCGACTTTTTTCGCACTCTTCGCGAAGTCGGCCGCCTGGATCGGACGCGACTGGACGCCGAGCAAGGCACGCATGCCTGGATGCGTCCACGTCGGCAAGTGCACACCGTTCGTGATCGATGTCACGGGCACTTCCGTCTCGAGCAAGCGCGGCCAGAACGGGTGCAACAGTTTCTGCGACACTTCGCCGTGCAGACGCGATACGCCGTTCACGAACGAGGCGAAGTTCATCGCCAAGTAGCTCATGTTGAACGAGCCCTTGTCGTCCTCCGCGCAACCGAGCGCGAAAAAGCGCTCCCACGGCACACCGACCCAAGCCGGCGCATCCGCGAAGTAGCGGCGCATCAAGTCTTCGCCGAACCGATCGTGTCCAGCCGGAACCGGCGTGTGCGTCGTGAACACGGTCGTCGCGCGCACGAACTCGCGCGCTTCGTCGAACGTCAAACCCAGCTTGCCGACGAGTCGGCTGACGCGCTCGAGCACGAGGAACGCCGCGTGTCCCTCGTTGATGTGGAAGCACGCTGGGTGGATGGCTAGGCGCGAAAGTAGACGTTTTCCGCCGCGTCCGAGCACGATTTCTTGGCGCAAGCGTGTCTCGTGATCGCCACCGTAGAGCTGGCGCGTGATCTCGCGATCCTCGGGGCGATTCGCTTCGACGTCCGAGTCCATCAAGTACAGCGTCACGCGGCCGACGCGCACTTTCCACGCGCGCAACTGCAAGTTGCTGCTCGGCAATTGCAGATCGATGTGCAGGACCTTGCCGTTCTCGTCGAGCACCGGTTCCATCGGGAGATCACGCGGATCGTTCTCGAACTCGTCGGAGATCTGCTCACCCGTGAGCGTCAGCCTCTGTGCGAAGTAACCCTTCTTGTAGAAGAGCCCTACGCCGATCAACGGGATGTCGAGGTCGCTCGCCGACTTCAAGTGGTCCCCGGCCAGGATGCCCAAGCCCCCCGAATAGATCTTGAGCGACTCGTGGATGCCGAACTCGGCACAGAAGTACGCGACCGGATTCGTTGTCGTGATCGCGTCGCTGCTACCGGAGCGGATCGAGGGCGACGGGTTCGCCGTGTACGCGTCGAAACGCGCGAGGACCGTGTTCAGGCGCTTGACGTACGCTGCGTCGGACTCGAAACGCTCGACGTCCTTCGTGAACACGTCCCGCAGGAAGGTGATCGGATTGTGGTGGTTTTCGGCCCATTTTCCTGGCGAAAGATCGCGGAACAGCGCGACCGCGTCCGGATCCCACGACCACCACAAGTTGCGCGCGAGACGCTCGAGACCTTTCAACGGCTCGGGAAAACTCGCAGCCACGTGGAACTTCATCAGTCGCGGTCGGCTGCCTTGTTGCGGCGGAACGACTTGCAACGCGCGACGTCGACGGGCGGGTCGCGGCACGCGCGGAGCACGCAAGTCGGCGGCTTTGATCGCGCTCGCGAACGCTTGCTCGTAGTTCGCGATCAAGCCCGACCACGCTGTGAGCTGCGCCGTTTCGCGACAAGTCAAATACGTTGCGTCGCGGTCGCGTGTCTCGCGCATGTAGGCTTCCAGCATCTCGGCGAGCGGATCGATCAACGTGTCGAAACCGTTCTTGATGCGCGCTGCGGCTTCGCGTTTGAACACGATGACGCCGCGTTCGCTGGACAGGTTGTTTTCGAGCGCCCATTGACCGAAGCCTGCGCAGTCGGTCGTGATCGTCGGCACACCGACGGCCAAGCTCTCCTCCGGCGTGTAGCCCCACGGCTCGTAGAACGACGGGAAGCACGACACTTCCATCGCGCGCAAGACGGCCTCGTACGGGAGATCCAGCAAACCGTCGTTCGTGTCGAGGTAGATCGGAACGTGGATCACTTTGACGCGCGAGCCGATCGTGTTGACGAGTCCGCGTTCCACGCAGCGTCGTTGCACCGGGTCGCGCGATTCGTCGAACAGGTTGTGCGTCGAAACGCCGATCGTGCCCTTCGTCTCGTGGGCAGGACGGGCGAGCCGATCGAGCAAAGCGCCTTTGAGGCCTGAATTCCCGGCCGGAACGAGCACGAACAGGACGAGCTTGCGTCCGCCTCTGCCGTTCATCCGCGCACACGAATCGAGCAAGAGATCGATCCCCTTGTTGTGGAATTCGTAGCGCCCCGAGATGCACGCGAGCATCGCGTCGGCCGGATCTTCGCCGGTGCAACGCCAGGCGAGTTCGCGCAATCGAGCTTCGACTTCCGTGCGCGTCGAGTCGCCCGCGAGCTCGTCGATGACGCGCAAATCGATGCCGTTCGGCAAGAGCGGCTCGGCGCGGCGACCGAAGAACAGTTCGGCCTCCTTGGAAGTGATGTTGCTCACCGTCGTGAACACGTCGGAGTCGCGCACGCACACGCCCTCGAGCGAATGCTTGGCGCGAATTCCTGTCACGCGTGCGGCGTCGTCCGGCGTGCGGCCGGCGAGACCGTCCTCCGGCAATTTTCCCGTCGACGACAACGATCGACCGAGCATCGTTGCGTGCGTCGTGAAAACGGTGCCGATCGCAGGCACGTTCGTCTTCAAATACAGCATCCCCGATCCGACCATCCACTCGTGGAACTGCGCGACGCACGCGCGGCCTTCGGGCTCGATGCGATCCTTCCACCAAGCTTCGATGACGCGACCCGCGGCCCAACCGAACATCACGGGCTCGACGTAGTCCCATTGACCTTCGAGCGAATCGACTTTCGCGTCCTCCCAGAGGTGCGTGAGAATGGCGTCTTTCTCGGCGAAAAGGCCTGAAAACTCGACGAGGATCGTCAGCGGCGAACCAGGGATGCGCCAACGGCCGATGCGCACCGGCACGCCCATCGCGCGGCAACTCTCGGCGAACGAGGCGAAGCGCGAATCCTCCTCGAACGTCGCTTCGGACGTGCCGCTCGAAAGCAGCCACGGACCGATCGCGACGTACTCGTCACCCAGTTTTTCGACGAGGGTCTTGGCTTTGGTCGAGATGACGGTGTGGATGCCGCCGACCTTGTTGCAGACTTCCCAACTGACTTCGAAGAGGGTGTACGGAGCGGTCACGGCGCAATCTCTGTGAGGGTGGCTCTCTCGGACGTCTTCTCTTGTCCTGCACGTCGTGCCAGATCGTCGAGGACGTTCATGAACGCGATGAAGGCATCGTGCGGACTCTGATACGGGCTGAAGTACTTGTGCACTTCACCGTCCGAAAAGTGTTTGGTGCACATGTAGTAGAGATGATCGGAGGTGGAAAGTCGCCTCCAATGATCGAGCAAACGTGGCTCGCCTTTCTCGGCGAGTTCCATGACGGCGGGACGGATCGCGTAGAGCGCGTCGTTGGCCGCGCGTTGCATCGGATTGCCGAGCCATGCCGAGACGTCGCGCTCGGCGTCAGCCCACGAAACCGGCCGCGGAATGGCCAATTTGCCGACGGCCGGGTGTTCCTTCACTACATCTGAGGGAGTGCGAAACCGGAAGCGCGGATTGGCGAGGACCGCGTCGGGCACACCCGCGAAAAAGTCGAAGATGCCCGTCTCCTTCCACTGGTGCTCACCGAACGTTTCGTAATCCATGAAGAGGCCGATGAATGCGTCCTTGGGGCCGGCCTCGTGGATCCAACGCGCGAATTTCTCCGGTGTGAGCGGCCACTGATCCCACGTCTTGTTGCTGTAGCGGAAGGCGATGTCGTCGGCGCGCAAGTAGTCGCGCAAGAGCAACGACAACGATTCACAACCTTCGGGGCGGTAGACGTGGTGTGCGTTGCGCCAACCGAGCAAGTGATCGGCGCCTTCGCCGAGCAACGCGGTGAAGCCAAGCCTCTCGGCGACTTTGGCGATCTTCTCGTCGATGACGAGTTCGGTGTTGCGGAACGTCGTCGGTCGTCGACCGAAGAGACGTTCGATGCGATCGGCGTGTGAACGAATTTGTCCTTCGAACTCCGACAGATCCGTCAGCGACGACAGCGAGTGATGCGACGTTTCGCCGAGGAATTCTGCATGTCCTGTCGCCGCGAGCTTCTGGAATGACGCGAGCGCTTCGGGCGCCCAAGCTTCCATCTGGTCGATGACGGTGCCCGACAGCGAATAGGCAACGCGGAACTTGCCGGCGTGCTTCTCGATCAAGTCGAGGATCAGCGCGTTCATGGGCAGGTAGCAGCGCTCGGCGACGCGCTTCAAAATGCGCTCGTTCTCACCGTCGTCGAAGTAGTGATCCTGAACCGCGATGTCGAAGAACGTGTAGCGCCGCAGGCGGAACGGCTGGTGCACTTGGAAGTAGAAGACGACGTCGGTCATCGCGCTCCCACCAACTCGACGTACGCGTCGCGCACGAGCCCAGCCGGCGTTTCCCAACGCATGGCCCGCACTTCTTCGCGGCCTTCGTCGGTCAATTGTTCTTGCAGCGCGGGATAGGCGAGCAGCGCGAGGATCTTGTTGGCCATGTCCTGCACGTCCCAGAAGTCGACCTTCAACGCGTTGCGCAAGACTTCCGAGACGCCGCTCTGACGCGACAAGATCACCGGCGTGTCGAGCGCCATCGCCTCGAGCGGCGAGATACCGAACGGTTCGGACACGGACGGCATGACGTACACGTCGGCCATCGCGTACATGCGTTCGACGTCTTCACCCTGCAGGAAACCGGTGAAGTGCACGTTGCGCGCCAGGCCCATGCGTGCGGTGCGTTCGATCATCGACGAGAGCATGTCGCCGCTGCCGGCGATGACGAACTTCACTTTCGGTCGCACGCGAATCACGCGTGACGCAGCTTCGAGGAAGTAGTCGGGCCCCTTTTGGAACGTGACGCGCCCGAGGAAGAGCACGATCGGCTCGTCGATCGATTTCTCGACTTTGACGCGCTCTTTCTGCTCTTTTTGGGTCAATGCGTTGTGCACGACGCGGACTTTCGAGTCGTCGATCTTGTAGTGGCGGCGCAATTGTCCAGCAGTGTAGTGACTGACGCAGACGATGCGATCGGCGCCGTCCAGACCGAGTTGTTCGATGGCCTTGACTTCGCGGTTAACCTTGTCGCCGCTGCGGTCGTGCTCGCAGGCGTGCACATGCACGACGAGCGGTTTTTTCGACGCGCGCGCAGCGGCGAGGCCAGCCGGGACGCTCATCCAATCGTGCGCATGGATGACGTCGAATTCACGGCGCGTCGCGATCTGTTCGACGGCGAGTGCGTAGCGCGCCACCTCCTCCATCAAATTCGTGCCGTAGCCGCCGGAGAATTCGAGCACGCGGCGACGCTTGATCGGATCGGCGTCGACTTCGCGCACTTCGCGCAGCACTTTGCGCCACGGAATGCGGCGGCGGAGTGTGATCGTCTGCGTCTCGATGCTCGTGCCCGTGTGTGAGGGCGCTCGGACTTCGATCTCTTTCTCACGCAATCGCACGATGTACTCGCGCTCGGACAGATACGGCTTGAGCAACGAATCGATCGCGAGGATCTCGAACGTGCGCTGCAGACGCACGGAGCTCTCGTCGGCCGGAACATGTGCCGAGGCCGGCACGACGATGTCGCGCTCGTCGATCGTGGTCCCCTCTTCGACGCGTTCTTCGACGATCCTACTCTTCGGTGTCGAAACGACTTCTTCGATCGCGACTTGGTTCGCGCCGACGATGGTGACGAAACGTGCGTCCTCGTCGCCACGCGCTTTCGGCACGACGAACAAGACTTCGACACCGTGCGACGCGAGCCCTTTCGTCAGGCCGAAACAAGCTGTTCCGAGTCCGCCAGAAATGTGCGGCGGGAATTCCCACCCGAGCATGAGGACCTTCACGCCTCGACTCCGGCAAGCCCTCGTGTCCGCCCGCATTCCCGCCGTGGGCGAGAGCATTCGGGGTCGACGTGTTCGGGGGATCGCTTCACGGTGCAGGCCCCTGGTTCTTGGCGCAGCAGTGTACGGATTGCGCGCCCCGCGCGTGCTCGATCGCTCGTGACGCGTGCGAAACGGATCCCGCGGGTAACTCGCCTTTCTCGATCCTCTACGCAGACGTGTGGAGTGCCGGGGACAACCACGACGCTTCCGGAGTTCTCAAACTGTCACGTACGATTGCGTCGGCCTGCTGATCCGGAAGCGTCGTGGTCGTCCCTGGCACCGTACATTCGGTGGTTCTCCCAGGCGACGAGCAAACGACTGCCGATTGGATCCCGCCCGGCGCGTACGTCGTGCGCGTGGAATCTCGCGAGTTCGCGCTGATCGAGGCCCCAGTGCGCATCCATTCCGAGGACACGGCCGAGCTCCGTCTGAGGCTCGAGCTGCGCTGAGATCCCATCGCGATTCCTCCACCGTCGGACGGATGCACGCGTCCGGCGCGAGCCCGTCTCCCCTACAATCCCGGCATGGGTCGCCAATGGTTGCAGAAGAAGCGCGGGATCAACGCCGACAAGCGCGCGAAGATGACGTCCAAGCTCGCTCGTGAAATCGTCGTCGCCGCGAAGATGGGAGCGCCCGATCCGGCGTTCAATCCGCGGCTGGCGCTCGCGATCGAGTCGGCGCGCAAGCTGTCCGTCTCGAATGACGTGATCGCGCGCGCTGTCAAAAAGGGCAGCGGACAGACCGGCGAAACCGTCGACTTCGAGCTCGTCACTTTCGAAGGCATGTCCCCGCAGAATGTGGCCGTGATCGTCGAGTGCTTGACCGACAATCGCAATCGCACTGCGCCCGACATGCGCTCATTGTTCAAGGACGGACGCTTCGGCGCGAAGGTCATGTTCTTCTTCGATCACCTCGGTCACGTCGAAGCAACGCACGAGAAGGAAGGCCTCGATCTCGAGACGGCCGCGCTTGAGTGCGGCGCCGACGACGTCGAACCGCTCGAAGACACGGCGGAGGAAGGCACGGGCGCGCGCTTCTACACAGCGCCTGCTGCGCTCGACGCGGTGACGAAAGCGCTGCGCGACGCAGGCTGGAAAATCAGCGAATCCGAGATGGGCTATCGGCCCAAAGAGAAGGCCGCGATCACGCCCGAGCAACGCGAGAAACACGAGGCGTTCCTCGAGCGGATCGACGACCACGACGATTCGCACCGCATCTATTCGGCCTGAGCCGAGTGTACGGTGCCAGGGACAACCACGACGGTTCGGAGCCAGGCACGATTCCGCCGACATCGTCGCAGTAGCACCGGGAAATGATTCGCGCGGCGACTGCGACGATGTCGGCGGAATCGTGCCTGGCTCCGAACCGTCGTGGTTGTCCCTGGCACCGTACACACGATCACGGCGAGGGCAGTACGATCGTGTTGACCCTCATTCATTGATCGGAATCACCATGCGCATCTGCCTCGGAATCGTCGTCAGTTCGCTCGTTCTCGTTGCTTCCGTTCGCGCAACCGACATCGCTCCGGCCGTGCGTGCGTCGATCCACGACGCGCCGGTCGACGGTGTCGGCGACAGCTTCAACACGGCGTCGTTCCAAGGACTCATTCGCAAATCGGGAGCTTCTCTCGAAGACCGCGCGATCCAGGAATTCGATGCCGCCGCCTTCGCGGGAGGAACGCTCGCGAGCGCGACGATCACCGGCACCATTTTCGTCAACAATTCCTTCGACGTCGGCGTGCGCGGTTTCGATTTCCTCGTCTATGCCGGCAACGGCAACACGGATCTGTCCGACCATCAGACGGCGGCCGTGCTCATCGGGACGGGCAGCTACCATCCGCCGCTACAGTCGAGTTTCACGTATTCGTTCGACGTCACGAGCGCCGTGCAGTCGCTCGTCAACGGCGGCGCGACGTGGATTGGTCTGCGCGTGCAAGGCAACACCGACCCGAACTTCCCGAACATTCTCGATGACACGACGTCGCGCCTCTCGATAGTCGGATCGACGAGCATCGGCACGCCGTTTTGTTTTGGCGACGGAACCGGGACTGCGTGTCCGTGCGCGAACAACGGAATTGCAGCGCACGGTTGCGCGAGCTCGCAATTCGCCTCGGGTGCACGCATCAGCGCGAGCGGGAATGCGGGAGCTTCGGCGGGCACGGACACGCTCGTACTCACCGTGTCGAACATCGGCGGCCCAGGGTTGTTCTTCCAAGCGAGTGGTCAAGTCGCAGGGGGAGCAGGAATCAGCTTCGGCGACGGACTCTTGTGCGCGAGTGGTTCGATCTTGCGCCTCGGCATCGTGTTCCCGAGCGGCACTTCGGCGACTTATCCCGGTGGATTGACGCCGAATCCGATCCACGTCGGAGGAGCCCCGATCGCAGCGGGCGACGTGCGTCACTACCAGTGTTGGTATCGCGATGCGTTCGCGTTCTGCTCGAGTTCGACGTTCAATCTCACGCAGGGGCTGACGATCACTTTCGGGGCGTGATTCGGACGCTGCGAATCAGGCCGACGCTTCGCGCAACAGTCGATCGGCGCGCAACCACTCGGCTTCGCTCCACGCTTGAGCGATCGTGCCGCCCGGGCGGTGAGGCGGGTCGCCGTCGAAGACTTCCGAGATGTGGGCTAGGCCCGCGCTCGTCATGTGTTCGGCGAAGCCGTCGAGCAGTGAGCGCAATTCGGAATGCGGAACTGCGACGGATCGTAACGCAGCTTCGACGTAGAAGCCGACGAGCCACGGCCAGACCGTGCCTTGGTGGTAGGCACGATCGCGCTCTTCGGTGTTGCCGGCGTAGCGCCCACGATAAGCACGATCGCGCGGGCGGAGCGTCCTCAATCCGCGCGGTGTGACGAGTTCGGCGCGAGCGCACGTGACGACGTCCGAGCGTTGCGAGTTCGAGAGCGGACTCCACTCGAGCGCCGCCGCGATCACCATGTTCGGTCGAACCGCGCGATCGGCGACACCGTCTTTCCACACATCGGCGAGGCGCGCTTCTTTCGCGAGCCAGAACCGCGCAAGGAACGTTTCGCCAGCACGGCGTTGCGCTTTTTCCCACGCCAACGAGCCTGACGCGTTGCCGGCCGCGCGCTCGAGATATTCGAGATACGAGAGCAGCATGAACCACAGCGCGTTGATCTCGACAGCGCATCCGTCGCGGGGAGTGACGGGGCCGTCGGGCAAGCGCGCGTCCATCCACGTCGCGTTCAAGCGCGGATCGCCGGCGACGATCAAACCGCCTGAATCACAGCGAATTCCGAGGTCGGTGCCGTCGTGATAGGCCTTGGCGATTTCGCGCAACGCGGGCAAAAAGCGTTCGATGATTTCGCCGGTCGGTGCTCCCGCCAGTTCGTAGAGCCGTACACAACGCGCGAACCACAAACTGGCGTCGACGGAGTTGTACGCACTTGATTCGGCGGACAATCCGAAGATGTTGGGCATCAAGCCGCGGCGCAAGTACTTCAGCGCGCCGGAGAGAGCTTCACCGCAAGCGTCGATGCGATCGCGCGCGAGCAGTAGCCCCGGCAACGACAAGAACGTGTCGCGCCCCCACTCGAGGAACCACGGATAGCCGGCGACGACGCCGAGCCGCGCGTCGTGTGCACGGTACAAGAACGCGTCGGCGCCGAGTGAAATGACGCCGCGCACTCCGTCAGCTCGCGCTTCCGCTTCTGCAATACGTCGCTTCGATTCGCGCTGCCACAACGCTCGCGGATCGGCGATCGGCGTGCCCAAGGTCGAGGCGATGACGACGTCGACACCATCCTCGAGCGGAATCGCGAACGAACCCGGCGAGTACTGGTCCTCGTGCCCGTCGTATCCGCGCGCCAAGTCGGTCGTGTACTCGAGTCCGCGATACCACACGGATTCATCGACGAACTCGCTCGCACCGCTCGTCGTGATCGCGAGCGAAGGCAGTTCGCGATAGGGCTTGGCGACGATGCCGCGCTCGATGCGTTCGATGCGCTTGTCGAGCACGTCGTTCTCGACCGTGGTCGCGTCGGCCTCGCGAAACGGCATGAGCGGCTTGACCGTCAACGTCACGTCGCTCTTCTGACCGGTGACGCGATAACGCACGAGCACCGTGTGCTGTCCGCGCACCATCATCACGTCGCGCTCGATGCGCGCGTTCCCGAACAAGTAGATCCACGACGGAAACGGCGCGAGCTCGAAGCGCTCGACGCACTGGTGACCGAGCGGCGACCACACACCGCGGTAGCGTGCCATCGAGATCGGAATCGCTTTGCCGCCGCCGTCGAGCGTCTCTTCGAATCGCGACAAGAACACGTGGCGCTTGACCGATCCCGCGATGGGCGCGACGAGCAAACCGTGGTAGCGCCGCGTCGGGCACATGAGCACGGTCGATGACGCGTATCCCCCGCGTCCGTCCGTCTCGAGCCACTCGCGCGACATGGATCGCTCGAGTTGGAGGAGTTCTTCGCGTTCGATGGTGAGGAGGGATCGGTTCACGATGTCGGGTCGGCTTTCGGTGCAGCAGTGTAGGGACCGATCCCCGCGATGTGTGCCGAACGGCGTCGTCTACAGCATCCTTGATCAGCAGTCTCGTGGGGTTGGCGCGCAAAACCGTTCTCGTGGAAAACGGACGCGGACCACTGCATCCGAAAGCTCACGGAGACCGTACCCTCTTCCACCACGGAGCACCGCCGTTGCTTGCGGATTGCACCATCCATCCCGATCGTCGCATTGCCACGAGTCCTCAATTTCATGCTTAATCTGTCTGTCATCGCTCAAATCGTCATCGCGGCTGCGGTCCTTTACGTGTGGATCTTCCGCTTCGAGAACATCGAGAAGGAGTTCGAGGAGTACCGCTTGTCGGTTCTCTTTCGAAGCTTCATCGGCGCAACGAAAATCGCGCTCGCGACCTTGCTCATCGTCGGCATCTGGTTTCAGGCACCCGTGCTCGTCGCTGCCATCAGCATGGCCGTATTGATGGCCGGAGCGCAGTGGTCGCATTTCAAAGTGCGACATGCGTTTCCGAAGTTCGTTCCCTCGTTGATCCTGCTCGTGCTCTCGCTCTTCGTCGCCGCAGTTCATTCAGGCGTCGTGAGCTAGGTGGTTCTCCGGACTGCGCTCACACTCGTCTCCAGCTTCGCGTTTCTTTCGTACGGGATCTATTGCCTGACAGCACCCGCTATGGAGCGCGAGTTCTTGCGCTACGGATTGCCGCAACTGCGCGTGATCACCGGCTGGCTGGAGATTCTCGCGGCAGTGGGGCTCATCGTTGGATTGTGGTGGCCACTCAGCTTTTGGATTTCATCGGGAGGTCTGTCGCTGCTGATGTTGTGCGGCCTGTACACGAGGCTGTCGATCGGGGACCCGCTCCACTTGTGGCTGCCGGCTTTTCTGCTGCTCGTGCTCAATGCGTATCTCCTCGTCCATTCACTTCGCAACCGCGAGTGAGAATCGCGCAGATGGACCTTATCTCGATGAGTCGACCTCGAGAGTCTGTCGAACTCAGCCCGCGCGCTGCGGCCCGCGACCGAGGAAGAAGCTGTCGAGGCCTTGTCCTTGGCAACGCGGCATCAACGACGTGCCCGTCCACGGTGCTCGCACTTCGTGCGCCAGAAACGGAGCGCTGCGCGCGATGGGCCAGCGTGGTCAGCGGTAGTTCGAGGCGGTCGGTATCGAGCTGAAGGTCGCGATCAGCGCCGACGAAGTGCGAGTTGTTGGAACCGATGACTACGATTCGTAGTGATGCACGAGCGGCGACCACGCACCGCGGTAACGCGCCAGCAGCTTGGCCACGCAGCCGGGGTTGGGCCCCCGATTCCGATTTCGATCGACGGGCCAAGAGTCCTGGGCTGCCGCATAGTTCGTTCCCGCCGAGTAGATTCAAGAAACTCGCAGGGACGAACCGGTGTCAGCCAAGGTCACTTGGCCCGTCGTACTTCGAAGTCGATTACTTGGCGCCATGTCCCATCAAGACGGTGCGGCAAGTCTGAGCCAGGATGACGAGGTCGGCGCCCAGACCACGATTGCGCAAGTAACGCAGATCCCAAGTCAGCTTCCTGCGCACGCTGTCCAAAGAGTCGTCGTACCCGTTGTTCACTTGGGCCAACCCCGTGATCCCCGGCTTCACGAGTAATCGTTTCGAGTAGTGCGGGATTTCGAGTTCCAACGTGCGGATGAAGTAGGCGCGTTCTGGGCGCGGCCCGATCAGCGTCATTTCACCTTTGAGCACGTTGAAGAACTGAGGGACTTCGTCGAGGCGTGTGCGGCGCAGCAATCGGCCTACCCGAGTGACACGATCGTCGTTCACTCGCGCCCATTGCGGGCCAGAGGCTTCTGCGTTCATCCTCATGGTCCGGAACTTCCAAATGACGAAAGGTTGTCCCCCGAGCACGACGGTGCGGCGGTCGCGTACCTGCGCCCCACCGGCATCCGCTCTCCGCCGTCGATTCAGGCCGATGCGACGCTGCGTGTAGAAGACCGGCCCGCGCGAATCCAGGCACACGGCCAGGGCCACGAGCGCTAGCACCGGTGCGAGCACCACCAAGGCCGCGACGGAGGCGGCGATGTCGGCGGCACGGCGCAACGGCTGGCGCTGTTCGTCGACGATGCGCTCGATGTCGACCGCCAAGCAGGACAACTCGCCCTCTTTGCGCTCCAGCGGGCCTTCAGGCACGGGACCAGGGGAGGAGTCCAGTCCGGGACCATTCGCGGGGCCGCTCAGAAGGCGGCGCGGTGAGGCACATGTCGCGAAGTTCATAGAGCCTGATATTGCAAATGTCGAACCGGATCCCTGGGAGGCACCCGATCCCGGTCTCCGATGTGCTTTGTTCAATGTGGGCGCGGCAAGTGCTCGGCGATCAGTGCCTCGGCACGCAGTCTGAAGATGCATGAATTCGAGTTTGTCGAGGGCGCAGACTCCTACGCTGCGCTTTGGAGGTAGCGGTGCTTCACGATTTCATCCGTTCTCATCACGACGGAATCGTGCGTCGTACGCGCATTCGTGTTGACGCGCGCATGGCTCCGCAAGCGACGAACGAGGGGATCGAGAACGGCATCCTGCGGTTTCTCGGGGAACTCGTGGAGACGTTGCGTGAGCGCCTGCACAGCAACGCTGCTATCGACGAGCGCGCGAGTCGGCACGGGGGAACCCGCTTCGAATCAGGCTTCTCGGTATCTCAACTCGTGCACGACTACGGAGATGTCTGTCAGGTCGTCACCGGACTCGCGATAGAGAGCGGCGCCCCGGTGACGACGGAAGAATACCGCACGTTGAACGGATGTCTCGACGATGCCATCGCTGCGGCTGTCACCGAGCATGCGCGAGCGGCTGAAAGCGCGACGGCGGATCGCAACACGGAGCGCCTTGGGGTGTTAGCCCACGAGTTGCGCAATCAACTGAACAGTGCGCTCCTCGCATACGACATTCTCAGGGGCGGAACGGTCTCGATCGGCGGCAGCACGGGGAGCGTTTTGGGGCGCAGTTTGTTGGCACTGCGCAGTTTGGTGGAACGCAGTCTGGTCGAGGTGCGATTGGACGTCGGCCTCCACGAAGTACACCCGATCGATGTCGCGGGCTTCCTCGCCAGACTGGAGCCTGCAGAAGTGATCGCCGCGAATTCGGCACAGGTCGCGCTCCCCACCGATTTTGGGGCCGACGGAGTCAGCATCCAGGGCGACGAACAGTTGCTCGGTTCGGCGGTGACGAATTTGCTGCAGAACGCGTTCAAATTCACCCCTCCCGGCAAACAAGTTTCGCTGCGCGCCAGCGCGACGCCCGAACTCGTCGCGATCGAAGTCGAGGACCAGTGCGGTGGGATCTCGGACCACGTGATGTCCGGCCTATTCAAAGCTTTCCATCAGGGTTCACACGATCGCACCGGACTGGGCCTCGGCCTGGTCATCAGCATGCGAGCCGTGGAATCGATGCACGGTCACATCAGCGTGAGGAACAAGAGCCCTGTGGGGTGTGTGTTCTCGATCGAACTGCCGCGCATCGCGAGCCCCGTTCTGGCTGTCTGAAGCGGGCCGACATCGCGTGAGTGTGGCCGAAGCATTCGAGCGGGACCGCGGCGACGACGGGCGGGGTCGTCGCAGGCTTCAAGGGAGGGAGCATCGAGGCTCTCACGCTCGAGCCAGGGCGCCTCGAGCATGGTGACGCGGTTTTGGTCCGCTCGACCTCGCGAACAGGTAAATCGCCGCGGGTCGGCATCGCGGAGACGCATGCCCTCGCGGCGCCGCAGGTCGCATCCAAGGAGGTCCGCGGGACGGAGCCGCTTCGAGTTGCGGCGCCGATCGAACCGCGACTGAAACTTCAGCTCGCCCGCTGCGTCCCGCGACCGAGGAAGAAGCCGTCGAGGCCTTGTCCTTGGTAACGCGGCATCAGCAACGTGCCCGTCCACGGTGCTCGCACTTCATGCGCCAGACACGGACCACTGCGCGCGAGCAACTGACCTTCGACCACGGCGTCGAAATTCGAATAGCCGGGCAACATGCGGAACTCTTCTTCGGGCTCGAGGCGATGGCAGTAGCCGATCTCCAACTCGTTCGGCAAACCTTCGGCCCCCGACAACAAGCGCTTGCGCAAGAACGCGTAATTCGGGACATCGGCTTCGCGCACGACACCTGCATGCACGAGCGTCATCCACACGGCCGACTCGTGATGATCGATCGTCACGAGCGCCTCGTTTTGACCGCCTTCGATCAAGACGGTCGAGTGACCGAGCGAACCCATGTACTCGATCAGCGTGCCTTCGATGATCGCTTCGAGGCCGATCAACAACGTGACGCCGAGCTCATTCGCGGCCGTGTGACTCGACTCCGGCCCGGCGATGACGGTGAACGGCGGACCGACGCCCGACGTCGAGTGCAGATCCAAATGCGTGACGCGCGGACGCTGGGCGCCGAGCTCGCGATCGATCACAGCCAGGAGATCGCGCTGCTCACTCTGTTCTGAATTGTCGGAGCGCGGGTCGGCGACACGCAGCGCATGGATGCGCTCCTTCGACCACACGCGATTCATGTCTTCGTCGATGTAGCGCACCGGTTTCGCGAGCCCGGCACGATTACCGCTGAGCGCAATGAAGCGTCCCTGCATCGCGACCTTGTGCTTCGCGATCGACGCAAAAACGCGCCGCAACGCGATCACGCCCGCCGGTTCGTTGCCGTGAATTCCCGCAGTGACGATGCACAGCGGACCACCGGTGCGCGCCGCATCGGCCACGCCCAAGGTCCGCTCCAAGCCCGTCATTCCGCCCGTGTCGTTCATGTCCCTCATCACCACGTCGGCTTGCCCCTCAATCGGCCTTGAGCCAACGCTCGAGAAGCGTGGCGGACAGCGAGAAGAAATCGTGCTCGGTGATGATCCCGGCCAACTTGCCATCGCGCACCACGGGCAAACAGCTGATCTTGTGCTTGCGCATCAACTGAATCGCGTCGAGCGTGCTCGTTTCAGGCGTGCACGTGACCGGCTTCTTTTCCATCACTTCGCCGACGGTCACCGGCTGCGCGGCACCCGCTTTTCCGTGCGACAAATTGCGCATCAACGAGCGATGCGTGACCAGCCCGACCAAGTGACCGTGGTGATCTTCGACCGGCACGTGACGCAGGTGTTCCCACTCCATCAACGACGCCGCCAAGTCGACGATATCGTCTTCGTGCACGGTGAACAGGTCCGTCGTCATGATCTGCGAGACGGTGCGGAAGCTGTCTTTGTGCTCGTCCTTGTCGGGCAAGTGAGCGAGTTCCCACGTGTGAACGGGGTCGCCCTTCTCTTGATTCGCGGCCATCGTCGCGGTGAGCGCGCGATAGCGATCGACAGCGCGACCTTGCTCGCCCATCGACGCCAGCGAATCGAACGCCCATTGCGAACCGGTGCGCAGACTGGCGACGCGCTCGCTGACGATGCCGAGGTAATGATCGATGTCGGACGAGTCGATTTTCTGCGCCTTCAGGCCTTCGCGCGCGTGCTTCAAAAGCTCTTTCTGGATGAGCTCGTCGACGCCCCAGGCCTTGCCCTTCACCCACTTCATCCGCGCGTGCAATCCGTAGCGCGCCGCGGCGACGAAGTTCGACTTCGCGTCGTCGAACGTGAACAGCTTGGTCACGTCGCCATACTCTTTCGTGAGCGACGTCATCATCCCGTAGAAGAACGCGGCGTTCGCCACTTCGTCCGCGACCGTCGGGCCCGCCGGCAACACGCGGCATTCGATGCGCAAGTGCGCCTTACCGTTGTCGTTGATGCCGTAGCACGGGCGATTCCAGCGATACACGGTGCCGTTGTGCATGCGCAACGACTTCAACGGCGGCACTTCGCCGCGGTCGAGCATGTCGAGCGGCGATTCGTCCGGCGCCGCTGTGATCAACGAACGGAAGCGCGCGATGTCGTCGCGGTAGATCTCGAGAATCGAGTCTTTGACCCACTCGTCGCCGAAGCTGACGCGCTGGCGCACGCCGCGTTGCACCTTGTGTTCGTGGCGCGTGTCGAGCGACTGTTGGAACAGCGCGACGCGCGTTTCGTGCCACAAGCGATGGCGCAAAAGCACCGGTGAATTCACACCGGCGGCGAGCAACGGTGCGGTGACGACTTGGGCCAGATTGTAGGCGCGTGCGAACTCGTCCGCGCCGACTTGGTAGTGCAGTTGGAAGCTCGTGTTGCATGCTTCCAACATGACGTTGTCGTGCAACGTCTGGAGCTCGTCGAGCCCCTTGATCATCGCTTTGAAATGGCCGCCGCGCTGCTCGACCATGATGTTGTTGAGCTGCAGGTAGCGCGGAATCGGCGTCATCGATTCCAAGCCCAGATGCGGCTTGTCGAGCGTCGGCAAGATGCCGCACAAGACGATCTTCGTATCCTGCTCGGCCGCGATCTTGCGTGCTTGCGCGATCAGGGTCGTCAGCTCCAACGCCATCGCCGAGAAGCAGTCCCCCTTCAATTCGAGGGGCAGCAGATTCGCTTCGAGGTTGAAGAGCGCCAGCTCCGTCGTGAACGACGCTTTCGGCAGATGCTTGAGCAGATCGAGCGCCTTGTTCGCCGGCTGCAACGACCTGTCGACGAGGAACATCTCCTGTTCCGCGCCGATCCGCCGGACACCTGTTTCGATCCACCCCTCGTTGATCATCCGCTCCAATGCGCGGACGTCCTCCAGCATGCGCTTGACGAACATGCGGCGTTGGGCGTCGTCGGGGAGGGTACTGATCTCTTCCTTGGCCATAGGGCGGTTCCTCTAGAGTCCGAGAAGAATAGCAACCTCGACGCGACCTGTCCCCGGAGGCTATCCAGACTGCGCGCGAAGTTGCATTCTGTGGCGGAGACGGCGCACGCGACCCCCGCGCGACGCCGACACGACGCGGCCTCGCCCCAAGGAACCATGTACCTGACTCACGAGCTCAAGGAGACGTTGACCTTCATCTTGGCCGGTGGACAAGGCGAGCGTTTGAAGCCGCTCACGATTCAGCGCGCGAAGCCAGCGGTGCCGTTCGGCGGGTCGTACCGGATCATCGACTTCACGCTCAGCAATTGCATTCACTCCGGTCTGCGGCGCATCTACGTGTTGACGCAGTACCAAGCGCGCAGTTTGGAAGAGCACATTCGCTTCGGCTGGAACTTCCTGCCGCGCCGGCTCGAGCAATTCATCAGCGTCTCGCCGCCGCATCACGCGACGATCGGTCAGTGGTACAAGGGCACGGCCGACGCGATCACGCAGAACATCGACTTGCTGGAGGAAGATGCGCCGAAATACGTGCTCATCCTCTCGGGCGACCACATCTACAAGATGGACTACGGGCGCATGCTGGGGCAGCACATCCAGAGCGGTGCGAAGCTCACCATCGGCTCGGTGAAAATCCACGCGGGCGAAGCCAGCCGCTTCGGCATCTTCGAGATCGACGCGACGGACCGCGTGCTCTCGTTCCAGGAGAAGCCGAAGAAGAATGCGAAGGAGATCCCAGGCGCGCCCGGCTACTGCCTCGGGTCGATGGGCATCTACATCTTCGAGACGCAGGAGCTCATCCGCCGTCTGCGCGCCGATGCTGCCCGCACCGATTCGAGCCACGATTTCGGCAAGGACGTGATCCCGGCGATGATCCGCGAGGTGCCCGTGTACGCGCACCACTTCATCGATCGCGACGGCGGAGTCGAACCGTATTGGCGCGACGTCGGCACGATCGACGCGTACTTCGAAGCGAACATGGACCTGTGCTCGGTCGCGCCGAAGTTCAATCTGTACGACCGTCAGTGGCCGATCTACTCGCTCTGGCACGCAGATCCGCCGGCGAAAACGGTGTTCGACGACGCGGGCCGGCGAGCGGAAGTCGTCGATTCACTCCTGTGTCCGGGAGTCGTGGTGTCGGGCGCCAAAGTGCGGCGCTCGATCTTGAGCAATCGCGTCGTCGTGCAAGATCACGCGATCGTCGAGGACTCGATCCTGCTCGGCGGCGTCACCGTCGGCAAGAATGCGAAAGTGAAGCGCGCGATCCTCGACAAGTGGACGCAAGTGCCGGACGGAGCGACGATCGGCTACGACCGTGACGCGGATTTGAAACGCTTCACTGTCACGGATTCCGGCATCGTGGTGGTGCCGTCTCGCTATCCGTTCAACGGCGTGCACGTCACGCCGCTGGCGTTCAGTGCGAACTTTCCGCGACCGGGCGAGTGAGTCTGGAAGTTCGCGGCGGGTGCGAAATCGGAGTGATGCGACTGGCACAAGCAGCCCGTCGCGCTGCACACTGAGCCGCGCACCGGACTCCCATGCTTCCCGTCGATCCCAGCTTCGAACTTTCCGCGTCCGTCGACGAGGTACGCGTCGAAATGGGTGGACGACTGGATCCGACTCGACGCGCCGAATTCGGGCAGTTCATGACGCCGGCTGGCATCGCACGCTTCATGGCGTCGCTGTTCGAAGCACGGCGGAGCACGATCCGCTTGCTCGACGCGGGGGCCGGCGTGGGCTCGCTCACAGCGGCCTGCGTCGAGCGTTTCGCAGCGCGGAAGGATGCTCCTTCCAAGATCGAAGTCACGGCGTACGAAGTTGATTCTCTGCTCGCGGAACGGCTCAGGCAGACATTGCGGGCATGTGGATCCTCGGCGAGATCCTGCGGGGTCGCGTTCGAAGCGACACTGCGCAGCGAGGACTTCATTGCTGCCGCGTCCGCTGCCCTCGCAGCTGGATTCTCTTCCGCGCGCAAAGATCGAGGGTTCGACGCGATCGTCCTCAATCCTCCCTACCGAAAGCTAGGCAGTCATTCGCTCGAGCGTGAGATGCTGCGCAGCGCGGGTATCGAAACAAGCAATCTCTACACAGCCTTCGTGGCGCTTGCACTGCGCCTGCTGGAGCCCGGGGGCGAACTCGTGGCGATCACTCCGCGCAGTTTCTGCAATGGACCCTACTTCCGCGCGTTCCGAGAAATCTTGCTGAGGGAATCGTCCCTGCAACGCGTGCACATCTTCGAGAGTCGAGATCGTGCGTTCTCCGCTGACGATGTCCTGCAAGAGAATCTGATTATTCATCTCAAAAAAGGTGGCGCCCGCGGACCGGTCGTGTTGTCGGTGAGTGCCGGACCTGAGGACGAAGTGAGGTCGCGAGTGGTCCGCCACGAGGACATCGTCGATCCGGACGACCAAAACCTCGTCATCCATTTGCCCCTCTCGAGCGAGGATGCCGAGTTCGCGAAGCGAATGCGCCGCTTGCCTAGCACGCTCGAAGACTTGAGGGTCAGTGTCTCGACCGGCCGCGTGGTCGACTTCCGCGCGCGACCTCATCTGCGCGCCGAGCCCGGTCCGAAGACCGTACCGCTCGTGTACCCGACGCATTTCGCCGACGGATTCGTCGCATGGCCGAAAACACGCAGTCGCAAGCCCAATGCGCTCGCCGACGTGGCGGCGACTCGCGATCTGATGGTGCCGAACGGCGTGTACGTCTTGACGCGGCGATTCAGCTCAAAAGAGGAACGACGTCGAGTCGTAGCCGCGGTTTTCGATCCGACGCGCCTGCCGAGCCCTGTCGCATACGTTGGGTTCGAGAATCATCTGAACTACTTCCACGCAGCTGGCGCTGGCTTGCCGAAAGCACTCGCGCTCGGGCTGGCCGTGTTCTTGAACTCCACTCTGGTCGATCGCTACTTCCGCCAGTTCAACGGTCACACGCAAGTGAATGCGACTGACCTGCGCAGCCTGCGCTATCCATCGCTCGCGGATCTGCGCGCAATGGGCAAAGGCCTGACTCGCGAGCTTGGCGATCAGTCGCGTGTCGATGCGATCCTCGATCGTGTCTTATCCGCCTGATTTCGCGTCGAACGATTCAGCCTTGTAGTGCTTGGAAGCATCCTCGCGGATCCAGACGTAGGTGGACACAGCGATGTTCTTGTTGCGAGTCTGCCGCTCTGCAGCAACTTTCCAGCTCGGGTAGGCCGTCGTGAAGGAAACCGTATCCTTGCCGTTCCTCGCCGCGAAATCGCACATACGCCGGACCTTCTGTTCGTCCACCTCGCCGTCGCTCGTCACCGCTTCGATGACCCAGATTTCGTCAGTCTCGCGATTGTGCAACAGCACGTCAGGCATGGGATCGTCGGCGCGAAAGGACAGACCCGCAACGGAGAGGTTTTCACGATCCTCTTCGGTGATTCGATCCCCATCTGCGTCGTCGACGAAGAGAACTTGGAACCCAGGCAGGAAGCGCGGTGCGTACTCCTCGCAGCAGGCACGGATGAGTTCGACGTGAGGATTCGACGTTTGATTCCTGGACCGCTCCACTGCTTGGCCTCGGAACTCCAGGCGCATCCTGAGCGCATCGGCCGCCGCCCACTTCGACAATAGGGCGCGACACTCCTTGGCTGGCGCCTTCAGTACGGCCATGAATTCCGGAGCCAATCGATATGCGGAGTTCGAGGACTTGGCGATCACGTGACCGGCAACGAAGGAGCGAGCCCCGGGCACGAACGTAACTGCATCGACGGCACCGATGTCTCGCAACGGTTTGATCCAATAATCCCGACCCTCGCGATCGAGCTTCTTCGCGCCGTGTTGCAAGATGCCGACGTGACAGCCCAAAAACGCGGTGGACGCTCCATCACTGAAGCGCAACGTCGAGGCCGCCTTCGAGAACCAAGATTCGAGTGTGTTGTCGAGCAGGGCGAACACGACATCGACCCGATCCTGCGTCTCCAGGTCGAGAACGCGCAGCACCTCGGATATTCGAGGCTTCCCCACGCCCTGCAAGGTCATCGGCACACTCGGCTTCCCAGCGGCGATTCGCGCATCGTGCAGATCGTTGACACGTTCGTTCAGACCCATGACGCTGCCAAGCTAGGTTTCCGGGTCTTCGACGGCCACCCCTCCCCCGAGGATTGCAGCCGACCGTCAGTAGCGCCGTCGCGAATGGCAGCAATCACCGATTCGGGCATCGCCGTGGTGCCGTCTCGCTATCCGTTCAACGGCGTGCACAACACGCCGCTGGCGTTCAGTGCGAACTTTCCGCGACCCGGCGAGTAACGTCCAACTTCTGCGTCGACGCGTGAGCGGAATCATCCGCATGGCGCGCGCAGGGATTCGCGCTGCGGACTGACTGCAGTCGCTCCGCTTTTCATCGATTACTCCTGCGGACTGCGCCTCGATCGAAGCCGTGTCGAGGTCGGCGGACCACGTGCTCCATCGACCTGGGGCCATTCTGAAATCCGTGACCTCGGTCACGTACCGGGCCTCGGGCCGTCGATCTCGCACACAAATCGACGAAAGCGTGAAAGCCGCGAGCGATCGCTGGACACGTCTCATGAACCGATTCGGCGCGCATCGTTTGCGATCCGAGCTCGAGTCGTCAGCCCCCCGGAGTTCGTCGCTTGGCCATCGCGTACCTAGTCTTCGGATCGAACGTCGTTGGGATCCAGCCGCTGGGTCCGAACGCAGGTCGCGCGATCGCTTCGATCGTTCTGGTGCGCATGCGGTGCGTTCGATGCTCGAAGGAATCCACGCCGTGACGCGGGGCATGATCTTGCTGCTCGTCGTGCACGGACTGCTGCTCGTCCTGGTCGGAATGGCACTCGGATTCCCGCTTCAGCGCGCGATCACATCCGCAGACACCGAACAGGCGCAACTCGCCTGGCGCTCCTCGCACACGACGCTCGTCACGGGCGGCACGCTCTACATCGCCGTGGGAGCGGCGGGGCAACTGCTCGTGCTCGGGGTCCGCGCCGCGCGTCTCGCCACGTGGACACTCGTCTCGGCGAGCTACCTCTTCGCTGTCGTGCTCTGCGCTGGGCCGTGGATCGGAGCACGCGGTCTCACGGCCGTCGGACCGCCGTCCCACGTTGCGGTACACATCGGCTTCCTCTGCGCGATCGTCCTCTTGTTCGCAGGATTCGCCGTCGTGGCGTGGGGAGCATGCGCCGCGCTGCGCGAGGGAGGTCGAGCATGAGCGAGATCACGCGCGCCCAACGACTGTACTGCGCGAGCGTCGGCTCGTTGGCGCTGTGGGTCGGCGTGTGGGGCACTTTCGATCCGACTCGAGTGGACCGTGCTCTGCCTTGGCTCGTACCTCCGCTGCACGCTCGATTCCTAGGCGCGGTGTACTTGTCCGCGGCGTGGATGCTCGCGAACGGACTCGTGGCGCGGCGCCAGGCCGAGGTCCGCGTCATGGTCATCCTGATCACGCTTTGGACCGGCTCGCTGCTCGTGATGTCGCTGTTCCATCTCGATCAATTCGATGCGCGACACAAGCCTGTCTGGTTCTGGTTCGGCGCTTACATCGTTTATCCGCTAGCGGGCTTGTGGTCGTTCTGCGTCCACGGATCGGCGCGCGCGGACCCGACGCACGAGGCGCTGCCGAGTTGGGCCCGGCGCTGTCTGTTCGTGCAAGGCGCAGCCGCCGTCCTCTTGTCACTGCTACTGCTCGTCGCGCCGACCTCGATGGTCGCGGCGTGGCCCTGGAAGATCAGTGCGCTGCTGGCACAGATCTACTCGGCGCCGTTCTTCGCGTACGGATGGTGCAGCTTGCTGCTCGCGCGAAGCTCGACCTGGCTGGAAGCCCGCATCGTCGTGCGCGGTACGACCGTGTTGACCGTCTGCGCGCTCATCGCCTCGATCGTGCACCGCGGTGTATTCGCGCCTGGGCGCGTCGCCACGTGGACTTGGTTCGGATCGCTAGGCCTCGCGGCCGCGCTGTCGATCGCGATGCAAACACCCATCCTTCGAAGGAAACACTCGACGTGAAACGCTCACCCGCTCACATCTACACCGCACTCGCAGGATTGTTCCTGCTACTCCAAGGCGTTTCGACGCTCGTCTTCCGTCTTATTCCGAGCTTGGACGAGGCCTTTCCGATGCTGCTCGGGATGACGCACATGATGCCGGCGCATTCGATCCTGCACATCCTGAGCGGACTCCTCGCAGTGGCGTTGCTCGCGTGGGGCGGCGAGCGTGGAGTGCCTCTTTTCGCCGCAGGTTTCGGCGCGTTCTACGTCACGCTCGCCGCCTACGGGTGGCTGTCGCCGGATCCGACGATGCTGCACCTGCAGCCCTTCGATCATCCGTTTCACTTGGTGTTGGGACTCGTCGGCTTGATCGCCGTCTGGCTGACCGTGCAGCGCTCGTGTCGCGTGGCCCAGGCGCGCACATGAGCACTGCTGGAACTCCGATTCGTTGGCCGGTGCGCCTGTGGTTGGCCGTCGAGGTGTGCTTCGGCGTAGCGGCCGTTCTCGCGATCGGAGTCTCGCCACAAGACGCCGCGACGAATTTCGCGTGGCCGATTCGCCCGACGGTCATGGCGGCGGTGCTCGGAGCCTTCTACATCACGACTGCGCCACTCTTCCTGCTCCCGCTGTTCGCGCGGCGGTGGGAGATGATCCGCGTCATGATCCTGCCGGCCGCGCTGTTCTGCGCCGTTCAGCTGCTCGCGACGTTCCTGCATTGGGAGAAATTCAACGTCGACAGTCGACCGTTCGCCGTCTGGTTCGCGAGCTACGTCCTGCCGCCACCGATCCTCGTCGCGGCGTACATCTGGCAACAGCGAATCGTGAGCGTTGGAGCAGCCGCTTCCGGCAACGCGCTGCCCAGATGGCTGCGCACACTGTGTCTTGCGTGTGGCGGGTCGATCACGTCGATCGGCGTGATCGGCTTCGCGTTCCCGCAACTGCTCATCACGCGTTTCGCGTGGACCTTGACCCCACTCACCACGCGATCGCTCTGTGCGTGGATGATCCTCGTTGGAACGCTGCTCTTGTGCATGGTGCGCGAGAACGACCGCACGCGCTGCAGATTGGCTGCGCTCATGCTGATCTTCGCGTTGCCCGCACTGATCGTGCAGATGCTGCGGTTCCGTACCGAAGTGAACGCGGACAGCCCCGCGCTCTGGATCGGCCTAGGCCTCTTCAGCGTCGCCTTCATCTGCGGCATCGGCATGGCGCGCGGAAGTTGGCGCGCGGCCTTGCGCTGAGGACCGGGATGCAGTTCCTCTCGACGATCCGACGTCCACGACGAGGTGGATGTCGGCCTCGAGGCTCTTGCACCGTTGCGAATTCGTCCGCGAACCGAACGTGCTGTGCGCCGGGCGATCGTTCGGCGAGATCTCGGACGATCCGATCTACCCCGCGGTTTCGTCGGACGATCAAGTGCCTCGCGCGTCGGCTCGCGGATCGAGTCCAGACAGGAACTCTCCTGTGAATCCAGCGGAGCACGCTCCGCGAACGAAGCGTGCTCCATCGAATCGAGTGAGAACTCCGACGCTCAGTTGAAGGCCGCCGTCGAAGCTCCGCGGTAAACGCCGTTCGGATCGGTCACGAGCGCTTGGATCACGAACAGTCCGTGCGAACTCGGCGGATTGCTGAACGTGAACGAACCCTCGCCGTTCGCATCGGTCGCGAACGTGATGCCCGCGCGACGAATCCCGTTCAACGGCATCCCGGTCCAGAACAGTTGCTTGACGAGGTCGAACGAAGACTCAGGCGACGTGTACTGCGAGACATTGCCCGACAGCACGTACCCGAACGCATTCGGATGTCCGCCCGAGAGCGTGCACGTCATCGTGTTGTTCGGATTCTGCACGCTGGTGAGCTGCGGCCGACGCGGCGACACCGTCTCGATCCGCGAAATGTTGGTCGAGAAGAAGTCGGTCCTGCGGTACTTGAGCGCTCGCCCCGCCGGCTGGAACGCGGCGCAGTCACCGTCGCCGGGCACGTCGACGATTTCGACCTTGCCCATCGTGTCGGGCGAAGTCGCCACGACGCCGACGCGCGCTCCCGTGCGATCGATCTCGACGATGGTGGAATTGCCGGAGTAGAGGCCCACCGACACGAACAGGTTCCCGAACGCCGGATCGAAGGTCATCGACCCCGCGCCGTCGAAATTCGCCGCGAACAGGCTCGATCGCGCTTGGGTCAGCGGGAACGGACCGTTCGCGAGCTGGCCGTTCGTCCAGCGGATCACCGACACGAAGCCGGGCGGAGTCGGGAACGCGAGTGTCTGTGTGGCGTAGTAGAGGTCGCCGGCTGGCGATAGCGCAATCGGACCACTCGGGCCCGACACGGCCACGATGATCGTGTGCATGCCGGTGACGAGGTCGAGGCGCTCGACGTTGGTCGAAGCGAAGCTCGGCGAGGCGGCGGCCGAGATCAGCACGCTGGTCGAGCTCTCGTACGCGATGTCGAAGTTGAAGTTGATCGTCGCGAGCGGCGTCAACGTGCCGCTCGCGAGGTTGATCCTGAAGACACCGCCGCTCGTACTCTCGCCGAGCACGGCGAACGTCTCCGTCGGGTCGGCTTCGATGAAGCTCGGGAACGTGCCTTGCGGCGCGACGGCGCTGAGAACTTGCAGGATGATCCCCGCATCGCTCTCGATCCACGCCGTGTCACCGTTGTAGACGAGCCGATTGCCGTTCGAGAGCGTGTCGTACGCTGCGAACGTCGTTCCGGCCGAGAGTTGGCGGCTCGCGTCGTGCGCGTAACCGGCGCCGATCGTGTCCGCGAAAGCGAGTGAGGGAGCGAACGCCGCCAGGGCGAGCGCCGCGATGAATTTGCTCTGCACGAAATTGCACTGCATGAATCGATCTCCGTTCGATGTCTCGTCGAACGCCGACTCGAGCGCGGCACGGGCGGCAAGTCGGACTGGAGAGTCCAAGCGGTGCAGCACGAACCTTTCTCCGAGGTCGGCGGTGGAATTTGCCCTTCGCCACAAGCGAAGAGCTCGCGCTGCGCACCGGATATCCTGACTCGCCGCTTTCGCCGTTTCGCTCTAGCCTTCCCAAGCACTCGTTCGAGCGCTCAGTGACACGGAATCGCGCACGATTCCTGCGAGAAAAACAGCATGCGGCTCACAGTGGCGGGACCGTGCAGGATTGTCACCTGCTTCCCCGAAGTGCAGCCGATTGAGTTGTGAGCGAGAGACGTTACTCGGGCGGGGACGCGACGTCAATCGGCGCGGAGCCGTGCAGGTCATTGCGCGAGCAGGAACTCGTGCACGGTGCGCGCGACGAGTGCGCCGAGTGCGGCACTCTGCTCGGGATCCTCGAATCCGCGCGTCATCACGACGAGCACGGCCGGGAACTCGAAATGGAGCAGACTGGGTGTGGGCAGCATGACGATCGCAGCGTCGTGATGGATCCTGGCGATCTGCCCAGTCTTGTGGAGAACCGCAGTTCCACTCGGAAGTCCTGCTGGGATCATGTCGTTGAACTCTTGGTCGCGCAGAAGCTGCATCGGCCACGCGACTTTGACGTCCGGGCCGTACACGACGTCTCGGAAGATGGCCTCCAAGATGAGCGCCAGATCGTGCGCCGTCGTGACGTTCACGAGACCGGCATCGAAGGCTTTCAAGTCTTGGACGCCGCGCACGATTCTCGTGTCGGTGGCGCCGACGCTCGCGACGATGCCTTGTACGAGAGCGGGCGTCAGACGCTCCATCAAGATGTTCGTCGCGAGGTTGCTGCTCTTCGTGATCATCCGTCGTGCGAGTTCCCGAACCGCCGTCGACGTGCCGACATGCAGGTAGAGATCCGTCTCCCCGTCGTCCGCCGGATCCAGCTTGAATTCCGAACCGTCGGCGACGCTCCGGAAGCGGTTCACGACCGGCAGATTCGAATCGATCGACAACCCACCCGACATGTCTTCGCGCATGAGCGTCAAGAGCACCGCCAATTTCATCGTGCTCGCTGCGTGCATCACGACGTCGGCGTTCACCGACGCGTGATCGGTCCCCCACAAGTAGCGGAATTCCACGGCCAATTCGCGCGGTGCGATTTCGTCGGCGATCGCCTGAAGGCGTAGCTCCAGCTTGGATTCGTCGAACGAAACGGGCGAAGCACAGCCACCGGTGCACAGCATGACGAGGAGCAAGAGCACGCGGGGCCAACTTGATTCGGCAGATATCATGCGTGTCGCAGTCTATGCGCCTGGAGCGCCCGATTCGATCGTGACCCGTCCGTGGCTGGCTTGAATCGGCAGTGATCCGGCTCCGCGCACACTGGACGTGAGTGCGCGACGGGTTAGGCTCTCGCGCGATGAAACTCGCCTTCGTGTCTGCCGGTTCAGCCGCACTCTTCCTCACCGTCGCCATCGCGTGTCGTTCCAGCTCTGAACCGCCAGCGCCTTTCACCGAATTGAACTCACAGTCGGCGACGACGCCCAGCGCAACCTTGGATGCTCCGTCGACGACTGTTGGCGTATCGAAGCTGCAACCTTTTCTGCCGGCGGAGCTCTGCGGCAAGTGTCACAGCCAATCGGCGTCGGCGACCGCGTTGACGAGCGCGACCGGCGACGACGTCTCACCGCACGGCACGTGGCAAGCGACGGCGATGGCGAATGCGTTCCGCGATCCGTACTGGCGCGCGCAGATGTCGCACGAAGTCGAGCGCGCTCCCGAGCGCAAAATCGAGATCGAGTCGTTGTGCTTGAACTGTCACGCGCCCATCGCGAGCCACACGGCGCGACTCACGGAAGCGCCGGCTCCGTCGATCGAATCCACTGTCGGCGACGCGCTCGCGAACGAAGGCGTTTCGTGCACGGTGTGTCATCGCGCCACGAGCGCAGGCCTCGGAACACCAGACAGTTTCGAAGGCCGCCTCGCCATTCAGGGCGACGCGCGCATCTACGGTCCGTTCGCGGATCCGGCGCCCGGTCCGATGAAGGCGCACACCGGATTCACGCCGACCTTCGGCGCGCACATCTCGAGCTCGGCCTTGTGCGGCTCGTGCCACACGCTGACGACGCAACCGAGCACTGGCGCGAAACCGTTCGTCGAGCAAGCCGTCTACCTGGAGTGGCGAAACAGCGTATTTTCCGATGAAAACGGGCGTTCCAGCGAGTCGCGGACCTGTCAGGAGTGCCACATGCCCGACGCGGGCGCCATGCGCATCGCACGCAATCCGGCGGGCTTCGACTTCAACATCCAGGTGCGCGATCCGGTGCGAGCCCACACGTTCGTCGGCGGCAATGCGTTCCTGATCGACCTGTTGCGCACGAACGCAGCCGAGCTCGGCGTCATCGCGACCGAGGGTGCGTTGAAGCGCGTCGCAGCAGCTACGCGAGCTCAGCTCGCTCACGAAACGGCGCGTCTCACGATTTCCAATGCGATGCGCAAACAGGCCCGCATCTCGTTCGACGTCAAGGTCGAGAATCTGGCCGGTCACAAGTTCCCGAGTGGTTACCCGGCGCGACGCGCGTGGCTCGACGTCGAAGTGCGCGCGGGCCGCGAAGTGCTGTTCGAATCGGGCGCGGTGGACGAGCGTGGTGCGCTGGTGGGAGTCGCTGACGAACTCGCGCTCCCCCACTTCGATCGCATCGAACGCGCCGATCAAGTGCAGGTGTACGAAATGATCGCGGCTGACGGCTCAGGCCGCACGACGACGTCGCTGATCAGCATGGCGAGTCGGCTGAAGGACAATCGTCTGCTGCCGCGCGGTTGGAAGAGCGACGGTCCGCACGTTGCGGACACGCATCCCGTCGGAGTGGAAGGCGACGACGACTTCACCGCTGGCTCGGACGTCGTGACGTACGACGTCGAAGTGAAAGAGACCGACCAGCCGCTCCTCGTGATCGCGCGACTCACGTACCAATCGATTCCGCCGGCGTGGGCGTCGTCGTTGAAAGACTCGAAAACGCCTGAATCCGTGCGCTTTTTGACCATGTACGGCCGCGCCAAAAATGAGGGCGAAGCGGTCGCGCTGACGACGGTGAACGTGCCGCGCTGATCGTACTGTGCCAGGGACAACCACGACGCTTCGCGCTTGCCGCTGATCGTGTGTGTACCGAGCCAGAGCA
>ENA-ORBV01003612-ORBV01003612.1-microbial-mat-metagenome-genome-assembly--contig:-NODE-3612-length-30732-cov-11.831903_pt1:0-25000 | contig 30732 bp, 26 predicted proteins | sample MGYA00237777_ERZ505514 | MGnify/ENA primary metagenome ERZ505514 (study PRJEB26160, sample SAMN06269048) | microbial mat metagenome | isolation source: Oligotrophic lake microbial mat... | reverse complement strand
CGCGGCCCTTGGCGCTAGCGCGACTCGGCACGCCTTTGCCGGTGAGCCGCACATTTTTGCCGGACTCATTGCGGACGGTGCGGCCCTCACGGTACTGGGCGTCGTTGCTGAGGCTGCGGAACATGCGTGGCCGGTAGATTTTAGCCGCCATCAGCGGGCTCTCGGCGGCCGGCCCGCCCGTGCAGCAGAAGACCGTGGCCTCTTTGCCGCTCTTGACCTCACGAAGCACGTCGGCGATCAGATCCTGCTCGTAGAAGTGGGTAAGCGAAGAGAGCACCCACTCGCTGTCGCGGCGCCCTACCAATGCCTCGGGGGCAAAGGGTGCTTTGGCGCCCTCCTCTTCCTGGGACTCGCTCAGCCAGCGCTGAACGTCGGCGTTGGCCTCGAAGCTGCGCTTTGTGATGCCCTCGCGGGGCGCGAACTTCTTGCGCTTCGCCTCTTTGAAGCGGGTGCCGTAGATCGGTGCCTCATCGTCGTCCGGCTCGGCCTGCTTGTTCTCACTGTTGCTATAGCGATCCATACGCTCCTCAAGATTTGCTGTGAATCAAAAACGGCGACCGGAACCTGAGTGGTTCGCCGGCCGCCGCGTCACAGGCAAGCACTGGAGCGATCAGGCGAGTGACAGGCATACTGGCACGGAGCGAAGCACTAGACGTGCTTGTCTGGACACAAAATCTATGCCTTGACACCGGGCCTGGGGCGCTACAGCCGCTGTTAACAGCTAATCGGGGCACACTCAGGGGCATTTAGGGTGTTGATACTGTGCATGTGGCCTCCTTGTGAGTTTGGCGCGTCGTTTGCTGGGGTGATTGTACTCGAAGCTGCGTTGGCTGTCCATCGGGCGGGAGGCGGAGCCGGGCATTTTTATCCGCAGATGACGCAGATGGCGCAGATTTCCGGCCCATTGCCGGTTCCGAGGGCGTGCTGGACGCGAATGTGAGTTAGAGGCTATGCTGGACATACGCGTTCTGGCAGGGTGGCCCGTCGGTGATGGCGAGGGTGAGGGCGCTGAGATCCATGATCGCGGAGACCACGCTCTCGTAGTACTCCTCGGGCGGCTCGGCCGGGTCGATGTGGAAGCAGACCGAGTAAGGGTGGTTCTCGTGGTCGCGCAGGGCGTCCTCTAGGGCCGCGCGCGTGACTGGACGTTGGGCGCCGAGCAGCTGATCAAGGCGTGCGTGGCGCAGGCGCGAGTGTGGGTTCGTCTCGATATTGCGCTCCTCGATCCCGAGGGCCTGCGGCTCGACAAAATGATTGGCGTGGATAAGGCAGCCGCCGACGCAGCCAGTGACCCCGGCGCCATTAGGGGCTGTCTCGACGTTGACGGCGCTGGCGGGGGCCTGGGCGAGCAGGAAGTTGGCGGAGCAGGAGCGGCTCTCGCCGGTGATCACACGCAGGGCAGCATCGAGCTCGTGGCAGCGCAGGATCGCGTAGCAGCGGGCGTGGAAGGGCAGCCGCATGCGCGACCAGTCGTCGTCGGTGCTGGTGAGACCGTTGATGGCGAGGCCGAGGCCTGCCGAGTTGAGGCCGATCTTGCCGCCGAAGATACCCGCCTCGGTGAAGGCAAGCGTCTGGAGGCCGTCGGGCTCGGTTGTGTGCAGCACGGCGCCCTGCACGCCTGCGATCCAGTCCCAGTTCTCGCCGAGCAGCAGGTGGCCGTCGGCGGTGGCGTCGGGCAGGAGCGCGAAGGCGGTGCAGCCATCAGGGAGGGGCTTGTCGGCGAACTCGTCGTAGAAGAGCTCGTAGCGCACGTTGAGGGCGGCTATCTCGGCGAAGGCGAAGCCAGAGCCCGCAGCAATACCGCGCATACCAGCGTGATAGGCGGGACTCTGAGCGCCCAGCGCGGCGGCGTAGCGCTCGGCGCGGCTCAGGGTCTCGGCGCGGCTCAGCTTTAGCTCGCGGGCGAAGCGGGCGAAGTAGAGCTCCAGGTTGTGGCCGATACGCTCGCGCAGCAGCTCGCCGTGCTGCACGCCTTGGGCGAAGGGCTCGCCCTCAAGGCGTATAAGGGGGAGGGTCATGGGTGCTCTTTCTTCGAGGGGGCGCCCACGTGGGGGCGCTGTGATTGACCGGAGGGCGCCCACGTGGGGGCGCTGTGATTGACCGGAGGGCGCCCACGTGGGGGCGCCCCTACGGGGTGGCGATGTGGTTGACCATTGTGAGCCAGGCGGGCTGCTTGAGGAAGCCGAGGGCCTCGTTGATGCTGAGCATGGGCCGGTTGGTGGAGGCGTTGTCGGTGCGGATGCAGGGCGCCCCGACGCGCTGCGCGTAGGCGATGGCGCGCAGCTTGAGGGCGAGGGCGATGCCACGTCGGCGGTACTCAGGGTCGGTGGCGGTAAAGCCGGTGCCGAGGTCGGGGCTCGACTCGCGCCGCCAGAGGCTAGTGAGGCCAATGTAGCGCTCGCCATCGAGGGCCAGGAAGAAGGCGTCGGGCAGCATGCTCGGGTTGTCCTGGAAGCTCTTTAGCCATGCCTCGAAGGGCGGCGGGGTGAAGGGCTCGGGCATGGGTACATCATGCGTGGCTAGGATGTCGAGCTCGTAGAGCCTGGGCCAGAGCTCAGGGTCGCGCTCGCGCTGCTCGGCCACAGTTGCGATCGTGATGCCCTGGGCGCGCACGTGCTGCTCGGCGTCGGCAAAAGGCGCGGCGTCGAAGCTGGCAACGTCCAGGCGCGACTCCCAAGTGCGCATCTCCTCGGTGAAGCCGCGCTGCTGGGCGAAGCGCAGGCCTGCGCTGAAATCCTGGCGCACTTCGTGGCGCAGGGCGAGGGGCTGGTGGGGCGCCAGATCGGCCAGGATGCGATCGTAGAGCGTGGCACCAACGCCGTTGCGCTGATACTCCGGGTAGACGTAGACGCCCACGAAGAACTTCTGTGGGTGGTACATCCACGAGACATGCTCATAGGTGGCGCCGCCGATGGGCTGGCCGTCGGCCTCAGCCACAAGGCGACCGAAGGTAAGCCGCGCCTCGCGCTTCTCGTCCCAGCGGCGCAGCTCGGTGGCAGTAACCGGGTAATCCGCGTAGCAGGTGTTGCGGATCGCGGCGAGCGACTCGTAGGCGGAGTCGGTGGGCTCGAAGGGGCTGATGGTGATGTTCATATTGGGTGATGACGGTGGACGGTGGACGGTGGACGATGGACGGTGGGCTATTGATACGACCCTACGGTCTACTAGAGCTGCTTGACGTAGGAGACCCAGACCGGCTGCTTCACAAAGCCGAGGGCCTCGTTGATGCTGAGCATAGGGCGGTTGCGGGTCTCGTTGCCGGTGCGAAGCTCGCGAGTGCCGCGCTGCCTGGCGAACTCGATGGCGCGCAGCTTGAGGGCGAGAGCGATGCCCATGCGCCGGTAATCGCGGCGGGTGGCCGTGAGGCCCGTGTAGAGCACATCGCGCTCCGCGCCCGCCCAGAGATTGCTGACGCCGACGATGTCGCCTGTGTGCATAGCGATGAAGTAGCCTTCGGGCAGCAGGTTGTGGCCCTCCAGGTTGCCCTTGACCCACTGCTCGAACGACACCGGGGTGTACTCATCGGGGCGAGGCACGTCGCGAGAAAGCTCCTTCATGGCCTCGTAGAGCGGCAGCTTGTAGCCGTCGCCCTGGTCCATCAGCTGGCGCAGGGTAACGATCTGCACGCCTTTCGCCAGCACGCGCTCGACGTGGCCAGCGTAGGGGCGCGGGTCGAACGAGGCGAGCGGTAAGCGTGACTCCCAGAACTTCATCTCCTGCTCGTAGCCATGCTTCTGGAGGATATGATTCGCGCTGGCGAAGTCCTCGCGGGCCTCAGTACGCAGCACAGTGGGATCGTGGGGGGCAAGGCGCTCAAGCAGATGGGTATAGAAGCGCTGGCCGACACCCTGGCCCTGGGCGTCGGGGTGGACGTAGATGTCGATGAAGAAGCGCTGGGGATGGAACATGCCAGGGAACTGGTAGAACCCGCCTTGGGCGACCATAGTGCCAGCGCGCTCGGCCACCCAGCGCTCGAACTTACAGTAATCTGGGCGCGTCTCGTCCCAGTGGCGCCAGTCCTCGACGGCATCGCGATAATCGGGCATGGCGGCGTTGCGCAGCTCGACGACAGCCGTGTAGTCGGCGTCGCTGGGCGCGAAGGGGCGGAGCGTGAGAGCCTGCATATGGGAGGCGCCTCCTGGCGCCGTTACTCGGCTTGTAGCTTCTGGACAAGGCTGATCCAGGCGGGCTGGCGCTGGAAGCCGAGGGCCGTATTGATGGCGAGCATCGGTTGGTTGCGCGAATCGTTCCAGGTCTTGATCGTGGTGACGCCATGCTGGCGGGCGTAGTCGATGGCGCGCAGCTTGAGGGCCATGGCGACACCCTTGCCGCGATAGTCGCGGCGCACGCCGGTGAAGCCAACGTAGAGCTCGCGCGGGTCGGCCTGGTTCATTCTGAGGCTGCTCATGCCCACGTAGCGCTCGCCGTCGAGGGCGATGAAGTTGCCCTCGGGCAGGTAGTTCGGGCTATCGAAGATCCAGCCGTCGTAGGTGGCCCGCGCCACCGGCGTGGCCGGCTCGGGCTGTGGCTCATCCTGGGTCGCCTCGATGTCGAGCTCGTAGAGGTGCTGGCGGTGCTCGGGGTCGCTGGCCTGAAGCGCGGCCATGGTGGTAATAGTGATGCCGGCGGCCAGGGCGCGCTGCTCGGCGCCCGCGAAGGGCGAAGGGTCGAAGCCGCTAACGTTCAGGCGCGACTCCCAGGAGCGGGAATCCTCCATGAAGCGCCGATCAGCCAAGAAGCGCACAGTACGGGCCTTATCCTCGCGCACACTCGCCCGCAGCGAGAGCGGGTTGTGCGGGGCAAGGGCGGCAATGATATGCTCGTAAAGTGCGCGGCCAATGCCCCGGCCCTGGTGCGAGGGCGTGACGGCGAGAAAGACGCTGAACTTGCGCGGGTGGTACATGCCTTCGAACTGGCCGTGGCTGCCGAAGCCAACCAGCTGCCCGTCGAGCTCGGCCATCCAGCGATGGAATTTAATCTCAGACGAGCGGTTGCCATCTTCGTGGCGCAGCTCCTCGACGGTGCCAGGGTACTCGGGGAAGCAGGCGTTATCGACGGCCACGACGGCGGCGTAGTGCGCGTCGCTGCCGTTGAAGTCGCGCAGGACGAGAACCGTGGGCGCCGTTGTCGGCTCGGTGGTGGCAGTTGTGAGCGTCATCGCTGCTCCTCTTACCCGCCCGCTTGGGGCGAAGATATTCATGCTTATGTCTGTGGTCGCCCCATTGTAGCGGCCCCGCCGGGTCGGCTCCATCAGTCGGAGGACTCAGGGCATGTGCGCAATGAGACAGAGGTGAGAGAAAGCACAAGCGGCGCGGCGTGTTTACAATTGGTATCTATTGCTTGCATAGATACGCTATGGGTGATCAGTGTAGGAATGGTGCCAGAGTGGCGCCACAACAGAGGAGGCCCTACCATGCCCGCAATCGCCATGATCGCAGCCGACGCCGCGCCCGCCCTTGAGCTTGTCGGCGACACGCTCTTCGCCAACGCTCAGCCTGTGCTCGAAGTCGTGATGCTCGAAGCGGCGCCCTTCGCCATCCTCGTGACTGACACCGCCGTGTACGCCGTATCCCTTGAGGCATACGAGGATACATTCAGCGCCGATCCGCTGGCTGGGTAGCGCTCGCGATACCAATAGGCACGCCCCTGGTGAGCATTCACCAGGGGCGAGGTGTGTCGAGTTTTATCGTTACATGTTAGGCAAAGTCGTCTGCACAATTAATTGAGAGACATCTTGAAAATCAATGAACCCTTCTGATAAACGCTTTACTCCACGATCATGACCGTAAATATGAGTAGCTCCAGCCGCCAGTGCAGTTGCTATAATCATTGTGTCTGCTCGCAACTCATTGCGCGTGCTACCGCTCTGCTTTATCTCTTCAATTTCACCCTGGCTTTTTTTCTGATGCCATACTCTAGAAAACAATATCGAAGCCCTTAGATCATACGGTGCTACTACAAAGCGACGGCTAACAAGTTCTTGATATGCTGGCTGCACATTGATCGGCAGTCCTAGCAAAAATTCCCCAATAACTATCGAAGGCACGATCACTCGCACTTTATCTTTATCGAGCTGCGCCAATAAACCTTTTGTTCGCGCAATCATTTCATGTTGCGCGAGATTTGCAACCCCCTGCACACCCCAAATCAATATATGGGTATCGAGACAAGCAATTACCATCTACTCCTCCGATTCGCCCTCTCGCAAAGCTTTAACATACTCGTCTGCATCAATACCTGCAAAGTGATATCCCGCAAGCTTCGCAAGCTCGTTTATAGCATCAGCAATGGACACTTCCTCATATGGTAGAATTTCTGTTATCTCCACATCCTCAATTTCAAGTGTTTCTACATCGCAACGTGCATTTCCAACAATTCCGACATTTGTATAAAGGCGCTCTGCTAGTTGTTTGACTTGTGCTAGCGAGCCACGACATATGACCATAGTGCCCTGTATTGTTTCAATATGGGCGTTTGGATTTTTACCACCTGCATTAACCACACGACCATACAGTGTGGTTCTAATATACAGACGAGAGGCAGCGGGTATAAAAAGCTCTGCATCGACTGTCGCAAGTACAGCCTCATCAGTGCCTATCCGAAACTCTGCAACACATCTATTCTTCCGAGTGAAGGTTGCAATCTTCCTCAAGGCATCACGCGCTTCAGGAGGAAGACTATCAAATAGATGCTGACTGATAATCTTTGTAATTCGCTGAAATTCAGGGACGACTATTTGAGGGATCGAAGACGTAAACGTCAACCCAAGGCTCTGATCTTCAACTCGGGTAAGGCCCAGAATTAAATCCTCTTTAGTTAATTTGCCGTGCTCGCGTAGCACCGTTGACGTGACGAGAGTTTCGGCCGCCTTCAACAGATCTGCAAGATCGCTTGCCGGAACGTTACGGGGCGTAATCCCGCCACCAACAAAGCGAATCCCTATCAGTTCGTTTTGTGAGGGATTAATCACATCACACCTCCCCTACATAGGAAAAAATTCCAGCAGGGATATTTTAGCACGGCTGTTCGCCAAATAGTGTCACAACTTGAGTATACCCGCCAAATTGCCGAAAGGTCAAGCCCTCATCGCTGTTTGGGGGTGATGTAGCGAGCGGCCGCCTTCAAGGCGCTGTGCGCCCCCAGGAGCGCCCGAGCGCCGATTTCGGCAGAGGGGCGGCTCTGCCCTCGCAGGCGCCTAGCCGCCCCTGGTGCATGGCCTGGCGCTCTGTTCGACTTGCCGAGCAGCTGAAGCATGTGCGCTTCACGGGTCGGATCGGGTCCGTTCATGGCTTCATGCTCCTGCTCATCGCTGCTGCTCCTGCGGAGCAATCGAGAGAGCAACGGCGGGGCGGCAGGTGCCGCCTCCTGGCATCGGGTGTCGTTTCTGTTTCTCGTCCTGACGGCCTAGAGCGGTGCTTGTCGTTTCCTGACGCCCGCGTTCACAATTGGTAACAGGGTGATCACAGGCTGGGCCTGGAATGCGTGTGGTGGGCGTGGTACAACCAGTATATGAGAAAAATAGGAGGAGATAACGTGCGACGCTCAACACTATTCATTATGGCGCTGCTCGGTGCGCTGCTGCTGGCCGCCTGCGGCAACACGCTGCCCACGGCAGACGAGATCGTTGACCGAATGGAGGCCGCCCGCGCCGCCACGAACGACGCCCACGCCGTTGTGGCGATCAATTTTAGCTCGCCCGATCAGACGGGCACGATCGTTGTTGAGGGCTGGATGCAGAAGACCGGCGAGAGCGGCCCCGACGGCGAGCCGATCTCGCGCGTGCGCGCCGAGGTGCTTGAGGCAAGCCAGGCAGGCATGGCGGGCACGCTCCTGGTAAGCGACGGCACGACGTTCTGGCTCTACAACCCCAGCGAGAACACCGTCGTCACCGGCGAGGCCGGCAAGCTGAAGGACGCGACTGCGGGCAGCCCCATCGGCGCCGCCACCGCGCTCACCGACATTGTGAGCCAGGGGCTGGACGCCGTCGAGCTTGAGGTGCTTGGCACGGAGCAGATCGCCGGCAAGAATACGTGGAAGGTAAGCGTTGCCCCGAAGGCCGAGACGAGCTCGCAGCTGCAGCTGGACGGGATCATCAAGGGCACGATGTGGGTGGACGAGGCGCTGGCCCTGCCGCTCAAGCTGAGCGTGGACGCGAGCGACCTGGGCCAGGGCAGCGTGGAGGTGCGCAGCATCGAGACGAACAGCGGGCTGAGCGCGGATCTGTTCAGCTTTACGCCCCCCGCCGACGCGAAGATCGTGCAGGCTGCAGAGCTGGCCGCCCAGATGGAGCCGAAGGCCGCCACCCTAGACGAGGCGCGCACGGCGGTGAGCTTCGCGCTGCGCGAGCCGGGCTACCTGCCGACCGGCCTGACCCTGGTTGAGGTGCGCGTGATCGGCACCACGACCGTGATCCTGAACTACGCCGGCGACGGCGGCAGTGTGAGCCTGGTGCAGAGCAACGAGGAGGTTGGCCGCGACCGCGAGCCCCCGGCAGGCAGCGCGGTGAGCGAGGTGCCGATCGGCGATGCCAAGGGCACCCTGATCACCGGCGGCGATGGGCAGGGCAGCCTGCTGCGCTGGGAGCAGGGCGGCGTGCGCTACGTGGTGGCCGGCACGCTCTCTGGCGACGAGGCCGTGAAGGTGGCCGAGGGGCTGGAGTAATGCACCGTGCAAAAGTGAACAAGATTAGGTAGAATAAGAGCGTGGTGGCAGAAAAGCTTTGCCCCACGCTCTTTTTTGCAGATTGCATTCAAAAAATATATGACTCAACCCTTGATCAAAACGAGCGCGCTTGCACGGCGCTACCAGATGGGCAAGACCTTTGTGGACGCGCTGCGCGGCGTGGAGCTGGAGGTGGCCTCCGGCGAGTTTGTATCGCTGGTTGGGCCGAGCGGCAGCGGCAAGAGCACGCTGCTGCACCTGATCGGCGGGCTGGTACGGCCCACGGGCGGCGAGGTTTGGGTGAACGGCCTGGAGCTAGGGCGCAGCAGCGACCAGGAACTGGTGGCGTATAGGCGCGACACGCTGGGCTTTATCTTCCAGAGCTTCAACCTGCTGCCGATCAAGAAGGCCTGGGAGAATGTGGCCGTGCCGCTGATGCTGGCGGGCGCGCCGCCTGCCCAGCGCAAGGAGCGCGCCGTGGCCATCCTTGGCCAGCTGGGGCTCGGCCAGCGCGCCGACCATCGCCCCGCCGAGCTGAGCGGCGGCGAGCAGCAGCGTGTGGCGATCGCCCGCTCGCTGGCCAACCGGCCGCGCCTACTGCTGGCCGACGAGCCCACCGGCAACCTCGACAGCCGCACCGGCGGCGAGATCATGGACTTGCTGCGCGGCCTGGTACGCGAGGAGGGCTTGACGCTAGTTCTCGTTACGCACGACATGGGCGTTGCTCGCTACGCCGACAGGATCGTGCATCTGAGGGATGGCCTGATCGAGCGCTTTGAGCTGAACAGGGGACAGGGGACAGAACGCGATCCTGAGACGACACTATCTCCAGCACTGAAAGAGCAGTGAGCATGCAAGACCCCAACCTGTGCCCGCTCCTTTGTGCCCTCCGTCCGGCACCCTGTTCCCTGTTCCCTGTCCCCCGTACCCTATGATCGCAGGACTGATCTTTGACTTCGACGGCCTGATCGTGGACACCGAGACGCCCGCGCTAGAGAGCTGGCGCCAGATCTACGCCGAGTATGGCTTCGACCTAGGGCTGGATGTTTGGGCGGGCGCCCTGGGCACGAACCACGGCTTCGACGCCCTGGAGCATCTTGTGGGCCTGGTGACGGGCGTAGACAACGCGCGCGCCGTGGCGCTGCGGGCCGAGGCGGCAGCCGTGCTCGCGCGGCGCCAAGCGCTCAAGGCTAGCCTGAGCGCCGGCCAAGCTGTGCTCCCCGGTGTAGAGGCGCTGCTGGATCAGGCCGACGTGCTGGGCATGCCCTGCGCGGTCGCCTCTAGCAGCAGCTACCGCTGGGTGGGCGGCTGGCTGGAGCGCCTTGGCCTGCTGGGGCGCTTTGTGTGCGTGCGCAGCTCGGACGACGTGGAGCATACCAAGCCCGACCCGGCGCTGTTCCTCAGCGCGGCGGCCTGCCTCGGTCTGCCTGCATCGGCCTGCCTCGTGCTGGAGGACTCGCCGAATGGCATTTTGGCCGCCCGTGCCGCCGGCTGCCCTGTCGTCGCGGTGCCCGGCGCGATCACCGGGCGGCTCACGCTCCCACGCGCCGACCTTGTGATCCCCAGGCTGGACGCAATGCCCCTGCCCGCGCTGCTCGCCGCCGTTGAGGCAGCTCGGGCGGGGTGAGCCGGATCAGGCTGCGTCGCGCCCGGCCCTGGCTTCGGTAGTAGGCCAGGACGAGGGCCACGGAGCTACTTCGCGTTGAAGACTTCGTCCACGCTTACGCTGAAGCCAGCGAGCAGCGTGGAGCTTGCGCGCTCGCCGCGCTGGAACACGCCGAGCTCGTTGTAAGCGCCGTCGGCGAGCGTAAGCACGGTGATCGTTTCGTCCAAGGGGTTGACGATCCAGTACTCCGGGATACCGGCCTCGGCGTATTCGGCGCGCTTCAGCTTGGTGTCGCGCTCAGGATCATCGTCGCTCACCACCTCGACAGCGAGATCGACACCGAGCCAGTAGCGCTTCAGCTGGCGCGGGTCATTCGCATCGCGCAGCACAGCTAGATCCGGCTCGCGGAACTTGCCGGGCCGCACGCGCACACGCAGTGGCGAGAAGAGCACAATTCCACCCAGCGTTTCGAGAAATGTGAAGAAAGAGCGGTAGAGGTAGGCCAGAATCTTCTGATGTTCAGGTGCAGGCATTGGTAATAGCTCCACAACACCAGCGTCAAACTCCATCAGCCGGCGGCTATGGTCTGTCATAGTAAGATACTGTTCTTCGCTCCAGCTGCCCTGGATTGAATCGAGGCTCAGCACCGTCTCGTCTTCGCCATCGACGATGCGGAGGCTGCTCACGCGCTGCTGCACCGCCATTGCTCACCTCATCTTCACGCGCCCCCTTGCCGACACCAAGATCAGTATACTCTGGCCGAGAGCTCCCAGCAACGACTGTGTGCCGAGCCTGTTCTCCACAGATGCCGCAGATTTCCAGCCCAATTCCCGACGCGAAAGTGCGTGCGGTGCAACGCGCTCGGAAATAGACAAAGCGTGAGCAAACGGGTATAGTTTGGTACGCTCCGAGCCTGTGGGGTGGGGAGTTCTGGAACAAAGGCAACAGCAGTGACTGATCGACGAATTCTGGGCCTGGGGATCGCGGCCAGCCTCGCCTTCACCGCGCTGATCTGGACTTTTGGCTGGATCCCCGCGAGCGTGCCGAAGCTCCCCGACGCTGGCCCGGCCTGGTACTATTGGCAGCTCCCCGAGCCGACGTTCTGGAGCCGGGCCACGGGCTGGGGCTTCTACCTGCTGCACCAGATGCTTGTCTGGGGCCTGATCTGGTACGCCCAGCGCGAGCGGCCCGCCTACACGCGCGCCCTGCACCCCGTGAACCGCTGGCTGATCGGCGTCAACCTGCTCTTCATCGGCCTACACTTTTTGCAGACCTACATCTGGTACGACGGGCTGGCGCAGGACACCTCGATCTTCAGCTCGCAGGGCGCGGTGGTGGTGCTGCTCGTATTCGTGCTGATCATGGAGACGCCCCGGCGCGGCCTGGCCTTTGGCTGGAAGACGCCATTTCGGCGCGAGTTTACCGGGATGGTGCGGCGCTACCACGGCTACTTCTTTGCCTGGGCGGCGATCTACACCTTCTGGTATCACCCGATGGAGGCGACCTGGGGCCATCTGATCGGGTTTGTCTATATGTTCCTGCTGCTGTTCCAGGCCTCGCTGGTCTTCAACCGGGCGCACGTGAACCGCTGGTGGACCTTCTTCCTTGAGTTTATGGTGCTGATCCACGGCACGATCGTGGCCTATCTCCAGGGTGGCGGCGCCTGGCCGATGTTTTTCTTCGGCTTCTTCGCCCTGGTAGTGATCACGCAGATGTACGGGCTACCGCTGCCGACCTGGGGGCGCTGGCTCACGGCGGGCGCGTTTGTGGCGGGCGTGCTGCTGGTCTACCTGCTCACGGGGCGCGGCTGGCTGCGCATGAACGAGGTTGTGCGCATCCCGCTGATCGACTTCGCCCTGGTGGGCGTGATCTACCTGATCTGGCTGGTGGGCTTCTGGACGTGGCGCAGACTGAGGGGACAGGGCCGCCGCGAACGCGAACCGTCTGGACCACGAACAGCGTGAAGCGAACCGTCTGGACCGCGAAGGGCGCGAACCGCCGCGAACGTGAACCGTCCAGACCGCGAAGGGCGCGAAGCATTCCTGCTTCGCGCCCTTCGCCGTGTTTCGCGCCCTTCGTAGTCCAGGCGCCCTTTGTGATCCAGACAGTAGACGTGCTTACGTGAGCGGGCCAAGCTGGGGCGGCCAGCCGCGGGCGAAATAGTCGCCCATAATGATGATCACCATGATCGCCAGGCCCACGAAGGCGGCGGCGGCGTAGAGCTGCGTCACGCGCTCGCTCACCTTGATGTGCATGAAGAAGAGCACAATCAGGGCGGTCTTGGCGATGGCGATCGCCATCGCCACGGTGATGCCGATCACGCGGGCGCCATTCTCGCCGACCAGACGGTCGAGCCCGAGGAGCGGCTCCACATACCAGGCCAGCACCGTCAGGATCATCAGGCCCATCAGGGCGCCAAAGATTTTGTAGTAGGTAGGGCGCCCGATGTGGCCGTACGGGTGATCGTCGTGGGCGCCCGCCGCGTGGCCCTGGGCGCTGTTGTCGCTTGTGGTTGCCATCAGTGTACCAGGTAGAAGAGCGGAAACAGAAAGACCCAGACAATGTCGATCAGGTGCCAGTAGAGCCCGCCGATCTCCACCGGGGTGTAGTAGACGGGCGTGAACAGGCCGCGCCAGGCGAGAAACGTAAGCGTGGAGACAATCGTGAGGCCAATCAGCATGTGTACGGCGTGGAGGGCAGTGGCGACAAAGTAGAGGAAGAAGAAGAGCTGGTGCGGCGTCTTTTGGGTGGGCACCGCCGCGCCAATGACGTTGCCGATAGGCTCTGCCTGCACGGCACCCTCGGTTGGCGCCGCAGCTGCCTCGCCCGCCGCACCGCCGTGCTCCTCGGGGAACACAAAGGCCCGCCCAGGCACCAGGCACTCCGTCTCGCCCAAGGCCGCGCCGCCGGTGGCCCAGGCCAGGGGGTTGGCGTAGCCGCTGCAGTGGGCGAACTTCTCGCTGTACTCATAAGCCTTGATGCCAAGGAAAGCAAAGCCCAGCACAATCGTGATGCCGAGCATAGTGAGCAGCGTGCGCCGCCTGCCCTCCTCGGCGGCGTTCACGGCGAGGGCCACGGTGAGCGAGCTTACCAGCAGCACCACGGTGTTGACCGTGCCGAGGGGCGTGTTGAGGTGCTTGGCCGACTCGGCCCAGATCTCGGGGAAGGCCCAGCGATAGACGATGTAGGCCATGAAGATGCCGCCGAAGAGCATCACCTCGGTGACAAGGAAGACCCACATGCCGAGCGTGGCGGCCTCCTTCTGCTGCCGCGCCGTCTCGAAGTGGTGGCGCAGCTCGGGGCCGTGTTGGGCGTGAGCATCGCCGTGGGCCGGTGCCGCTGGTTGGGTTGTGGTTGCCAAGGCGTCTCTCCTATCGGGCACGGGCGCGGTATACTGCGCCCCTGCTGCGCCCCTACTGCGTCTTTACAGCGGGCTGCCGGGCCGCCACGCGGCGGCGTCGCGCTCGGCGGCCTCGGGCGGGTAGGCGTAGGCCTCGGTGGTGACGATCGGGATCTCGTGGAAGTTGTGGGTAGGCGGCGGCGACGAGATCGTCCACTCCAGGCCCGTCGAGTCCCAGGGGTTATCGCCCGCCACTTTGCCATTCACAAGCGAGAGCATAAAGTAGACGATCGGCAGGAGAAAGCCCAGGGCGAGGATGCTGGAGCCTGCCGTGGAGAGCACGTTCAGGATCTGGAACTCTTCGGGGTAGACATGGTAGCGCCGCGGCATGCCCAGGTAGCCTAGCACAAACTGCGGGAAGAAGGTCAGGTTGAAGCCGACGAAGACAACCATGGCCGAGATGCTACCCCAGACCTCATTGTACATGCGGCCGGTGATCTTGGGCCACCAGTAGTGCAGGCCACCGAGGTAGGCCATAATCGTGCCGCCGACCATCACGTAGTGGAAGTGCGCCACCACGAAGTAGGTATCGGTGACGTGGATGTCCACAGCGACGATGCCGAGGAAGATGCCGGTGAGGCCGCCGATCACAAACAGGCCGATAAAGCCAAGCGCGTAGAGCATCGGCGTGCGGTAGCTGATCGAGCCCTTGTAGAGTGTGGCGGTCCAGTTAAAGACCTTGATCGCCGAGGGGATTGCCACAAGCATGGAGATGAAGCTAAACACCAGGCTGGAGTAGACCGACTGGCTGCTCACAAACATGTGGTGGCCCCAGACCAAGAAGCCAAGGATGGCGATGGCGAGCGACGAGAAGGCGATAAACTCGTAGCCGAAGACGCGCTTGCGCGAGAAGGTGGCGATCAGCTCGGAGATCACGCCGAAGGCTGGCAGGATCATGATGTAGACCGCAGGGTGCGAGTAGAACCAGAAGAGATGCTGGAAGAGCACCGGGTCGCCGCCGAGGGCCGGGTCGAAGATACCCACGCCCCAGATGCGCTCGACCATGAGCAGCAGCAGTGTGATGCCGATCACCGGGGTGGCGAGCACGATCACCAGGCTGGTGGCGTACATGGCCCAGATGAACAGCGGCAGGCGGAACCATGTCAGCCCTGGCGCGCGCATTTTGTGGATGGTGACAATGAAGTTCACGCCGGTGGCGATCGACGAGAAGCCCATAATGAAGGCGCCGGCGATCGTCAGGATCACGTTGGAGTTGGAGTAGGAGGAGCTAAAGGGGGTATAGAAAGTCCAGCCGGTATCGACACCGCCGAGGACCGCCGCAGAGAGGGCGAAGATCCCGCCGCCCATGTAGAGATACCAGCTGAGCAGGTTAACACGCGGGAACGCCAAGTCGCGGGCGCCGATCATCAGCGGCACGAGGAAGTTGCCGAGCACCGAGGGGATGACGGGGATCAGGAAGAAGAAGACCATGATCACGCCGTGGAGCGTGAAGGCCCGATTGTACATATCGGAGCTCATCAGGTCGCCCTGGGGCGTCACCAGCTCTAGCCGCACAGCGCCGGCCGCGAGGCCGCCGAGCAGGAAGAAGAAGTTGATCGACAGCAAGTAAAGGATAGCGATCCGCTTATGATCGACGGTAAACAGCCACGACCTGATCCAGTCCCAGACCGTGGGGGAGGTATCGTGCAGGTAGGTGTTCTGCGGAAGCGCGGTGGTTGCCATAGCTCACTTCCCTAGTGATTTGATGTATTCGACAAGCTGGGCAACCTGGCTCTGGTTGAGCTGGCTGCCGTAGGCGGGCATGATCGGCTGGTAGCCCTGGACGACCTTAGCTTGAGCGTTGATGATCGACTCGATCAGGTAGGCCTCGTCGGCGGTGATCGTCGTGCCGTCGGCCAGGGGCTTCTCGGCGTTATAGATCCCCACCAGGCTCGGGCCGGGGCCGACGCCATCGGTGCGATGGCAGCCGACGCAGCCGATGCTGGCGAAGATCTGCTCGCCCGGCGCGGCCAGGGCCGCGTCGAAGATAGGCGCAGCAGCAGGCTCCGGTGTGGCCGCCGCACCGCCTGTGGCGGCCGCCGTGCTCACAGGGGTCGAGGCGGCAGTTGTGGTGGGCGCGCCCGGCGCCGCCGTGGCATTTGGCTGGCCGCCATCGGCGCCCGTGTTATCCGAGAGCGACTTGATGTAGGCGATCAGCTGGTTGACCTGATCGTCGCTCAGCTGGCCGGCGTAGGCGGGCATCACCGAGGGCGGGCCGTAGCCAGCCGCCACCTTCGCCTGCGGGTTGAGGATCGACTCGGCGAGATAGCCCTCATCGGCGGTGATCGTGCTGCCGTCGGCCATCTGCCCCTGGTTGCCGAAGAGACCCTGGAGGCTCGGCCCGGTGCCGGCGCCGTCGCTGCGGTGGCAGCCGGCGCAGCCGAGGTTGGCGAAGAGCTGGCCGCCCGCGAGCGCCATCGGGTCGCCCTGGGCGGCGCCTGGGATGGGGCCGGCTGCGGCTCCCGCACTGCCATCGGGCAGGATCACCTCACCGGGGGTAACGAGCCAGCGCTCGTAGTCGGCGATGCTCATGGCGACCACGCGGCCGCCCATGCGCGAGTGCTCGGTGCCGCAGTACTCGGCGCAGAAGAGGTGATACTCGCCTTCCCTGGTGGCCTCGAACCACATGGTGGTGTAGCGACCGGGGACAACGTCCTGCTTCACGCGGAAGGCGGGGATGTAGAAGCTGTGGATGACATCCTGGGAGGTCATGATCATACGCACGGGGCGCCCGATCGGCACATGGAGCTCGTTGTTCTCGCGCTTGCCGTTGGGGTGCTGGGCATGCCACATCCACTGCTTGCCGATCACATAGACCTCAAGCGACGTAGGGGGCGGCGTGCGCATCTCGATGTAAAGGAAGGCCCCCCAGAAGAAGACTCCCATCACCAGGACGAGCGGAATGATCGTCCAGCCGAGCTCGAGCGCGAGGTTGGAGTGAATCTGATTGGTGCGATCAACCTTCTGATTACTGCGGTGGTAGCGCACCATCAGGAAGAGGATAATGAAGGGCAGCACGCCGCCGAAGATCAGGCTGAGGGCGATCAGCACGCCGTAGAGCGTATCGATCGGCCCGGCGAAGGTCGAGGCCTGCTCGGGGAACAGCGGGAAGTCTTGCATACAGCGTCCTGTCCGGGGCGGGGAGTTCCGCCGTCCTAGAGTGTGTGCTTAGCCAAGGGCCTGGGCAGGGCCAGAGGGCGAGCCTGGGCGGCCCGAGCCACGGCCCAGCAGGTAGACGAAGGCGACAGCACCCACCACAAAAAGCACGCTCACCACGCGCAGCACCGTCATCACCAGGCCGGTATACTTTCCGCTCACCGGGTCGTAGTTGTAGCAGAGCAGCAGGAGCTGATCGACAGGGCTGCCGATCTTGTTGCCAGAGGCCTCCACCAGGCCGAGGCGCAGGTCGCTGGGGTTGTACTCGATACCGTAGAAGTAACGCGCGAGCTGGCCTTCGGGCGTGAGCACCGTGATCCCGGCGGCGTGGGCGTACTGGTCGATCGTCTCGTCGTAGAAATACTTGAAGCCGATCACGTCGGCCAGGCGGGTGATGCTGTCCTGGGTGCCGGTGAGGAAGTGCCAGCCGTTAGCGCTCGCGGGCCGGTTGTAGCGCGCCAGGACCGTCGCCTTGGCATTGGCGGCGTTCATGGGCGTCTCGGTGGGGTCGATGCTCACATTCACCACCTGGAAATCGACGCCGGCATCGAGCCGCACATCGCTCAGGCCGCTCACCATGCCATCGCGCACGAGCGAGCAGAGCATGGGGCACTCGTAGTAGCCGAGGGCGAGTACCACGGGCTTGGCGCCGAAGTAGTCGCCGAGCGTCACCGCCCGGCCATCCTCATCGACGAAGGGGATATCGAGCGGCACCTGAGCGCCGAGGCGCTGCTCGTAGTCCACATCCTTAAGCGGGTCGTGGCCGATGTCGCCGGCATCGCCGCCCTGGGCCGTGGCGAGGCCGGGGAGCAGGAGCATGGCGAGTAGCAAGAGTATGGGCAGGCGTCGTGTCATTTGGCGATCTCGGATCTAGAGCCGTGTATTTGTCACCCTGAGCGCAGCGAAGGGTCTTTCCATAGGCGAGCTAGATGCTTCGCTGCGCTCAGCATGACATGCGGTGTGTGCTTCAAGTATTGGTGTTACTCGCCGAAGGGATTGATGCCCCGCTCCAATAGCAGGTCCATGGAGCGCTCGATCGGAATGTGGGCGATACCGTCGCGCTGCTGCACCCAGCCGTAGCCTTCGAGCCGCTCGGTGGCCTCGCTCTCGATCCGCGTGCCGTCTAGCTCGGGGTTCTGCTCCAGGCGCGGCGCGGGCGGGAGCTGCACCGAGGTGACGGCGAGGGCGTTGCTGCCGTCGCCCACCTGGCTGCCGGCTACAAAGAGCAGGCCCGCGGTGACGACGAACGAGAGGGCGATCAGCGCGAAGACGCCGATCGCGGCGAGGACGAGGGGACGCCTGCGGGCGTCAACGACCTCGTAGCCCGCTGCGACGCTCTCCTTGGAGGCGCCCTCGCCGGCAGCGTGTCCGTGTCCGTGGCTCATATCGGGGGGCTCCTCTGGGGACGGTAGACGGTAGACGGTAGACGGTAGGGGTGTTCCTTCTGGTACCGTCCACCGTCCGTCGTCCACCGTCAGCGTGGTACCGTCCGTCGTCCACCGTCAGCCTGTGCTAGCGATGGCAGATGTAGCAGTTAGTGAGGCGGCCATCGGTTGAGATCTGATACTCTTTCACCAGGGCCACGCGTGCGGCGAGCGGCAGTGACTGCGGGTCGTAGGCCATGTTGAAGACTTCGTCCTTGGGGCGGACGTTCTCCTCCGGCGCGCGATGGCAGCCGAGGCACCAGCCCATGTAGAGCGGCTGCGCCTTCGCGGTGAGGTTCTGCTGATCGATGCGGCCGTGGCAGGAGGCGCAGCCAATGCCCTTGGCCACGTGGATGCTATGGTTAAAGTAGACAAAATCGGGCAGGTCGTAGATACGCCTCCAGACCACGGACTCGCCGGTGCGGTAGCTGTCGCGCACAGGCTGAAGCAGGGGGCTGTTGGTCCAGATCTGCGAGTGGCACGACATGCAGGTATCGGTGGAGGGGAAGCCAGCGTGGGCGGCGCGCTCCACCGTGGCGTGGCAGTAGCGACAGTCGATCTTCAGCTGGTCGACGTGGTGCTTATGGCTGAAGGGCACCGGCTGCTCCTTGGCGACACCCACATCGGTGTACCAGGGCGAGAGGTAGAGCCCGATCAGGGCCGCCACAATGCTACCGATCAGCAGCACGAGGCCGATGATACTCACCCAGACCAGAGCGTTCGCATTGCGCGGGAAGATCTGTGAAGACATGGGCTTACTCGCTATCTAGACAGACTCCGTCCGGCCTGGGGCGCCCACAAGGGGCGCCCTTACGAGTCCTCAGAAGTGCTCGGATGCTGTACAAGCCTTATCGTCCCTCGAGCTGCTGGCGCTCCTCGGCGGTAAGCTCGTTCGCATCGGCGTATTGGCTAAGCTGGAGGGCGCGGACGTAGGCGGCCACGGCCCAGCGATCCTCGGGCGGGATGCGGTTGGCGTAGCTATACATGCGATTGATCCCGTTGGTGATCACATCGAAGTAGTAGCCGATCGCCACGGTGCGCAGGCGCTCGTTGTGGAGGCCGGGCACCTGTATGCCGCCGCGGTATGCGATTACGCCATTGCCATCGCCGCCAAGGCCGTGGCAGGGCGCGCAGTAGGCGTTGTAGCGCGTCTGGCCGCGCTCCAGCAGCGCTGCCGTAAGCTCCATCGGCAGCTCGGTGGCCAGCTCGCCGTTGAGCTTGCCCGTGTTCAGCGCCGAGTCCGGCTGGAAGCTGCCGATCGGCACGCTGTTCTCGACGGGCGGGCGCATGGCGCGGCCATCCTCGAAGAACGCGCTGGGCTGGTTCGGCGCGTACTTCGGCTGGTCGTACATATCGACATGGCAGGCCACCAGCAGCAGGCAGAGCGGCAGCCAGGCGACACGGGCTAGGCGGGAGGCGTTTAGCTTAGGCGTTCCAGGCATACAGTCGCTCGCTTCTAGATCTTTCGCTGACACGGTGACAAGGCGCTCGCTTCGCTCGCTTGACCGGGTGACACCTATCGGCACCGTGAGCTGTCACCCGGTCATCCTGTCACCTGGTCACCCGGTCACCCTGTCACCTGGTCATCGTGCCACCCTGTCACCTGGTCACCCGGTCACCTGGTCATCGTGCCACCCTGTCACCTGGTCACCCTTCACCCTCACCCGCCAGGGCCTCGTTCTGGTTGCGCACGCGGGCCATGTAGGTGACGCGCGGCTTGGTGTTCAGGAAGCCGAGCACGGCGTAGTTGTGTGGCTGGGCCTTGAAGCGCGCCACCTGGCTCTGCGGGTTGTTGATGTCGCCAAAGATGATCGCCTGGGTTGGGCAGGCCTGGGCGCAGGCCGAGGTAAACTCATCGGTTCCGATCGGGCGGTTGTTATCCACCTTGGCGTTGATGCGCGCGCTGCTGATGCGCTGCACGCAGAAGCTACACTTCTCCATCACGCCACGGTTGCGCACCGTAACATCGGGGTTACGCATCAGCTTCAGGCTGGGCTCGTTCACATCCTGGTACTGGAAGAAGTTGAAGCGGCGCACCTTGTAGGGGCAGTTGTTCGAGCAGTATTTCGTGCCCACACAACGATTGTAGATCATGTTGTTGAGGCCCTCGGCGTCGTGGACGGTGGCTGCCACCGGGCAGACCAGCTCGCACGGCGCCTGCTCGCAGTGCTGGCAGAGCATGGGCATCACGTAGGTCTCGGGGTTGTCGAAGTTCTGGCCGGCGAAGTAGCGGTCGATGCGGATCCAGTGCATCTCGCGGCCCAGCGCCACCTCGGCCTTGCCCACGATGGGGATATTGTTCTCGGCCTGGCAGGCCGTCACACAGGCGTTGCAGCCGATACAGGCCGTGAGGTCGATCACCATGCCCCACTGGTTGCCAACGCTGTAGTCGAAGCCTGGCAGAACCTGGCCATTGCCAGCCGGCAGATTGCTCTCATAGTCAGGCGTGTCGCGACCGTACTCCTCCTGATAGACCTCTTTGGAGATGTACTTCGGGTCGAGCTTGAACTGCTCGAAGTTCCCGGCGCGCACAATATCGCGCCCCTCGAGCGTCCAGTGGTCCTGGGTGCTTGCGAGCTCGTAGCGGCCACCGGGGACGCCAACCTCCAGGCCGCCGCCGAACCAGGGCGCGTCGCTGGTGCGCAGGCTGTAGACGTTGAAGCCGGTGGTGGCGGCCACGCGGCCAGCCTCCTCGCCACGCCCGTAGCCGAGGTTAACGGTGACAGTGTTCTCCGCGTGGCCGGGCACGATCCAGATCGGCATGGTGAGCGTGCGGCCCTGGTAGCGCAGCTCGATCAGGGTGCCGTTGGACGCCGTGAGCCGCTCGAGGTTGCGCTGGCTGTCGATATTCTCTGAGGCGGCGAGGTCGGCGAGCGTGATCGGCAGGCCCAACAGTGCAATCGCCGTGCCGGGGCTTACGAGGGCCGCGTTGTCCCAGGTGAGCTTACTCACGGGCCGGGGCAGCTCCTGGAGCCAGCCGTTGTTAGCGTAGCGACCATCGTGGATCGAAGGGTCGGGCCGAAAGATCAGCTCAAGGCCCTCGGCGGGGGCGGGCAGGCTGTAGGCGATACCGGTCTGAAGCGTGGCGGCACGGGCGGGGAGCGCCGTGTTGGGGACGAGGCCGTTGTTGAGGCTGCCCTTGAAGAAATCGTCGAAGGCCTCGTCCTGAAGGCCGCTCTGCTGCTGCCAGAAGGCGCGCACGATGGCGTAATCGCTCTGGCCGGTCTGCCCAAGCATCGCGGCGAGCAGATCGTGCGCGTTCTGGCCGCCGTAGAGCGGGAGGATGAGCGGCTGGATGAGCGTTGCACTGCCGTCGTAGGCGCGCACATCGCCCCAGCTCTCCAGGCTGTGCGTGGAGGGGATGTACCAGTCGGCGAGCCGGGCCGTCTGGTCCTCGTAGTAGCCGAGCACCACCTTCAGCTTCGCCTTGGCCATCGCATCGGCGAAGGCGAGGTCGGCGGGGGCGGTGAAGGCTGGGTCGGCATCCAACATCACGAGCACCTCGACAGCGCCGCTGTTGAGATCGGCGACAAGCTCGCGCAGGCCGGCGTTCTGGTCGCTGGCGGTGGCGGCGTTGGCCTCCACCGGATCGCTGTACTCCACCGTGGTGCCGACAGCGCCGAGGGCGGCATTGATGGCGTGGCCAAGGGCGTGGACGGCGGGGGGCTGGTACTCGCCCACGATCACCAGGGCGGCGGCGCCGGCGGCGCGCAGATCGGCCACGGCGACATCCAGGAAGGCGCGGGCCTCCTCGGGCAGGGTGGCCTGAGGCGCACCGGCGACCCCGAGGGCGGCGGCGACGTAGGCAGCAGCTTGTCCAACCTCGGCGGCCTTGAGGCGCAGGCGATGGTCGGCAACAATGCCCGTATTGGAGAAGATCGGCTCCACGCTGTAGAGGCGGCTCACCTCCTCGCTCTCCTGGAGCACGCGGCGGCCGCTGATCCAGTCGCGGGCGTAGCGCACGTGGCCAGGCCCCTCGCTGAGGAAGTCGCCATCAAGCGTGAAGATCACGCGGGCCTGATCGAGCTTATAGCGCGTCTCCACCACCTCGCCGAAGGCCAGGCGCGCGCCCTCGTGGGTATTGGTGCGGCCCACAGGGTCGTACTGCACCCAGCGGGCGGCGGGGAACGTACTGAGCAGCTCGGCAAACTGCGCGGCGAGCGTGGGCGAGGTGACGGTGCCGCTGAGGATGCGCAGACCCTGGCCCTGGAGCGCGCGCTGGATCTGCATCACCTGGCCAAAGGCGGTAAGAAACTGCTCCCAGGTGCTGATGCGGCCCTGAAAGAGCACCGCCTCGGGGCGATCCGGGTCGTAGAGCTGGAGGATCTCGGCCTGAGCGATGGCGTCGGTGGCGCCAAGGCTGGCGGGGTGGTTCGGGTTGCCCTCGAGCTTCACGGGGCGCCCGTCGTAGCTGCGCACAGCCACACCCGTGCCGTAGCCGTCCAGCACAGTGGCAGTGGCGTAGTACATCGGGATGCCGGGCTGCTGGTCGTAGGGGGCGCGCGCGTAGGGGGCGACCAGCTCCTGCGGCTGGCGGATCGCGGCAGTACAGCCGGAGAGCCCGGCCAGGGCCAGCGAGGCGCCCATCAGCTTCAGGAACGTGCGCCGCGTAACCGGGTCGTGCAGCTCGGCGGCGCCAGCCGGAAACTCGCGCTGGAGCAGGGCGTGGAAGGCCGGCGTGTCGGCCAACTCGTCCAGGGAGCGCCAGAACTGTTTGCCACGGACATGCTGCAGGCGGGCGCGAACAGCGTCGAGCTCGCGCTCGCTCGAATGGAGGGCAATATCACTCATCAGTAGCAGCCAGACTAGACAGGTGGAAATCCACCAGCTACTTTGTGAAGAGGGGAACGAACCGCAGGACTATTATAGCAGTCGCCAGGCAGCACAAGGTCGGGGGAAAGATACTTCTTTGACCTGAGCTACCTGCCTGGCAGGAATAAGAGTTGTATTGGAGGGTTGTCCTGCGGCGCGGCTATAGTAGCATAGATAGCTTTTTCTCCGCAAGTGTGCGCGTAGCCCTCACCCCCCAGCCCCCTCTCCCTGAGCGGGAGAGGAGGAGCCGAAGTTGGGATGCTGCGGTCTCCCCTCGCCCCTTGAGGGAGAGGGGCAGGGGGTGAGGGCTACGCGCCTGCCCCACGGCGGTAGCTCTCGTCGAGCAGCTCGACGATGTAGCGCACCTGAACATCCGCGCCACGGCGGCGCAGCTCGCTGGCAAGCTGGAGCGCGCAGCCGGGGTTGCCGGTGGCGATCACCTGGGCGCCGGTGGCGAGCGCGTTGGTGACTTTACGGGCGCCAAGCTGCGCCGCCATCACGGGCTGAGTCACGTTATAGATCCCGGCGGAGCCGCAGCAGAGCGCGCTCTCGTGCATCTCGCGCAGCTCTAGGCCGGGTATGGCGTTGAGCAGGGTGCGCGGCTGCACGGTAATGCGCTGGGCGTGGACGAGGTGGCACGGCTCCTGGTAGGTGACGCTTACGTCCAGGCGGCCGAGGGCGGCCCGGTTCAGCTCGATCCCGGCGAGGAACTCGTGAATATCCTTCACCTTGTGGCCAAACGCGATGGCGCGCGCGTGCCAGGCGTGGTCGTCGTGGAGCAGGTGGCCGTACTCCTTGAGCGTGCCGCCGCAGCCGGCCGCGTTGATGATAATCGCGTCCACGCCCAGGCCCTCGAAGGCGGCGATGTTGGTGCGGGCCAGCTCGCGGCCGCCATCCAGGTCGCCGCTGTGGGTGTGGAGGGCGCCGCAGCAGCCCTGGCCGGGGGGCAGGATCACCTCCACGCCGTTCTTCTGGAGCACGCGGATGGTAGCCTCGTGAACCTCGGCGAAGGCGCTGCCCATGATGCAGCCGGTGACAAGGGCGACGCTGTACTTGCGCTGGCCCTCGGCCGGGTAGACCTGACCCTTGGGCGCGAGCATCTTGCCGCTGAGGGCGGGCAGCATTTGCTCGGTCTCGTCCAGGCCCATAAGCTTGAGCAGGCCGCTCTTGCGGGCGATCAGCTGGGCGCCGCTCTTCTGATACAGCCACATCGAGCCGGTGAAGGCGCGGAAGAGGCCCATGTTTTTGAACAGGCCCCCGAACACGACGCCGCGCAGGCCTTTCTGCCAGAGCGGGCGTGGGAGCAGGACTGGCTGGTGGTTGGCCGCTGACGGTTGGCGGTCGCCCGCCGGATCGTTACCAGGCGCTACCCCAATTTTTCCTGCGGCGAGGGCCTGCTCCAGCTGGGCGCGGCTGGCCTCCAGGATGGCGCCGTACTCCACGCCGGAGGGGCAGACGGCCTCGCAGGCGCGGCAGTTGAGGCACTGGCTCATCTGCTCTTGGAAGACCTCGCTCTCCAGGCCGATCCGGCCCTCGTCGACGGCCTTCATCAGGTAGATGCGGCCACGGGGCGACGACATCTCCAGCCCGGTCTCGCGGTAGGTGGGGCAGGCGGAGAGGCAGAGCCCGCAGTGGACGCAGGTGTTGATGATGTCGGAGCTGGGCTTGTCTTTGGCGCTAAACGGGATCAGCGGGATGGTGACGGGCCGCTGCTCGGTGGGCGTGATGGTCATGAGAGGTTCCTGTTGGGCCGAAGCAGCGCGCGGCGCGCTGCTTCGGCCTTACGTGAGTGCTCCGTAGAGGGCCAGAGATTGATACGGGTCGAGCTCGGCCTTGATGGCGCGCATCAGGCTGCTGGCGGGCGGCGCGGCGCCCCAGGCAGGCGCGCCCACGCCGGCCAGCAGGTGCGCGTGGCCCCAGCGCTCCACCAGTACATTGTAC
>ENA-ORBV01003610-ORBV01003610.1-microbial-mat-metagenome-genome-assembly--contig:-NODE-3610-length-30742-cov-11.496690_pt1 | contig 30742 bp, 24 predicted proteins | sample MGYA00237777_ERZ505514 | MGnify/ENA primary metagenome ERZ505514 (study PRJEB26160, sample SAMN06269048) | microbial mat metagenome | isolation source: Oligotrophic lake microbial mat | place... | reverse complement strand
GGAACAAACGGCAGGAGCAGTTGCCGGCGTCGCGAGCCTCGTCATGGTGCCACTGGTGAAGTTCCGGGGCACCGATATCAGCATCCGAAGCGGCCCGATGGGAAATCGCACATTCGAGTGAATGTAGATGGCCCAGATCCCGCGGAAGGCGATGAACACGGCCGCCAGAAAGAGCACACTCCCGCTGGTGTAGAGCCCGGCCCAAACCGCTGTGTCCACGTCAATGTTCATGACTCGGAAGTGACGGGGGCCGGCGCCTCGGGCATGGGAAAGTGTGGCACGAATGGATCGCCGACCGGCGCCGACTTGGGACCATAGATGACGGCGGGGTCAGAGCTCGCCGGTTCCGCTGGCCGATTAAAGGGCAGGCCGGGGACGACTCCGCCAGCCTTCACATACACAAAACCGCCCCCAAGCGTGAGAGAAAACGCGACGGCGACCACTTGGAGAATGCGCCGTGTCATGGCCCTGGGAGGGTAGCCCCGGGGAGTGAACGCCGTCAACGAACGGGACGCAACGAGTCTGTCACGGCATGGCCACGCCGGGGGCCGCTCGATCCCCGATTGTTCCGTGGTATCCTTCGAGGATTCACCCAGGGGGCGTTTGCTCATGTCCATTGCGTTCCGACTCGTTCTCTCGATTGCCCTTGCCTTCACCGCGTGCTTCGGCGTCGCTGCAGACGCCCCCGAACCACTCGAGGTGCTCCTCGTGGCTGGCGGCTGCTGCCACGACTATGCGACGCAGACCAAGATTCTCGAGGCAGGCATCGAGGATCGGCTCAACGCCCACGTGACCGTGGCCTACTCCCCCGACAAGACCACATCGGCCAGGTTCGAGATCTATGAGAAAGACGATTGGGCGAAGGGCTACGACGTCGTGATCCACGACGAATGCTCGGCGAAGGTCAACGAGATCGAGTATGTGCAGCGGATCCTGCAGGCCCATCGCGACGGCACGCCCGCCGTCAACATCCACTGCGCCATGCACTCCTACCGGTGGGGCGATATTCAAAAGCCCGTGCCCGTCGGTGCCGAGAACGCAGGCTGGTACGAGATGATCGGCCTGCAATCGACCGGCCACGGTCCACAGTTCCCGATCGAGGTCGTATACAACAAAGAGCATCCGATCACGAAGGAGCTTACCGACTGGACCACGATCAACGAGGAGCTCTACAACAACATCCAGATCCTGCCGTCGGCCAAGGCGATCGCGAGTGGCAAACAGGCTGTGCGGGGCAAGAAAGACGCCCCGGATACTGAGCCGAAGATGGAGGAGGCGATCGTGGCCTGGACAAACGAGTACGGCCCGAAGAAAACCCGTATCTTCAGCACATCGCTCGGCCACAACAACGACACGGTGGGCGACGGCCGCTACCTCGACCTTGTCTGCCGCGGCATCCTCTGGGCGTCAGGCAATCTCGACGACGCCGGCAAGCCGACCACCGGCTACGTCCGCCCCGTCGCAGCCCGATAACCGCCCACGGACAACAATTGCCTCCGGGACAACGGTGCCATGCGATACCGCGTTTTGATCGAGCAAGACGACGATGGCATGTACTGTGCGGAGGTTCCGGCCCTTCCTGGCTGCGTCTCCCAGGGCAAGACCAGGACCGAAGCGATCGACAACATCAAGGAAGCGATCGCCGTCTATGTGGAGAGCCTCCAAGCACACGGAGACCCCATCCCGCCGTCGATCACCGAAGAGGTTGTCGAGGTCTCTTCGTGAGCTCGCTACCGGTCGTTTCCGGTTGCGAAGCGGTGAAGGCGCTCGAGAAGATCGGCTATGTGTTCGATCGGTAACGCGGCAGCCATATGATTCTCAGGCAAGAGGCCGCACCCCATCGTCGCCTCGTGGTTCCGGATCACAATGAAGTCGCGAAGGGCACGTTGCGGGCACTCATTCGACAAGCCGGACTCACGATCGATGAGTTTAAGGCTTTGCTCTGAGAGCATGAGGCTGCCGCACGTCACACCAGCAGGCCGCGCACGGGCGCGGCGAGTTCGACGCCGGTGAGCTTGGCATCGAGGCCCTGAAACTCGAACGTGAACCGCGCGTGATCGATGCCCAGGAGATGGAGCATCGTGGCGTGCAGGTCGCGGACATGCACGATGTCCTTGACGGCGTGATACCCAAAGTCGTCTGTCTCGCCGTGCGTGATACCACCCTTGATGCCGCCTCCAGCAAGCACGGTACTAAAACCTTTGATGTGGTGGTCGCGGCCGATGCCCTTCTTCTCTCCCTGGCCCATCGGCGTGCGGCCAAACTCGCCGCCAATGACCACGAGCGTCTCGTCAAGAAGGCCCCGCCGCTCGAGGTCGATGAGGAGCGCGGCAGCAGCCCGGTCGGTGGGAGGACAGATCTCGTCCATGTGCTTCTTGATGTCGCCGTGGTGGTCCCAGTCGCTGTGGTAGACGTGTACAAACCGCACGCCCCGCTCCACGAGCCGCCGGGCCATCAGGCAGTTGGTGCCCACGGTCGCCTTGCCGGGCTCAGCGCCGTAGAGCGCGATCGTCTCGGGGCTCTCGTCGGCGAGATCGGCAAGCTCGGGCACGCTTGTCTGCATCCGGAAAGCCAGTTCATACTGCTTGATCCGCGTGGCCACCTCGGGATCGGCCAGATGCGAGAGCCGGTGATTCTCGAGCGCCGCGACCGTGTCGATGAGGTCGCGCTGCGAGGCTCGTGAGATGCCGGGCGGATTGCCAACATAGTGAACCGGGGCCCCGGAGGTAGCCATCTCCACACCCTGAAACTGCCCCGGCAGAAATCCTGAGTGCCACTGCCTTGCGGCGATCGGCTGCGGGCTGCGGCCCACCTTGCTCGTCATCACGACGAAGCCCGGCAGGTCATCGGCCTCGCTCCCGAGACCGTACGTCACCCAGGCTCCCATGCTCGGCCGGCCAGAGAGGGCCGTGCCACAGTTCATGAACGTATGGGCCGGATCGTGGTTGATCTGCTCGGTGACCATGCTCCGCACGATCGCGTACCGGTCGGCCAATCTGCCAAGCTGCGGGAAGTAGTCGCTCACCTCGGCGCCGCACTCGCCGTATCTTTGAAACGGCCGAATGGGCCCGAGCACCCGCAGCTCTTTGCCCTGAAGCTGCGCGATCGGCTGGCCCGCCGTGACGCTCTCCGGCATCGGCTGGCCGTCGAGCTTCTCGAGCATGGGCTTACGATCAAATGTTTCGATATGGCTCGGCCCACCTGCGAGACATAGGAAAATCACCGACTTGGCTTTCGGTGGATGGTGGAGGGGCCAGAGCATCCCGCGTCCCGACGCTCCCTTGGCAGCCGCAAAACCGTCACGGGCCAGGAGCGTGCCGAGCGCGGCGCCACCGAGCGACAGGCCGGCGCGGGCCAGGAAGGTGCGACGGGCGAGGGCGATGGATGGGTCGAACATCGTTCAATACCTCGCGATGGCTTCGTGGAGATTGAGGACCGCGCGGGCGGTGGCGGTCCAAGCGGCTACTTCGATCTCGTCGAGCGACGCGTCCCGCGGTGCGATGCCCACCGCAAGGAGCTCCCGCGCGGATGCGTGGTCGTCGGCAAACTCAGCGCGGCGACGGGCGAGCAGGCCCGTCACGAGCTTGCGCTCGGTCGAATCGGGTCGCCGCGAGACCGCATGCCGAAACAGGGCGTCGATCCGCGCGGAGTCGTCGCCCGCTTCCTTCAGCACCCGCTCGGCGAGCGACCGCGCCGCCTCGACGAACGTGGGGTCGTTGAGCAGCACAAGCGCCGCCTTGGGCGTGTTGGATCGCATCCGCTTGGCCGTGCACTCCTCACGGGTGGGCGCGTCAAACGCCAAAAGTTGCGGATGGAGAAACATCCGCTGCCAGTGGACATAGAGCCCGCGTCGCCACTGACGCTGGTCGAGATCCTCTTTGTATTGCCGCTGGGGAAAATTCAGGTGCTTGTAGTAGCCGGCCGGCTGGTAAGGATGCACGCTCGCGCCGCCGAGCTGCTCGACGAGCAAGCCGCTCGCGAAGAGCGCCGCGTCTCGCACGCCTTCGGCCGGATACCGCCATCGGCCCTGTCGGGCAAGCAGCCGATTGTCGGGATCGCTGGCGAGCAACTCGGGTGCCGCGTCTGACGATTGCCGGTAAGCACGGCTCAGCACGATCGTGCGAACGAACCGGCGAACATCCCAGCCGTCGGCGAACTCGAGCGCAAGCCGGTCGAGGAGCGCCGATTGGTCGGGCGGCTCCCCCTGCCCGCCAAAATCCTCGGCGGTGCGGCAGAGCCCGGACCCAAAAAATAACGCCCAGAGACGGTTGGCCGTGACCCTCGCCGTGAATTCACCCGAGCCCCCTTCGGCCACGGGCGCGACGAGCCATCGAGCCAAGTCTGCCCGCGTGGCTCGGCCGTCGACAGGAAGCCTGCCGAGGAACGCGGGGATCGCCGGCTCGACAACCTCGCCCGATTCATCCATCCAGTTGCCCCGCGCGAGAATCCGCACGACGCGTGGCTCTTCGAGCACCTGTGTGACCATGAGCGACCGCGTGAGCCCCGCCCGCTCAGCCTCAAGCTTTTGGAGCTGCTTCCGCTTGGCCACGATCGCCGGTGGTTCCTCCGGCAGCTTTTCGTGTTCTGGCACGTCGTCTTTTGGAGCCTTCTTGTCAGGCTTCTTGTCAGCCTTCTTGTCAGGCTTCTTGTCTTTCTTGGGAGCGGGCTTGCCGTCGTCCTTGTCGGCCGCAGCCTCCTTGACGGGCGGCTTGGTCTCAGGCGCCTGCGGCAGTGGCGGCAGGGTCTTGGAAAGCTCGCGGATCTGGGTGTCGAGGGCGGCAGCGTGCTCGCGGTCGAAGGATCCAACCATCGGCAGCTCGGGGATCCGCGTTGTGGGCAGCGAATTCGGGGCGCCGCCACGGCCGGCAAAGCCCATGTGCTTCTCGTCGTCGATGTCGGCGAAGAAGCCGCCGAGCGCGTAGAAGTCGCGAGCGGTGTAGGGATCAAACTTGTGGTCGTGGCACTGGGCGCAGCCCACGGTCGCGCCCATCCATGCACCCGACACATTGCGAATCCGGTCGGCCTGATAGATGGCCCGGTATTCCTTGACCTGCAAACCGCCTTCGTGCGTTGTTTGCAGGAGACGGTTGTAGGCGCTGGCGAGTACGCGGTCGTCGGGATGTTCGCCCGGAAGCGGCTCGACGAGATCACCAGCGAGTTGGAGGATTGTGAACCGATCGAATGGCACGTTCGCAAGGAAGGCGGCGATCACCCAGTCGCGGTAGGGCGAGGCGCTGTGGGTCTGGTCGCCGTGGTAGCCGACGGTGTCGGCGTAGCGAACAAGATCGAGCCACCAGGCGGCCATGCGTTCGGCATACCGCGGCGAGGCGAGCAGCCGGTCGACGAGTTTCTCGTAGCGATTCGGTGAGCGGTCACTGATATAGGCATCGACCTCGGCCGGTGTGGGCGGCAAGCCGGTGAGGTCGAACGTGACTCGGCGAATCAGCGTCACATCATCCGCGTCGTCAGCCGGCGCGAGGCCTTCGGCTTCGAGTCGCGCAAGCACAAACCGATCGATCCAGTTGGAGCCCCATGCCGTGTTCTTGACGGCCGGATCGGGATGGGCGACGGGGGGCACATACGCCCAGTGAATTTCGTAGGGGGCACCGGCGGCAATCCACCGCTCGAGGAGATCCTTCTGCTCGGCGGTGAGCGAGTGAACGCTGTCAGCCGGCGGCATCACGTCGGCGTCGGTCGAACGAATGCGGGCGACGACCTCGCTCTCATCGGGTTTTCCAGGAACGATCGCGGTCGAGCCACTCTCGAGCTCGCTCGTTGCGGCGTCGCGATGATCGAGCCGCAGCCCCGCCTGCCGGTCGTGCTCATCGGGCCCGTGGCAGGCGAAACAGTTCCGCGAGAGCAGCGGCCGAATCTGGCGATTGAAATCGGGCGGCTCAGCGGCAGCGACGGGGCCAGCAAACGCCGCAGCCACAAGCCCGACGGCGCCCATGCATTCCGCGAGGGTGCGCCCGAGGGAGCGTCCGCGCAGCGGTGTCGTGAGCCATGCCTGCATCGCGTACCCTATCGGCAGAGTTTTCGGACCGAATCCCCCAATTATAGAGCGGCTCTTCGGCCTTCGCCAGGCTTCGACACCGCCCGGTCGCGACGCAAGGCAGACTCGGGCCGAATCGGCTACCCTCTTCACACGACCAGTACCCACATGCCACGTGCGAAACCGCCGTGGACCGGCCTATCGTTCGCACTTCTATCGTTTCCACGATGAGGTCTGTCGGAAGCATCCCCTGTTCACGCGAGTCCCCTGTATGCCTGTTCGCAAGCGTCGCACTTGGAGTTTCGAACAGCTCGAACGGCGCGATGTCTTCGCCGCTGATCTGGATGCCGTGCGCGTCGATGCCGTGGCCGATTACGCGGTGCCAGGGCAAACCTTGGCGATCACCGCGACGATCGCCAATCTCAGTACGCTCGACGCGTCGCTCGACTATGCCGTGGAATTTCGCTTGAGCCTCGATCGGACAATCGATGCGACCGATGTGCTGCTCGATGTAGTCACGCGGCCTGGGCTATCGGCAGCGTCCCACGACGAATGGACGCAGCAGGTCGCGATTCCGACGAATGTCCCTCACGCTCGTTACTACGTCAGCATGTCGATTCATACCAGCGCGAATACGGTCGCCGATAACGCGATCGACGATCAGTCTACGTCGATCTTGTATACGTCCCTCGAAGGCGTCGTTTCCTACCAAGGGCGTACGCAGGCGGTCGCGATTCGATCCTATTTGGGCGGGACCGAGCCAATTCTGGATAACGTTCCAACATGGCTGGTCATCCATGGACGCAACAGCGATCCAAGCTCGCCGAATCTCGTGCAGCTCGAAGGCGTGCTCGACGCCGTACGATCGGGGGACCAAGTGCTGGTGCTCGACTGGCGCGCCGCGGCGGCGAGCGGCGGCCTGGGAGGAGCGGGCGAGAATTACATCAAGCCGGTCGCGACCTGGGCCGCCGGTGCGTTGAGCGGTTACGGGTTCCTGGGTGAACAGCTCAACGTCGTGGGTCACAGCTGGGGTGCGTATGTGGGAGCCGAACTTGCGGAACGCATGCCGGCTCCTCGTGGCCTGCCTGGGCAGGTGAACTCGATCATTGCCGTCGATCCGGCGATCGACTTTCCGGGAGGCAGTTACAATCCGCTGGCCCGTGGCGAAGTCGACTTCGCGAGGAATTCAAAGTTCTCCTGGGCCTTCTATGCCCAGGGTGGCGTGTTTGGATCGGCGACGACCGCGGGAACCGCCGACGAGTCGTTTCTCGTGACGTCGTCGGATCACTCCAAGGTGGTCAACGTGATCGCCAATCTGTTCTCGCTCGCGATCGTACCGACGGCCAGGCCAGCCACGTTGGGAAGGCAGTTTTCGTTTGACCGCTTGCTGGTCTCGCATACGCCGAATCCCGCGTGGCGCCCCAACAGCTACAACAGCTCGGGCCGCCGAGTCAGCCGCGGCACGTTTGAAGCGGTCATCACCGCCGCGCCGACCCGCTTGACCGTAGGCTTGTTGAAGTTTGCGACGAGCAAGCAAGAACGGGTCTACCGGCCCTAGTAGGCCGTGTGAGAATCTTGCCGGCGGGCATTGACAGGGCCCAACGAACCATGGCGTTCACCTCCCAGATGCCGACCAAACTGCTGGCCGAGATCCTTGATCGGATGGCGCTGTCGCTCTCCGCGGGGATCAGTGTCCAAAAGGCCTGGAAGGGGGAGGTCGCGCGGGTCCCCCGCCGCTGGCGCGGCGCGATGGAGATGGTCGAACAATCTCTCAACGAGGGGGAAGGCCTGTCGGCGTCGATGGCGAACGCGGGCGAAACCTTTCCCCCGATGATCCGCGGGATGGTGGCGGTCGGCGACCGCACCGGTCACGAGGCAGAAACGCTCCGCGAACTTTGCGGCATGCTCGACCACGCGGTGCGGACACGCCGCGAACTACTCAAGGGGCTGGTGTGGCCCGCGTTTCAGCTCGTGATCGCCCTCCTCGTCGTCGGCTTTCTCATCTGGGTGGCTGGAATCATTCGCAACGAGCGCCGTGAACCGATCGACATCCTCGGTTTCGGCGTCGTCGGCACCACGGGGCTGGCGGCGTATCTCTTGGTTGTGGCGTTCTTGGCCATTGCGGGATGGTTCGGCACCCGCATGGCGGTGGCGAGTTGGCGCCGAAGCGGTGTCGTCCGTCAGTGGCTCGCTGCGGTGCCGGTGATCGGTACGGCGGCGCGGGCATCCGAGGCAGCCGCGTGGTGTCGCGCAGCGAGCCTGGCCAGTGGAGCGGGCCTCGATGCCGGGAGTCTGGTGCGCCTGGGGGCGGCGGTGGCCCCCGGCATCCCTCTCGATGCCGAGCGGGTTGAAGGACGCCTGCGGGAAGGGGCGACCCTCGCCGATACGCTGCGGGAGTCGGGTGGGTTTCCGCGGACGCTCGTCGAGGGGGTGATGACGGGGGAATTGACGGGCAATACCGCCGAAGTCCTGGACCGACTCGCGGGTCAATACGAAGACGAGGCGCGGCGCCTGTTCGAAGCATCGGCCCGTGGGGCAGGATTTCTCGTGTGGACAATCGTTGCGGCCATGATCGTCTTCGTCATCTTTCGCATTTTCTCTTTCTATGTGGGGGCCATCCAGGACGCCGTCGGTTGACGATGATGGAGAGGGGGCCGAACGAGGGCTCGAGGCCTCGAGGGCTCGAGGGCTCGTGCGTTACCGTGGTGCCTTGCGGCAATGAATGGCCAGCAGGGAATTGGCCGAAACGGTCGACGTCCGGCGTAGTCGGCAAGTGTTGTCGACGACGGCGACGCAAGCTCGCCGCTCTGTGAGACGGATGCGGCTTAACCCATGCTCGGGTACGCTATTTGCACTCTTCGGCAAAGTCTGCCGGGTTCAAGCTTTTCGGCCAGGAAACGGCCAAGAAAGGCTGCGCGGTTACTCGGCAGTCGTCGTTCGATACGACTTTTACGAAACATGAAGGATTGGCAATGTCTTGGAATCAAACTTTCCCGCTCACGTTGGTAACCGGTGGGCGTGGATTCCTCGGCAATAACCTGGTTCGCCTGCTATTGGAACGCGGGGCCGCGGTCCGCACGCTTGAATCGCCGGCGGATGACGAGCGACCACTTGCGGGTCTTGACGTCGAACGCCATCGCGGCGATCTGTGCGATCCCGACGTGGCGCGTCGCGCCTGCGAAGGCGTGGCGTGCGTGCTGCATACCGCGGGAAAGGTGCATGTGGGCTGGCAGGAACAAGCTGAGCAGTGGCGCATCAATGTTGTTGGCGCGCAAAATATCGCCACGGCCGCGCGCGAGGCGGGAGCCCGCATGGTGCATGTCTCTTCCGTGAACGCGCTCGGCCGCGGCACGCGCGAAGCTCCCGCCGATGAAGACAGCCCTTGGAGCCACGAACTGGATAATCCATACATCGTCACCAAACGCGAAGGCGACCAGGAAGTGCTGCGGCAAGTCGCGTTGGGGCTCGACGCCCGGATCGTCAACCCTGTCTACATGTTTGGCCCGTGGGATTGGAAGCCTTCGTCGGGGCGGATGATTTTGAAGGTGGCTGGACATCCGCTGCTGGCAGCGCCGCCGGGCAGCAACGATTTTTGCGATGTGCGCGATGTGGCCCGGGGCATTCTGGCCGCGGCCGAGCATGGACAAACGGCCCGCCGATACATTTTGGGCGGCGAGCCGCTTTCGTATCAGGAAGTATGGCAAATCATCGCCGGCGTTACCGGCGGCGGCACAGTGCTCAGGCTTCCTGGCCCTTGGATGACGCTGCTGCTGGGCGTGGGCGGAACGCTCTGGGGCGAAATCACCGGGCACGAGCCCGACGTCAACTGTGCGACCGCGCAGGCCGTTGTTTTGGAGCATCACTACAGCTATGCCCGAGCCGCGCGCGAGTTGGGCTTTGCTCCGCGTCCGGCCCGCGTGGCGATTGAAGCCGCCTGGCAATGGTTTATCGAGTATGGTTATGCGGAGCAGGCACAGAAAAAAGAGCCCGATGGCGCAACCAGCCCGTTCGCCGAAGGCGTCGAAGCACTCACACGGTTTGCCCGTGGATTGAGCAGCGACGCAAAAAGCTGAGTGAGCTTGCAGAGGCAAGCGAATTCGCAAGCGAGCCGACGTTGCGATTCACGATTTTTTTTGATGGTAAACTCGATTGACGACTGTCCCCAGCTTGGCTCGGCTCCAGCCTCAGTTAAGATGGGAGATACCGGGATGAGGTAAACCAACATGCTTTCACATGGATCGATCGTCGCACTGTTCAGCGTCGCCTTGACCGTCTCCACATGGGCCGCCTCCACATGCGATGCGCAGACTTTGCAAGCGCCGACTCCAACCACGCCGACTCCAACCACGTCGCAGCAACCTCAGGACACCGCTGCGCTGGAAACGAAGCCACCGGAAGAAACTCCATTTCCATTGGTCTTGCGGATCGACAAGTCGGCACTGTTGCAGCTTACGAATAGCGATGTCGACGAGCATGGGCTGGTCGATATGTTTGTGTTGGGTACGCATGCGGTCGGTGAAAGCCGAACCCTGGGGTCGATCCGTGGGGTGTTAATCCCCGCTTCCACGGAAGCTTCGTTCGATGTCCGTTTTCAAGGAAACACCGTTGCGACGACCGTAGGCACTCATAAGCCTGCCGTCATCTACAGCCGCACGTTCACCGACTTCAACTGCACGAGCCATATTGCGTTCGATCCGCGTCAAGGCTTTGTCGTCGTCGGCGGGGACGTCGTCGTCAATGGCGATACGCGGCTCGTATTCGACGGCTTCGCCTCGATGCGGCCCTTCGGCCGACGGCTCATCTGCCGCATGGCGGAGCGTCGCGCGCGTCAATCACACGAGCAGGCGCGGAAGATCGCCGATCGCGACAACAAACGCCAGGTGAGGGAAGGTTTTGAGAGGCAAGTCGCCGAGGCAGTTCGGGCTGCCAACGAACGGACGGGGCTCGCTCGCTACGTAAATCGGTTCCTCGGCGATCAAACGACCTTGCAGCTTTATGCAAAGTCGTCGACGGATTGCATCCATATCGGCATCGGGCCTGCCGGAGAGAAATACGAACTGATGACGGCGTTGCCGCCCAGTCGTGATAAGTCGGCGCCCATCGAAATCTGGGTTTACTCCTCGATTCTGAGCCCGCCCGTAGCGGCGCTGGTACAGGGGATCACCCCGCAAACGGCTTTGCCGCCGCTGGTGCAGACGAAGATTCTGGAGGCGCTCTTGATACCGACGCTCGCGCCCAATTCGTCGATTCAGCTTGCGCTCGAAGAGGGTTGGCTCGTATTGGGCTTGCCCGAACACCATCCCGTGGAGGACGAGCGCTCCAAAGATCACCCGCCCTGAAAGGCAGGCCTAGGGCCGCGGCCCTGCTTTTGACGGTGCCCTCGCCGGCTTCTACAATGATCTCACCGCGTCGCCAGTCCGACTCGCGGGTGCCGAAGTCGGCAACGTGCAGCGAACGGCATCGACTCTGTTATCGAAAGGATTCACCATGTCTCAACGCTGGATAGGACATCACGGCACCCTTGGAATGCTGGTCGCTGGTACGCTGAGCCTGGCGGCGGTGGCCGGATGCGGCGATCGCGGTGGTGCCCAAGTGAAAGTGGGCGACGGCATCGAGGTCCATGCCCCAGGCGTGGATGTCGACGTTGATAGGGAAGGCGTGAAAGTGAAGGCTCCGGGCGTCGACGTCGATCTCGACCCCAAGTAGAGTTTCTGGCCATGACGGCCGGGGCTGCAGACAGGAAGGACCGTACATGGGATTGATCGAGTTTTTGCTGCTCTTGCTGGTGGCCGGGGTGGCTGGCGCGATTGCCCAGTCGCTCGTGGGATACTCACGGGGTGGCTGCCTCGTCTCGATCGCTCTGGGATTCATCGGAGCACTCCTGGGCACCTGGCTGGGGCGCGTGCTTGGTGTTGGCGAACTGTTCGCCTTGAAGATCGGCGACGTTGCCTTTCCAATCGTGTGGTCGATCATCGGCGCGGCCGTGTTCGTGGCGATTCTCAGTGCGATCGCCAACGTTCGCCGTCCACCGATGGAATGAACCATCCCGTCGCGACCCAAGACAGCCTCGAGACGGATCGACGAGCCGCAGAACACGACCAGCACCCACCTGCCCGTTACCGCCGCCACAAGAGCTGGAACGATATGCCCAAGCCGGGGTCGAACGATACGACGTCGGTGCGGCCCGACATGAAGTTCGTGCCCTGGAAAATCGTGCGATCAAAAACATACCCGGCGGTAAGCTCGAGCGCGAGACCCTGCCCGAGCGTCTGCTCGAGCCCGGCGGCGACCCGCTGGTCAAACACGTAGAGCCGCTCATCATCCCGGAGGCGATCGGCTAGGAAGAACGTCTGGGTGTCGGTGCGGTAGTAGGCGAGCAGTGCGAGCCGCTCGGTGAGTCGGCGCCGGGCCGTGGCGACGACGTTCACGAGGGGAAAGTAGTTCACGGAGAACGCCCAGTTGTCGTCGGGCCGGTATTCGATCGCGGACGGCAGCCCAATCTTCGCCTCCAGCGTGTCGTCGGGCCGCCACACATAGGCGAGGCCCGGCAGCGGATAGGGAAGTTCCGACGTGGGCGAGTAGGCGAGACTGAAGTTCCACTCGTCGCGATCATTGGCTGCGGGACGGTTGTAAAACACGACCGCCATGAGTGTGAGGTCGCGGCTAGCCGCGTAGGGCCGGTCGCTCGCCGAGCCGAACTGAAACGTGCCGCCCGCCGTGGCCCCGTTGGCCAGCGGCCGCACGTGAAAGAAGCCGGTCTCGACGAGCCATAACTGGCTGGGCATTGGCAGTTGCGAATTGGGAAGAATGGCGCTCGTAGCCAGCTCAAGCCGGCCGAACTTCGCGATCCCGAGCCAGAGTGGGCCGTCCTCCTCGGGCTTGACAAGCGGTGCGGCGACCCGGGCAAACTGCGCGTTCATGGCGAGCGTGGCGGGCTGGCCTGCGACGTCGACCGCCGGCGCCCAGAATCCGCCAAGGCTCACCGGGGCCGACGAGCCGAAGGGTGGCTTCACACCCCGCTTGGGAGTAGCAGCCTCTGGATCGACATCCGAGAGTGGCTCATTGGCGAAGAAATTCTCTTCGAGGTTGAAGTCGATGGGTGGCAAGCGCGCGACGCGATCCTCGCCGCCGGCGGCACCGCTCCAGAGCACAGTGGCCACGGCAATCCACGGCGCGAGGCACGGTACACGGGCGGACACTGAATTCATACAAGCTACGAAAAAGGCAGGCGATGGCTTTTTTCCAAACGCGGATTCGCGGGCGGAAAGGTACTACGCTCGACAGGTGAGGCAAGGCCAATTCGACCGGCCTGCACCCTCCCTTGCGCAAACCCTCCACCCTGTGGGATAAGACTTTCATCTTGTCCGCTTCACGGGAAACACTTGGCCCGGATAAGGGAGTCCTCCCCATGGCTGACATGCACAACGCGACTGCTGGCCCGGCCAAGTCGGTGGGTTCGTGACGTTCATAACCCTCCTGGCCGGCGGACTCTTCTCGCTCCTCCTGCTCGTCGGCTGGTGGGCTGGATTGAGCCGGGCCCGCTGGTTTGAGCGGCTCGCGATCGCCGCCTGGCTCGTGCGTGATTGCCAGCCGTGGGTGCGATTGGCGACACTTGCAACCGTGCGTGAGGGCGAGGGCGAGACCATACCGGTCACCGCTGCCGATTGGCCGGGATTCCGTGGGCCACTTCGCGATGGCGCTGTGCACGGCGTGGGCCCGCTCGGCGATTGGATGAAAACGCCCGCGCGGGAACTCGGCCGCTTTCCGGCCCTCGACGGCAAGACCTGGAATCATCCCACGATCGCCCGCGGTCGGTTGCTCATACGCAACGCCGAGGAGATGGTCTGCTACGAACTCCCGCCCGGCGGCCCGGCCTGGGCTCTTTCTTGCCCGGGCACGAGTGGGGGTCTTGAGCAGCGGAAGCTGATGGCCGCTGGCTTTCTCATCACGGAGTCCCCATGCCTCGAATCATCGCTCTCGCTTGTCTGGTGTCGGCCCTGATGTCGGCCGTCGTCTTCGCCGCCCAGAAGCCGGGGGCGTTGCCCACGGATGACCCCACGCTGCGGCTTCCCCGCGACGTTCACTTCACCAAGGATGGCAGCGCCGAGCTCGCCAAATCAGTTGTTGCCAGCATTGAACAAGTCCTGGCCGCCCCGGCCAAGTAGGTCGCGCGCTCGGGCCGGATCGGCGACCCTCACAACACCACCAGCACCCACCCGCCAGGTGCGAAACCGCCGTTGACCGTCCTATCCTTTCCTTCATCCTTCGTCCTCTCCTTGGACTTGGCGGCCGACTTGCGTGGCTTGTTTGCGCGCGACGTGCCTTTGGCCTTCGGCTTCGTCATCCATTCACTCATCATTCGTTCCTTTTCGTGAGAAGTTTCTCAAGTCGCTTTAGGCGTTGGCCCCAGCTTCTTTCCTACCCACTGCGCGCCGATCTGTACGACGCTCAAGCCCGCATTGACCAATTGCCGCTTCAGGGCTTCCCACTGCTCGACAGTGCGCGATTCCATCAGCAGTCGCAGCAGCTTCGCGCGGTCTCCCTCGGGTAGCACTCGCGCGATGAGCGGCAGCAAGCCTTCGTTGACGTTGTAGACCGCTCCCGCCCGCAGGCAGACTGGCACCACTCGGTCGCGCGGCACTTGCAGGTCGTCGGCCACCGCCTCGATGGCGTCGCGCATGTTGCGCACCTTCAGCGACTCACCGCCGGCCAGATCGTAGGGCGGATTCCACTCGTCGAGCGGCCGCAACGTGTCGACGTGCGACAGGGCGACCACCACGGGCGGCACGACCAGCCGCGTGCGCTCGGCCAGCCGCAGCCGCGCTTCGTCGAGCAGCTTTCGGTCGGCTTCGCGCGCGGCCATTCGCGCCGATACCACCGCGATCACCAGGTCGCAGCGTTCCAGCTCGGTTTCCAACTTGCGGGTCGCCGTCTTGTCTCCGTGGCCAGCGAAACCGATCGTGTCGAACACGATAGCCTTGAAGACACCGTCGCGCTCGAGCACGTAAGGAATGATCGCATCGGTGCAGGGCAGCACGTCGGTGGCCGCCCGCATTTCGCCGAAAAGGGCGTTGATCAGGCTCGACTTGCCCGCCTTGGTCTGGCCCAGCACGACAACTCGGAGCGGCTTGTCGGCGCCGAGCTCGGCGAACTCCGGATCGTCGAGCGCGATCTGCCCGCTATAGAGCTGGATCGCGTAGCGGCCCGCCCGGCGCACGCAATAGCCGGCCGCCATCCGCGGCAGGTCGGAGACGATGTGCGTCGTCGTGCTGCCCAGCGCCGCGGTTTGCGCCTCGTTGATCAGCGCCGCCGGCGGGTTCGCCACCAGCCGCGCGAGCCGATACGTGTTATAGAGCCCCATAGCGATCTGATTCGCCAGCGGTCCCCACTGGATCACGCGGCCGATGTTGTGGATCGTCATGCGGCCTGAGCCCGGCACCTGCTCTTCGAGAAATCGCCGCAGGTCGCGAATCACCAAGGCGGCGATCGCCAGGGCGTCGGTGACCGTGACCTCAAGCGCGGCTTGTTTCGACTTGGGATGAAACTGCCGGGCGACCACATCGAACACTTCGCGGAACAGCGCCACGATCGCATTGGCGTCGTCGAGCGAGGGCGGATGGGCCTCGGCGGCGAGCGCGAGCTGTTCGACGTCGGCCCAGGCCTTTTCGCCCGCCGCCGGCCAGGTGTCGACCGGCAGTGGCGGCGCCCGCGGCGGCGCGGGCCACGACTGGATCCAGCGCAACAGCAGCCAGCAGACGAGCGACAGCAGCGCCGTGGCGCCGACAAACGCTATCAGCAGCCCATGCTCGTAGAGCCAGAGCGAGCCCACGACAATCAGCAGCCCATACGGCAGCCCGAAGAGAATCAGCCGCAGCAAGAGTGTGAGCTTGAAGGAGTTCATGGGCCCTGCGGCTCGGCGGCGGCTGAATGTGAGTTGGCGGGCTTCGTGCGGCGCTTGAGGTACTCTCCGAACCGCCGGCGGCCCTCGTCCATTTCCTGGGCAAAAAGCGTGCGCAGTTTTTCGGCGTCGGGCGTGATCCCCTGCTGCATCTGCGCGAAGTACCAGCAAAGCGTGCAGCCCAGCGCGTACGTCGCGGCGGCGGTATACACGGCAGCCGCGGCCGTCCCCACGCCGGGGATCATCGCCAACAGTGAGCGGCCTGCCAGCCGGGCCAAGAAGCCGGTGCCGATCGCGCTGGCGAGCTCGCCCATCACCTTTCCGCTCAAACGCTGGCCATAGATTGACGCAATGACGTGAAACATCTGCGCATCGATGGCCAGCACCGTCGGCACGTTGACCAGGGGCAGCGGCACCGCACCCGCTGCGCCCGCAGCAACCGAGTACGACACGATGTGTGGCCACGCCGTGCGGAAGTAGAGATCGGCCAGCTCGGCTTGCAGTTCCGGCTGCTGGCGGAACATGGCCCGCAGCCCGATGGGCATGTCCGCTTCGATCGCGTTCCAGAGCGACTCGAGACCGTAGAGCTCGGGCGCGAGCCGATCCTCCGGCAGCGTGAAATCGACCGGCACAAAGTGCTTCGACAGGCCAGCGAATTCCTCGCGCTGCCGCACGAGCGACCGCGCGAGATCGGTGGGCACAGCCTCCTGCCAGCCCTCGGCCTCGAACGGATACGGCTGCGGATGGCCCGTGCCCCAGGCGTAGCCATCGTGCAGCGCGGTTTGCACCACGATCACCGGCCACTCGGGCTTGGCCTTGCGAATCTTTCGCACCGCGTCTTGCACGGCCGAGTTGGCGTGGTCCATGGCCCGAATCACGACCATTAACAGATGCGACTGGTCCTGGGCGAAGGCCAGGTCTTCGGTCGGGTCGTAGCTGGCCTCGCCTAGCCCACGCGTGTCGAGAAACCGCAACAGGCAGTCTTCCTCGCTGGGAAAGACATACAGTCGCGCGGTGCGAGTGCAGGGGCGAAAGCCGTTGCCGATTTCGGCCTGCGTGGAACCGGTGATGGCTCGAATGATCGAGGTCTTGCCAGCCTGCGTCTTACCCAGCAGCCAGACCACGGGCTTGGGCAGCGCGGCCTTGGCGCGGCGCAGCTTCTCCTCCACGTCGGCCGAGTCGACCTGTGGCGAAAGCACATGTTTAGAAAGCAGAGCCCAAAAGCTACTGAACATGAAGATCCAGCCTCAGATCTCCCGGCCGCACTTGTGGTCATCTAGGATCGCGTGCTGCAGCGAACGCGCCGCGAAGGCGTCGTCGATCACGTCCACATTCACACCGAGCTCGCGCCATGGACCGCTGAGCGAATCGACCGAAACGCCAGACACGGCCGGGCTTCCATGACCACGTCGCATCGTCATACACACCAATGAAGGGGCCTAGTTTTGTGATCCGAAACGAGGTGATTCAGACAAAGAAAAAACGACAACTTCTTCGCCCGTCACCGTGCTGATGTCATGGTGCATACTCACCACCTTCACACCGGCGACCTCATGGACGAGCGAATCCAACATTGGGCGTGCTAATTCGAGCAGTTGTTTCCGCACTTGCTTAATGAGAGCACGGCCATTTTCGTGTGACAACGATTTCCCGAGCTGTCGTTCGGCAAGAGTCAGAACACCGTGCATGCGGACCACGAGCATGTCTTTAATGAAGTGTGCCTGAATCCGCTCTGACCGCCATCCCAGGTATTCCTCTTGAAAGCAAACGATTCCTTCACAGATGGCGGCTTCGCTTTCGGCCTCTGTCAGCGTTTTTGATTTGCGTGCGTTCCTGATTCGTCGTGCTTGACCAATCGGCAAACGTCCCTCTTTGCCAAGCGTCTCTTTTTCTGGAGCGATTGGCGTGTGGTCTCCATCAATGACCACGGCAGCGACACTCGACAATGCTTCCTTGATGTGTGTCGGAGAAACTGGCTTGAAAAGCACCGCATCACAACCGGCCTTCATGGCCAAGGTTTTGTGTCCCTCGTCGGCATGGCCGGTGATGGCGACGATTTTCGTGTGAGCGAAACCAGCGATCTGGCGGAATCGCTTCACGAGCGAACAGCCATCTAAATCAGGCATGGCTAAATCAACGAGCATCAGATCAGGCCGAAATACCGTCGCCACACCGAGGGCCTGTCTGCCGCCGTAGGTCACATGCGCATTGTGGCCGAGCTCTTCAACGAGCAGGCCCAAGGAGTCTGCACCGTCTCGGTTGTCGTCCACGATGAGAACCCGAAGTGATTTCATGAAGTCGCCTTTGCCGAGACGGTCGCCAAGAGTTCCTGAACTTTTCGAAAATCAGCAGGCTTGACCAAATGGTAGTTAAAACCAGCGTCAAGCGAATCCTGCTGATCTGATTCTTGACCATATCCAGTTATGGCGACCAGCACAACGCTCTGGAACTCGGGTTGCTGACGCAGCCGTTTGGCTACCTCAAATCCGTTGAGTCCTGGCAAGCCGATGTCCAACAGCACCACGTTCGGTCGATAGTTGAGAGCCGCTTCCAGGGCACTCAGGCCGTCATGGGCCGTGCGAACTTCATGTCCCGACTCCTCAAGAAGCAACGCCAAGCTCGCCGCCGTATCCTCGTTGTCATCCACCACCAGCACCCGCAAAGCCGGGCTGATCGGTTTGGCTGTTTCGATCGGAGTCGCAGGTGATTGTGGTTCGTCAGCCAGCATCAGCGGCACACGCACGACGAACTCGCTGCCTTGGCCCAAAGCACTGACAACCGATATCGTTCCCCCGTGCATTTCCACGAGCCGTTGCACCAACGCCAGTCCGATGCCCAACCCGCCTTGTGAGCGATCCAACGACCGCTCTGCTTGCGTGAAGAGATCAAAAATGATCGGTAGCAGGTCGGGAGCGATTCCGACACCCGTATCACGAACCTTCAAGACGCAGTCCGTGCCTTCTTCTTGCACGGTCAGCCACATGTGACCACCCGCTTCCGTATATTTAGCAGCGTTGGTGAGCAGGTTCACGACCACTTGCTCCAGCCGGGAAGCGTCGGCATTGAGCCAGATCGGTTTCGGCGGCAACGACACCGTGAGCTCATGTCCCTGCTGCTCGATCAACGGGCGGATCGATTCCACGGCACGTTCGACGATGCCGCTTACGACAACTCGATCAAGGCGAAGTTGGACCCTCCCGCTAGTGATGCGAGATACTTCCATTAAGTCATCGACGAGACGAGTCAGTTGAGTCAATTGCCGCTCAATAATGCTGCGCGCTTTCTGCTGGATCCGGTCTTCGTCCTTCCGCAGCCCAAGAAGATGGACGGCGTTCGAGATTGGAGCCAGCGGGTTTCGTAGTTCATGACTGAGCATCGCCAAGAACTCGTCCTTGCGGCGGTGCAGGTCGGCTAACGCGTCCGACTTCTCTTTCAACTTTCGCTCCAAGAGTTTGCGTTCGCTGATGTCGCGGATGTTGCACTGAGCGACGTTCCTATTGGCCACCTGATAGCGATTGCTGACAAACTCCACTTCAGCCTGCTGGCCGCTCTTGGTCTTCAGTGGCAAGTGGTCGTAGCGGATGTAACCATGCTCGTGCAGTTCTTGGTAGGCGGCTTGACTCGCCTGTTTATCTGAGAACAGACCGATCTCCCACAGTTCCTTGCCTAAGAACTCATCGTATGAGTAGCCCAACAACTCCGTCATGAACGGGTTGGCGTCGATCACTTTGAGGGTGTCGGCGTCGAGGATGAGGATGCCATCCTTGGCCGACTCGAACAGCCGCCGATACCGGACCTCAGAAGTCTGCACGGCGACTTCCGCCTTCTTGTGTACGGTGATGTCTTCGATGGCGAGCAGGATCAGTTCCGGGTTGCTGGTCAGGGGCGGGAACTGGCGGGCGTTGAGCAACATGCTCCTTTGCCCGATGGCCGGGAAGTCGTGTTCAACCTCAAAGTCGTAGACGGGATTGTGGTGGGACAGGACTTCGTGCAGCAACGTCCGCAAGCGGGGGATGTCCCACTGGCCGTCGCCCAACTCGTAGATGAGGCGATTCTCCGTTTCTTCTTTCGAGACCTGAAACGATTCGTAGAAGGAACCGTTCGCCGTCTTAATTCGTAGGTTACGGTCGAGTACCAAGAATGGCTCTCGCAAGGTCGCGATGATGTCATCGGCGTAAGCGAGTGCCAACTCTGCCGCTCGCTCGTAGCGGTAGCGTTCGGTGATGTCCCGAAAAACCAGGACGGCGCCGGCGACTTCGTTCTTGTCATTGCGGATCGGAGCGGCATTGTCGTCAATGATGTGTTCCGCGCCGTCCTTGGTGATGAGCAGCGTATGGTTCGCCAACCCGACGATCTTGCCGTCCCGCAAGGCCCGGACGGCGGGGCTCTCGACCGTCTGGCGTGTCTCTTGGTTAATGATGCGGAATATGCTGTCGAGCGGCTGGCCAACCGCCTCTTGCAGCGTCCATCCGGTTATGGACTCAGCGACCGAATTCAGAAATGTGACGTCGCCTCCGATGTCGGTGGTAAGAACACCCTCGCCAATGTTGGCGAGGGCGGTACGCATCCAGTCTCGCTGTTCTTGGAGCCGTTCGACGTTCGCCGGTGAAGTGTCGGTCATGCCATCCCCCAAGCTGATCGTCAACCAGCATTTCATGTGTGTCCGAGGCCGGGCAGCCAGGGAATGAGCCTATTCTATCGACAGGGCCGCCGTTCGGGTACATCAGCGAAGTTCTTCGCCGTTGCTCGGTTCCGCCGGAATGCGTCGGACGCAAAACTCGCCGCGGGCACTGTCGGCTCCCCAATGCGCCGGCAGGCACCCGTTTTATCTCCCTCAGAAAAACCAGTGGCAGTGCGGAAATGGCCTCGGGTTCATCCGGACGGAGGCGTGTCTCCCGGCCATCAGATCGCGAGGGTGTGATGGCCTTGTCGTGATCGTGGCAGCAATCGTGGGCGCATGGCTGCTCGGGCCGCTCGCGACGGCCCCGCCCATCTTCTCGTAAACCGCCTTCGGTCGCACTTTCCGCGGCGTGCCCCTGAAGGTTGTGGTGGGTGTCTTGCGGGCCGCCCTTCTCGCGCACGCGGTCAGAAGCCAGCGAACCCTTGCTTTTTCGACAAAGTGAGGTATGATGTGCTCGGTGGTGGAAAAAGTGTTGGTTTTAACCGACGCTGGTTCACCGCCGAGGATCGGATTGATCGGCAGACTTGACTAAGGGCAACCTGGCAGCGGCCAGGAGGCTCGTTCAACAGTAAACCGATGGGGAGCAACGCGACTGAGCGTTGCTCCCCATCGGTTTTTTTTATGCGCTCGTAGGAAGAAACCCATGAAAAACGTGACTTTAACAGCCCTTCGCGCTCTTTCTCGACGACGTTGGCGAGCTGCCGCTGACGGTCCAGGCCAAGCTGCTTCTCTTCCTGGACGACGAGGCCCGAAACGCTCGACTCGAGCGCTGCGATTCGAGCGCCTTGAAGATCGGCGAATGTTCGCAGGGATTCTCGGAACCGCAGAGAGTTTCGCGGTTTTGGGCGGCCAAACGGTGACCAATACCGGCCCGACCACCATCGTCGGAGATCTGGGTGTGTACCCCGGCAGTTCGATCACAGGCCTTGCGAGCATCACGCTGAGCGGAGCAGTGCATATAGCGGACGCGGTCGCGTTGCAGGCGCAAAGCGATGTCACGACCGCTTACAACGACCTTGCAGGCCGAGCATCTGATGCCAACCTAACTGGACAGGATCTGGGGGGACTCACGCTGGTGGCGGGTGTCTATACGTTTTCGTCGTCAGCCCAGTTGACGGGAACAGTGATTCTCGATGCTCAAGGCGACCCGAATGCAGAGTTTATCTTTCAGATCGGCAGCTCACTCACGACCGCCAGCAACGCTTCGGTTGCCGTGATCAATGGTGCCGAGGGTTGCAATGTGTACTGGCAGGTCGGGAGCTCCGCGACACTTGGGACGGACACGGCGTTCGTAGGAAATATTGTCGCGCTGACGAGCATTACCTTGAATACGCGTGCGACCATTGTGGACGGCCGGGCCTTGGCTCGCAATGGTGCCGTGACAATGGATACTAACGTCATCTCCGCCGGCCTCTGTCAGGATGGCAGCATCGCTTGGGAGAAGCGAGATGCCGCCGGCGTGCTCTTGGGTGGAGCCCAGTTTTCGATCAGCCCTAACCCGCTGACCGGCATCGGCGTGCTGACGATCCTCGACAACGGTCCCTTGGATGCCAACCCCGTAAGCGGACAACTGCTCGTCATCGATGTGCAACAGGGGACGTACACGATCACCGAGACCGTAGCCCCGCTCGGCTACGTGATTGACGCCGATCCCACGCGGGTCGTGACCGTCACGCTGGCGGCTTTGAATCAGGTCATCGGCGTGCAGGGAGTAAACGATCCGGGTGAGACCAACGAGTCCGACTACCACAACACGGTGAGCTCCGTTCCTGTGGGCAGCATCGCTTGGGAGAAGCGGGATGCCGCCGGCGTGTTGCTGGGTGGAGCTCAGTTTACGATCAGCCCCAACCCGCTGACCGGCACCGGCCTGTTGACGATCCTGGACAACGGACCCTTTGACGGCAACCCTGCGAGCGGACAATTTCAGCTCAACAACGTGCCACCGGGAACGTACACGATCACCGAGACCGTGGCCCCGGTCGGCTACGTGATTGATGTCGATCCGACGCGGGCCGTCACCGTGACGCTGGGCGCCTTAACGCAGGTCATCGGCGTGCAGGGGACAAACGATCCGGGCGTGACCGACGAGTCCGACTTCCACAACGAAAGACGCAATGTGATCGTCATCGGGCCAGCCAAGAGCCCGAATACGCCGGCACTCGTCAGGGTGATCGACGAGGCAAGCGGGGCCGTATTGACACAGTTCGCCCCCTACGGGAATACCTTCCAGGGCGGTGTGCGAATCGCCACTGGCGATCTCACCGGTGACGGGGTCGACGAAATCGTGACGGCTTCGGGGTGGAGCATTGTCGCGCAAGTTCGCGTATATGATCAGAATGGCGTCCTGCTCACATCGTTTCTGCCGTACGGCTCGACGTTTAAGGGCGGCGTCCAGATCGCAGTCGCTGACGTCACGGGCGACGGTGTGAACGACATCATCACGGTTCCGAGCTGGGGACCATCCGAAGTCAAGGTGTTCCAGAACATGCTTGTCGGCGGGTTGCCCACGTTCGATGCGCTGCATCCCTACAGGCACTTCCTCGCGTTCCCCTCGTCATTTATCGGCGGTGCGGTGGTTGCGGCGGCCGATATGGGCAGCACCCCAGTGCCCAACGGACCGCTGGGCAACACGCTGGACCAGAGGGCGGAAATCGTCGTCGGCAGCGGTGCCGGCATGAAGGCCACCGTGAAGGTATTTGATGTGAGCGGCATGACGGTGCCCACGCCGACCGTCGTGCCCACGGCTGCAAGAAGATTCACACCATTCAGCACCACCACGACCGTGTACAAAGGGGGCGTGTCGCTGAGTGCGGCGAGAATCAACGCCGATCTCATTCCGGACATCGTGGTGGGTGCCGGCGTCAACGGCAATTCCCGAGTGGACGTGTGGGCTTGGAGCAATACCCCCGCGGCCACATTGTCCAGTTTGTCCGCCAACGGCATCGGCTTTTCCGCGTTCACCGATGCCAGTCGGCAATCGCCGATTCAAGTCGCGGGGTTGGACCGCGATGGAGACGGCATTGCCGAAGCGATTCTTGCCACGCAGGGACCGGGAGGGACGACACGTCAGATCCGCAAGTTCAATATCACCAGCGTATCGCCGCTTCAGGTTTCGGCGGCCGCAGTGGTTCCAGGCATTTACCCAGGCCCCTACTTCATCGCTACCCTCATGAATCTGTCGCCCGCCTTGCCCCTGACCGGGATGCTGCCGACCAAGTTCTATGTCGTCAACGACGCCGTGGCGAATCAGACCTTTGAATACACATCCAACGGGAGCCCGGTCGAGAACTATGCTCTGAACGGAGGCAATTCGGCTCCGCGCGGCGCGGCAGCCACGATCGCCGCCAACAAGGTCTGGGTTGTTGATGCCAATCGCCGCGTCTACGTCTACAACACCAGCGGCGGCCTCCTCGGATCATGGACTGCCGGCACGCTGCCCAGCAACGCTACGGTCGAAGGCATCGCCACCAACGGCACCGACATCTGGATCGTCGATGCAACGAGCGACAAGGTCTTCAAGTACTCCAATGCCGCCAGCCGCCTCTCGGGCAGCCAGAACGCGATCAGTAGCTTCAAGCTGAACAGCGGTAACAGGAGTCCCAAGGACATCGTCACCGTCGGCACGAACCTGTGGGTCGTCAACGACGCCGTGCAAGACAAGGTGTTCAAGTACACGCTTTCCGGATCGCTCGTCGGCAGTTGGACGATCACTGCCGGCGGGGGTGCTCCGACCGGCATCACGCTCGATCCCGGCGCCCCCAGACACATGTGGATTGTCGATAACAACACCGACCGAGTTGAGCAGTATAACAACGCAGTCGGCCGTACTTCCGGTACGCAGGCTGCTTCGGCCAGCTTCCCGCTGGCTGCCGGCAATTCCAACCCGCAAGGCATCGCCGATCCGCCTCCCGTGTCTCTGACCACTTTCAGTGGCAAGACCAACCAGCTGAAACCGCTGGCCGCCAACAACGGCGGCGTGGTGCCACCACTCGGCGCGATGCTGGTGATCAACAATCCGCCGAGTGCGTTTGGGCCGGATGTGCATGCAGTCAATGCCAAACGTGACCGCGGCGTTCCAGCGAGGGTCGCCTTCTTTCAGCAGCTTGGCAACTCTGCTTCCGCGCTGACCCGCGATTTCGCACGCCGGAGCGGTACGGAGTGGCCCCACCGTGCACTGACTTCTGCCGCCTTTTCGGGGCCTACAAGAATCAAACCTCCGGTCGGGTTATTTTCTTCTCTCCGTCAAGAGCTGTCCCCGATGACGACGGACACGACCGAGTGAGTCTCTGCGACGTGCCGTGCGACGTGACTTGGCGTCAGACCGGGGTTGCCGTCTGACTTACCAGCGTGCTTCCAGGCCGGCAGTTGCTCCATGCAGGAGCATACCCCCGTTGTAACGCAATTGACTTCCCCCTTGCGCCGAAGCGAAGTTGAAATCGAGCTGGTTCGGAGCGAGGGCGAGACCTTCGACCCATAGGAGGGAGTAGCCCGCCCTGAGGTTCCAGACACTGTTCAGGCTATAGAGAGCGGACACGTTGCCTCCGCCCACAAAAGCAACTCCCGGTTTGTTGCTGGAAACGGGCGGCCGTAACGGGAAATTTGGGAAGTCCGTCGCCGATTGAGTTTGGCTTGCGTCGTTCCCGAAGAGGCCAGCAAAACCAGTTGAGTCCCAGCCGAAAGGACCCGATGTCCGCCGGAACCGTCCCCCAAGCTGGGCTCCATACAGGTTGTTGTTCGTGGACGTGTTGTAGGTGCCGTTCTCGACTACCCCGCCAACAACTCTCTGGGTGGAAATATTGATTCGGTCGTTGAAGTTGATGTAGCGAAAGCCGGCAAACCCTGACAAGGATTGGCACTGGGCGGCGGCGGCGCTGCCATAGGCGGCGTCGCAGCAACCGGCGGCGCCGCTGCCATAGGCGCTGTTGCAGAAACCGGTACAGGAAAGCAAGTTGAACGCGAAACTATTAAACGAGGAAGAATAATCCGCTTGTACGCGGTTCATGTCAATAAAGGCATTACCGGCCAGGTTATTCGGAAACGTCAGGAAGGCCGCGGGATCTGGTTTTACGGCAACCGCGGATGTGCTTCCAAAAAGACCAAGGTACTCGAATTCTACTGTTTGACCATTCTGAAGCCGACTACCCAGCGTGGCCTGCAAACCGGGATTGAATGTGGAATCGAGGTTTGAGGTTGACATCAACGTGGTGTTGTTTGTGTTGTTCACGACGATTGGCTGGCGACCGAATCGAGGTACTTGCTGAAAAAACAGTGCCTGGGTCTGGAAGTAGAAGGACGGGCATGGGGCGCTCGAAAAATATGGGCGGTCGTATGCGTCGAGAGCGCACTCCCGGAAGTCCGGCATTGAGGGCGGAGTCAATTGCTCCACATTCTCTCCCATCGCCGAGTTGAAGGTTGTCGAGGCGAGGGTGACGATTACGATTCCGGCTGCTAATCTGATCGCATTCATTCTGGTAGTTTCCGGTTTGCTGCGTGGAAGTATGCCGTGTGAACCAATCCGACAGCGGAGAGAGTTCTGCCTATTCGCTGGCGACGATTGGGTCTCGACCTTCAGGGCATCCCAATGAATACGAACCACAGACGCCGACGCAGTCAGCGCCCGGATAGTTTTCGTGATCGGCAAACTGGTTTCCGTACAGTCAATTGTCGGACGCTTTCAAACGGAAGAAGCAGATGATTCAGACCCGTAGGGACAACCGGCATGATCGTCAAGGTTTGGCAGGTCAAAGCGCCGTTGCACCACATTCCGAGCGCGTGTGTCACAAGCCGTCAAGTTGGGGCAACTGTGATGACCGTGACGTCGACCGTCCCAGACTGCCAAAACCAAGAAACGGCCAGAGAAACTGCCAAAGCCGAAGGAGCGGCGACCGGACGCGAACCGGTGACACATGGCTCATGAAGCCGCCGGCTCCTGACGCCCAAGGCGTGATCGGCCGGTCCTTTTGCGAAGGCCCCGTTGACCGGCGTATCCTCATTGGTCGAGCGAGGTACGAACGTGCAACTCCATCGACTCTGCGACGTGACGCCCGATGAGTCTGGCCTGGTGTGCCGGCAAGGGCGATTGGCCGGAACTCTGATGACGGTCGTCATGGGCTCCCTGCTTGTTGGCGGCACGATCTTCTGGTGGCGCGTGGGCGCTCCGTGGTTTGTCACGGGGCCATGTGCGCTGATTTCTACTCTGATTGTGCCGCTGTTGTGGGGCGATGTGCGGGCCCGCTTTCGCGCGACCAACTGGACGCTGTGGATTCAGCCCGACAGCTTGTTCATCAACGTGCGCTCGTACCAGGATCGCAGTGCGGACGACGTTATTTCCGTCGTGCACATCAACTATCGAGATATCGCTTCGGTCAGCAAGCACATCGAGACGTCGAACATGCCAGACAGCGAGGGGGATTCAAGACGCTCCAAACTCACGTCGCTCGATATTCGGCTTACCCACCCAGACACCAAAGATCTTGCCTCGGCGTTGAAGGCCAATCGCCACCGCGCACAACCAGAGCGCGTCTCCCTGGGTTTTATCCGTGTTCGCGACACCCCATCGAATTTTGTGGTTTCGCTGCCGGAGGATGACGTGATCCGCATCGCCTGGCGGGGTGAGCACACTTGGATCGCGCCATCGCTTCCACGGACGCTGGCATCGTTGGAAGGACGCGTCGCCATCGGTGAGACCTCGCGGCGCGATGGCAAGGCTTTGGCCCAGTTGTCGGAAGCGGATCTTGATGATCGAATCGTGAGTCTCGTGCAGGCGGGAGACCGGATCGGGGCCATCACGCTTCTTGAGTCGCAGCGCGGCTATTCCACAACCGACGCCTGCACATTCGTCGACGCTTTGACGGAACGAGTTTAGAACGTCGGAGACGGCTTCCGGCAGTCTCCTGATCGCCCGAGGACAGGCCACGGGTGCCATCGCCGAGCCGGCCGGTTTCCAGCACGCTCCCCACGCTCGGGGCCGCTCGTTGACGGGCCGCGCTCGTGAACGTAGATTCGCACGGTTTCCACGGTTTTTTCCACGCCATCCGTCGGCCCGTTGCCGTTTCTCTCCCAAAGGGTTTTTCCCACGCCTATGGCCACCTCCATGAAGAAGTCTCCTGCCAAGAAGTCTGCCAAGAAGGAATCGAGCGGGGCCAAGGCCGGGAAGCTCGTCTACTCCTTTGGTGAGAAGAAGTGTGACGGCGACGGCACAATGAAGGCCCTCCTCGGCGGCAAGGGGGCGAACCTCGCGCAGATGACGAAGATCGGGCTGCCCGTGCCCCCCGGCTTCACGATCACCACCGCCGTCTGCATCGACTACTACAAGCATGGCAAGAAGTTTCCGAAGGGACTCGAAGAGGCCGTGCACGCTGCGATGAAGCTCGTCGAGAAGGAGACGGGCAAGAAGTTTGGCGATCCCAAGAACGCGCTGCTCATGAGCGTGCGATCGGGTGCCCGCGACAGCATGCCTGGCATGATGGACACGATCCTCAACCTCGGCCTCAACGACGAAACCGTCCGTGGCCTGGCCGAGACCACCGGCAATCCGCGCTTCGCCTACGACTCCTACCGCCGCTTCATCCAGATGTATGGCGACGTCGTGATGGGCATCCAGAAGCGGCACGAGAACGAGCACGAGCCGTTTGAAGAGGTGATGGAGGGGCTGAAGCACCAGCTTGGCCTCGAAGCCGACACCGACATGACCGAGTCGCACCTCCGCGAGCTCATCTCGCGCTACCTCCGGCTCATCAAAGAGCGAACCGGAAAAACCTTCCCGCAGGATCCGTTCGAGCAGCTCTTGGGCTCGGTCGGCGCCGTGTTTGGAAGCTGGATGAACGAGCGGGCCATTCTCTACCGCCGCAAGTACAAGATCCCCGACGAGTGGGGCACCGCGGTAAACATCCAGAGCATGGTGTTCGGCAACATGGGAGACGACTCCGCCACCGGCGTTGCCTTCACCCGTGATCCGGCCACCGGTGAGGACTATTTCTATGGCGAGTATCTCGTGAACGCCCAGGGCGAAGACGTCGTGGCTGGTGTGCGGACGCCGATGCCCGTCGCCGACATGAAGCACGACCCGGTCTTCGCTGGCACCTACAAGCAGCTCGAAAAGGTGCGGCAGACGCTCGAGAAGAAGTTTGGCGACGTCCAGGACTTCGAGTTCACCGTCGAGCGGAAGAAGCTCTACATGCTTCAGACGCGAAACGGCAAGCGGACGGCCATCGCCTACGTGAAGATCGCGCATGACATGGTCAAGCAAAAGCTCATGACCCCGCAGCACGCGATCCTTTCGGCCGATCCCGACGCGCTCTCGCAGCTCCTCTCGCCGATCTTCGATCTCAAGGCGTACGAAGCCGCCAAGAAGGAAGGCCGCTGCATGGCGACGGGCCTGCCCGCCGGCCCTGGTGCGGCGACGGGCGTGCTCGTCTTTACCGCTGACAAGGCCGAAGAGATGGCGAACAAGGGCAAGAAGGTCGTGCTCGCCCGCGTGGAGACGAGCCCCGAGGATCTTCGCGGCATGATCGCCGCCGAGGGCATCCTCACGAGCCGCGGTGGCGTGTCGAGCCATGCGGCCCTTGTGGCCCGGCAGATGGGCAAGGTTTGCGTGGCCGGTGCCGGTGCGATTCAGATCGACTATGCAAAGGGCACGCTCTCGTGTGCCGGTAAGACGCTGAAGGAAGGCGACGCCATCTCCATCAACGGCTCGACTGGAGAGGTATTTGCCGGGGCGATCGGCACGGCCGACAGCGAGCTTCTGCAGGTGCTCGTGGCCGGCACGATGAAGCCCGCCGACTCGGAAGTGTTTCAGTACTACGACTTCATCATGAAGCTCGCCGACAAGTACCGCTCGCTCGGCATCCGCACGAACGCCGACACGCCCGAGCAGGTGCGGACGGCCATCGCGTTTGGCGCCGAGGGTATCGGCCTCACGCGTACCGAGCACATGTTCTTCGAAGGCGACCGCATCGACGCGATGCGGGAGATGATTCTTGCCGAGTCGGAGGAAGCCCGCCGCGAGGCTCTTGGAAAACTCCTGCCCTACCAGCGGGAGGATTTCGAGGGGATCTTCCGGGCCCTCGATGGCCGCCCGGCCACGATCCGGTTCCTTGATCCACCGCTCCATGAGTTTGTGCCGCATGACGAGAAGGCCCAGGCCGACCTTGCGAAGAAGCTCCGCATGCCCGTCGAGACGGTGCGTGCCCGCGTTGCGATGCTGCACGAGTTCAACCCGATGCTCGGCCACCGCGGCTGTCGTCTCGGCATCAGCTATCCCGAGATCTCCGAGATGCAGGCGCGGGCCGTCTTCGAGGCGGCCGCGAAGGTTCAGAAGGAAGGAATCCGCGTTCGGCCCGAGGTGATGATCCCGCTCGTCGGCTTCAAGAAGGAGCTCGACAATCAGGTGGCGATCGTGCACCGCGTCGCCGAGCAGGTCCAGAAAGAAACCGGCCAAAAAATAAAATACCTCGTGGGCACGATGATCGAGATCCCGCGTGGGGCGCTCACGGCCGACGAGATCGCGGAAACAGCCGAGTTCTTCTCGTTCGGCACGAATGACCTCACGCAGACCTGCCTCGGCATGAGCCGCGACGACATGGGCTCGTTCCTGCAGACCTACACCGAGGAAGGCATCTTCAAGGGCAACCCGTTCGCGTCGATCGACGAGACAGGCGTGGGCAAGCTCATGGAGATTGCCGTCGCGAAGGGGAAGCAGGCCCGGCCCGACATCAAGCTCGGCATCTGTGGCGAGCACGGCGGCGACCCGCACTCCGTGATCTTCTGCCACAAGATCGGGCTCGACTACGTGAGTTGCTCGCCGTTCCGTCTGCCAGTCGCAAGGCTTGCGGCTGCTCAGGCGGCGCTGAAGGGCAAGTAAACCCCGGCCGTCATAAAAGCCCCTCGCGCTAGCGAGGGGTCGGCGGATCATTGGGCCAGGCCGCCCATGATTGCACACGCCATGGGCTTCCACTCGCCGTCCCACGGCTATCGCCATGGGCTTCAATCGCATTTGACCCCAACCCAATAAAAGCCCCGCGCGATAGCGAGGGGACTGCGGATCATTGGGCCAGCCCGCCCATGATTGCACACGGAATGGGCTTCCACCCGCCGTCCCACGGCTATCGCCATGGGCTTCAATCGCATTTGACCCCAACCCAATAAAAGCCCCTCGCGCTAGCGAGGGGAC
>ENA-ORBV01003607-ORBV01003607.1-microbial-mat-metagenome-genome-assembly--contig:-NODE-3607-length-30767-cov-7.074845_pt1 | contig 30767 bp, 24 predicted proteins | sample MGYA00237777_ERZ505514 | MGnify/ENA primary metagenome ERZ505514 (study PRJEB26160, sample SAMN06269048) | microbial mat metagenome | isolation source: Oligotrophic lake microbial mat | place... | reverse complement strand
CATGTCTTCGTCCTCACCAATGACGGTTTGGGAGACGGGCAACACAAAGACGCGAAGACCTTGTTGCAGGCCCGCCGCGATCCGTTCCTTGATGTGATCCACATTCCGCAGGGTGCGGTCGGGATTTATTCTTCCAAGAATAAGAATATCCTCTGGGAGTGTTTTCCTTTCAGCGGTAGCAATCAAGGCTAGGGCAAGAGAGGCTTCATGATCACTCCACTCCGCCTTTGGCAATTCTGTGATATGCCAGGAGGAAGCCAGCCAAGGTCTGCCCCGGGTCACGCAGGCAAAGTAAGCTGCGGTGTAAAGGCCGGAGCCGAAAATCTTTTCTGGAAGCAGATCTTCCCCATTATTGGAAATAAATCGGATATTTCCAGGATACCCGTGCTCGCTCATGGAGTCAGCTTCATGGCGCAACGTCACTTGGGTCAGGCTGGCTTTTTGTGAATCTTCGTTCCACGAGCTCAGCCATATCCTGGCCTGATTGGGAGATGATTCAGTTTTGGCGGCAATAACGGGTGAAAGAGGCAGAACCGCACCCAGTAACACTCCGATAAGGACTTTTCCGTAAGTGTTTTCCATACAATCTTTTCGCATCTTTAATGCCATAGACCGCTGAATTATGGGACATGTTCCACGCGAGGCACTTACGCGCGGTGGCTTGTGGCCAGCACTCATGGGTTCGAGCCGATTGCATGGTTATAAGATAAAAAATCATGCAAATTGCTTGATCAACGCCAGGCAGCTCGGAGGATATCCTCTGGGAAAAAAAGTTCGGGGCAGAGTGTTTTCTCATTGTTGCGATGAAGCAGAACACAGGGTGTTCCCATCAGAAGAGTGTTCTTCAAATGATCCACCAGTTCCGTCGTGGCTTTGATCTGAGCGGAACTCGGTGGGATTGTCGGAGAGGCATGTAAAGAAAAGATGTCATCATCGTTTCGCAGAAGTGTTTCACTCAGGATTTTAGGCCTGCTCACATAGCCCGAGGTGATCCCGGCTGCCAAATAGCAGAAGGACTTGCGCGTTAGTGATACCAGATTCACAGAATTTTTACTATCCAAGGGATTTTTCATGCAGTTTTCTTCCTGATTGCTAAAAGAGCGCTCTTTAATTTAAACCCAGCTTATTGCATGCCACGAAAACTGGGCGAGAGTGCGAATTTTTAGACAATTACCAGAAAGACAGATTCTGCTGAGTACGATTTCGTTTCGTTTCTGGAAAAAGCAAGTGAGAAAAAATATCTTCAGATTCTGGAAGATAAAAAAGATCCTGTTGCCCTCTGCGATTTGCGCAAAAGGCAGGGTCTTTTTCGTGCGTTCTGCCCGAGAAAGTTCTATGCGTATTAACCAATTTATTTTTGATAAAAAACAGGATGTAGAGATAAAAACATCTCTAAGATCGGACGTTATCAGCAGGTTCTGACTTTTAGGTCGGGTCTGATTCCATACGATTTTCTAGGAATAAGTCCAATGGCATGGCTTATGCGATTCTTCTCTCAGTCCGCTTTTGCCATCAATTCAACAAGGAAACCTTATGCTTAGAAAAACATTCTTTATCAGCCAGACCGTCGCACTGTTGCTCATCTTGCTCACCACCGGGATGGCTGTCTACTATCTAACCGTTCAAAACCAGCAGGTGGTTCAAATCTGGAGAGGTCTGAACGATCAGGTTGACGGCTTGTATGAAATCCGGGAACTCGCACTGAGGACAGACGGTGCACTTTTTGTTGCCGAAAACGGACAGCATCAATTGGCCATTGACACCGTGATCGAAAGCCAAGGCCGTCTGGATGATATCCTGAATGACGGCTCGCTGGCTTTCTTGGCCGATACTACCATCCTCAGGGATATACGCAGTGTTTATGCATCTTTTGCTGGTGAGGTTCTTTCTCTAATCACTCAGAGCGGGCAGGGTTTTGATATTTTAGATGCGTCGATCAACTCTATTCCGGCCTATCGCATGGAAATTGATGCGTTGGTTTCAGACGCAGTTGAGAGACATCACAGGCTGACTGATAATACCGACAGTTACTGGCTAAAACAACTAGGTGCTTTCAAGGCCGAAGCCTATTGGCTTATGGGATTTGCGGTAATCATCTTGGTGGGCACTTCCATCGGAACCTATCGGCTGATTATTTCCCCAATGAGGGCTGACGCAGCAGATACCATGGCCTCAGGACATTACGAGGCTGCAATTACCAAAGCACCCAAGCGCAGCGAGACGCTTGTCAAAATGCGGCATGCACTCAAACGGTTGACGGCCAAGTCAAGGCATTACCATCCCCACTCACACGCACATCAGGCATATCACCGCTGAGTGATCATGTTACCGTTTTCAATTCTCAAGACTGAGCCAAGGGATTTCTTCTGGTGTTAGTTATCAACGGCGGCATCCGTGACGGCTTCTGAGAGCTTCTCAGCTTTGCAAATTGAGCCAAGAGATTTCCTCACCCGTCAAGATGTCTAAACGGGGTTGCTGACCATGTTAAGCACTTTTATCACAGCTCATCAGGCTGAATTAATAACTTCCAATGGCGAATGACGGCAGACTCCACGACTGAGAACAAGCCCTGCTAGAACGGAGAGGAGGGTCGTTGCGGCAATCACTAATAGAGGCAAAAATACCCCAGGCCAAGCTGATGATTCGAAGACCCAGATGGAGAGCGGGATATAAGCTGTGAGTGCAAGCAGAACCCCAGTTAAACCGGAGAAAAATCCGAGAGCCGCATATTCGACCACGAGGATACTTTGAATCTGACGTGTGGATGCCCCGAGAGTTCTAAGCAGAGCACTTTCACGTAGGCGCTGATCCCTTCCGTTCAATAGAGTGCCGGCAAGAATGGCCAAGCCAGAGGCCAAGGTGAATCCGACTACAAACTGGATGACAAGGGAGACTTTTTGCAGAATCGAATTCACGGTTTCTAGAATTAAGGTCAGGTCGATGGCGGAGACATTAGGAAATTGTTTGACCAGTTCCCGCTGGAGTTGGCCAGAGGAAGATCCTTCTGGAATGCGTGTTGTCACGATATGAAATCCTGGAGCGTCCTTCAGAACATCTGAGGGAAAAAGCATGAAGAAATTGAGGTTAAAACGGCTCCAGTCCACTTTGCGAAGACTGGCTATTTTTGCCTGGATAAGAACTCCTTGGATATCGATTTCCAATTCGTCACCTAGGATGACTCCGAGATCTTTGGCCATATCGACTTCCAGTGACACGGGCACAGTAGTGAGCATCTTGTCATAATTTGTGGACCATTCTCCTGCTACTACGGTTTCCGTATTGCTTAAGTTGTCACGGTAGCTGGATCGGAATTCACGCTGTAAAATCCAACGCGGAACCTTTCCCTTTTCTTGTAATTCTCGAACCGCTACCCCTTTGATCGATTTGATACGCATGGTCACGATAGGAGCACGTTCTAGGACTGGAAGATCGAGTTTTTTTACCAAAGTGGTAACTCCTTCCAACTGGCCAGCCTGCACGTCAACTAAATAAATATTCGGGCTGTCTTTCATGTCGGAGAGGGTAATGCGCTCCAAGGCGGCGTTTTTGGCCAGAAGGATGAAAAGTAAAAGGAAGGCTCCCAATCCAAGTGAAAACAAAAAAAGGTGTGTTTGGTTTTGGGGTCGATGCAGATTGGACAAACCTTGGCGTAACAGATAGGGCCAAGAGCGGCGGGTAAGTCGGCGGGCGAGGAAAATAAGCAACCGAGCCGTTCCGCCAAGACAGGCCAGAACAATGGCAAGCCCCACCACCATGCCGGCTGCTCGTTTGGGATCAGGTATATTGAACCAAGCCAGAATCAGGAGCATGATAAAAAGGAAGGATCCCACGGCCAGAAGTGAGCGGCCCTGCTGCTTGAATCCTTGTGCAGTGAAGTTGTTCAAAGCCCGGCCCGGGGAGATGGAGGAAATCCGGCTGAGAGGCAGAAAAGTGAACGCCGTGCAAACAGCGAAACCGATGGCGGTAGTGGTGAACGCAGTGAGCCATTGGGGTGAGGCTTCGATCGTGATGGGAAGTTGGTCTTTAAAGATATGAAGGAGACTCACATGCAGAAGAATCCCAAGCATTCCGCCACTGAGAGCTCCCAAAACTCCTAGAGCCAAGGATTGAACAAGGTAAACGGCATAAGCCGTCTGCCCTGGACATCCGAGACAACGTAAAATGGCGATACTGGAAATCCGCCGGTTCAGATGGGTCTGGATTGCGCTGGCTACGCCGATAGCCCCAAGGATAAGCGCCACCATGGCGATGATGCCGAGAAATTGTTGAAAAACGTCGAGAGTTTTGCCAAGGGAATCACGTCTATCTTCCGGCGTTTCAAAGCGCCAGCCTTTTGATGCGTAAGTGGTCCGCAACTCTTTGATTTGTTCGGCATTGTTATTTTTCAGGTAGAGAGTGTGAAAGCTCAGGCTGGAAGTCCCGAGTAGTCCTGTGGCTTCAAGTTCGTTGAGGTTGAGGTAAATTTCAGGGGCGATTCCGCTGAAGCGACTACTGCGTGGAGCGGGCTTGGTCACGACGCCGAGAATGGTTAGATTAAGCTCGCCTAATTTAACCGTATCACCGATTTTGAGGCCGAACTGATCCATCAAGGACGCCTCCAGAACTACGCCGCGTTGTTGTTGAATCAATTGCCAAGCTGCGGAGGGTTTTGTTTCGATGTCCCCATAAAATGGGAATTTCCCATCCACCCCGCGGACTTGCACCAGTTTGGCGGCATCAGCTTCCGGGAAAAAGAGCATGGAGGAAAATGCCACTTCACGGCTGAGGCTTTCCGCCTTGGAACTGATAAATTCGGTGTCCGCTGTTTCGTAGGCTTCCCGTGAGCTGATTTGGAGGTCGGCGCCGAGCAGAGCCTTGGCCTGAACATCAACGGCGGCTTCCACACTGACCTTGACACAGTGGATGGCGGTCAGGGCCGCCACGCCAGAGACAATGGCCAGAGCAAAAACGGAGAGACGTTTCCGCTCCGAGCGACCATCCCGCCAGGCCATGCGCCAGACCCAGGGATGGGACAGGGCTTTTAGCAGTTTGGTTGGAGGTGGGTTGTAATTTTGAGAATTAGGAGCGGGCATGATTTTCCTCAGAAACAATGCGCCCGGCACGCATGGAAATAACGCGATCAGCTTTGGCGGCCAAAGCAGGGTCGTGAGTGACCAAGACAAGAGCGGTTCCAGCCTCCTTGTTCAGACGGAAGAGCATTTCCACTATCGGTTCGCTGGTGGCATTATCGAGGTTGCCAGTTGGTTCATCTGCGAACAGGAGGGCGGGGCGATGAATAAAAGCGCGGGCTAGGGCGACGCGCTGTTGTTCTCCCCCAGATAGTTGGGTCGGATAATGATCGAGGCGATCCTTCAAACCGACCTGAGCCAGAAGAGCTTCCGCTTTTTCTTCCTCTCCGTTTTGTCCGCGAAGCTCGAGAGGGACAAGGACGTTTTCCAAGGCGGTGAGGGTGGGTATGAGTTGAAAGTTCTGAAAAACAAAACCTACTAGGCGATTGCGTAAGGCTGCGCGTTGATCTTCACTTAGGAGACCGAGTTCTTCCCCTGCTAATTTAACATGACCTTGGCTGGGTTGGTCGAGTCCAGCGCAAAGTCCTAGGAGAGTGGTCTTGCCGCTGCCCGAAGGTCCGATGATGGCGCAGGATTCTCCAGCATGAACGTCCATGTTTACGGAATGCAAGACAGTCAGTTCATGGCCTGCATTACGGTAGATTTTTCCGAGATTGCGGATCTCTAGGATGACGCCATTGACAAGAGCATTATCTGGCACGATATTGAGTTCGGAGTTTTTTTGAGATGAAGTCTTATCCTGATCGATCATACGTTTTGCGAGTTCCTCGTCTGTTGTTCTTGGCGACATTAGTGTCGCAGGTAATATGCCCCCCAACCCCCGTTTGCGCAAGTGACCAATCTTCATCGGTAGTCTCCCGTGGAAGAATAGTTGTTCTTGGGGATAGTATCACGTCGGGTTACGGGTTGGAAGATCCGGCGAATCAAACTTACACCGCTCTGATTCAGCTAAAAATTGATGAAGCTGGCTGGGCTTATGATGTCGTAAATGCTGGAGTCAGTGGAGATACAACGGCGGGAGGACTGAGCCGTATCAAATGGGCAATGAAAGGCGGCGCTCACGTTCTGGTAGTGGCGTTGGGGGGGAATGACGGACTCCGCGGGGTAGATCCGAAGACTACGGCCTCCAATCTAACGAATATCATCCGTGATGCGCGGCAGATTGAACCAAATGTAAGCATTGTGCTGGCGGGAATGAAAATGCCCTCAAGTATGGGGGATTCCTACACCCGGGCCTATTCGGCTGTTTTCCCAACGGTAGCCAAACAGGAAAGCGCTTGGCTGGTGCCCTATTTATTACAGGGTGTCGGAGGCGTCCCCCAATTGAACCAGCCTGATCGTATTCATCCAACCCTAGAAGGACAACGGATCATTGCGGAGAATGTATGGAAAATCCTAAAACCCCTTTTGGAAGCAATGAGTAAAAAACAGTAGAACCGAAGGCGGTAAAGTTAACCAAGCTGTTTATGGGGTTGCTGACCGCTTAGAAACATTTGCCTCGGCTAGCCAACGATTGCCGGATCACCCTCCTTTTAACCGGGTCAAGGCTTCTCTTACGTCCCACCGCCCCCCCACAGAACCGTAAGGATGTGTAAAGCAGACCAAGAACGAGAGTCGCTGGTAGGGTTTCACCCCATGGCAAGCGAATATAAACACTGGTATATTTTAAATTGAAACAACTTCCGGAGACAAGTGTGCGGTAAGACCGTCAACTACTCTGTCACTTAAAGTCAACCAACGAACCATTATCATCATGTTATTCAAAACCAAAACACTAAAGACTTACAAACTGGACAGCCTCGACGGGGAATTCGGGAAGGTCAAAGAATTCTACTTTGACGACCATCACTGGACGATCCGCTACTTGGTCGCCGAAACCGGAAACTGGCTTACTGGCCGACAGGTGCTGATTTCCCCATATGCGCTGGTCGCCGCAATCAAGGCAGATGAACACGTTGCCGTTAACCTGACAAAAAAGCAGATTGAGGACAGTCCCGCGCTGGACAGTGACAAGCCCGTCTCGCAACAATTCGAGGAGTCCTATTATGGGTATTATGGTTGGCCGGTGTACTGGAGTGGTCCTTTAATGTGGGGACTTAATCCCTACATCGCAACGAACTACGAACATCGGGAAAAGCCCACCCAAGATGAAAAAGCGTGGGATCCGCATTTGCGCAGCACCGACGCGGTGCAAGGTCATCACATACAGGCGATGGACGGCGAAATTGGCCACGTCGAGGATTTTATCATTGATGATGAGACTTGGGCGATCCGTTACTTGGTCGTTGACACAAATAATTGGTGGCCGGGCAAAAAGGTTCTGGTTTCACCGCAGTGGATTGATCGCTTAGGCTGGAGCGAATCGAAAGTTTTCTTCAAACTTACACGTGAAGCTATCAAACAGTCTCCTGAATTCACGGAGGACTCTCTGCTGACGCGTGATTATGAGACGGAGCTTTTTCAACATTATCAACGGGAAGGCTATTGGACCCAAGAATTCGCCGATAAATCACGTTAACCTTGTTTTTTCATGAATAATAAACAATCCGACAAAAAAATAATGAACCAATTAACAAAGGATTTTCGCTCTTCGCTTTTAGGCTTAGAGAAAAAGCCGTGCCTCTCGCTATATCAGCCCACGCACCGGCATCATCCTGGCAATCAGGAAGACCCGATTCGCTTTCGCAATCTGGTCAAGGAACTCGACCAGTCCTTGCAGAAAAAATATTCATCCGAGGAGATTCGTCTGCTTCTGGAACCGTTTGAGGCGCTTTCCCGCGATCATCACTTCTGGACTCACTGCACGGACGGATTGGTTGTGTTTGGAGGACCCGGGTTGTTCCAGGTTTTTGGATTACAACGAACGACGCCCGAACTCGCCGTGGTGGCCGACAGTTTTCACACCAAGCCGCTGTTGAGCTATTTGCAATCGGCGGATCGCTTTCAAGTGCTGGCGATAAACCTTCATGGGATTAAACTTTTTGAGGGAAGCCGAGACGCGCTTGATGAAATTGCTCTCGCGCCCGGAGTGCCTCGCACCCTTGAGGAAGCATTGGGCGAGGAGTTGACAGAGCCACACCAGACCGTCGCTTCTTATGGAGGAACGGGCGGCTCGAGCGTGGCCATGCGGCACGGGCACGGAGATAAAAAGGATGAAATGGACAAGGATGCGGAACGGTTCTTTCGCAGGGTTGACCGTGCGATTCTCGAATTACATTCTAAACCCTCGGGACTGCCTTTGATTCTAGCGGCACTGCCCGAACATCAAGGCAATTTCCGCAAGCTCAGCCAGAACACTTTCCTGTTGGAGGAAGGAATAAAATTCCATCCTGACGCGTTGCCGATGGTGGAGTTCCGCGAACGCGCGTGGAGCATTTTCCAACCCCAATATCAAGCGAGACTTGCGGCGCTGGCGGATGAATTTGCTTTGGCAAAATCCAAAGGGCTTGGCCAAGAGGATCTGAAACAGGTGGCGGCAGCCGCTACGGCTGGGCGGATCGCAACCCTGCTAATTGAGGCGGATCGACAGATTTCAGGGCGAATTGACGGTGCGACGGGAGAAGTTGAGTTCAAGGATTTGAGCCATCCCGAGTCGGATGATTTGCTGGACGATCTCGGCGAGTTGGTGCTCAAGACTGGTGGACACGTGGTGGTGGTTCCCGCCGATCGGATGCCTACGATGACTGGAGCTGCGGCAATATGTCGCTTTTAAAGAGTACAACAAGATGGCTAGCTAAAAAATTATGAAAATCCAAATTAACACAGACAACAACATTGACGGCAGCGACGCATTAACTCAGCAGACACAGGCGGTGGTAGAGGATGCGATGGGGCACTTTGCCCAGCAGATAACCCGCGTGGAAGTCCACCTGAGTGACGAGAACAGTCACAAAGGTGGACGAGACAAACGTTGCGTCATGGAGGCACGCTTGGAAGGAATGCAGCCGGTCGCCGTGACCGACCAAGCGCAACACATAGAGCAGGCTGTCCAAGGCGCCGCAGACAAATTGAAAAAACTACTCGATCGTGAACTTGGGCGATTGAGCAATCAATAGGGTAGAATCCGTATGAGCATCATTACCATCGTTTACCTACCGTAGTTCACTCTGGAAACTGGCAGGTTTGTCTGCCCATTTTAAAATGATGCCCACTTTGTTACCTAATGAAAAGCAATCGATTTGGTGGCGAACCATCAAACATGCATGGGCACGTTGGGCGGAAGTGGATGGCGACCAGCGCGCCGCCGCCTTTACCTATTACCTGTTGCTGTCACTCCTACCGATAGCCTTCATTCTAGTGAGTGCAGTGTCCTTGTTCGTTGAGCGGGAAGTAGCCACGCAGGACGTCGTCCAGTGGATAAAACGATATGTTCCGCTGACCGTTGAGCAGGAATTCAGTGCGATGGCGAATATTCATGGGGTGCTGGCAAAGCGCGGCGAAATCAGTCTCGCCGCACTTCCGGTTTTGCTTTGGAGCTCGATGAAATTCCTGCGCACTTTGGTTCGAACCACGAATCGCATTTGGCACTCACCCACTTACAACTGGTGGCGATTGCCTTTGAAAAGCCTTGGATTGCTCGGTATCACTTTAAGCGCAGCCTTTCTGGGCATCCTGCTTCCGGGCTTCGCGCGTCTAACTCGCAGATGGGCGGCCACTTATTTCGAATTTCCCCATTGGATCGTAGCCTTGATGCCCAATCTCCTACCTTGGCTCGTTTTGTTCTGCGGAGCCATGCTGATTTACAAGCTGGCTCCGAGCCGAACCACCCGATTCTCCGAAGTGTGGATCGGTGCGCTGGCGGCAACGGGTTTGATCTGGATGGGCGGATGGCTGTTTCTGATTTACGCGGTTCACTTCGGTAATTTTAACGTGCTCTATGGAACACTAGGCGGCGTTGTGGCGTTCTTGCTATGGCTTTATCTCTCAAGCTGCATTGGCGTGTTCGGAATTTGCGTTTGTGCAGCGCAAGCGGAAGTCCGGGCGGAAAGTAGTGGGCACACGGACCGATCTCCAGCCACTAGACCCGGAGCTAAATCATGAATAAGCTCAAACTTCTTTGGAGCAATCTGCGGTCAAGTCTTTGGTTTATCCCCACGCTGATCGTCGCGGCCAGCATTATGCTCGCGGTTGCTGTGATTGACGTGGACTCCCATGAGAGTGATCTCTGGCTGGCTCAATGGCCTCGCTTATTCGGTGCGGGAGCTGAGGGAGCACGAGGGATGTTATCCACGATTGCCGGTTCGATGATGTCGGTGGTGGGGGTTACGTTCTCCATGACCTTGGTAGCACTAGCAATGGCTTCGAGCCAATATACCTCTCGCATACTGCGGAACTTCATGAGCAGCCGGGTGACGCAGTCTGTGCTGGGAATCTTCTCCGGCATTTTTACGTATTGTTTGATCGTGCTGCGCACGATTCGTGGCGGAGACGAGGGGGTATTTGTTCCAAACCTCGCGGTCTTCTTAGGCTTCGTGCTGGCGGTGGGCGGCGTGGGTCTGCTCATCTTCTTCATTCATCACGTTGCCTCATCGATCCAGGCTTCCAGCATTATTGCGTCTGTTGCTAACGAAACCGTCGAGGCAATTGACCGGTTGTTTCCAAAACAACTCGCGCGCGGCACAGATGAAGACCCAGATGACCTATCCTCCCTCCCGCCGAACGGGGGAAAGTGGCAGACCGTTCCAGCCCTGAAGAGTGGTTACATTCAGAGCGTGGATAACAGCGCCCTCCTGCGCCTGGCACGCGAACAGAAAACCGTGGTGAGGATGGAGCGAGGTATCGGAGAATTTGTGGTCGAGAACACCGCGTTGGCTTCGCTTAGTCTCGAAAATCCGCCGAGCGCTGAGACGACTGTCGCGCTGCAGGCGACCTTTAACTTCAGTAGCTATCGCACACTGGAACAGGATGCGGCCTTCGGCATCCGACAGATTGTAGATGTGGCGTTGAAGGCACTCTCGCCTGGCGTCAACGACACTACTACCGCCGTGACTTGCGTGGATTACCTGACGGTTATTCTGGCACGGCTCGCAACCAAACATATCCCCGCATCGCACCGCTACGAAGATGGAGCACTGCGAGTGATTGCCGTCGGACCGAGCTTTCAAAGCCTGTTGTCCGAGGCCTTCGACCAAATCAGGGAGGGAGCCAAGGGTAATCTTAGCATGATGCTGCGGATGCTGGACTCAGTGCGAACCATTGCGAGTCTGACGTCCGATCCCAGTCGGCGGCAGGCGCTTCATGAACAAGTGGAATGGATTACAGAACTGGCCAAACGCAGCACCGATTCCCCGCACGACCGCTCCTTGTTTGAGGGCCAGTTGGTGCAAGTGCGCAAATCACTCAAAGTAGATCTGATTCTGCCAATTCACGAAGAACCCAAAGAAGCATAAAGAACAAAATAAAATCCAAAGACTTCCGGGTGCCTCTTAGCAAAAAAATGAATCTCAAAAAGCGGCCGATGCTGGTGCCCTATTTGTTACAGGGTGTCGGAGGCGTCCCCCAATTGAACCAGCATGATCATATTCATCCAACCCTAGAAGGACAACGGATCATTGCGGAGAACGTATGGAAAATCTTAAGGATGAAATTTTCAATAAAAATCCCGAACGTCATTTAAAACAGGCTAAGAATCTATCAGAAAGTTACCGCGAAGCACAAACCCCTAATTATAGAAGCCCAGAGGCTTAGGTGCGAGGAGATGTGGCAGTGGCTAGTTCGGAAATACCCTATTGGGTAAATAAAGGATGGTTAGAGCGTCAATTCAATACTTTTCCAGTGGTATCAATAAAATTAGATAAAGTCCAAAACCCTGAATATGTTCTTTATCAGTGGTATCTTAAAGGAGTTGCCATACCAGTTTGCTCGGATTCTAAGGCAAGGAGTCTGGGATTTGACCTGTTTCATGGCCGTTTTCGGAATAGCCCTTCTGCTGGTTCTGATTACCCTTAATAAAATTTTGGCTCATCGAAAAATCAGGAGAATAGCTCGCCAGATTAAACGCCAAAGGGGCAGCAATAGACCTACAGTATATATTTCGAGTCGCTCGGGTGAAAAGCAACCTTAACTCAAGCATCTCCTAACAAAAACCAACGCAATAATTCACACCCACCTGAGAAAATCCTGCTTCGAAATCAGGCAGCAGTTTGCAAACTATTGCGTGTTATCAATGGTCAGGAATCAACTCAGTAAAACAGTGCAAAAGTGTTTACTATTGAGAGTCGGCTCCGTTGACTTGATTGAGTTATCTAGCTTAGAATAAAAGCGTTTGATCGCTTACAAAGCTTAGGATGAAGGAGCCCCCAGAAAAGATCTATGATAAGCTTGGCGTGGCCAACCGCCATGCTGCGGCTCCTATGTCATCGGCACGGGAGCAGGCCTCAATGATCTGAGACGCTTTAATCCGAAAAACTACGTCAAAAAGTTTTTTTAGGCGTTTGATTCTTCTCTGCGAAAAAGCACTCTTATACGTTTGCGCTCACGCCAACCAACCAGACCCAAGAGCAGCATCGCGCCCATCACTACGGAGGGTTCTGGCACAACAACAAGGGAAACGTTATCGAGGGAAACATTGGAATTGTCGGAAGTTGGACTGTCGGCAAAACGAATCACCGTGTCCCCGCTCGCTGTGGCAGTAAATCGGATGCTGTGTTGCTGCCAAACCGCAGCAGCTGCGGTAACATTAGCAGGATTAGTAACAGTAAATGTCTGATTACTTATGTAACTGGTTCCAATGGCACCGATGTTAGCAGCTCCAGTGAGTGTACCCACATTAAGAAGACTGGCGGATGTCCCGCCTTTTCCTGTCCCCACTTCTGTGTTGATCCAAAAACTCAATTCATACTCTGTTCCCGAAACAAGAGAAATCACCTGATAAAGCGAACATCCAACCGTGAAGCCCGTGCTCTGAGTACTGTCCAACTGCATAAGGAAAGCCCCGTTTTGAGCATTTGGAATCCACCATGCCGTAGTGCGGTCACCGGGCGTGCTCTGCGTATAATAAATAGCGAAGCTTGGTCCATCACTGGTCGTCGGCCGTAGATACCAGCCAGGTATAGCAGTGTCATTGTCAGCAGAGTAGCCCACGTAATCCGTTGTGAGAGCAATTCCGGGATCTTCAAAATTGCCGTTGACCAAAATATTGGCGGACGATGTCATTACCCACGGCACCGTGGTCAAAAATAGAGCTACCATCAGCTTTGGATATGCCACTTTCATTAAAATAATGTAGCCTCATCAGGCCAATGTGACAAGGCAAAATAGAACTGCATCAAGGCAAGGAATCCAGAAGACGCCTCTCTTCATCCATGAGCCGGGCTTGTGCCGCTTTCTTTCGATAAACAGATGATAGCTCCTGCTGTCCGCCTGAGGCTAGCAAAAGTGCCCACTTAAAGGCAAGGGATGGCTGATCCTCGGGTTCGGGCCATTTATTCAAAAGTTCCAGTGCTTCCACGTGCTTACCTGAAAAATAACAGGCCAGCGCATAGGTATTTCGCACTATCGGGTTCGACGGATAACGTTCCTGTAGATCCTCTGCGTTCCTGATGGCCGATGCCCTGTTGATATTGAGAAGAAGACTGAGATAGGTGTGGTTGTTCTGATAAACGGTATTTTGCGGATTGTCGCTTAGCTGCTCGCTCACTACCTGATACACATTCAGAGCCTTTCCCTGCCAGTATGCCGTTTCTAAAAGGAGCTGGAGGGCCTGTGAGCGCTCGGAGGTTTTGGCGCGGGCGACAGTCCAAAAAAGCCCAGAGGCCTCACTCTCCCAACCCCACTTTAATACCCATTGCCCCAGTAAAAGAGCCATGCCATCCATGGATGTTGTGGATTTCACGGCAGTTTCCCACCGTTCTTTAAAATCCGGGCTTCCCTGTTGACGGGAAACTTTGGCCAACAGCGCCAGTCTTAGAGTATCCAGTTTTCTCCACTCAATACGCTGAAGAAACTCTTCCATTCCGGCAAAGTCCCCCAGAGACCATAGGACATCGCAACGGCTCATCTGGACGGGAAAAAGATTCCGGAGATTTTCATTCTGACCGTCCAGCCAAAGCAGACATTCCTGCGCCCTTCCATGGGCAATCATCCATGAAGCCAAGGAAGCAACGTGAAGCGGATTCTGAACCGCCAGAGTTTTCAACTCTGCCAAGGTTGCGGATTCCACGGATACTTCCGACTCCGACGCATCCAGCTCCTGCAACCTGTCTTCCCACCCGCCTGGAGCGCGCTTGAGTATTTCACGTGACAGACGAAGGTAGGCAGGGAAGTCACGACGTTGGGAGGCATCCTTGGCCAAAGCACGCAGCGCGGCAAGCCCATCCTGCGGATCTCCCGAAAGTTTCTCCAGTCTCATTCGAGCTTCCTGAGCAAGAGCGGGGTCATGGACATCTAGGCGCAAAGCTGCTAGGTTAATCTCATGAATCGGACGCCCCGGTTCCCATCGTGCTGCCTGGACAAAAAAAACATCCGCCCGTTTCTTATCGCCGAGTGCCAGAGCAACCCCTGCGGAGAGTGAGCAATATTCCACTTTCCTCTCGGGTTCTGGAATTAGATCCAGCGCATGTTGAGCCGTTTTGACTTGGCCGTATCGTAAGGCAGAAGCGGCCCAAGCCAAATAGTCTTTGCTTGGTGGATTTTTCTGAAGTTGAATCAAGCGAGAGTGCCAAAAAACAGTCATCGGATGCCCTTGGGCCTCGAATACCTGAATCACTAACCTGTTGGCGGCGAGGCGCTCTGGATTGCGTTTAAGAGCCTCGAAGGCCCAAAGCTGGGCGTTTTCCAACCTTGACTCTGCGAGAGCTGATTTTGACAGAGCCATGAAACGTTCTTGCTTCAGCCAGTTATAGGCGGGAGGCGCTCCGTAGTAGAGGGTTACGCCTAAAATCAGAACTGCCACCGCCAAAAAAAGGCGCAGGTATGTCTGTGAAGTCTTCACAATTGTCACATTCCACTATGCACCACGATCCGCTCTACGTCAAGACCGGGTCGATGTCGCAGACAGGCCCGCCTTTGCGCAGCTCCGCCTTAATCCGTCCCCCTCTGCGTGAGCCATTCTGGATTCTAGCTGCACACTTTTATTGATTGAGGATTTGGTTAATGATGATTCTAACTCATCAGCCTTGAGGCCTAGCAGAGCACTTTCTTTAGATAGTTTCCCGTGTGGCTCTTAACGCATTTAGCTATGTCCTCAGGTGTGCCTTCGCCTACGATGGTGCCGCCGCCTAGTCCCGCTTCAGGGCCGATGTCTATGACGTGATCGGCCTCGGCGATGACGTTGAGATGATGCTCAATCACGATTACGGTGTGCCCTTCCTCTACGAGTTGATGGAGGAGTTCGATCAATTTTTTAACATCAGCTAGGTGTAACCCTACGGTGGGTTCTTCTAGGAGATAGAGGGTGTGCGCTTTGATTTTTTGTAGTGAACGCATTTTCATGCGGTTTAGGCTTTGTTGAGAGGCAGCTAGTTCCGTCACGAGTTTCAAGCGTTGAGCCTCGCCGCCCGATAGGGTGGGACTCGTTTGACCTAGGGTGAGGTAGCCTAGACCTGTTTGCTGCATGAGCTTAAGAGGGAGTTGGATAGCAGACTGATTTTCAAAAAAGGTAACGGCCTCGTCCACACTCAGTTGTAGGACGTCGTGAATATTTTTATCTTTAAATAAAGTTTCCAACACGGGATCGCTCCAACGCCGCCCCTGACATTTTTCGCAGACGGTGTAGGTCGAAGGAAGAAAATTCATGTCGATTTTAATGGTGCCTTGACCTTGACAAGCTTGGCAGCGGCCGGGACCTGAGTTGTAAGAAAAGTAGTTAGCGGTGAAACCTCGTGCTTTAGCTAAATTCGTGGAGGCGAAGAGTTCTCGCAAACGATCCATCAGCCCAAGATAAGTGATGACGGTGGAGCGGGAGGTTTTACCGATGGGAGACTGATCTACTTCCGTGACATGAGTGATGTGTTCGGCTCCTTGCACTTTAGACCAGCGTCGTAAGCTTTTGGAGAGGGGTGTTTTTTTAATGGCATTAAGGACAGCGGGCTGAATGATCTGACGCAGGAGCGTGCTTTTACCTGAACCGCTAACTCCGCTCAAAACGGTGAGGCGGCCTAGGGGTATGGAGATGGAAATATTTTTGAGGTTGTTGGCTTGAGCACCTTGAATTTTTAAGTAAGGGATGGATTTGTCACAAGGGCGACGTTTCCCGCGCATCGGGTGTTTAAGGGGTTTACCGAGAAGCAGGCCAGTAGCAGATTTTTTATTACCAGCTATTTTTTTCCACGATCCTTGAGCCACGATTTCGCCGCCGTGTATGCCCGCGCCAGGGCCAAGGTCGATGATGTGATCGGCTTCTTTCATCATTTCTTCATCGTGTTCAACGATGACCACAGAATTTCCTCGTTGTTGCAGTTGTCGGAGAGTTTTAATAAGTTCGGTGTTATCACGAGGGTGGAGACCTATGGTGGGTTCGTCTAAAACGTAGAGCACGCCTTGGAGGTTAGAGCCGAGCTGAGCGGCAAGGCGGATGCGTTGGGATTCACCGCCCGATAAAGTCGGGGCGGCACGGTCTAGATTTAAATAATCAAGCCCAACGTGTTGGAGGAAGCGCAGACGTTGTTCGATCTCGGGCTGGATATCGCGCATGATAATGGCTTCGCGCCCTTTCCATTTCAGGCTGCTAAAGAAATGGCGGAAGTCCGAGATGGTCATAGCGTTAATTTCGGTTATGGGTTTTCCGCCAAAGCGCACGGCGCGGGCGATTTCATTTAACTTACTGCCGTGACAAGCTGGGCAGATCCTAGCCTCGCCCGTATCGGCAGATTCTCGGAGCCATTCCCGTTGTTGTTCTTGTTCAATCTCAGAAAGATTTTCGTCGGTGCTGATTTTAAGGATGCTGCCATAGCCTTCACAAACAGGACACCAACCGTGCGGGCTGTTGAAAGAGAAGAGGCGCGGATCAAGTTCATTAAAGGATCTCCCCGTCGAGGGTGAGTAGAGAGCGGTGCTGTAAACGGTTTCCTTTTTATAATTATTAAGCGTGTAGAGAGTTCCCTTACCGAGGCTTAGAGCTTGATTAATCAAGGCTGCGAGGTTGTCGGTCTTTTTGTTGATGTTACCTAAGATGAGGTCGATGTTGTGATCCCGGTAACGGTCCAGAGCCTTGAATTTATCAGGGGCGATCCACTGTCCATCGACACGAAGGAAAGGAAACCCTTTCTTCTCAGCCCAAGCGGCTATTTCTGTGTAAAGACCCTTACGCCCTCGAACTAGCGGTGCCATGAGGCTCAGTTCGTGGTTGCGTAATTGTAGTTGAACATTTTTAATAATGTCTTCAGGACTTTGTTGGATGCAGGCTTCTCCCGTTTGAGGATCGTGTTGTTGCCCCATCTTAGCATAGAGAAGGCGCATGAAATGGTAGAGTTCGGTGATGGTGGCAACGGTGCTTTTCCCGCCACCGCGCGTGGTGCGTTGTTCAATGGCTACGGAAGGAGGAATGCCGAGGATAGCGTCCACCCGTGGCTTCTCCATTTGTTCCATGAATTGACGGGCATAATTGTTTAAGCAATCAAGATAACGCCGCTGGCCTTCCGCAAAGAGTAGGTCAAAGGCTAGTGTGCTTTTGCCAGAGCCAGAAAGTCCCGTGATTACGACCATCTGATCGCGAGGAATTTTTAGGCTAACATTCTTTAAGTTATGGTGGCGCGCTCCACTAATCTCGATAAAGCGGCTCGGAGCCTTTTTTGGTAAAATTGCAGTTTTTTGGGTACATTTCTTCTCAGAGATTTTTGCAGGAGCTAAAATATCTTTTAAGTAAAAGCCAGTGAGACTTTTAGGGTGCAGGGAAATTTCTTCGGGCGTTCCGCTCGCGACGAGATCTCCACCGCCGTCGCCTGACTCGGGGCCAAGATCAAGAATGTAGTCGGCGCATTTGATTACATCTAAATTATGTTCAATAACAATTAAGGTATGACCTGCATCGACTAGTCGTTGCAGGACTTGAACCAGAACGCGGATGTCGTCAAAGTGCAGACCCGTAGTGGGTTCATCTAAAATCAGAACCTTAGTAGTTAAGCTTTCGATACGATCGGCATTAGGTTTAACTTGAGGAGCTCTTTTCTTGCCAGACTTTTTCTTTAATGTTTCAAAAAGATAACTAACCAGTTTCAGGCGTTGTGATTCACCGCCAGAGAGTTGATTAAGAGGCTGACCACATTTTAAATAACCAAGGCCGACTTCTTGGATTAAGGCCAGACCGTCTCGGATTTGCTCACGCTGTTTAACTTCTTTAGCGGCGGCTGCGGTGATTTCTAAGGAAAAGAAATCAATCCCTTCCTGAATAGTCATTTCTAAAAGTTGATCAATAGAAATTCCGTGATACTTAACTTGAAGCACATGTTTTTGGAAGCGTTTTCCTTCACAGACGGGGCAACGAACATAGACGTCGGAAAGGAACTGCATCTTAATCAATTCATAACCAGTTCCGTTACAGCGGGTGCAGCGACCTGTTCCTGTGTTAAAGGAGAAGCAGGAGGCGCCAACACCCGTCTGGCGCGCATCATCCGTGGCGGCAAAAAGATCCCGCACAGCATCGTAAACCCCTAGGTAAAGTAGCGGGGTGGAGCGGGGTGTTTGCGTGAGAGGACTTTGATCTACCAACACGACATCAGAAACAAGATCGGTATTTTTAAGGGATGTGAGCGAACCGGCCTCTGAGACGGTGCGACCGAGAGATTGGGTTAGGTGTTTGAAAATAATCTCTTCAACTAAAGTACTTTTTCCTGAACCGCTGACGCCTGTTATGGCGGTAAGGCGACGAAGAGGAATTTGAAAATCCATTTTGCGGACGTTATGTTTGGCGGCTCCTTTAAACAAAAGGTTGATGGCATTTTTTAAAGGACGTCTTGCGAGGGGTAATGGAATGCTGAGCCGGTGGCTGAGATAGCCTCCAGTGAGAGATTTTGGATCCTCTAACATCTGGGCTACACTGCCTTGGAAACTTAGATGACCGCCGCCCTCGCCTCGTCCTGGTCCAAGCTCGATTACACGATCTGCGGCGCGCATCATAGAGGCATCATGTTCGACCACAAGGATGCTGTTGCCTTGGTCCCGTAGGCATTGCAAGACCTTGATGAGTTGATCCGTGTCACGCGGGTGGAGGCCGATGCTGGGTTCATCTAGGACAAACATGGTGCCAACCAGTGAGGTGCCGAGGCAGGTGGTGAGATTGACGCGCTGCACCTCACCGCCGGAGAGGGTTCTTGTGGTGCGATTGAGCGTCAAATATCCTAGGCCTACTTGGCTGAGGAACTGCACGCGGGAGCGGATTTGTTGAAGGAGGATCGTAGAAGATTCGTCTGGGGTATGAATTTTTTCTAGAAAAGGCAGAAGATCTTTGAAGGCCAGATCGTTGAGTTCGGGGAGGCTTTTCCCTTGAATTTTCCAGAGATGAGTTTGGGGTTGGAATCGTGTGCCGAGACATGCTGGGCAAATATGATACGCACGGTAACGGGATAGGAGAACACGGACGTGCATTTTGTAGCTGCGCGTTTCCATCCATTCAAAGAAACCTTTCACGCCATACCAAAGACCTTGATCGTGAATCTGTTCATTAGTCTTGCCTTTACGATCATCGCCGGAGAGGACGAAGTGTTGTTGCTCAGGGCTGAGTTGCTGGAAAGGTTTTGTCAGAGAAATTTTTTTACGTTTGCAGGCTTTGGTTAAATCTTTTTGGCACTCAGCATTGCTGTCCGTTTGGAAGGGTTTGACTACACCTTCCTCAATACTTAACTTGCGGTCTGGTAAGGCTAGGCCGTAGTCAATTTCAACAGTGCGCCCAAAACCGCGGCAGACGGGACAAGCTCCGATGGGGTTATTAAAGCTAAAGAGGGCAGGTGAGGGAGGAGTGAATTCATGCTGAGATTCTGGACAGAACCAGCGTTGGGAAAAGGCAAGAGGTTGTGCGTTAGGAACATGAATACTGAGGAGACCTTTACCGAAACGGAAGGAGGACTCGAGAGCTTCCATGAGGCGAGCCTTACTATCTTGGTCGAGCGTGATGCGGTCTGTGACGACGGGAATGTTAAAAATTTGAGCAGCGAGATTTTTTTTAGGACTCTTTGTTTTAGAACCACTTTCTGGCGGAGAGGCAGACGAAGGCAGTGAGCTGAGCCAGAGTCTAAGGTCGGGGGCGTTTTCAGGTTCGAGTCGGATGGGCTTATCCCCATGAAGGACTCGGACAAAGCCTTGGGCTGAAAGGAAGGAGCAGAGATCTTTCCACGGAGTGTTAGAGGGAAAGGGCACATTAAACGTGATAAGAATTGTTTTTCCAGGATGAGTGAGTAATAAAGTGTCGGCTAAGTCTTGGGCTTTCCAAGGCTTAATCTGCCTGCCCGTCAGTGGGCTATGTAGGGTGGCAATGCTGGGGTAAAGTAGTTTAAGGTAATCGGCTATTTCGGTCATAGTGCCGACGGTGCTACGGCTGGTGCGGACGGAGTTAGCTTGTTGAATAGCGATGGATGGGGGGATGCCTTCGATTTTATCAACCTGCGGTTTATCCATGCGTTCAAGGAACTGGCGGGTGTAAGGGCTAAAGGTCTCGGTGTAACGGCGTTGGCCTTCGGCATAAAGCGTGTCAAAGGCTAGAGAAGACTTTCCAGAACCGCTGACTCCAGTCAAGACGACGAGTTCGTTTAACGGAATATCGAGATCGAGATTTTTCAGGTTATTTTGGCGTGCGCCACGCACGGTAATGAATCCTGAGGGTAGAGTTAAAGACATCGTACTTGCTTAGCGCAGATTTGAGTTGAGGCAAGAGAGCCCAGATTATTGTGTTAGAATATTGAGGCGGTTGCTTTTGGTTAAAAGAGAGCGTAATTTAGAATGATAATGAGGAAAATATTATTTATGAGCTTTTTAAGTTTTGTTGGTTTGACGCACGCGGCGGAGTTAAAGGTGGGAGACAGTGCCCCTAGCATGGTCGTAAAGGACGAGGCTGGGAAAGAGCTTAATTTAGGCGAGATATTTACGACGGGTTTGACGTTGGTTTATTTTTATCCCAAGGCGGACACGCCAGGCTGCACGGCTCAAGGTTGTAGTTTACGCGACAGCTACACGGCTTTAACAGATAAGGGAATTCGGGTCATAGGGGTAAGTCATGACAATGCGGTAGCGCAAAAGGCTTTTAAGGAAAAATATAAGTTGCCGTTTACGCTTATTCCAGACACGGAGAATGTGGTGATTAAAGCGTTCGGGGTGCCGAGTATGATGGGGTTTGCGAAGCGACAGGCTTATTTGATTAAGGATGGGAAAGTGGTTTGGACTGATTTAAGTGCCTCAACTGCGCAGCAGGCGAGTGATGTATTAAAAGCGGTTGGAGAGCTTAGGTAGGAGGTGATCCGCAGCCAAGGCAGCGAGTGAGCCTAATAGTGCTCTGCATCAATGGACTCATGGCAAGTTTAAGTAGGTTTTTTCAAATCGTCTTTAAGGACATGCAAAAATGCAGTTAATCCATGCATTCATTTAAGGCAATCTTTATGACCTAATACGCTGCACTAGTTTACGGTTAGCGATAATTTTAAATAAGCTTAACCTTGCGGTTTTGGGGGTTTTGACTACGCTTATTTTATGAGATACCTAGCCGTTCTTTCGGTTTACTTTTTTTGCGTGCTGTCTCTTCATGCAGATCGAGTAGATAAAATTTACAGCTTTGGTTCCGCTGATCCACGGGAAGTGGAGGAAGTGCTTAAGGGAGTGTTAAGTCCTGAGGGTAAAATCGTCATTTTACGCGATAAGGCTAAGGTTCTAGTCCAAGACAATGCAGGGGTGCACGAATTAGTAGGGCTTTTACTAACAGATATGGCTAAGCCTAGGCCTAACATAAAAGTCGAAGTCATTTTTAATGAAGACACTTCCAACAAGCAGCGTGGTGGGGATGTGGGGTTTCGAGCTGGTGGTCGAGATATACAGGTAGGAAACAGGCCAGGCTTACCGCGAAATTCTATCGATATTAATTTAATGAATCAAACGACCACGACGAGCCGAAGCGCAGGTCAATTTCTCGTTGTGCAGAGCGGTTTATCCGCAGCTATTCGGGTGGTGCAAGAAGTTCCTTATGTGGATTATTTTTTCAATTATGCTTATGGCCATGGCTACATCACGACCCAAACGCAATGGCGCGATATTGGATCCCAAATGTCGGTGCGGCCTACCTTACGGGGAAATTTAATTGAGGTAGTTTTGATGCCTCAAATTACCGCACTTGTTGATGGAAATCCGATGGTTATAGATTACCGAGATTTGGCCACCACAGTTATGGTGGCGAATGGCCAGGAGGTTTCCATAGGGGGCTTTCAAGGGGCGGGCGATGAATTTAACCGTAATTTTTTTATGGGTGGAAACCGTACGCAGACGAGTCAATCCACGGGATTCAAAATCAGAGCTACCGTGTTTGAGTATTGATTTTTCATAAACGATTGGTTTAAAAGTCTAGGGAACGGCAGGCTGTTTGAATAACTTGAGCCGTGAGGATTATGCGGTAACACCTAATTTTAAATGAAACGATTTACTCTTACTGGAGGGATAGCTTGTGGAAAATCTACGGTCTCTGAATCACTAAAAAAGAGGGGCTGGCAGGTTATTGATGCAGATGAAATTGCGCAAGAAATAGTGAAGAAAGATTCCGAGGGGTATAAAAAAGTTATTGACTCCTTCGGCTCATCTATCCTAAATAGCGAAGGTTCGATTGATCGTCTCCAGTTGGGTGACATCATTTTTACGGATTCTGGAAAACGGAGTTTATTAAACTCAATTCTTCATCCCCTCATACAAAAAGAATGGCAGCTACAGCATTCTGTTTGCGTGCAGCGAGGTGCCACCCTAGTGGTTATCCCGTTGCTTTATGAAGTTGAAGGAGACGGTTGGTTTGACTCGGTGGCGTGCGTGGGATGTTCCCACGATACCCAACAGATGAGACTGAAGCAGCGAGGTTTTGATTTCGGGCAGATTCAGATGAGAATCAAAGCTCAAATGGGCCTTGAACAGAAACTTAAAAAAAGTGATTTGGTCGTTTGGAATAACGGCAGTGAAGAACTGTTAGAACAGCAAGTTAACTTGCTAGATAGACATTGGAAAAGCTTGTGAAAATATCCCCCATTTTGAAAAAACTAGTAAAAGGTAAGAAAGAAGTTATGCCGAAAGAAGAACAGCAAAGCAGTCCAGCTCCGGCGGAATCCCCAGCTCCATCGTCTCATTCCGCTCCGCCTGAACAATCTAACGTATCCGAAGCCCGCCCTGAGCGCGAACCAAGAGAACCGCGCGAGCAGAGAAGCCCACGCGAAGCGCGCACCCAGCGTGAACCTCGGGAAGTCAGCGAACCCCGTGAACCCGCCACATCCCGTGAGCCACGTGAAGGTAGTGAACCCCGTGAGTTTCGCGAAAGAACGGATACCCGCACTTCTAACGAACCTCGTGAGCCCCGTGATTTACGCGCGCCTCGTGAAGGAACGGAAAGCCGTGAAAGCCGGGATACACGAGAGGCACGTGAGCCTCGCCCGCAAGGTGAATTTCGTCAGCCGATGGATAATGATCGCCCTAGGCAAGATGGCAATGGTCGCCGTCAAGGGAAGGCAGGGCGGTTTTTCCGTCGCGGTCGCCGTGGACAGAATCAGGGGCCAAGTCAAGGCGGCCCGCGAGGAGGCGAATTCCCTGAAGATGTGGGACACCGCGACGAATATATGCCGAGTTTAGAAGGATCTGGCGGCTCAATAAATTCAGAAGATCAGGGTGAACCCTTGCCATTGCCAGCAGGAAAAGACTTTCATTTAGCAGACTTACAAAAGCTTAAAATTCAAGAGCTAGCAGAATTGGCTGTCGCTTATCACATTGAAAACATTGGATCGCTTCGTAAGCATGAGGTTATCTTTGAAATTCTCCGTCGCAATGCACGCAGTGGTGGTCGTATGTTTGGAGAAGGTGTTTTAGAAATACTGCCAGATGCTTATGGTTTTCTACGTTGGCCTACGAATAGTTATACGCCTTGCCCAGAAGATATTTACGTTTCCCCGTCCCAGATCCGTCGTTACGGACTGAAGAAGGGTGACTTAATTGGGGGCGAAGTTCGTCCGCCGCGTGAGAAGGAACGTTACTTTGCCTTAATTACGGTCGATACGTTAGAAGGAGAGGCGCCAGAAAAAGCTAAAAGTATTATTCACTTTGACAATTTGACTCCCTTGTTTCCGAACCGGCGCATTATGTTGGAAACCAAGAATAAGCCTGACCTCGCCATGCGAGCGGTTGATTTGGTTACGCCAATCGGTTTTGGTCAGCGTGGGCTTATCGTAGCTCCGCCTCGCACGGGTAAGACAGTTTTGATGCAGAAGATTGCTAACTCTATTTCAGAAAGTCATCCCGAGGCGTATTTGATCGTTCTCTTAATCGATGAGCGGCCCGAAGAAGTCACGGACATGAGACGTTCCGTTAAGGGTGAAGTAATTAGCTCTACCTTTGATGAGCCGCCAGAGCGTCACGTGCAGGTGGCTGAGATGGTGATTGAGCGAGCGAAGCGCTTGGCTGAGCGCGGCGTGGATGTGGTGATTTTATTGGATAGCATTACCCGTCTGGCTCGTGCTTACAATACTCTGCAACCGCACAGTGGTAAGATTCTATCGGGTGGTGTGGACGCAAACGCATTACATAAACCACGGCGTTTCTTTGCGGCAGCACGTAACCTTGAAGAAGGTGGGAGCTTAACCATTATCGCCACGGCTTTGGTTGATACCGGAAGCAAGATGGATGAGGTAATCTTTGAAGAATTTAAGGGCACGGGTAACATGGAAGTCAATCTAGACCGAGCCCTAGTGGACAAGCGCGTTTATCCAGCGGTGAACGTTCCTAAGTCAGGAACTCGCAAGGAAGAACTTCTCTATCATACGGATGAGATGCCACGCATTGTCATGTTGCGTAGAGCCTTGAGCTCGTTACCTCCAGTTGAAGCGATGGAGATTTTATTAGACCGACTGAAAAAGACGAAAAATAACGTCGAGTTTTTGTTGGCCATGAATTTAAAAGATTAGAGCTGTCTCAAGGCCTAGCACTGGGGTTTCGGCGGTCTTGTGATTCGCCATATGCTAGAATCAGGAGCCAAACTGAGCCAAGGGCAGGGTGAGAGGAGGGGCTATGACTAGTGATACGTTTTGGCTTTTTCCTGCCATTTTATAGTGACTTCTCGTGGGGTTATTTTATTTTAATATCTTATGCGTATTTTCGTTACGGGCGGTGCTGGTTATATTGGTAGTGTTTTTGTAGAAGAGGCAATCAAGGCGGGGCATGAGATTTGTATTTTTGACGATTTATCTGAGGGAAATAAAGCGGCAATCCACCCTCAAGCTAAATTTGTTTTGGGTGATTTATTGAACTACCCCGTTATTGAAAATGCGGTGGTGGATTTTAATCCTGATGCGGTGATCCATTTTGCGGGTAAAGCTTTGGTTGGAGAATCCATGACGCAACCGCATCTATACTATCATACTAATGTCATGGGTGGCACAAACTTACTCCAAGCCATGGTCAAATCAGGCTGTAAGAAGATCGTCTTCTCCTCGACCTGTGCTACTTATGGCATGCCAGAAAAAATTCCAATTGATGAGCGATGCCCGCAAAAACCGATTAATCCGTATGGGCATTCTAAACTAATTTTTGAGCAAATTTTAAAATGGTATGAGCAGATCCATGGGTTTACCTATGTGGCTCTGCGCTACTTTAATGCGGCAGGTGCCTCTGCTACGTATGGGGAATGTCGTAGGATCGAAACTCATTTAATCCCTAACTTATTAAAAGTCCCTTTAGGTAAGATGGATACCTTTCAGGTTTTTGGTAATAAATATACCACGCCTGATGGAACCTGTATTAGGGATTATATTCACGTCGTTGATTTGGCCAGTGCCCATTTAGCAGCCTTGAACCGTACCACCAGTGCGCAATATAATTTGGGTACAGGCGAAGGATTTTCAGTACTGCAGGTGATTGAGGTTGCCCGTAAAATTACTGGGCATCCTATACCAGTTAAGATTATGGAGCCTCGTCCAGGCGATCCGCCCCGGTTGGTGGCAAGTGCTCACCGGATCAAAATGGATCTTGGATGGAAGCCGAACTTTGTTAAGGTATCTGATATTGTGCAGAGTGCTTGGGATTGGCATAAAAAGAATCCCAACGGTTATACGAACTAAATCATTATGGCTGTATCCAACAAGCGAGTTGAAGTTCCGAAAGTTACCGTCGGGCAATTCTATGCCCGCCATTCGGCAACTATTCATTTGAAATTAGTGGCGGGTGCGGAGGGGATGAACCGACTTATTACGGAAGGATCCGTGAACCGTCTAGGTTTAGCTTTGACGGGCTATTATAAATATTTTGCAAATAATCGCATCCAGCTCATTGGAAAAAGTGAGATGGCGTTTATCCGGGATATGAAGCCAGATTTAAGGCGTCAACGTTTTTGCGAGCTTTTTGAGAAGAAGGTGCCATGTCTGATTTTTGCGAGAAACATCAAGCCCCCAGCTTTTGTTCTGGAAGAGGCTGAACGCTATGGTGTGCCGGTTTTTTGCTCTCCTACAATCACGATGAGGTTGGTTAACACGGTAACGATTTGTTTAGAAGGAGATTTTGCGCCAACGACCAGTATTCATAGTAGCATGGTGGATATTCAAGGGGTGGGCGTTTTAGTAATGGGAGAGAGTGGGATCGGGAAGAGCGAGTGCGTTTTGGGGTTGATCGAGCGGGGCTACTCACTGGTGTCTGATGATATTACGAGGATAAAATGTATTGAGGGCCGTGATCTGGTGGGAACTTCGGCAGACTTGACCAGACATTATATCGAGGTGCGGGGGATTGGTATTATTAACGTAGCAAGTATTTTCGGCGCCAGCAGCATTAGGCACCAAAAAGGTATTAATTTAGTGGTTACTTTAAAAGAATGGGCCAAGCTAGAAAATGTGGATCGGATTGGGCTAGATCAAGATTACTATGAAATATTGCAAATCAAACTTCCCCATGTAACAATTCCTGTTAGATCTGGTAGAGATCTCGCTGGTTTGGTGGAAGTTGCTGCTTTAGATCAAAAGCTAAAAAGCATCGGGCACCATTCGGCGCATGAGTTTAATGAACGTCTGTTAAAGAAAATGCAGACAGGAGAAAGTTGAAATGAGTTTAACGAACAAGAAACTGGTTGAACGTAAAGATTCAGTAGTCAAGGAATTGACTATACTGAACAAGCTAGGATTGCATGCAAGGCCTTCTGCCATGTTTGTGCGCATAGCCAACCGATTTCCTTGCGAGATTAATGTAGAAAAAGATGGGGAAGAAGTGAATGGGAAAAGCATCATGGGATTAATGATGTTAGCCGCAGGATGTGGTTCCCAGTTAACTGTCTCAGCCACTGGAGATGACGCCATCAAGGCTGTGCAAGAACTCGAAGATTTGATCAAGCGGAAGTTTGACGAAGAGTAGGACTTGATTAGTTGCATGAAAGCGAACCAAGGCCAATGTCTAAGAAAAAGCTACACAGTGACATCCGACTGACGGGCATCCCGGTTTCCCCTGGGGTTGTTCATGCGGTCATTCATGTTCTTAATCGTGAAGAAATCCACGTTCCTAAGTTACCCATTGAGAGCTCTGAGTTAGAGTCTGAGATTGCCCGTTTTGAGTTAGCTCTGGTTAAAACACGTGAACAAATCCGTGAAATTAAGGAGCATCTTTCCAATTCGATCGGTGACAAAGATGCCGCTATTTTTGATGCTCATTTATTGGTGGTAGAAGACAGCAGTTTATTACAGGCCGTTCGTAAACAGATCGAGATGCGGAAATACTGTGTGGAATATATTTTCTATGAGATCATTCTTAGTTACACCGCTAGTATGCGGGAGGTAGATGATCCCTATTTACAAGAAAGAGCCTCCGACATTATGGATGTGGGTAGGAGAGTCCTCAATAATTTACGTAGTGAGAGTCCCTCGACTCGCTTCCATCTGGATACTCCATCCATCCTCGTGGCGCACGATTTATCACCGTCAGATGTAGCCCTTTTTAACCGAAAAATGGTTTTGGGTTTTGCGACGGACGTAGGCAGTCATGTTTCCCATGCGGCTATCATGGCCAGATCCTTGAACATTCCTGCTGTGGTGAGGATGATAGATGCTTCAGAAAATCTGGAGTCTGGAGTCTCTGCTATCCTTGATGGGCACGAGGGCATTCTTATTCTCAATCCTTCCGAGCGAACACAGTATGAGTATGGGCAAATAGAAATTAAACGTCATGCCGTTGAAGAAAGGCTCAGTAAATTAAGGGGGACTGAGGCTATATCGAGCGATGGGCGCAAGGTGACTATCTCTGCCAATGTGGAGTTACCGGATGATTTAGTGATGCTTGAGACAATGGGCGCAGAGGGGATCGGCCTTTATCGCACAGAATTTCTTTTTATTAATCGCTTGGAAGTTCCAACGGAAGATCAGCAAATTGAGGTTTATCGTAAAGTAGTGGAAGCTTCCGCACCGCATCCAGTTATCTTTAGAACTTTGGATGTTGGTGGGGATAAGTTTTTTGATCACTTAGGTTTAACCGGGGAGCAAAATCCCTTCCTAGGCTGGCGTGGTATTCGTTATTCCTTGGGAAGAAAGGATGTTTTCGACACTCAGCTCAGAGCTATTTGCCGGGCGGCGGAGGGTCATAAAGTCAGGATAATGTTCCCGATGGTTTCTACTTATGAGGAATTGATCCAAGCAAAGACGGCCTTGCAAGGAGTTATTCTAAATCTCGTGCGTGATGATATCCCTCACGCATCAGACATTGAAATCGGCACGATGATAGAAGTGCCTTCAGCGGCCTTGATCGTGGAGAAACTTGTGCCTGAGGTGGACTTTTTAAGCATCGGCACGAATGACTTGATTCAATACACTTTAGCCGTTGATCGCACCAACGAAAAGGTGGCTTATCTTTACCAACCAACGCACCCAGCCATTGTGCAACTAATTCGTCATGTCGTGACTAAGGCGCATGAGGGTAATATCTGGGTCGGCGTTTGTGGGGAGATGGCAGGTCAAATTACCCTAACGCCCTTGTTACTAGGTTTAGGTGTGGATGAGCTGAGCATGGGCTCGATCTTTATTCCTCGGGTGAAGAGTGTGATCCAATCACTATCTTACGAGGAAATGCAGAAACTAGTTGAGGAGACCCTTAAGCTAGCGACTGCCCAAGAGATTTTAGAGCTCTTAGAAAAAGTCGCTCATGCCCATTATCCGGAACTGCTTGATTAGAAATCTAAGAGAAAGCATGAAATTTTTAGCTCTCCTCTATAACTCTTTTTTTAGGACAGGCCTGTTTACTTAGACATTCGCAAAGTGGGAGAGTGTGATCCAATAAAAAATTACCAAAAGGCCGCAGAGAAGGAGTTAGGGCAAAAATGAAAATCACCGATTTTTTGGTTATGGATTCAGACGGCGCAGAGATACCCGCCGACGCCTTCGGTAACAATGTTGCGTTTTCATGCTGGCACTGCGGACATCCTGTGCTGGTCACGACCCTTGAAAATCAACGTGGTAGCGATGAGAAGCATCTAAGTAAGTGCAGAGGTTGCGGGCAAGGCTACTTCTTGAATGTTAGGCACCATGCGCAGAAGCTTTACATCCACGAAGGACAGCCGCCCGAGCCAACAACTCTGGGCGGACGTAGCTCAGCTTGAGCCCTAAACAACGCTGCCCGCACGCCTCGAACTCAGCCTGTGCGCACTCGCTTTACCCTCTTGCTGCTTCATGCGGCCGTGAAGTTTATGCAATGCCGTATTTTGCAGCTGGCGAATGCGTTCGCGCGTTAGCTTAAATTTTTTGCCGATGTTAGACAGGGTTAGCTCTTCCTCTCCATGCAGTCCAAAGCGTAGAGCTAAGATTTTCTTTTCCCGTTCATCTAGAGTGGCTAAGGCGCTGAGGATGTTTTCTTTAATGTTTTTGTCACTGGCCTCGAAGGCGGGGTCTTGGGCTTGCTCATCAGCCAGGATTTCCGAAAATGTTGGTAGATCTGGATCCGAGCCCGAAGAGGCATCAAGCGAAAGCATCTGGTGGCTGGAGGCACGTAGGCGCATGACTTTAGCTACCGGAATGTTGAGCTCTTCCGCCACCTCTTGGTCATCGGGTGGACGACCTAATTCTTCTGTAAGTTGATAACTGACCCTGCGAATTTTTTGCAACTTATCGATAACATGAACGGGTAAGCGAATGGTCTTACTGTGGTTAGCTAAGGCACGACGAACGGATTGTTTAATCCACCAAGCGGCATACGTGCTGAAGCGGGTTTTAAATTTAGGATTAAATTTTTCTACAGCGCGAATTAAGCCGAGGTTACCTTCCGCCACGAGTTCTTCCATGGGAAGACCGCAATTGTAGTATTCTTTAGCGATTTTAACGACGAGGCGGAGATTGGCTGCGATCATTTGTTCACGAGCGGGTGCAGAGCCACGGCGCACTTGTTTAGCTAAGGTTTTCTCCTGCTCGGCGGTGAGGAGGGAGACTTTACCAATGTTTTCAAGATAACATTGGAAGGCGTCTTTAGATTCACGATACGATTTTTCAATAAGCATAGGATTCTTTCTGGAATGAAAGTGAACAAATTCATTTACACTCCTATTAGTTAAGACGCTTAAGTATCTAGACTTATTCGATTTATTAAAAT
>ENA-ORBV01003606-ORBV01003606.1-microbial-mat-metagenome-genome-assembly--contig:-NODE-3606-length-30776-cov-4.954819_pt1 | contig 30776 bp, 31 predicted proteins | sample MGYA00237777_ERZ505514 | MGnify/ENA primary metagenome ERZ505514 (study PRJEB26160, sample SAMN06269048) | microbial mat metagenome | isolation source: Oligotrophic lake microbial mat | place... | reverse complement strand
CCTTTAGCCTATGGCCTATGGCCTCTGGCCTTTAGCCTTCAGCCCCCTGGCCTTACTCCGCCAGCGCCACCACTTTCGCCGCGCCTTCGTCCATGGCGTCGGCGGTCGTGAAATTGAGGCCGCTGTCCTTGAGCATCTGTTTGCCCAGCTCGACGTTGGTCCCTTCCATGCGGATGACGATGGGCACACGGACGCCAAGGTCGGTGACCGCAGCGATGACGCCCGCCGCCAGGACGTCACAGCGGAGGATGCCGCCAAAGATATTGATGAACACCGCCTTGACGGCGGTGTCCGACATCAGAATCCGGAACGCGTTCTTAATCTGCTCGGCGTTGGCGCCGCCGCCGACGTCCAGGAAGTTGGCCGGTTCCCCACCCGCCAGCTTGATGATGTCCATGGTGGCCATCGCCAGACCGGCACCGTTGACCATGCACCCGATCGTGCCGTCAAGTTTGATGTAGTTGAGGGAAAACTTGGACGCTTCAATTTCCAGCGGATCTTCTTCGGCCAGGTCGCGGAACTCCTTGATGTCCGCGTGCCGGTAGAGGGCGTTGTCGTCGAAGTTCACCTTGGCGTCGAGGGCAATCAGATCGCCTGACGCGGTGACCACAAGCGGATTGATCTCGAGCAGCGAGGCGTCGCTAGAAACGAAGGCCTCATAGGTCTTCATCATGAGTGACACGGCCTTCTTGATCTCATCACCCTTGAGGCCGAGCTGAAACGCGAGCTGGCGCGCCTGATAGGGCTGCAACCCGAGCGCATGGTGCACAAAGGCCTTGAAAATTTTCTCGGGCGTCTCTTCCGCCACCTTTTCAATCTCGACGCCGCCCTCCTGGCTCACCATCAGCACGGTTTTTTGGGTCGACCGGTCGATGACCATACCGAGGTACATCTCGCGATCCATCGCGAGACCTTCCTCGACGAGCACGCGCGACACCACCTGCCCGGCCGGGCTGGTCTGGTAGGTCACGAGGGTCATGCCCAGGATCGCCTTGGCGGCCTCAAAGGCAGCGTCCGGGCCCTTGACGACCTTGACGCCCCCGCCTTTGCCGCGGCCTCCGGCGTGAATCTGTGCTTTGACCACCACGGTGCCGCCCCCCAGCGTCGTCGCGTGGGCACGCGCCTCATCCGGGGTGTAGGCCACATAGCCCTTCGGCACGGGAACCCCGTGTCGTGCAAGGACTGACTTTCCCTGATACTCGTGAATCTTCATGCGGCTGAGGAGTGTATCAGGACCTCGGATACAATCGGCGGTATGAATGTGCTGCGTGCCCTCAGCACGACTGTCGGTTCGAAGTTTCTCGTCGCGCTCACCGGCCTCCTGCTGGTGGGATTCCTGGTCGCCCATCTGGCCGGTAACCTGCTCATCCTGCTGGGCGGCGACAAATTCAACGCCTACGGTCATGCCCTGATCAGCAACCCGCTGGTGATCCCAGCCGAGCTTGGGCTCCTGGGCCTGCTGCTTGTCCATATGTTCAAGGCCATTGCCCACGTGCTGCGTGGCCGCAGTGCCCGCCCCGAGGGGTACGAAAAAAAGATCTGGGCGGGTGGCACCAGCCGGAAGTCATGGGCCTCGACCACCATGGCCCTCTCCGGCATCTTTCTGCTGGCCTTCCTGATCGTTCACATTGCCACCTTCAAGTTCGGCCCGTATTACGCGTCGGCCGAGGTCGGCGTCCGTGACCTTCATCGCCTGGTCATCGAGGTCTTCAACAATCCGCTCTACGCGGCTGGGTACGTCGTCGCGATGGGCATCGTCGGCATGCACCTGCGGCATGGGATCTCGAGCGCGTTCCAGTCGCTGGGCTGGATGACCAGTCGCCGGTGGACAACGCGGCTGCTTGGAGTGGGCCTGACGCTGGCGGTGGTGATTGCCGGTGGGTTCGCGATGATTCCGGTCTGGGTGTACCTCTTCTTATGAGTCTCGATTCCAAAATTCCGTCAGGGCCGATTCAGGAGAAGTGGGATCGGCACCGCTTCGAGTCGAAGCTGGTCAATCCGGCCAACCGGCGCAAACACACGGTCATCATCGTGGGCACGGGGCTGGCCGGTGGCGCCGCCGCCGCCTCGCTCGGCGAACTCGGCTACAACGTGCTGAGTTTCTGCATCCACGACAGCGCCCGTCGGGCGCACTCGATCGCGGCGCAGGGCGGCATCAACGCGGCCAAGAACTACCAGAACGATGGCGACAGCATCTGGCGCCTTTTCTACGACACGGTCAAGGGCGGCGACTATCGCTCCCGCGAAGCCAACGTGTACCGGCTCGCGCAGCTGAGCGTGAACATCATCGACCAGTGCGTGGCGCAGGGTGTACCCTTTGCCCGCGAATACGGCGGGCAACTCGACAACCGGTCGTTTGGTGGTGCGCAGGTCTCGCGCACCTTCTACGCGCGCGGCCAGACGGGCCAGCAACTGCTGCTGGGTGCCTACCAGTCGATGATGCGCCAGGTCGCCAAGGGCAACGTGACGATGTTCTCGCAGCGCGAGATGCTCGACGTGGTCGTCATCGACGGCAAAGCCCGAGGCATCATCGTCCGCAACCTGGTCACCGGCCAGCTTGAGCGCTACGTCGCCGATGCGGTGTGCCTGGCGACGGGTGGCTACGGCACGGCGTATTACCTCTCGACCAACGCGGTGAACTCGAACGTGACGGCGGCGTGGCGCGCGCACAAACGTGGCGCCTACTTCGCCAACCCCTGCTTCACGCAGATTCATCCGACCTGCATTCCGGTTTCAGGCGACGACCAGTCGAAACTCACGCTGATGTCGGAGTCGCTGCGCAACGACGGCCGCGTGTGGGTGCCCAAAAATCAGGGTGACAAACGCCACCCGAACGACATCCCCGAATCCGAGCGCGACTATTACCTCGAACGGAAATACCCGAGCTTCGGCAACCTCGTGCCCCGCGACGTGGCGTCACGCAACGCGAAGCTGGTGTGTGACGACGGCCGGGGGGTGGGAGATTCCGGCCTGGCTGTGTATCTCGACTTCAAGGATGCGATCGGCCGCCTTGGTGAGCCCATGGTCGCAGGTCGCTACGGCAACCTGTTCGACATGTACCGGAAGATCACCGACGAAAATCCGTACAAGGAACCGATGCGGATGTATCCGGCCATCCATTACACGATGGGCGGACTGTGGGTGGACTACAACCTGATGTCGACGATCCCGGGCCTGCATGTGCTGGGTGAAGCGAACTTCTCCGACCACGGCGCGAACCGCCTCGGCGCCTCGGCGTTGATGCAGGGACTCGCCGACGGATACTTCGTGATTCCATACACCCTCGCCCACTACATGGCGTCCACGCCGGTGCCACAAGTCACGACCGACCACGACGCGTTCAAGGAAGCCGAAAACAACGTCCAGGAGCGCATCAACACGATGCTCTCGGTCAAGGGATCCAAAACGCCGCGCGCGTTGCATCGGGAACTCGGCCGTCTGCTCTGGGATGAAGTCGGCATGTCGCGCACGGACGCCGGACTCAAACGTGCGCTCGCCAAAATTCCACAGTTGCGAGACGAGTTCTGGCAGAACGTCTCGGTGCCCGGTGACGCCAACAACATGAACAAGAACCTCGAATACGCCGGCCGTGTCGCCGACTACCTCGAGTTTGGCGAACTCCTGGCGATGGACGCGCTGCACCGCACGGAATCGTGCGGCGGGCACTTCCGCGAGGAAAGCCAGACGCCCGACGGTGAAGCCAAGCGCGACGATGAGAGTTTTTCGTATGCGGCAGCCTGGCAGTATCAGGGCGTGGGCAGCGCACCCACGCTGCACAAGGAACCGCTGTCGTTTGAGCACGTGAAGCCGTCGCAACGGAGCTACAAGTAATGAAGGTGCATCTGAAAGTCTGGCGTCAGGCGGGCCCCCTGGCACCGGGCAGACTCGTGGACTACACCGCCGACAACGTGTCGCCGGACATGTCGTTTCTCGAGATGCTCGATTCGGTCAACGAGACGCTCATCGCCAAAGGCGAGGAGCCCATCGCGTTTGACTCCGACTGTCGCGAAGGCATCTGCGGCACGTGCGGCGTCATGGTGGACGGTCGCCCCCACGGGCCCGACTCGTGCACCACGGTCTGCCAGTTGCACATGCGCCGGTACAAGGACGGCGACACGATCGTGATTGAACCGTGGCGCGCGATGGCGTTCCCGCTCATCAAAGATCTGGTCGTGGATCGTGCCGCGTTTGATCGCATCATCCAGGCTGGCGGGTACACCTCGGTCAACACCGGCGGTGCGCAGGACGCCAACGCGATCCTGATTCCGAAGACGATCGCGGACGAGGCATTCGAGTCCGCCATGTGTATCGGCTGTGGGGCCTGCGTCGCGGCCTGCAAGAACGCGTCAGCGGCGCTCTTCACCTCCGCCAAAATCACCCACCTCGCCCTCCTGCCCCAGGGCCAGGTCGAAGCCAAAACGCGCGTCGTGGCGATGGTGGACGCGATGGACACTGCCGGATTTGGCGGCTGCTCCAACGAGGGCGAATGTGAGGCGGTCTGCCCGAAGGGCATCTCGCTCAGAAACATAGCGACCATGAACAAGGAATACCGGCGGGCGATTCTCTCGTAGTCCCGAGGTCCCGAGGTCCCGAGGTCCCGATGAGGCTCACACGGCGACACGGGACTGTCATCGCGCTGATCGTGCTGGCCACCATTGCCATTGAATGGTGGATGGGACGACTGCCCTTTGGCCCCGACGGTCGCTTCGGGTGGTTTGAAGGCGACATCTGGAGCGCGGCGCAGTCGCAGCGTGTGGCCGATCCGTACTCGGTCACGCACCTCGTCCATGGCTTTGTGTTCTACGGGCTGCTGTTCCTGGTGGCCCGGCGACAGCCGGTGACGGTCCGACTCCTGGCCGCGATTACACTCGAAGCGATCTGGGAAATTCTCGAAAACTCCTCCATCGTCATCGACCGCTACCGGGCCGTCACGATCGCGCAGGGATATGTCGGCGACAGTATTCTCAATTCAGTGAGCGACATCCTGATGGCCGGCGCCGGATTCCTGATGGCGTGGCGTCTGCCGGTGGTGGTGAGTCTCGCCCTGGTCGTCGTGGCCGAAATCCTGATGCTGCTGGTGTATCGAGACAATCTGACGCTGAACATCGTGATGTTGCTCTGGCCGATCGACGCCATCCGGGAGTGGCAGATGGCCGGTCGGTAGAGCGGCGTGCCTGTGTCGAACAGGACAGACACGCCGGGTCCCAGCGGCGCACGCTCGATGCATGCGATTCATAAATATGTACCTGGTGGGTTACGTGGTGCTGCTGATCGGTGGCTTGTTGGCGCTGTGGCAGATCGGAGTGCTCGACAACATTTCGCCCGTGTGGCTGCTGATCGGCTTCATCGTCGCCGTCGGCCTCGGCATCATGTTGTCGGTGTCGGCGGGCAAACCCGAAATCAGCCGCTAACCCATTCGCCCCCGTCATGCGCGGGTCTCAGGGCAAGGTTACCTGGACGCCCAGGCGGGCGCGATGACGGTGGCGCGGGGTCTGTTTTTGACTGCGACCTGAAGCGCGCCATTGGCGGGCTCCGTCAGTGTGAACTGCACGAGGTACGCCGAGAGCAGTGACGAGACGATGCGGAGCGAGGATGACTCGAAGGCCGTGATGTCGGACACCTGCTCGAAGCGGCCACCAACGGAACTCTGAATCATGCGCAAGGCCGGGTCCACGGTCGCGCCGCGCACGGCGCCGGCTTCCACGGCCACGAGCGTCACGTTGGCACTCCGAAGCGCCGGGATCAGCGTCACCGGAATCGGTACGCGATCGGTCCGGCGATTCACCGACAACACCACCGCCACGCGCCGATGGGTCTCCTCACGCGAGAGAGCTTCGGCGGCGCCGGCGAGCAGATCCTGGGGCGGGGCTGTCACCTCGGCGCGAAAGAACCTCGAGATCCGCCGGTTCAACTCGTCAGCCCCCTCGATCGCATCCACCACTTTCGGGGCCGTCGCCCCACGTTCACCCAACATCAGCCCGACACGGGTGCCAGGCGTTTCACGCAGCCGCTTCAACACCCCAGTCAGTGCCGCGCGCATCTGCAGCGCTTCGTTGGCTTCCACGCCGTCCACCATGATGACCATCGCGACAGGGCGCGGGTCCGGGGCGACCGACGTTACGACCTGTTCGGTGTCTCCCAGGCGAACAACGAAATCAGCCGGCGTGAGACCTGTGACCGTCTGTCCGCGCCCCTGGGACACCGACGCGGTGACCGTGTAGGAGTCTGCCACCGCGCGCACGTGTGCCCCTGCCGCCGCGCTCACCACAAGCGCCAGTGCCACCATACGAATCGTCATCGCGGCAGTGTACCTGCGTACAAAGAAAACGACCTCAGAGGTAGGAACCTCTGAGGTCGTCGCCTCTAGTCTAGACGCCTATGACCGTCGTGAGCTCCTTGACCGCCGCCGCCGACTTCGCGAATGCCGCCTTCTCATCGTCGGTCAGGCGAATCTCAATGATCTCTTCCACGCCGCCCTTGCCGAGTTTGACGGGCACACCGACGAAGAGATCGTGCACGCCGTACTCACCCTGCAGGAACACCGAACACGGGTAGATGACCTTTTTGTCCTTGAGGATCGCTTCCACCATCAGCGCCGCGGCCGCACCGGGCGCATACCAGGCACTCGTGCCGACGAGCTTCGTGATCTCGGCGCCGCCATTGGCGGTGCGCGCGCAGATTTCGTCGAGCTTCGCTTGCGAGAGCCTGCCCATCGCCACCAGTTCGGTCAGCGGGATCCCGGCGACGGTCGAGAAACGCGGGAGCGGCACCATGGTGTCGCCGTGCCCACCAAGCACAAACGCGTGTACGTTTTCCACCGAGACGTTCAGCTCCATCGCGATGAACGTGCGCATCCGGGCCGAGTCGAGCACACCGGCCATGCCGATCACTCGTTCACGCGGAAAGCCGCTCAGGCGGTAGACGGCCTGGCACATCGCATCGAGCGGATTGGCCACCGGCACGATGATGCAGTTGGGCGAATATTTGACCACCTGCTCCACTACCGACTGCATGATCTTGTAGTTGACGTTGAGCAGATCGTCGCGGCTCATGCCCGGCTTGCGGGGCACACCCGACGTAATCACCACCACGTCCGACCCGGCCGTGGCCGCGTAGTCGCTCGTGCCAATCAACCGCGTATCTGACCCGTCAATCGGGCACGCCTGATAGATGTCGAGCGCGATGCCCGCCGCCTTCTCCGCAGCAATGTCCACCACCACGACGTCTGCCAGTTCCTTGACGGCAATGGCCCGTGCCACCGTCGCGCCGACGTTTCCTGCTCCACCAACGACCGTAACCTTGCGATTCATCTGCTTGTCTCCTGTTACTGTGCCGCACCCACTGCCTTTGGCCTTCTACCTTTGGCCTGACTGTTGGCCTATCTTCAGAGTCTCTCGATCACGGCGTCGCCGAAGCCCGAGCACGACAACTCCGTCGAGCCCGGAATCATCCGCGCGAGGTCGTATGTCACTTGTTTGTCGTCAATGGCCTGTTCAAGGCCCTTGATGATCAGGTCGGCCGCCTCGGTCCAGCCGAGGTAGCGGAACATCATCTCGCCGGAGAGGATGACCGATCCGGGATTGACCTTGTTGAGGTCCGCGTACTTCGGCGCCGTCCCGTGGGTCGCCTCAAACACCGCGTGGCCCGTCATATAGTTGATATTGCCACCCGGCGCGATGCCAATACCGCCGACCTGCGCCGCGAGCGCGTCAGAAATGTAGTCGCCGTTGAGGTTCAGCGTGGCGATCACGTCGTACTCCGCCGGACGCGTCAGTATCTGCTGCAGGAACGCATCGGCGATGACGTCCTTGACGATGCAGCCGTTGGGCAGTTTGCACCACGGACCGCCATCGATCTCCACGGCACCGTATTCACGCTTCACGAGGTCGTAGCCCCAGTCACGGAAGCCTCCTTCCGTGAACTTCATGATGTTGCCCTTGTGCACCAGCGTGAGACTCTTGCGGTTGTTGGCCAGCGCGTAGTCGATCGCGGCACGAATCAACCGCTCGCTGCCCTCACGCGACACGGGCTTGACGCCAAATGACGAGGACTCGGGGAAGCGCACCTTCTTGAACATCTTCGGGAATGAAGCCGCAAACATCTCCGCGAATTGTTTCGCGTCGTCGGTGCCCGCCTGAAACTCGATGCCCGCGTAGATGTCTTCGGTGTTCTCGCGGAAGATGACCATGTCCACCAGATCAGGGCGTTTGACCGGCGTTTCCATCCCGCGAAAATACCGCACGGGCCGCAAACAGACGTAGAGGTCGAGCTCCTGCCGCAGCGCCACGTTGAGGGAGCGAATGCCGCCACCGACCGGGGTGGTCAGCGGGCCTTTGATCCCAACGAGATACTGACGGAACGCCGCGAGCGTCTCTTCAGGCAACCACTGGCCGGTCTGTTTGAATGCTTTTTCGCCAGCGAGCACTTCGCGCCAGTCGATCGCTCGCGTCCCGCCGTAGGCCTTCGCGACGGCCGCATCAAAGACGCGCACGCTGGCGCGCCAGATGTCCGGTCCCGTGCCATCCCCTTCAATAAAGGGAAGGATGGGCTGATCGGGAACGCTCAGTGTCTTGTCAGTGCGTGTGATGGCGGAGGGAGTCATTCGTGTCGCTCTTTTCCGAAAGAATTAGGTCACGTCCCTGCCCAATTGGCACGGACGTTACGAGATCTTCACAGGATCTGTTGAAAACCGTGTGGAAAAGTGGACGTCACCGACCGTTTCCCCGCGTGTTTCCTGCCGCATCAGCGCATTGCACCACTCGTGTGCTACCCGCGCGATGCGACCAACACGACATTATATGGGGTGATCGGCGATCGGGTGATCGCAGATGGCTATCGGAGTGTGAGGGTGCGGAGCGCCCCTGTGGGTTCGTGCCGCAGGTCGAGTGTGGTGCCCGAGATGGTCACGACGCGGAAGTCCTTGAAGGTTCCGCCCGCTGTGAGGAACTCGATGGTGTCGCCCCAGGCGACAATGGCGGTGGTGCCGGTGGGGTCGACCATCACGGCCGCCAGCGAGGGCCACAACACGGCGGGCGGCAACTCGGCCAGCAGCTCCACGGGAGACTCGGCAACGATCACCGGCAGTGCCTCGCGTGGGGCCGGGCGCCAATCGCCGAACGAGAACGGGTCCCGTCGAGGTTCGGGAGCCTTCGGCACCGTCGCCAACTGCGCGCGCAGCCGATCCACTTCCTGATCAAGCTCTCCGGCCAGAGGGGCCAGTGCCTCGATGCGCGACATATCCTCGACCGACACCGGTGTCGGCGGCGCGGTTGGCGCGGCCGGCGCCGACACCCAGGTCGTCGCCAGCACGCCGACGCCCAACAGAAGTGCGATCCTGAAACGTGGCATGTGCTTGAACGTCTGCGATCCTAACACCCGAACGTCACAGCCGCATAACGCTCGACTTGGTTCTGAGCTTGCGCTAAGATTCCTCGTGCCAGTAGTTGTTCCCGCTGGGCTCGGAGTGCACGGCCGGATCGTCGCCATCATCCCGGCCAGATATCAGGCCACTCGTCTCCCTGGAAAACCCCTCGCTCTCATCGCCGGGAAACCGATGATCGCGCACGTGTACGCCCGCGCGGTCGAAGCCCGGCTCGTGGATGCCGTCCTGGTCGCCACCGACGACCCTCGCATCGCTGAGGCAGTGGACGGTTTTGGCGGCACCGCGGTCATGACCCGCGCCGATCATCGGTCGGGCACCGACCGCCTCGCAGAGGTCGCCGCCCACCTCTCCGCCGACATCATCGTCAATCTTCAGGGTGATGAACCGATGCTCGACCCGGGCTCGGTGGATGCCGCGATCGCGCCGCTTCTGGCCGACCCGACGATTCTGATGGGTACCTTGCGCACGCCGCTTGCGCCCGGAGAGGCGGATAATCCGAACGTCGTCAAGGTGGTCGTCAACCTTGCCGGAGACGCCCTGTACTTCACGCGTGCGGCAGTCCCGTACCATCGGCCTGGCGCGACACCCGCGCCGGCCTGGCGGCATTTGGGACTGTACGTGTACCGCCGCGACACCCTGCTGCGCCTGGCGCAACTGGCGCCGACGCCCCTTGAACAGTCGGAAGGGCTCGAACAATTGCGAGCCCTCGAACACGGCATCCGGCTGCACACCGTCGCCGTCGCTGCCGCCTCCCCGTCGGTGGACACGCCCGAAGACCTGGCCCGTGTCCGTCACTTGATGGAAAGTAGATCCTCTTATGCGTAACCTCGTGATGTCCCACTCCAACCCTGAACGGCCCGTCAAATACATCTTCGTCACGGGGGGCGTCGTCTCCTCGCTGGGCAAGGGCCTGGCGGCCGCGTCCATCGGCTGCCTGCTCGAGGGCCACGGCTACAAGGTCGCGCTGCAGAAGTTTGATCCCTACATCAACGTCGACCCCGGCACCATGAGCCCCTTCCAGCACGGGGAGGTCTACGTGACCGACGACGGCGCGGAGACGGACCTTGACCTGGGCCACTACGAGCGATTCACCAACATGGTGGCGACACGCAACAACAACTGGACCACGGGCAAGATCTACGCCTCGGTCATCCAGAAGGAACGCCGCGGAGACTACCTCGGACGCACGGTGCAGGTCATTCCGCACATCACCAATGAGATCAAGGACAGCATCCGATCCGCTGCGTCGGGCGTCGATGTGTTGCTCGTGGAAATCGGCGGCACGGTGGGCGACATCGAGAGCCTGCCGTTCCTCGAGGCCATTCGTCAGTTCCGTCAGGACGTCGGCAAAGAAAACGCCCTCTTTGTCCACCTGACGCTGGTGCCGTACATTGCGTCAGCGCATGAACTCAAGACCAAACCCACGCAGCACAGCGTGCGCGACCTGCGGTCCATCGGCATTCAACCCGACGTGCTGCTCTGCCGGTGTGACCGTCCTCTCGACCCGGACATGAAGGGCAAGATTGCGTTGTTTTGCGACGTGGACGAAGAAGCCGTCATCACGGCGCGTGACGTGGACAGCATTTATGAAGTGCCGCTGAGTTTGGCCGGTGAAGGCCTCGACCGCATCCTGCTTGAACGCCTCCACCTGCCGCAGACCGAAGCCAACATGGACGCGTGGCAGGAGTTGGTCGGCCGCATCCGGCAGCCGCAGGATGACGTCGTTATTCACTTCATTGGCAAATACGTCGAATACGAAGACTCCTACAAGAGCATCAATGAGGCGCTGTATCACGGCGGCTTCGGGCTCCAGCTCAAGGTCACGTTGAAGTTTGTCGAGGCGGAGGCACTCGAACAGCCGGATGGCCTCGCGTTGCTCAACGATGCCACGGGCATCCTGGTCGCGCCCGGATTTGGCGATCGCGGCAGCCGCGGCATGATGGCGGCCGCCCAGTTTGCGCGCACCAACAACATTCCCTACTTCGGGATCTGCTACGGCTTCCAATGGGCGGTGGTCGAGTTTGCCCGCAACGTCGCCGGGCTCAGCGACGCCGATTCGACGGAAGTGGTGGAAGACGCCGAGCACAAGGTCATCTACAAACTGCGCGACCTGCTCGGCGTGGACGATATGGGCGGCACGATGCGCCTGGGCAGTTACGCCTGCCGGCTCGCACCGGATTCGTTGTCGTTCAAGTTGTACGGCGACGAGATCATTCACGAACGCCATCGCCATCGCTACGAGTTCAACTGTCAGTACGAAAAGGCCCTGACCGACAAGGGCCTGCGCATCGTCGGCCGCTCGCTGGACGGAAAGTTTGTCGAGATCGTCGAGTTGCCGGATCACCCGTGGTACGTCGCGGTGCAGTTCCATCCGGAGTTCAAGTCCAAGCCGCTGCGCCCACATCCGCTGTTTGCGGGATTTGTGGATGCGGCACACCGATACAAGCTGGCGAAGCAGGGGCAGGCCACCAACGTGACCGCCATCGGCGACCGGAGACGATGAGGCAATGAAGACGGTGGTCAATAAGGTCCGTATTTCCGACAACGTCATCCTTGGCGGGCGCGAACTGGTGCTCATCGCGGGGCCGTGTGTCATTGAGAGTCCCGCACACGTGATTGCGTTGGGCGGTGCCATTGCGGCGATTGCCACACGGGTGGGCCTGCCCTACGTGTTCAAGGCGTCGTTCGACAAAGCCAATCGCACGTCCGCCTCGTCATTTCGTGGACCGGGACTGACGGAGGGCCTGAAGGCCCTCCAGGGTGTCAAAGACGCACTCGGTGTGCCCGTGCTCACCGACATTCACTCGCCGGAGCAGGCGGCTCCCGTGGCGGAAGTCGCCGACGTGCTCCAGATCCCCGCATTTCTGTCGCGACAGACGGACCTTATAGTGGCGGCTGCCAAAACAGGCCGGGTGGTCAACATCAAGAAGGGCCAGTTCCTGGCGCCAAAGGATATGAAACACGCCGTGGCCAAGGTGGTCGCGGCGGGCAACCCGAATGTGTGCCTCACCGAACGCGGGTTCTCATTCGGCTACAACAACCTCGTGGTGGACATGCGTGGGTTCCCGATGATGCGCGAACTCGGCGTGCCCGTGATCTTCGACGTCACCCACAGCCTCCAACTGCCGGGTGGCGGGGATGGCGTCACGGCGGGTCTCGCCCAATACATCACGCCGCTGGCGCGTGCCGGCGTCGGCGCCGGTGTGGACGGGATCTTCCTGGAGGTCCACGAGGATCCGACCAAAGCCAGGAGCGACGCACAAAATGCGTTGAAGCTCGACCTGCTCGAGCCCCTGCTTCGCCAACTCGTGGCCATCCACAACGTGGTACGGTCACACGACGACCCCTCATGACCCCTGAACCGCACGATTCCCTGCACATCGCCCGTCAGGTCCTGGAAACCGAGGCGCAAGCCATCCTGGGACTGATCCCGCAGCTGTCCGAGTCGTTTGTGCGCGCGGTCGATGTCCTCCACGACTGTCAGGGGCGCGTGATCGTGTCGGGCATGGGCAAGTCGGGGATCATCTCGCACAAGATCGCCGCGACGCTCTCGAGCACGGGCACGTCCGCATTTTTTCTGCATCCCGCCGAAGCGATTCACGGCGACCTCGGCGCGGTCCGCAGGGAAGATGTCGTGCTCGCCCTGTCGCACAGTGGAGAGACCGCGGAACTCGTGCGTCTGGTCGAAGCCATTCGGCGCATCGGCGCGCAGCTGGTGGTCATCTCCGGCCACCCTGGCTCCACACTGGCGCTCGCGGCTGATGTCTCGCTGAGCTGCCATGTCGCGGAAGAAGCGTGTCCGCTCAATCTCGCACCGACGGCCAGCACGACGGCATCGCTGGCACTGGGCGACGCGCTCGCCCTGGCCTTGTCGCGCCGCAAAGGGTTCAGGGAAGAAGACTTCGCGAATCTGCATCCGGGCGGACGCCTCGGCAAGAAGCTCATGCGGGTCGAATCGCTCATGCATGCCGGCGACGCGTTGCCCGCCGTGTTTCCGGACACGCGCATGCCGGACGTGATTCATGAGATCACGGACAAACGCCTCGGCATGACCTGTGTCGTGGACGCCCAGGGCGTGCTCCTTGGCCTGGTCACCGACGGCGACCTCCGGCGACACCTCACCGCCGGGTCTGCCCTGCTCACCCAGACCGCCGGCGACATCATGACGCCACGACCTGTGACCATTGCACGAACCGTGCTGGCGGTCGAGGCGCTGCGCCTGATGGAAGAACGCAAGATCACCTCGGTCATCGTCGTCACCGGCGACGACCGCGCCGAGGGCGTCGTCCATCTGCACGACTTGTGGCGCACGGAGATGATTTGATGGCGGCCGCCACCGACCAATTGGAAGCGCGCGCGAGAAACATTCGTCTCGTCTTGCTGGACGTGGACGGCGTGCTGACCGATGGGACGGTGGCGATCGCCGGCAGCGGCGACGAGTGGAAGGCCTTTTCGATTCGCGACGGCGCCGCCATTGTCTGGGCGCAACGGGCCGGCCTCGAAATCGGGCTGCTCAGCGGCCGTGCGTCAGACGCCACCACCCGACGTGCGAAGGAGCTGAACATCACCCTCGTCCTGCAGGGTGAGGCCGATAAACGCGCCGCCTACATCCATCTGGTGACCTCTTTGGGCCTCAAGGATGACCAGGTCGCCTACATGGGAGATGACCTGATCGACCTGCCGGTGCTGCGCCGCGTGGGGTTGTCGGCCGCGCCCCGGGACGCGTGTGAAGACGTGCGGTCACGGGTGCACTACGTCACCGACTCGTACGCCGGTCACGGGGCCGTCCGCGAGTTCCTCGAACTGATCCTGCGCGGTCGAGGCCGCTGGGACGCGCTGCTGCGTGCCCATCTGACCTGACGTCTCCGGACCATTACATGGACAGTGCGTTTATCCTCCCGGCGATTCTCGTCGCCCTGCTGCTCGGCATCGCCGGCGGCAAGGCGTGGGAGCGCTACAAACTGGTGCAGGGCAAGTGGGTCGATCGTCGACGCATTCGTCAGACACCGCACTTCATCGTGGGCCTCAACTACCTCGTCGCCGGTCGCGTGGACCTGGCGATCGAACAATTTGAAGCCGCGCTCGACCTCGATCCTGATGCGCTGGAACTGCGACTGATGCTCGGCAACCTGTACCGCGAACGGGGCCAGGTGGGACGCGCCATTCAGGAACATCAGGCTCTGCTCCAGCGCCCACGGCTCAACCCGATGGAACACGCCAACGTGCTGCTCTGCCTCGGCCTCGACTACCGCCAGTCCGGGTTTGTGGATCGCGCGACGGAAGCGTTTTCAGAGGTCATCAAACTCGACCCGCAGAACGAGGCGGCGCTGAGCAACCTCGAGAAGATGCAGGAAGAACAGCATCAATGGCAGGACGCCTATGCCACCCGGCAGAAACTGGCCGCCATCGGATCACCCGCGGCCCAGGCACGGTCCAATACCATCCTCGCGTTTCTCGAACATGAGCTCGGGATCGAGGCATCCGGGCGCAAGGACTTCACCGAAGCCGCGCGGCGCTTCGAAGCCGCCATCGCCCTCGACACCAAGGTGATTCCGGCCTACCTCAGCCTCGGCGACGTACGTCTGCAGCAGGGTGACGCCGAAGGAGCGGCGCGCATCTGGGAGAAGGCGATCGACGTGTCGCCGGACCGCGCACATCTCCCCCTGGAACGTCTGGAAACGCTGTACGTCCAGCAGGGCAAACGGGATCGATTTGTCGCGCTCTGTCAACGACTGACCGCGCTGGCCCCACGCGAATGGCGGGCACGCACCGCGCTGGCCCGACATCTTGTGGCGCACGGCAACCCGGCGCGTGCGCTCGAGCTGCTCTTCGGGGCCCTGGAACACAACCCACACGCCATTGCCATTCACCAGGCCATCTGGGCCCTGCTCTCAGCTCTGTCGCTGCCGCTGCCGCTTGTGGCGCGGTACATCGACATCACGCGCCAGTCGGTCTTTTATCTCGACCCGCACGTCTGCACCCGCTGCCGGTACCGCAGCACGGGGCTGCTCTGGCAGTGCCCGCAGTGCCACGAGTGGAACACCTTCGTTGAGGAGCGCATCACCCCAGCCAGCGACGCGGACTCGGACGGTCCGGGAGGAGCGTCAGCGTAGTGCTTCCAGTCGCGCTGACCGGCGGGATCGCCACTGGGAAGTCGCGCTGTCTGGCGACGATCGCGGCCCTTGGTGTGCCCACCATTGACGCCGACCAGCTCGCGCGTGACGTGGTCGCCCCGGGCACCAGCGGCTTTCAGGCCATCGTCGACCGCTTCGGACGCGACGTGATCCACCTGGACGGATCGCTCAATCGGGAGTCGCTGGGGTCGATCGTCTTTGCCGACGCCCTGGCGCGACACGACCTCGAGGGCATCATTCATCCACGTGTGTTTGCGGCCATCACGCAGTGGTTTGCCACGCTGCAGGCGCCCGCAGGTGTGGCCGATATTCCGTTGCTGTACGAAACCGGGCGTGAGGGTGACTTTGATGTGGTGATCGTGGCGGCCTGTAAGCCGGCCCAACAGTTGGAACGCCTCGTGGCCCGCAATGGACTGTCGGTCACAGAAGCGCAGGCCAGGATCAGCGCCCAGCTGCCCCTGGCCGACAAAGTCGCGCGCGCGGACTACGTGATTGATACGTCGGGGACACTTGAGCAGACCGATGCCCACACGCGCGCGGTCTGGGAGCGTGTCAGCCGCGCTGTTCGGCGGCCGTCACCGTGTTCTTGAGGAGCATCGCGATCGTCAGTGGTCCGACACCGCCGGGTACCGGCGTCATCGCTGATGCGACCGACGCAACCGCCGGGTGGACGTCGCCGACCACGGCACTGCCCTTGGTGTCGAAGGTCGCGACACGCGGATGATCGGCACCAAACAAGCCCACCATCGCGGCGCGTGAGTCGACGCGGTTGATGCCGACGTCGATGACCACCGCTCCAGGTTTCACGAACGCCGGTGTGACAAACCCCGGGCGACCGATCGCCGCCACGAGGATGTCTGCCCCGCGGCACGTCGCCTGAAGGTCCGGCGTTTTTGAGTGGCAGATCGTGACCGTGGCGTCGCGTTGCAACAGCAACAGGGCCATCGGCTTGCCGACAATTTCACTGCGCCCGATCACGACCGCATGTTTGCCTGCGATGGTTAGACCGAGGCGATCCATCAGCTCGATCACGCCTGAGGGGGTACACGGCTTCAGCGCCGCACGGCCCTGCACGAGCAGACCGACATTGTGCGGGTGGAAGCCGTCGACGTCCTTGCGTGGATCGATCGCATCAAACACCCGCTCGGTCCCGTGTTTGCCGATGCCGCTCGGAAGCGGGGCCTGCACGAGAATGCCGTCACACGAGTCGTCGGCATTCAGAGCCAGCACCTTCGCGAGCACCTGGTCCACGGTGGACTCCGCAGCCAGGCGGTGCACACGCACAATCAGTCCGGCTTCAGTGCCCGCACGTTCCTTGTTGCGGACGTAAATGTGTGATGCGGGGTCATCGCCCACCAGCACAATGTCCAACCCCGGGGCGCGACCACGGGTGGAGACAAACGTCTCCACCCGTGGCCTGACTTCTGCGCGAATCGCCTTGGCGACTTCCGTCCCGTTCACTATTTCTCCCCGGACACCTTCGATAACACGCGACCGGCGATGAAGATGGCGACGGAAACCGCCAACACCTGCAGACCGAAGATGTCGGCCTGTTCCGCCGTGACCCCGATCTCATGCCACTTGGCGGTCGTTTCGTTGGTGATGCCCCACTCGGTGAAGAACCCGAGAATCGTCATGGCAAATCCGTTGAAGATGGCCAGCCCGCCGAAGGCGGTCGTAAAGTTGGCCAGCGACTGCATAGACGTCCGGCGGGCACGTTCCTGCGGATCGGCCAACGTACTGTTCACACGGCCATAGGCCCAGTAGATGATCAGGCCGAGGTCGAGCCACACGAGGAACCGCACCCACGTGAGGACCGGCAGGCTGAGCATCAGCCAGAAGCACGAAATGATGCCGAGCGTCGGCAACACGGGTCCAAACGGGACGCGGAAGTTGCGCTTGGCATCGGGTCGCGTCCGACGCAGGATGAGGACGGCCGCACACACCACGACGAAGGCGAACAAGGTGCCGATGCTCGTCATCTCGCCGACGGTCTGAATCTGCGTGAATCCAGCAACGACCGCGACGATGACGCCGGTGATGATCGTGGTGATGTACGGCGTGCCGTACTTCGGGTGCACGACGCTGACGCCGGGCGGCAGCAGTCGGTCGCGGCTCATCGCAAAGAAGATGCGCGGCTGGCTCATGAGCATCACGAGCAGCACCGACGTGATGCCGGCCACGGCACCCGCCGACACCAGATACGCGGCCCAGTCCTGACCAATCAGGCTCAGCGCAAACGCCACCGGCGCGTTCAGAAAGCCGACATCGTTCTTGTAGTCGACCACGGGGACGATCCCCGTCAGCACGGCGGCCACGGCCAGATACAGGATGGTGCAGACGACCAGTGACGACAGGATGCCGATCGGCAGGTCGCGCTGGGGGTTCTTGGCCTCCTCGGCGGTGGTCGAGACGGCGTCAAAGCCGATATAGGCAAAAAAGACCACCGCAGCGGCGGCCATCGTGCCCTGCCAGCCATACGCGTAAAACGGCGTCCAGTTTTCCGGCTTCACGAAGGTCACGCCGGCGCCGATGAAAAACACGATGGCGACCAGCTTGATGGACACCATGATGGCGTTGGCGCGTGCCGTCGCCTGCACGCCAACCACCAGCAGGGCCGTGATGGCGAGGACGATCAGGACGGCGGGCAGATTGATCAATGCGCCGATCGAGTTCCCGCTGGCATCGACCGTTCCCGGCGCGGCCGACATCCAGACCGGCAAATGAATCCCCGCCCCGGACAGGAGCTTCTGCATGTAGCCGCTCCAGCCGATGGCGACGGTCATTGACCCGACGGCGTATTCAAGAATCAGGTCCCAGCCGATCATCCAGGCCACGAGTTCGCCCAAGGTCGCGTAGGCGTAGGTATACGCACTGCCCGCGATGGGGATCATGGACGCGAACTCGGCGTAACACAATGCCGCAAATCCGCAGGCCAAGCCCGCGAAGAGATACGACATCATGATCGACGGCCCGGCCTGATTGGCCGCCGCGGTGCCCGTCAGGACAAAAATGCCCGTCCCGATGATGGCCCCGACGCCCAGCAGTGTCAGGTCCCACGCGCCAAGGCTTCGCTTGAGGGCCTTGGACCCGTGTTCGACGTCCCCGATGAGTTGTTCAATTGATTTTGTTCGAAGTAGGTTTGAATCCATTGGGTATAGGCCCTGACGTGGGCACTGGCGTCGACATTATAGGGGTAGAATCCACGGACCGTTTCCGGGTAGCGAACAGGAGTGTTTGATGGCAGGCGCGCGTGGCAGCTTCGGCTCGAGGTTTGGGTTCATTCTGGCGGCCGCCGGGTCGGCTGTCGGACTGGGCAACATCTGGGGATTTCCGACCAAGGTCGGCCAAGGCGGCGGGGCCGCCTTTGTCCTCGTGTACTTGGTGTGCGTGTTCCTGATTTGTGCCCCCATCATGATCGCGGAACTGGCCGTCGGCCGGCGGTCGGGCAAGGACCCGGTCGGGGCCTTCAACTTCATCAAACCCGGCAGTGCCTGGTGGCTGACCGGCGCGCTCGGCGTGTTGGCAGGGGTCGGCATTCTGTCGTTCTACTCGGTCATCGCCGGCTGGACGATTGCGTACATCTACTACGCGGCGACAGGGGCTGTTACAGGTGATTCGGCCTCAACCGGCGCTTTTTTCACAAACTTTGTCGGCAACGCCCCGCTGAGCATCGGCCTGACGTTTGTCGTCCTGGCCATCACCGCAGGCACGCTGTTGGGTGGCGTCAAGGGCGGCATCGAACGGATGACCAAGGCCCTGATGCCGCTCCTGCTCATCCTGCTGGCCCTCCTGGCAGTCAGGGCGGTCACGCTGCCGGGGGCCGACGCGGGCCTCTCCTACTATCTCAACCCGGATTTTTCAAAAATCCTGGATATCGGCGTTATCAACGCCGCACTGGGCCAGGCCTTTTTCTCGCTGAGCCTCGGCATGGGCGCGATGATCACGTACGGCAGCTACCTCTCGAAGAACGAAAACCTGGCACAGTCGGCGATGTGGGTCGTCGTGATCGATACACTCGTCGCGCTGACCGCCGGCTTGATCATCTTCCCCGCCGGCTTCAGCCTCGCCGGGTTTGATCCCAATAGTTCCGGTCCCGGCCTCATCTTCGTGGTGCTGCCGCAACTCTTCGCCACCATGCCTGGCGGACAGCTGGTCGGCGTCGCGTTTTTTGTGATGTTGACGCTGGCCGCGATCACCTCAACCATCTCGCTCCTGGAAGTGCCGGTGTCCCACCTGATCGACTCGCACGGCTGGGATCGCAAGAAGGCCGTGCTGGTGCTGGCCACGATCACCTTTGTGCTGGCGATTCCGTCGGCCTTGGGCAACGGCGCCTCAGCGTTTTTCTCCAACGTGCCTGGCGTCGGCATGGACTTCCTGAGTCTGATGGCCATCATCTGGAATGACTTTGCGCTGCCGATTGGCGGCTTCCTGCTCGCGATCTTTGTCGGCCACGTCTGGCGCGCCGACAAGGCGCTCGAGGAACTCAACGTGGGCGGCCGGATGCCGGCCGCGCCCCTGTGGAGTTTCCTGATCCGCTGGGTGTGCCCGGTCGCGATCTTCATGGTTATTGTGTTCACCGCGCTGGACTTGCTGGGTTAACGAAAAAGGATTGAGGATTTACAGATGGATGTGTTGGCACTGACTCGATGGTTTGAATCGATTGAAGCCACGGTATGGCACTGGACCTTCATGCCGCTTGTCTTGGTGGTCGTCGGCGGCATTCTGACGGTGGCCACCGGCTTCGTTCAGATTCGGCGTTTCCCGGTCGCCCTGCGGATGGTCATGAAGGGGGCTTTCTCGAAATCCGCGAAGGACTCCAAGACGATCACGCCGTTCCAGGCGCTGTCGACCGCGCTGGCGTCCACCGTGGGCAACGGCAACATCGGCGGTGTGGCGACCGCCATCCTGATTGGTGGCCCCGGCGCGGTCTTCTGGATGTGGGTCTGTGCCACGGTCGGCATGGCCACCAAATACGCCGAAGCCGTGCTCGGTGTGCACTACCGTGTCACGCGCGAAAACGGTGAACTGGCCAGCGGCCCGATGTACTACATCACCCGCGGCCTGGGCAACAGCAGCCTGGGCAAGACCCTCGCGTGGCTGTTTGCCTTCTTCGGCATCGCCACCGCCATGTTCGGCACCGGCAACATGGCGCAGTCCAACACGGTCGCCATTTCCTTCGTGGCGGCGTTCAAGGCCGTGACCGGCAACGTCATTCCGACATGGGTCCCCGGTCTGCTCATCACGGTCTCGGTCGGCCTGGTGTTACTGGGCGGCATCAAGCGCATCGCCAACGTCGCCGAGAAGCTCGTGCCGGCGATGATTCTGCTCTATCTGATCGCGGCCGTGAGTTTTGTCATCATCAACGCCGGACAACTCCCCCACGTGTTCGGCCTGATCTTCTCCGAGGCATTCTCGCCCACCGCCGCCGTGGGCGGCTTCGCCGGAGCGACCGTGGCGCAGTCCATCGCCATGGGCATGAGCCGCGGCGTGCTCTCGAACGAAGCGGGCCTGGGCAGCGCGCCCATGGCGCACGGCATCGCCGACGTCAGACACCCGGCTGAACAGGGCGTGGTCGGCGTCTTCGAAGTCTTCATCGACACCATCGTCGTCTGCTCCATGACGGCGTTTGTGATCCTTGAGTCGGGGCTGTGGACCTCCGGTCTCTACCAGAGCGCCGACTTGACCGCAGCGGCGATGAGCCAGACCATTCCGTATGCGACAGTCGTCGTCGCGATTTGCTCCTTCCTGTTCGGCTTCTCAACGCTGATCGGATGGAGCTACTACGGTGAGAAGTGCTTCGAGTACATCTTCGGACCGGCGTACACGAAGGTCTACCGGGTGCTCTTTGTGGCCCTGATCATGGTCGGCGCCGTGGTCTCGGTGCCGCTGGTCTGGGCGATTGGCAACCTGCTGAACGCATTCATGGCGTTCCCGAACCTCATCGGCCTCGCCATCCTGCTGCCCGTCGTCAGGAAAATCACGAAGGACTACTTCAGTGGCACCGGCAAGGAATACTCGGTGGACCACCCCACGACGGGGGCGCGCATCGGCAACTGACGGACGGTCCAGGGTCCGACACAGGGTCCACGGTCCAGGGTTCGGGAATACGGAAGGGCGCTCGCTTCGGCGGGCGCCCTTTTTTTATTGCGACAACGTCAGCCGGCTGGCGGCAGCGCTCGCATCCACTGGATGACTCGCGCCTCGGTGGACGACAGCGACTCGCCCACCATGTCGCTGATGACGGCCAGCGAGTCCGCGCCGGCCGCCAGCACACTGGAGGCGCGCTCGTGGGTGATGCCGCCAATCGCCACCAGCGGCAGACCGGCGCCATGCGCGACCGCAGCCGCGCGCTGCACCTGATCGAGGCCGACCGCGTCGTACCCGGTCTGCTTGGTGCGGGTGCCGAACACCGGGCCTATGGCGACATACGACACCGGCTGCGTCACGGCATCCGCCACCTGGGCATCGGTGTGAGTCGAGAGGCCGACAACGGCATTTGGACCCAGCAGGCGGCGCACCTCTGCCGGTGAGAGGTCGTCCTGTCCGACGTGGACGCCGTCGGCACCACACATCGCGGCAATGTCGGCACGGTCATTCACAAGGAGGTTTGCGCCCGCCGCACGCGTGCGCGTGAGCAACGCCTCGGCCAGCACCAACAGCGGCCCAGACGCCATCGCCTTCGCGCGCAGCTGAATCAGGCGGATGCCACCCTCGAGCCACACGTCGCACACATCGAGTGGGTCCAACCCGCGCGCTGCGAGCAGATCAATGTCGAGAATGGGATAAAGACGAGGAAGAGACGTATTCACAGGCAGGCACCGAGAAACGGAGAACTCAGGGTTTTTATGAAAACAACCTCCGTGTCTCCGTACCTCCCTGTAAAAAAAAGGACTACGCCGACTCCGCGAGCGGCTTTGCCGGTTTGGCCGGCGGCATGAAGCGATCCATGAACGCCGTATTGATGCGCGCGGCCTGGAAGTCCGGGTCGTTGATGATCTTCAACTGCAGAGGGATGGACGTCTTGATGCCCTCGACCACGGTCATCTCGAGCGTACGGCGCATCCGGGCGATCGCTTCGTTGCGGTCGCGCCCGTAGGTGATGATCTTCGCGATGAGCGAGTCGTAATACGGGGAGACCATGCAATCGGAGTGCACGAAGGTATCCACACGCACACCAGGTCCACCCGGCACACTGAAGGCCGTGATGAGGCCCGGGCTGGGCGCAAAGGTGACCGGATCTTCGGCGTTGATGCGGCACTCGAGCGCGTGACCGCGGAACTCGATGTCGCTCTGGCGATAGCCGAGCTTTTCACCGGCCGCCACCCGAATTTGTTCCTTCACAATGTCGATGCCCGTGATGAACTCGGTCACCGGGTGTTCGACCTGCAGCCGGGTGTTCACTTCGAGGAAGTAGAAGTTGCCGGTGTCATCGAGCAGGAACTCAAACGTGCCGGCGTTGGCGTATTCGACCGCGCGCGCGGCCTCGACGACCGTAGCCCCGAGTTTCTTGCGCTGTTTGTCGGTCAAGACCGCCGACGGCGCTTCTTCAACCAGCTTCTGGTGACGACGCTGCACCGAACACTCGCGTTCACCGAGGTGCACCACGTTGCCGTGGTGATCGCCCATGACCTGCACTTCGATGTGGCGCGGCGCTTCGAGGTATCGTTCCAGGTAGACGTCGCCGACTCCAAAGGCCGCTTCCGCTTCGCGCATCGCCACCTTGACGAGTTTTGGAAGTTCGTCGTGACTGCGCACGATGCGCATGCCGCGACCACCACCACCGGCCACGGCCTTGATGATCAGCGGCAGACCGAGTTCCTTGCCGATCTTGATCGCCTGCTCTTCACCGGCGACGGGGCCGTCACTGCCTGGCAGAATCGGGACGCCCGCTTTTTTCATTGCCCGACGTGCGCGGACCTTGTCGCCCAGCAACCGGATGACGTTGGGATTCGGTCCGATGAACTTGATGTGGCACGCTTCACACACTTCCGCGAGATACGCACTCTCTGACAGGAAGCCATACCCGGGATGGATCGCATCGGCACCAGTGATCTCGGCCGCGCTGATGATCGCCGGCACACTCAGGTAGCTGTCGGCGCTGCGCGCGGGGCCGATACACACGTCCTCGTCGGCGAACCGAACATGGAGCGAATGCTCGTCGGCTTCCGAGTAGACGGCGACCGTCTTGATCCCCATTTCGCGGCACGCGCAGATGACGCGCAGGGCGATCTCTCCACGATTCGCAATGAGAATTTTGTTAAACACTTAGTTCCTTGATGTCATGAGACTTTGATCGTGAAAATCCGATCGCCAAACTGCACCGGCTGACCGTTGTCGACGTAGACGCCGACGACTTCGCCGTCCACCTCGGACTCGATCTCGTTCATGAGCTTCATCGCTTCGATGACGCACAGGACCTGGCCTTTTTTCACCATCGTGCCGACTTCGGCAAACGGACGCGCGCCCGGTTCGGGCGCACGATACAGGGTGCCCACAATGGGCGCCTTGATGACGGCCAGGGGCGTGCCCTCGTCAAGAGGAGCGGGCGCCGGCGTCGCGACAGGCGCGGGCGCATGGTGCTGCAGATGCTGCACCGGCTGCACAGGCGGCGCGGCCGCATGCGTGACGATCACGTCCGGCCCCGCTTTGCGCACACGCATCTTGAGGCCGTCCTGCTCGAGTTCGAACTCGGTCAGGTCGTGTTCGCGAACCAGTTCCAACAGTTGTTTGATGTCGTCGAGATTCATAAATTGGGAATCTGAATGAGGTCTCGAGGTGTCGTGGTTATCAGTTCGGCGCCCACATCGGTCACCACCACGTCATCCTCCAATCGGGCACCGCCAAGTCCCGGCACATAGGCGCCAGGCTCCACGGTGCAGACCATGCCGGCCTCGAGTACCTCTTCGGGAGGACTCAGTCGAGACACCCGGGGCGCTTCGTGCACCTCCAGGCCTAAACCGTGGCCGGTTCCGTGAACAAATGCAGCCCCAAGTCCTTTGTCTTCAAGAACTTGCCTGGCCGCGGAATCAACACGCACCGCAGGAATCCCTGCCCGTATCGCGTCCAGAGCCGCCCCGTGGGCCGCACGAACCGCTGCATACAGCGATTCAAGCTCTGGCCCCACCCGACCGACCGCAGCCACCCGGGTAAGGTCCACGCAGTATCCGTCCAACACGCCGCCGAAGTCCAGCACGACGAGGTCCCCGGCGGTCAATGGCCGGAGCCCCGGGCGGGCGTGTGGATGGGCGCTGTTGGGCCCGGATGCCACGATGGTGTCAAAGGCCGGCTTGGTGAACCCGGCCTCGAGCAGGGCCCGGTCAATGTCCGCCGCCACCTCCCGCTCCGGGCGGCCGGCCCGCACCCACTCGGGCAGCCGATTGGCCACCCCCGACAGCAGGGCGCCGGCCCGTCTCAGGATCGCCAACTCGTGGTCATCCTTCCGGACGCGGAGCGGTTCGACGAGCGGGCCGGGACTCTGCCAGTCCGCCTCATACACCTGCTGCCATCGCGTGAGGGTCGCCACCGTGGTGTGCTCCCCCTCAAAGACCACACGTCGGGCCACGGCCCCGTGCAGAGCCCCATGCAGCGCCGGATCAAACCCCTGGTCCACCGTCTGGATGATGACGGGCGCCAGCCGACCATCCGCCTGCATCTCCTGAGCCACAGTGGTGTACCGGCCGTCCAGGAGCAGCTGTGTGCCCGACGCCGTTTGCAGGAGCAGCCCCGCACTGGCCTCAAGGCCCGTGAGGTACTGAATGTTGGTCGGCGAGCAAATCAGACAGACGTCAGCGCCGGTCGCCGCCCACGACGCGCGCAACGCGTCGAGTCGCGCCTGCCAGTTCGCCACAGCCATACGCGACGCATGTTACGGCAGGACCGTCACCGTTCGTGTGGCCACCGCTTTCCGCCCGGTGTTGTCGGTCACGGTCAGGACCACCGTGAAGGTCCCCGGTGCACGGAACGTATGGATGGGCGCCGAGCCCGACGCTTGATTGCCGTCGCCAAACTCCCAGTCAAACCCCACCAGGGTTCTGCCCGTCGGCACCGTCGACGAGGCGGCATTGAAGACAATGGAGGTACCGACGGCAGGAGCGGTCGGCGAGAAGGTGAACGCTGCGACAGGGTTGGCGGCCGCGACCACCGTGATTGGCGTCGGCGCCGTGGCGGCACTCTGGCCGCGATCATCGGTCACCGTCAGCCGTACCAAATACGTCCCGGCCAATTCGTACGTGTGTGTGCGCGTGCGGCCGGTCCCGGTCCCGCCATCACCAAACGCCCACGTGTATCCCACAATCTGCCCGTCGTCTGACGACGCCGAGGCATCGAAGAGGAGCGGCTCATTTTCGCGGCCGCTTGATGGCGAGATGAAAAAGCTCGGCACTGGTGTGCCATTGGGCGGCAGGATGACACCGGGTCGCACCAGCCTCAACTCCGCTGTGCGCGGTAGCGCATTCTGATAGTTGGTCCCGATCATCGTCGCCCGAATCGTCACCGTGGTGTCGTCCTGCACGGAGGGTGGCGGGGCCGAGGGGGACTGATACGTGGTGGTCGCCCGGCCATCAGTGCCTGTCGACAGCGTGCGATTGGCCAGAGTGCCAAAGTCCACGACTGTGGTCCCCACCAGCACATCGAGGCGCACGGAGAGACCGACCACCGGCAACCCCGTCGCATCGCGGGCATGCAGGGCGACGGTCGCCGTCGACGAGCCGTCCTGCCGGATCATGTCGGGCGTCACCGAGATCCCGAGCGATGTCGAGAACTCCGACGGCCCCGTCGGTGCCGGCGTGGACACCGAGTCCACCGCACACCCCACCGACACCGCCAGCAGCGCACTCACTCCCCACCAAATCACTGCACGTCTCATTGCTGTTGCCTCGATGCCTTGCGAACCGTGGACCGTGGACCCTGGAACCGTGGACCGTGCGTCACTCGGGATCGCCCCAGTCTGCAAAATTGACACTGATGTTCGCCGTCGCCACCACGTCGCGGCCGGCCTGATCGGTGCCGTAAAAGGTGATCTCGGCGAGGGTGGAGATCGCCATCGCTCCCCCACCGCCGACCAGGGCCAGGAGTGGCGACTCCGACTTCGCCTGAATGCGCACCAGCGTGAACGCCGCCGAGATCGGCTCGGAGCCCACGGTCACAGTGACGGCACCGTCGAACCCGAACGGCACGTCCACGCCGGGCGTGTTGCGCCCGTCCGCACGACGGAAGACCACGCGATACCGGCTGACGGTGATGAAGTTGGCGGCCGCCGCGGTGAGCGACGGATTTTTCATCGCGAGTCGGAATCGCACCTGCCCGACATCCTCAAAGACGGTGGGCACGCGCATGTCCACACCGTTGATGCTGGCGTTCACCAGCGTCTGGACATCGGACCCCAGCGTGCCGCCGAAGGTGGTGGCGGTCGCACCGGACGCCGCGACAAACGATTCAACGATCAGATAACTGCTGGCCTCACCGGGGCGGCCGGCGGCGGCACATCCGGCGCCAGACATCAGCAGCGCGACCGCGCCGCAGCGTGCCACAAACGATCGCGTCATAACCCACTCCGCAGAATGCGTGGCGTGATGAAGATCAGCAGCTCACGTGTTTCGTCCTGGACCGTGTCGCGCTTGAAGAGCCAGCCCAGCAGCGGCACGCGATGAAATCCCGGCGTGCGATCCTGCGTGGACTGTTCACGGCTGACATAGATGCCGCCGATGACCGTGGTCGCGCCGTCACTGACCTGCACCGACGTCTTCGCGCGTTGGGTATCAATGGGCGGGATGTTGTTGACCTGTCGCGTGAAGTCCGGTGTGGCGTTTTCAAGTTCCACATCCATGATCACGGTGTTGGCGGCCGTGATGCGCGGGGTGACGAGCAACTTGAGCGCCGCGTCCTTGAATGTCACCGTCACGGTGTTGTTCGCCACCGTCTGAATGGGAATCTGCACGCCCTGCGTCATCTCCGCCTGTTTGTTGTTTTGCGTGGTGACGCGGGGCGTGGAGAGGATGCGGCCGTTGCCGGATCGTTCGAGCGCCGTGAGCGCCACGTCCAGGTTGAGCGCACCGGTAATCGACCCGAGGGCGAGTCCGGCCGCCGACGTCGCGCCCGACACCGGCAGGTTGACCGCCGTGGAGCCATCGCCCGCCGCGCGCCCGCTGACTGCGCCGGTATTGGGAAATGCCGAACCGGTGGTGTTGCCCAGTTCGGGCGACACGCGCCCTGATCCGCCCCACTGCACACCAAGCGCGCGCGCCGAGTCGCGATTGGTCTGCACGACACGCGCTTCGATCTCCACTTGGGGTTCGGGGCGATCCAGCGTGGCGATCAGTCCGGCCACCGCCTCCAGCTGATCGGGCAGGTCGCGCACGATCAACGTATTGGTGCGCGCGTCAAATCTGGTGTCGCCGTGTTTCGAGAGAATCGCCGCCTTCAGCAGCGGCTCAAGATCGGCCGCGCGTGCGTAGTTGAGCGCAAAGGTGCGAACGGCCAGCGCCGACGGTGCCTGGGCATCGATCAATTTTTGTCGCGCGTCTTCTTCGGCGGCGAGCACCCCCATCGGCACGACCCGCACGACCGAGCCTTCGACGATGTAGCCGAGTTTGCTGGTTTTGAGAATGACCTCCAGCGCCTGATCCCACGGCACGCGTGTGAGCTTGATATCGACCGTGCCCGTCACGGACGGGTCGATGACCAGGTTGAGTCCGCCCAGTTCGGCAAACGAGCGCAGCACCATCCGCAGGTCGGCGCCTTGAAAATCGAAATCAGCCGGGGCCCCCGTGTATTGCCGCGGCTGCCCGGCCGGCGCCGTCAGCGCTGACGGCACCTGCGCGGTCAACACCATGCCACACGCGAGCCAGGCCGCCACACACCGCAGGACACGCCTCACAGCCCACCACCTTCGCCAAGGGGGCGCAGGGGTTTGCGCACTTCACGTCCGCCACCGCGAGGCGTGGCCGTGGTGAGGAGCACCACGGCATCCGCGTCGATGCGCCTGATGACCGCATCGTGCAGCCGATCCTGTGCCCGCGCCAGATACGTCCGGCCGTCGGGGCCCTCCAGCAGCGCCATCCGTGTCGCCCCACTCGAGATGATGCCCTTGAGCACCACGTCGGCCGCCGTCATCCCGGCCAGGCCGGGCGCTCGACGTGTGGTGGCCGCACCCGCCGCGGCCTGCGGCGTCGGCGGTGACACCAGCGGCGCAAACGGATCACGTCGACTCTGGCCGTCATAGTCGGAGACGGGCATGCCGACCCGCGTGCCGATCTTGATCGTCTCCTGCGCGGTCAGCGAGACCGACAGGCACAGCAACACGACTCCCAGAACTCTCCGATGGATCATTGTCCTTTTCCAAACACAAACGTCGTGGCGACACACGTGGCCGACACCAGTCCGCGCCTGGCGCCGGCCGGGGCGGTGTTGGTGCGCAGGTGCAGATTGGCGACGGAAATCAGCCGCGACTCCGCCGCCACGCGATCAAAAAACACGCCGAGCTCGTGATAGCCGCCCTCCAGACCGAGTTCGATGGGCCACTCGGTGAATTGCGCGCCCTCCGCCGCAGGTTTGGGCGTGAAGCTGTTGATGCTCAAGTTGGATTCGCTGGCAAGTTGATGCAACCCCCGCAGGACGTCCTGCGCGTCTTTTTCATCGGGCAGGATCGCCGTCGTGCCAACCAATGCGGCTTCAAGCGCGGCGACCTCACGCTGGACCTGTGTGAGGCGCTGCGCGGTCTGTGTCGCCCGCGCCACATCGGCCTGCACGACCGCCAAACGCTCCCGCCTCAACGCCAGTTCTGCGCGCTCGGGGGCCAGGAGCACCTGCCACGCCGCGCCAAACGCCATGACGGCGACCGCGAAGCAGATACCGGCCTGTGCCTTCGGCGAATATTGATGGAAGCTGACCGCCATCACGCCCCCCCTTTCCCGGCCACCTGATCGGCGCGCACATCACCACGAATCGCAAACCGCACGACCGACGCCTCGCCGATCGTTTCCATGTTGGTGGTGACGATGTCGAGAGTCTGCAGGAAGCGACCCGATGTCTGCAGCCGATCGATGAAGTCGGTGAGTGCGGTGAGTGACACGGCGCGGCCTTCGATGCGCACGGACGCGCCCTGCTGCTTCAACTCCAGCAGCCAGAGCCCGTCGGGCAGACTCATGCTCACCGTTTCGAGCAGCACCACCGGCGCGCGCTGCGTGGCACGCAGACGATCGATCAGCGTCAGGCGCTCCCGCAACGCCTTCTCGCGCGCTTCGGATGTCTCAACCAGGCGCGCGGCATCCTGCAACTGCACAAGCGCACTCTCCTGCTGCGCGATCTCCGCGTCCATCGATTGGCGCGCCGCGTCGAGGGACCACCACCAGCCGGCCACACCGATCGCGGTTGCCATCAGCACGGTGACACCAAACAACGCGGCCCGCTGTTCGGCGGGCACGATGAAAAATCGCACCAGGCCGGACTGACGTCGCGACTCGGCTCCGCCGATGAGGTTGACGCGAATCATCGGTCCCCCTCCCGGCGCAGGGCGAGTCCCACGGCCACGGCGTAGGCGGGACCGTCCACATCGGCGCCAATCACGCGCGCCGGGCGATCAATCTGTCGAAACGGATCGGCGACCTCCACCTCGACGTCGAGTTCCGCCGACAACAGATGCCGCAGTCCGTCGATCTGACAGGCACCGCCAGACAACACCACGCGGTCGACGCGTTCGACGGCGGACGAGGCCCGGTGAAAGTCGATCGTTTTGCGAATCTCGAGCATCAGTTGCAGGTGGAGATCACGGACCACGCCCATCGTGCCCTCGTCATTGAGGTGTTCCTGTCTCAACAGCCGCAAGGCCGCCGTGCGATCGAGACCGAGGTCCCGTTCGACGGCATCGAGATAGGCGGAGCCACCCAGATTGATGTCGCGGGTAAACGCCACCTGGCCGTGCTCCACCAGACACGCGATCGTGCCGCGGTGCCCGATGTGCACCAGGACCACCAGCGCGTCGGTCCGATCCGAATAATTGGCTTCGTAGGCGTTGGCCAGGGCAAAGGCCTCGACGTCGAGCACGACCGGGGCCCGTCCCGTCGCCGTCATCGCCGCCACCCGTTCGGCCACGCGATCCCGGCGTGCGGCAACCAGTAACACGTCCAGCGCGTCCGCCGGCAGGGCCCGGGGCCCCTCCAGCACCTGATAGTCGAGCTGAACGTCGGCCAGCGGGAACGGAATGTACTGCGCCGCCTCCTGGGGAATGGTGTCGGCCAGTTCCCTGTCTCTTATACACATCT
>ENA-ORBV01003605-ORBV01003605.1-microbial-mat-metagenome-genome-assembly--contig:-NODE-3605-length-30778-cov-7.779551_pt1 | contig 30778 bp, 23 predicted proteins | sample MGYA00237777_ERZ505514 | MGnify/ENA primary metagenome ERZ505514 (study PRJEB26160, sample SAMN06269048) | microbial mat metagenome | isolation source: Oligotrophic lake microbial mat | place... | reverse complement strand
GCGCCCGGCCGAAGAAGAGCAAACAGCACGCCCGTCCGTATCGGCCCGGGCGCGACGCGGATCTGGCGGTGCGCTATATGCGCGTGCAACTCCGTCCGGCACACTATCACGCCGACAAGGCTCCGATCGATATCTGGGTGATTCATGCGCGCGAGGAAAATCCGCCGCCGGACACCGAAGCGGTCGAGTGGTTCCTGCTGACGACGATCAAACTCGACTCGCCGGAAGATGCTGAGCAATGCCTGCGCTGGTACTGTTTGCGTTGGCGCATCGAAGACTGGCGCCGCGTGCTGAAGTCGGGATGCCGCATCGAGGATATCGCTCACGAAACCGCCGAGCGCGTACGGCGGGCGATTGCGATCAACCTGGTGATTGCTTGGCGGATCATGCTGATGACGCTGCTGGGCCGCGAGACCCCGGGGCTGCCCGCCGAGGTTTTGTTCTCCGATGTCGAATTGCGCACGCTACGCGCCTACGCAAAAAGAAAGGCCTGAAGCCACCCGTGCTGCTGGGCGAGGCGGTACGGATGGTCGCCAAGATCGGTGGATATCTCGGACGTAACAACGATCCGCCTCCCGGTCATCAACTGATCTGGCAGGGCCACACCGCATTGCAGTTCATGTCCTCCGGATTCGCGCTGAAAGAGGAATGATTCTCCAGCGTCACTTGCGAGTCACTGGCAGATCTAGCCAGCTACTTGTGCTCAGGCCAAGTGGCCATCGGACACAGCGTGACACTGCAGCGGTTCCGAACAGGCTATGAAGTCAAAAGCCTCACCCGCGTTCCAATCCCAGGTAACCGGGCACAACTCATTGCTACACTCGGCCGCTTTGCATTTCAAGACAAGTCGATCATGCTCCTGACTCAGGGTCTCGGATCACAGCCATTTCATAACAGGGTAGTGATTCTGGTGAACGAGCACACGAACAGCGCGGCGGAGATGGTCGCTAATTTCGCTGTCGAGAGCAGATTGGCGAAGACCGTTGGAGTGAAGACTCCTGGTAACGTTCTTGGCGCGAGTAATTTTCGCCTCGCCGGCAACTACTGGCTGCGGATCCCGGTATTCGGCTGGTACACGCCGCAAGGGCAATCAGTTGAAGGGACTGGAGTGATTCCGGACGTAATGATTGAAATATCAACTGAAGCTCTTAGGATCGGCATCGATAATCAGAACGGCGACAACGAAGGGCCGTCGTGTCGGCGTAGCGTCTTGAGCGGATCTTTATGTCTCTCTTTAAGCGGGGGAAATTCTGGTGGTACGAGTTCTGGTTTGCCGGCCGACGTATCCAAGAGTCGACCCGCGCAACCTCCAAGACGATTGCCAAGCTGGCCGAACAAAAGCGAAGACGTGAACTCGAAGTAGGCTTCAACAGCGTTGAGGACGTTCGACACCTTCAAATCCAGACTCTCAGCCAAGTGGCTAAAGAGTATTTGGCGAGCTACGCGCTGCGCCACAAAGCGTTGACCTTTGCCGAGTATGCCGTCGGCCATGTTACCCGCCTGCTCGGTGATCGAATGATTGTGGACCTCGATGAGCGTGCCGTCAAAGAGTACCAGGATTTCCGCCTACGGGAGCAAGCAGCCCCCAAATCAATAAACGAGGAAGTCGGGTTCTTCTTAAGGCTCCTCGGCGATCGCGGTGAATTGATTCGCGCGCGCCTCAAGAAGGAGAAGACGCTCAAGCTGAGGGGCTCCAAGAGCAAGGCCAAGGTTTTTTCCATTGATGAAAAGGATCGATTGCTCGGAGTCGCATCTGAAGCGAAATCTACAGCTATCTATCCGGTTCTCATGCTGGCGCTCCACGCCGGAATGCGAAATGGTGAAATCCGGAATTTGCAGTGGGGGGACGTGAATCTCGCCAAGGGATTTCTTGCTGTCGGGAAGAGCAAGACCGAAGCGGGAGAGGGACGGACGATCCCGCTCAATCCGGACCTCCAGGTGGCTCTAGCCGAGCACAATCGATGGTTTGAATTGCGCTTTGGTCGAGTGGAACCGGAGTGGTACCTTTTCCCATTCGGTCGAGCAAATAAACTGGACCCGGCTCGCCCCATCACTACAATCAAGACAGCATGGTCCAATGTCCGGAAACGGTCCGGCATCAGCGGGCGGCTCCATGATTCTCGGCACACTCTCATCACTGAACGGGCTGAGAGTGGGGCCGGCGATCAAACTATTATGGACATCGCCGGACATGTGTCGAGACAGATGCTGAAGCACTATAGCCACATTCGGATGAAGGCCAAACGGGACGCGCTTGAGACAGTCTGGAGAGGGCAGAATCGAAAGGCGGAGCCGGAGGTAAATCCCCCATCATCGCGCCAGGATTGCGCACCGTTAAGCAACGATGCGCCCAAGGTTGAAGGAGTGTCCCTACAAAAGTCCCTACAATCGAGGAAAACAGAGGGACGTAGGAAGACGAGGAAGGGCGCTAAGCCCTTGAAAAAAATTGGCTCCCCGGGTAGGATTCGAACCTACAACCCTTCGGTTAACAGCAGAAAGGGTGTTGAATTCTCGTCGGTGCCTTCAGCGTACTTTCGGTATTCGTCAAGCGCGTCGGCCCAGTCTTGCAGGTCTTTGGTGGAAAAGAGATGGCGGTTTTCGCCCGTGAGGATCATTCCTGTCCGGCAGTACGCGTATGCCAGCGATTGAGGAATACCGGCCTTCGCCATCGCCCGCAAGACCTCCAGATCAATGCAGATCTCATCGAGTTCAAGTCCAAGGAGCAGCTTCAGCTCCATCGAGCCGTCGCCGTTCGAAATGCCTTCAGGCTCCCTCGCTCCGACCCTTCTGGCCCCTCGGCGCTCACGGGAAATTGACCACCTCTGCCCGAATAGAGTTGACCAGACAGGGAAGAGATTGTGCCACGTGGCGGCGGCGTCAAAGAAGAGGATACTTGTCCATGCCGCTGGCGGGCAAGTCGTTGATTAAGTGGGCGGCAACAGAATCATCCGCGCGGCGTGGCCGCGCGCCACAAGGCAAAGTAACGCGCTGGAACGGCCGCAAAGAGGATCGTCTTAGTGGGCAACTCTTGGTAAACAAGGGTTGGTCATTTTTGGCGAGTGCCGAAGTTCTGGCCTGGGAACAGCTTGACTGAGGTTGATTGCGCACTCCGGTTCCTCCTGAATTATTGCCAAATCTGTTGCCAGAAAAACTTTAAAGGTACTGCCAGAGGTGCATTGCGGCGGGATGATAGCGATGAAGGAAAGAAACGAACTAGCGACCCGACTTTCGCTTTCCCAGCGCTCGGCCATTGAGTTCCAGGCTTCGCGAGAAGACGGGTGGCTTGCGCGCCGCAAGAAAGGCCTCCACTTCATCGCGGCGGAATCGAAGCAGTTTACCCATACGCAAGCAGGGAATGCGGGGCTCCTTCGAAGTCGCATGGTCCTGAACCCAGTCGACCGAAACGCCCAGCCAATTCGCCACGTCCCGCGGCTTCAAGAGTCTTTCCAATGAGGAGAGTTTGCTGTCCATGACCCCTTATACGATGGAAGCCGCAAATGGCAAAACGAGTTGCCCACATCAAGATCAAGCGCTTAACGCAGCGTTATCGCAGCGTGCAATATTCAGCGCCAAAACGCTAAGTGATTTACAGGAAATGGTGGGCCCGCCCGGACTCGAACCGGAGACCTCTACCGTGTCAAGGTAGCGCTCTAACCAACTGAGCTACGGGCCCTAAAAGTGCGCCAAAACCAATGATAACACAGGCGCCGCCGCGGGCGGTACACTGGAGAAGGAGGAGGGTGCTTCACCGATTTGGGGAAGACACCGGCTCGCTGACGCTCGCGGCTCAGTAACTCTTCCGGACTCAAGGGATCGGCCGGATTCTCCGAAACCGATAAGCACAAGAAGGAAGAACTGCCATGCCCCCTCCCGCGCTGTCGATCGTCATCCCCATCCATAACGAAGAACCGGCCATCCTCCCGCTTTACGATCGGCTCACTCGCGTGCTGGAAAACATCGGCCGTAAGTACGAAATCATCTTTATCGACGACGCCTCCACCGACCGTTCCTTCGAACTCCTCGCCAACCTCGTCGAAACCGACGCCCGCCTGAAAGTCATCCGCCTGCGCCGCAACTTCGGCCAGACCGCCGCACTCGCCGCCGGTTTCGATGAGGCCATCGGCGGCATCATTATCTCCCTCGACGGCGACCTCCAGCACGAGCCCGAAGACATCCCCGCGCTGCTCGAAAAAATCGACCAGGGCTATGACCTCGCCAGCGGCTGGCGCAAGAACCGCATCGACAACCCCGTCACCCGCAAAATTCCGTCCCGTATCGCCAATTGGCTTATGAAAAAGGCCAGCGGCGTTGAACTCCACGACTTCGGGACCACGTTCAAGGCCTACCGCGCCGAAATTCTTAAAGACATAAATCTATACGGCGAACTCCACCGCTTTATCCCCGCCCTCGCCAGTTTCTACGGTGCCCGCATCATCGAAGTGCCGATTAAAAACGTGCCTCGCGGCGCCGGCCGCTCCCACTATGGCCTCAGCCGCACGTTCAAGGTCTTTTTCGATATCATCACCATCCGTTTCCTGCTCACTTACTTCACGCGGCCGATGCATTTCTTCGGTAAGTACGGATTCATGGGCGTGGCCAGCGGCGGGCTAATTCTGTCCTATCTGTTCGTCTACAAGTTACTCTTTATGGACCGCGATCTCGTAACTCAGCATGGTCCGCTGATGGTAGCGGGAGCCGTGCTGCTATTGGCCGGGCTGATTCTTTTCTGCACCGGCTTCCTGGGCGAAGTCCTCATTCGCACTTACTTTGAAAGCCAGGGACGGCGGATATACGCCGTCCGTGAAGTGAGAGCGCGAAAGGACTCAAGCGCCGCCGAACGCAGCGGGCGTTGAGTTATCACGCGCGCCGCGAAGGCATGGCGATCGACCGCCGCCAATAGTCTTCGAACAGCCCCTGCATCGCCTCCGACAGCCCGCCGTGGTCAAACACCACCGCCGTCCATGTCGGTCGCGTGATCACCGGATCGAGCAGCGCAATCATCCCCCGCTTGCAGTCAAACAGCGCCAGTTTCAACGGGAGCGACGGGACCTGGCTTACCTCCACGCCGATCTCGATAAACTCCATCAAGCGCCGCCGGTGTTCATCGTCCAACGTGCCAACTTCAACCAGCAACCGGCACCGCACGCCGCGCTGGCGCGCCGCTTTCACCAGATCGTCGTTCAACGGATCCACCGCGTACGGCGGCCGCGAAAATTCCAAATACTCGCTCTGCACTTCCGAAATCATCCGCCGGTATTCCGCCGCCGTCTGCAATGGTTCGGTAACGATCCGCAGGAAGTCCAGCGTCCCTCGCCCCCCTTGGCCCTCGGAATAGGAGGTGTTCAAATCCTCCACCAAGTCCGTCGCAAACCGCGATTGCTCCGTCAATTCCTGCTGTAAATGCTGGGCCCGCCGCGCAAAATACGCGGGTATCGCCAACGATGGCTCCACCGCGGAAAACAGCTTCGTCTTCTCCCGCACCACTTGCGCAAAACCCTTCTCCACCAGCGAATCCAAGACCTCGTAAATCTTCTGCCGCGGCACATGGGAGCGAGCGGCCAGTTCCAGCGCCTTGAACTTCGGATGCCCTACCAGAACGAGATAGGATCGCGCCTCGTAGGCGTTCAGGCCAATTTGCTGTAAGCGCTTCCAAAAGCGCTGATACTCAACTTCGGGGAGGTCAGTCGGCATTCCAATCGTCTTTCTACTTTTCCGGCATCGCGCCTTCTTCCGCGCGTTGCGACCGTCACGAGGTGTATGGCGGATTCTATCAGTAGTTTGTTCACACCGGGTAGTACGTTTTGACTGGTACAATCGCGGTTGGGGGATTTATCTTGGCTTCCGCGGAATCTAAACCGTCCACTCTGGGTGATTTGAAGAACAGCGTCTGGGCGGACCGTTGCCACCCCTCCCGTTCGGTGAAAGAGGAGATTCGCGGGAATCTCATCGACCGCCTTCGCGATGGCGGAGTGCTATTTCCGGGTGTTCACGGCTATGACGACACCGTCATCCCGCAGGTTGTCAACGCACTTCTTTCCCGCCACAACTTTATCCTTCTCGGCCTCCGCGGCCAGGCCAAGACGCGCCTGATCCGCATGTTGACCACGCTGCTCGACGAGTCCATGCCGTACATTTCCGGCTCGGAAATTAAGGATCACCCGCTTGCCCCGGTCTCCGCTTTCGGCCGCGGGCAGATCGCCTCGCTCGGCGATGCCACTCCCATCGCGTGGTTGGGGCGCGCGGATCGCTACATCGAAAAACTCGCCACGCCCGACGTCACTATCGCCGACATGATTGGCGACATCGATCCTATTAAAGCCTCCCGTCTCGGCCACGACATCGGCAGCGATCTCAACATCCATTACGGTCTGCTGCCTCGCGCCAACCGCGGGATATTCGCGATTAACGAACTGCCCGATCTGGCCGGCAAAATCCAAGTCGGTCTCTTCAACATCATGCAGGAAGGCGACGTTCAGATCAAAGGCTTCCCCGTCCGCCTTCCGCTGGACGTGCTGTTGATTTTCACCGCCAACCCGGAAGATTACACCGCCCGCGGCAAAATTATCACCCCGCTGAAAGACCGCATCGGCAGCGAGATTCGTACGCACTATCCCGCGACGCTCGAACAGGGCATGGCCATCACTGCCCAGGAAGCGTGGACGGCGCGCGCTAATGCCGCCCGTGTCATTGTCCCCAAATATATCCGCGAAGTCGTGGAGGCGGTCGCCTTCCTCGCCCGCGATGACAAGAAAATCGACAAGCGTTCCGGCGTTTCGCAGCGGCTCCCCATCTCCGTTATCGAAAACGTGGTTTCTAACGCCGAGCGCCGCGCGATTCAAAACGCTGAGACTGAGGCCGTTCCCCGCGTGGCTGACATTTATAGCGCCCTGCCTTCCATCACCGGCAAGATCGAACTCGAATACGAGGGCGAATTGAAAGGCGGCGAGGCCGTCGCCCGCGAACTCATCCGCATGGCCGTCGGCCGCGTCTACAGCAATTATTTTGAAGGCGTCAACGTCGCCATGACCGTCAAATATTTCGAACGCGGCGGCGCGCTGAAGGTTGACGCCGCCACCAGTTCCACCACGCTGCTCGATCAGCTTCTGCTCGTCGATGGCCTCATGGAAAAAACGCGCGCCCTGGGCCTCTCCGCCAATGAGCCCGACGCCGTTCGCGCCGCCGCCGGCGAGTTCATTCTGGAAGGCCTCTACGCTCAACGCCGCATCAGCCGGAACGAGGAACTGGGCTTTGGCGCGCCCGAGGATCGGCGCCGCGGCCAGGAGCCCGAAAGCCCCGATGACGCGCCCGCCGCGCGTCCCCCCAAACGCCGTCAGTTCAATTAGGCCATCATGCGCTGGATCCGCTATTCGCAGTTCGTCGATGACGACTTCGGCATCTCCGCCGAAGACCTGATGCGCGCGCTCTCCGGTTACTTCCTGCAGAGCGGATTCCAGGATCCCTATGGCGGCTATCCGTTCAATGAGGACTCCCTCGACATGCTGCGTGAGGCCATCCGCCAGGCTCTCGAAAACGGCGAACTTATCCCGCCGGGCGAATTCGAAAAACTTACCCCCGAGCAGGTCGACGCCCTCATCGAACGGCTCGTTGAAAAACTGATGACTGAGGGGTACGTCTCCGAGCCTCCGCAAGGCCCCGGGCGGGAGGGCGAAGCGGGCGGTGAAGTCCGCGTCGAGACCACCGATAAGGCCCTCGATTTCCTCGGCTACAAAACGCTTAAGGATCTTCTCGGCTCGCTTGGCCGCTCCAGTTTCGGCGCCCACGATACCCGCGACATGGCCACCGGCGTCGAAGCCTCCGGCTCATCCAAACAGTACGAGTTCGGCGACACGCTCAACCTTGACGCCAACGAAACGCTCTTCGCCGCCCTCCGCCGCCAAGGAGCGCAAGGCGGTCCCATTGACCTCGAATATCAGGACCTCCACGTCCACCAAAGCGAGTACCAAAGCAGTTGCGCCACCGTGCTGCTCCTTGATTGTTCCCACAGCATGATCCTCTACGGCGAGGACCGTTTCACGCCCGCCAAGCGCGTCGCGCTCGCCCTGGCGCACCTGATTCGCACGCAGTACCCCGGAGACTCGCTCCGCCTCGTCCTCTTCCACGACACGGCCGAGGAGCTACGCCTCAGTGAACTTGCCCGCGTTCAGGTGGGCCCGTACCATACCAACACCCGCGATGGCCTTATCCTTGCGCAACGCATTCTCCAACAGGAGCAAAAGGACATGAAGCAGATCATCATGATCACCGACGGTAAGCCATCCGCGCTAACCCTCGACGACGGCCAGATCTACAAAAACCCATTCGGCCTGGACCCCCTCGTTATCTCCCGGACCCTTGATGAAGTCAGCCGTTGCAAGCGCCAAGGCATCCTGATCAACACCTTCATGCTGGCCACAAACTACGACCTTGTCAATTTCGTCCATAAAGTCACCGAGCTGTGTCGCGGCAAAGCTTATTTCACTACACCTCAAACACTTGGCCAGTATTTGCTGATGGACTACATGAATCGAAAAACCCGGACCGTCCACTAAGCCGCCGGCGATTCCCGCCGCGGCAACGCCACCAGCGCCGCCGCCAGTTCTTCCCGGTTCACCGGCTTGGTAAGAAAGCTGTCCATTCCCGATTGCGCTGCCTTCCTGCGTTCCTCTCCCGAAACTCCCGCCGTCAACGCCACAATCGGCACGCGGCAGATTGCCCCGGACAACTTCCGGATTTCTCTGGTTGCGGCGTAGCCATCCATCTCGGGCATATGGCAGTCCATCAACACCACGTCGAACTCACTCTCCCGGCACCTCGCGACCGCCTCCAATCCATTTCCGGCCAATTCCACCATCGCCCCCAACCGCTGTAGTAGCGCCTGCGCCACTCGTTGATTCACCAGATTGTCTTCCACCACCAATACATGCAGCCCCGCCAGCGAAACCGCCTGACCCGGCGCATCCGCCTTCGGCGCCGCGCGGGCCGCCCCCAATGGCACGCGAAACCGGAACTGACTCCCCTTTCCCATTTCACTTTCCACGGTCAAATCTCCGCCCATCAGCCGCACTAACTGCCGTGAGATGGAAAGACCCAACCCCGTCCCTCCATACTTTCGCGTCGTCGAAGCGTCCACCTGCCGGAACTTTTCGAAGATCGTCCCCTGCACCGCCGCGGGAATCCCGATCCCGCTGTCGAAAACCCCAAACGAAAGTTCCAATCCGGCGCCCGGAAACGCCGCCCGCACCGAAATCTCCACGCCCCCATTCGCCGTAAACTTCACGGCATTATTGACCAGATTTGTCAGCACCTGGCGAATTCGCAAGCCATCCCCCTGCACCATCGCCGGCAGATCCAGCGGGATGTCCGTTCGAAGCCAAATTCCCTTCCGCCGCGCCGCCGGCAGAAACGTCTTCTCCACCTGCTCCACCAGTCGGCGCGGCGAGAAGGGCGTAATCTCCAACAGCAGCACGCCGGAGTCAATCTTCGATTGATCCAGGATCTGATTCAACAACTCCAACTGCCCATAGGCCGATTCCCGAATCGTCTCTATTTGCTCCCTCGTTTCCGGATCGTCCACTGTATCCAGCATTAAATCGGCGGTGCCCAGGACGCCATTCATCGGCGTCCGGATCTCGTGGCTGACGTTGGTGAGAAACTCGGCCTGCAATCGCCGTGACCGGTCCGCCCCCGCTCGTGCCAGCCGCAAATTCCGGATCAGCCACGCCAGTAGCCCAATGGCCAGCCCCATCGCCACACAAATCGCGATCAGCCACCGCAGTTGCTGGTTGCGTTGGTTCAACCGCAACATTTGCGCCACATCGGTACTTGAGAACGAGAACCACCGCTGCGTGTATTCGAGTACGGCGCCGTCCGCGATCATGTCATCGATCCGTTCCCGCAAGACATCCGCCAGCGGTCCCAACTCCTGGCGGGAAATCACGGTCATCCGGTCTGTCAACCTTGGCATCGGTTTCAAGCGCAGTTCCTTAAAGGCGCATTCTTCAGGCCTGTTCAGCAGCCCCGATTCCACCGCCCACATGTTAAGAAACGCCGCATCGGCGCGCCCCGCGCAGAGTGTGCGGAATACATCCTGCCGCGTCCGCGCCGGAACCAGATTCGACGTGGGAAACCATCGTTCGGCGACGCTTCGGCTCGCGCCGGTGTCCGTGACCGCAATCCGTTTCCCATCCCAGTTCTCCGCCTCCCTCGGCATTTCCGTTTGAACCCATACCAGCGCGTGCTGGACGTCAAGCCACGGCCTGGTCTGGTGAAATTCGGGATACTCTTCCGGCCGGTAGTAGCCCGTCGGCCATAGGTCAACCACTCCGTCGCGAATCGCCGCGCGCGAACCCCTCGGGCAATGCACCCACACCAATTTGACGCCAGCCCGGCGTGCGGCCTCGTTCATCACGTCCACGGCAAATCCAGTAGCGCCTTGCCGGTCCGACCAATCGTAGTTCGGAGGATTCTGGACCACGCCAATCTTATACGTTCCGCCCCGGAAACGGTCCGCCCGCCGATACTGCTCCCAACTCCAGGCCCCGGCGAGGGTGATGAGCGTCACCGCCGCGCAAGCCAGCACCCAAACGGGTACGAAGCGCCGTCTCTTTCCGATTGGCACAAGTTACACGATGCTCCACCGGTCTTATCGGCAGAAATTTAGTTCCGTTTTACAATTCTGTCAGATTCTGCGCCGTGACACAACGATCGGGTAACAATAGAACGATGCAACTCAGAACTCTCGGGAACAGCGATTTGAAAATCACGCCACTCGGCGTCGGCGCGTGGGCCATGGGCGGTGGCGATTGGGCCTTCGGCTGGGGCTCCCAAGACGACGAAGCCTCAGTCGCCGCCGTCCACGCCGCTCTGGATGAAGGCTGGAATTGGATTGACACGGCCGCCGTTTACGGCCTCGGTCACGCCGAGATCGTCGTCGGCAAGGCTGTCAAGGAACGTACCGCCAAACCTTATGTGTTCACCAAATGCGCCCGCGTTTGGGACGAGAATCGCCAGATCGGCAAACGCCTGAAATCCGCCTCTGTGAAGAAGGAGTGCGAAGACAGCCTGCGACGGCTCGCCATGGAAACCATCGATCTGTACCAGATTCACTGGCCGGAGCCCGATGAAGACATTGCGGAGGCTTGGCAGACGCTGGCGGAACTGAAAGCCGAAGGTAAAATCCGTTGGGCTGGGGTGTCGAACTTCAGCCGCTCTCAACTCGAGCGCATCGCCCCCATCTCTCCCATCACGTCATTGCAACCGCCCTACAGCCTGGTCACCCCCGAAATTGAAGCGGAGCTACTTCCCTATTGCGCCGCGAATAACATCGGGACGCTTGTTTATTCCCCCATGAAATCGGGCCTGTTAAGCGGCGCCATGACCCGTGAGCGCATCGCCGCCATGCCCGCCAACGACTTCCGTCAGCGCACGCCGAACTTCCAGGAACCGCTGCTGACCCAGAACCTGGCCCTGGTGGAACGATTGCGCGCTATCGGCGCACGGCACGGCCGGACGCCGGGCGAAGTGGCCATCGCCTGGACGCTTCGCCGCCCCGAAGTGACCGCGGCGATAGTTGGGCTGCGCTCACCGGCCCAGTTGGAGGGCGTCAAAGGCGCCGCGACATTCCGGCTCAGCGCCGAAGAGTTGGTAGAAGTCGAATCCGCCTGACTTACACCTGCTGCAGAAGGCGCTGCGGATCGACTCTCCCAGAGCCCGCCACGTGGGCCCCAGCGCCGCCACCGCCGAAGCTCCTATCAGCAATCCCACCGCGCCAAACCATACCCAGAAATCAAACACAGTCACGCCGAATAATAGCGGCTCCAACAAGCGTACGCCCCCGAAAGCCCCGATTAGCCCAATAGTAACCCCAATCAAAACGCGCGCCATCCCAAACCGCAATACCACCGCCCGCAAGTCCCCCGGCGTCGCCCCCACTGCCATCCGCATGGCCATGTGGAGTAAGTCAAGCCCCATCCGGAAAGTATGCGCGCCTCGCAGAATAGTTACAGTGTCTTGTATTCCATAGTTATCCGATTTGCGTCCTTGCGGCAAAGCCGGGTCGGAGCCAAGGCCCGTGATCGCCCCGTTCCCCAGGACAATCCGCGGCAAGTCACCCAACGGCGGCTGCGCCACATCCAGCGGAAAATCGAGGAATATCCGGTTATAGTGCACGCGCAACTCATTCGTCATCGCCGGCGAAAACACATGCGTCTCGGTAAGCAACGCATTGCGAAACCGGTCTAACTGAGACGTCCCAAACCCCGGAAAAAACGTGGCCGTCGCCCCATTCGGATTGTCACGATCATTCCACATCAACCGTCCGGAGAGTTGATCCCGATCGGACAGCTTATGGTCCAACCGCACCAGCCATTGGCGATCCGCCACGAACCGGGGAAAGGGCGTCGCCGCCGCTCCAAACTCAAGAGCCGGTCGGCCGTTTTCTAAGGCCACCAGGAACGGATTCGCCGTCGCCGGCAAGCCGCTTGTAAGGCTTCGGTAGAGGTCCGCCTGCCGGTTCCGCCCCTGCGGATAGAGGCTGTTCAGCGTCGCCCAGCCATTCGGCGTCAGCGTGGTGACGTTCGTCGTGTTCTGCGCTAGCTGGCGGTCTTCTTGAAACCCCACAAAGAAGAATGTGCGGTCCTTTCGCACCGGTCCGCCCAGCGTCCCCGCCCAAATCTGTTCCGTTCCGGCCGCTGGACGGCCCCGCTGCACCAGTGCAGGGATCAGCGATTGCGTGTTGGTCAACGCGTCGTCCACCGTCGAGTCCAATAAGTAACTCGCGGTTCCATGCGGCCGGTTCGTCCCAGCCCGTGTAATAACATTGATCACCGCCCCCGCCGCGCGCCCGAACTCCGCGTCGTAATTGGAGGTCTGCACATTCACTTCTTGCACCGCATCCGGAATCTTGATCTGAAATGCCTGGCCGGCGATGGAGATATCGTTATTCTCAGTCCCGTCGATCAGAAAGTTATTCGATCGCCCCCGCGATCCGTTCACGGAAAAGGTCTCGCGTCCGGAAGCAAACCGGTTCGTCGAAACGCCGGGCACGGTCAACGCTAACGACACTGGATTCCGGTTTGCGAATGGCAACTGGACAATCTGTGTCCGGTCAATGTTTCCGCCTCGAACCGGCGCCTCCACCTGGAGCTGAACCGCCGCCGAACTTACTTCCACAATGGTCTGCGCGTCGCCCACTTCCAGCCGCGCGTCCATCGTCCCCGCCACGCCCGCCTGCATCAGCAGCCCTTTGGATGCAAAGGAACGGAAGCCGCCCGCCTTTACGTTGAGCTCATAAGTGCCGGGATCGACAGCGTCAAACCGGTACAACCCGGCGTCGTTGGAAAGGGTTGATCGCGGAACCCCGGTCTCTTGACTTCGCAGTTCAACCGCCGCGCCCGCAACGGTGGCGCCGGAGGGATCGCTAACCGTGCCGGACAGCGATCCCCGGCTCGACTGCCTCAACAACGAGCCGCCGCAAAGAAGGACACAGAACATCACCCAATATGTTGAGATCATTATCCGGTTCAACAATGCAATCCGCGCGCCAACCCGGTCTGCCGCCGTCTGTGGTCGCCAAAATGTCGCCAACCGCGGCTGCGAGGGGCGAAACGGTTCCACATTCGGTAGCCTTTGTAATTCGGGATATGCGATTGTGTAAGTTGACGATGATCCTGCCGTCAAGGGCGGCGCTTGTCTTGTCGCGCCGCAATCTACGGGATATCACTTCGATACGCTACGATGTGCCGGTCAAGTCCACATCTGTCACGCCGCACACCCAAGTGATTTCCGGGTTCTTCGCTGTTTCATGTGGGTAGGGGTGAGAGATCGAGCTTACCGACAATGAGGTAGATGATGGTGGCAAGGTTACGGTCCGAGCGGTAGCCGCGGGCCTTCGCCTTGGCGGCTTGGACAAGACTATTGATTCCTTCGAGGATTCCATTATTGATGCCGGAGATGAACCAGCGGAGGATGCCGTCCTGGTGCTTGCGTATAGTTTTCGCGACTTTGATGATGGGCGGAAGACGGCTGTGGGTAGCCCAGAAGTACCACTTGTCGAGGTAGGCTTTGGCCTTGTCGGCGGGCTGGTTGAAGAGGTCCTGGAAGGTGAGACGAATCTGATAGGCGCGGGCGGTTTTCAGATGGGAGTTGATGATGTCGAGGGCGTCGAACTTTTCCCACTGGCCCTCCGTGAGGTTCTCGGGGTTCTTGAGCCAAACGTAGCGGCTCTTTGCCAGTTCCGGATTGGTCTTTTGCTCGAGACGGCGGACTTCGTCGACAGCGTCGTTGACGAGGCGGACGACATGGAATTTGTCGAAGGTGACCTTGGCGTTGGGCAGACTGGCGGCGATGCCTTTGGAGAAGGCCTTCGACATGTCGGCGCTGACTGCAGTGACAGCTTCGGGGTTGCCGCCGTGAGCCTGCAGATCAGCGGCAAACGCCGCGACGGTGGCGGCGTCCTTGCCCGGGGTGGCGAACAAAACCTTTCGCTCGTCCAGATCGACGAACAGGGAAACATATTTCTGGCCGCGCCGGGAGGCGGTTTCATCCACGCCAACCTGGATGACTGTTGAATGGTCGGCTTTGGCGCGCGCCGCGTCCACGTAGTGGGTGACGATACGCCAAATCAGAGTGTCGTGCTCGTTGACGATACGGCCGACAGCGGTAACCGGCATTGCCTTGGCCATCATCATGACCAGCGCCTCGAACAAAAGGGTGAAGCCGCTGCCAGACCGGGCCCACGGCACAGCCACGACGTGAACGCCGCACTGCTGCGAACACTCCACGCGGGGAGTACGGGCGTGAAGGAACGCCTGGTGCTGGAAAAAGTTCAAGTGCCGCCATGTCCGTTCACTCGTGTCGTGGGCCTTGCAGGGAACCCCGCAAACAGGGCAGGCAAAGAAACTGCCCCGAGGAAAATCCAGATGGATGTCGAGACGACCGGTCGCCTTGTCGAAGGTGCAGCGGTCAACCTGCCATGGCGGCAGCAGTCCCAAGGCTGCCTGAAACAACTCATTCTCGTTCATCCGCGCACCTCCTTCTGTGCGCTGCCATCATAACGCAGACCCAGCAAAATCAAGGAAATGGCTCGCTTGCCACCACGGGGGACGCCGTCCCCCGAACCCCCTGGGATTTATCGCCTTCTGGCCAGAGTGGATGAAGACCCCTGGAGAGCCGTACAATCAAGTTGTCTGCCGGAGGATAGGGCAACGCAGGGATGCGACCCGAGCGCCGCGCCAGATCCGGAGTGGAGGGCGGCCCCGAGCCGCCTCCCCCAAATTCCGACTAACACCTAAGTCCCCTACCCACACAAAACAGCGAGGAGGCGATTTCCGTAGGATAGTAGCGGAGGGACTCGTGAGCAAGCAAGAACAACTCGCCCAGGAAATAACTCAGCTTCCCGAACCGGACCTGGATCGACTGCTGGCCTATCTGAGATTCCTTAAGCAGGACCATGGGGAACGGATGGAGCCAACTCTCGCAGCCGAATCGGCACTGGCGAAGGATTGGCTGTCGGAAGACGAGGACGAAGCCCGGGCCGATTTGTAATGGGCGATGTTGTCGTTCTGAGCTTCCCATTCTCGGATCTGAACCAATCGAAGCGGCGTCCGGCACTCGTACTGGCCGGCCTGGATAGAGGTGATTTGATCCTCTGTCAAATCACCAGTCAAGTTAAGTTGGACGGGGATTCGCTCAATCAGACAAGCTGGATTCGTCCCAACAAACTCTTCACCGCCGATTCCGCCCTCTTGCTTTACTCGGCCGGTCGAGTTCGAGAACGCAAACGCCTCGACGCTGTGAAGTCGCTTCTCGCAATACTAAGCCGGACCTAACCGACTAACTCAGCCGCGATACGTGCCGCGTAACCGCCGGTAGCCTCTGTAATTCGGAATATGCGAAGCGGTAGGCTTCCGCTTATTGATGCCGCAGCAATATCTCCGTCATCACCCGATCGCTCAATTCGCCGGCGGCGTTCACGAGGTAGGTCGCGAACTCGGCGTCCGTCCGGCCGGGAGGCGTAGCCACTTTTTCCACGCGGAGGTCGCGCTTGCCCGAGTAATTCATTGCCTGGAGGAAGGCCGTGGTGATCGTTCCCACAACCGTCTTCCGCCCCGGAATAAAGCGCTCCAACGACTCAACCCGTTGCCGGGAACCAACGATGAACAGCCGTTCCGCTCCGGGTTTGGCATCGAAGACAATTTCGCCTTTGTGCGGCACCGCCAACGGGCGCATTTCCGTGAGCCGGTAGTCATCCTGGGCGCTGGCCGGAAACAGCAAGGACCACTGGCCTGATGATCCCTGATGGACAACGTACAGATACCCGTCTTGATTGGACGTGAACTGCAGCCGGATGCGGTCCCCGTGGTGAAAGGTACTGGCGGCGTCCACCTCCGCCATCCGCCCCGCTTCGGTGAGCCGGAGGATGGAATATCGAAGACCCACCGGAACGCGGATAGGCTGCGAGCTCGCGATGGAAGGGTGCGGCTTCTTGAAGAAAAACAGTTCGCGCGTGCCAGCGTCGTGCTGGGCGAAAAGGCCCAGCGAACAGAGCAAAAGTGTGACGGATTTCATGGAGGAACTCCTTTCAGCGGTTGGCGAAGCGGGCCGTTTCCTGGCCGTTGTCAGTAACATTGACGCGCACACGCTGGAGGCGAACCGTATCGTCCCAGAGCGTAAATTCGTATTGGCCGGGCGGGAGCAGCACTTCACCGGGACATTTGTTGGGCAGAAGCCTGGATTCGAATTCCAGCGGGAGCGCGGTCCCGCCGCATTCCAGCAGCACTTTCCCCTGCTTGGCCGCCAGTTCGACGGTCAATTCAGCACCAGGCAAGGCGACCGCCAGAATGCGTAGTTCCGGCCGGTATCCGGGCAGCGAGAGCGTGGCGGTATAGCGGCCGGCTGGCGCCCGGAACGCACAAGGCGTGACACAGGGCGCAATTCCCGGTTCAACAAAGTTCACGGCCGCGCCGGATGGCGTTGACGTAATGTTGACGAGCGGGACGCGCGGCGCGTTGCGGCGAGCGGGCGGCGGCACGACCGGCGCGGCGGCGGACTCTGCTGGCGCCGGAGGAACCGGTTCGGCAATTGAGAGGGCGGCAATCCGGATGCGCCGTCCGGTCGGCGTCGCGACTGGGTTGGCCTCGACCTGCGGGGTTACGACGGGATCCAGCGCGGCCTCCTTGGCCGCCGTTTCTTTTTCGGCTTTCAATACGGCGGCGCGCCGTTCCGCTTCGCGCGCTATTTCTTCGGCTATCTTCCGGAATCGGCTCTCCGGCACGATCACGGGTGGCGGCGCAGCCTCCGGTTCCAATGGACGCTCCAGCGCCAGTTTGGCCTCCGGCGAGACGGGCGCGAGCGCCGTCAGCATTTTGCGGGCCCGGAACGCCGTCTCTTCATTGGCGTTGGCGCGCAATCGGGCCAGCATCGTGACCGATCCGGCGGTGTCGCCCAGCGCCAGCTTTTGCGCCGCCGCTTGCAAGCCGTGGGCGGCGGCGCGAAACGGCTCCAGCTTCCAGGCATTTTCCAGGCGTTCGATGCGAGCCGCCGAAACTTCGCCCGGTGGCGCTTTGTGAAGCGACTCCAACGCCCGTACGAACTTGGCCTCCCGCGCTGCGGCAGCCCCCATTGGCGAGTCCTTTTCCCGCGCGGCGAGTTGGTCGAAGAGATTCGCGGCGGTCGGGAAATCTTCTCGCGCGCCGGCCTGTTGCGCGCTCTGATAGAGCCGTTCGCTCACCGCCGGATCAATGTCGGCGGGCAGAAAATCATCCGGCGGATGGAAGAACCATCGTCCCGCGTAATCGGAGTTCGTCCACGGGCGCTGTTCGTCGTTGCTCATCCCGGAAACCGAGCGCTTAACCGCGTTGAACATCTCATTCACTTCCACATCTTTTTTGCGGATGTTCTCGACGACCGCCATGTTGAAAAACGTGTTGTCGCCGGTAGGATTGTCGCTCGCCACGCGCCCGGGCGCGGTGGAAAGAAGGATGATAGATCCCTTCACTCCCGCCCCAACCGGCGCCAGCCCCCCAGTACCCAGGCTGCGGCTCACCTTGAACGGATTGTTGCGGCAGGCGTCAAGCAGCACCATCAGCAGCTTGGGCTTCTTCGCGCCCACGCGCTCCAACAGCTCGTTCGCGTTGAAGGCGGCGAACTTTGCCGATGCCGCGTCTTCAGCCGCGAAGTCCACCGGCACCAGGAAGTTTTCGTCGCCAAGTTGAATCCCATGCCCGGCGTAGTAGATCAGCGCGACGTCATTCTCCTTCAGGCTGTCAACGAACAACGCCACCGCGCGCTGCAATTGTTTCAGCGTCGCGTTTTCAACCACCCAGGTTTCAAATTTGTGTTCGATCTCGCTCAGCGCTTTGTCAATGGAACGCGCGTCGTTGACGGCGTTGCGGAGCGGCGCGTCGGCGTAGGCGTCGTTGCCGATGATCAACGCCACGCGCCGCTCCTGCCGGGCGGCCGCCAGTACGGCTCGCTCGCCTTCCGCCTTGGCTGGCGCGATGTAGAGATCGCGAGCGGCGGGCGCTTGCGCGAAAAGACTGAAAAATGAAGCGGCAAATAGATAGCGCATGGCGATCCTCATTGGGTGAATCTAACGGACAAAGGTGACGTTCCGGGAACGTTGATCGAGTGCGGGGTCTTCCTCGCAATCGGCTAGAATCAGCCGGCCGGCATCGTACTTATACTCGATCTTCGATTTGCGGCCGTTAGTCTCCACTACCTCGCTTTGCAATCGGTCGTTGCCGTACTGCATAGTCCGGCGGTAGGAAAGGCGCGTGAGATCCGGTTCGCCCGTGGCCAGCGGCGGATAGGCGCCGATCTCCCGCAGCAGACTGCCTTCCCAGCGGAACTGCAGGATCTCATCCGGCACGTTATTTTCGCCGTGTACCGCGACCGCGCGAGCGCGGACGGCGCGGCCATCGGCGTCGTAGCTCAACTGGAACAGGTGCAGTTTCTGCCAGGCGAAGGGATGGAAATAGCGATTTCCAGCGACAGCGTAGCCCAGCCGCAGGCCGGTCATCTGCTCGATCAGCGGAAGGTCCAGCGACGGATAGGCACTGGTGAGAATCGGGAAACCGGCACCCTTGCGGAGGCTGCCAACGTCGGAGGCCAACACCGGGCCGGATTCCGATTTTGGCGCGGCGGGTTCACTGGCGCCAAACAGGCTGCCGAGCGCGGTCGACGGCGTGCTTTCGGGCTTGGGCAATGCCGCCACAGCGGCGCCTGCCGGTTTACCCGGATCGTCCTGAAAGGAGCGGGAGACACCGTGCGCCCCAGAGCCAAACCGGAAGACGACCGGCGGGGGCGCCAGTTTCTCTTCCGAGCTATAGACGATACTCTCCAGCCGCCCGCCGTTCCACTGAAATGCAGTATTCCATTTTCCGCCCCGGACTCGCTCCACTGGCGTCCGGAAGGCAATGCTGGCGGGATCGTATTGGGCTCCGGCCGGAAGGGCGCGTCCAATCAACCTATTGGGCCGTTCCTGCTGCAGTAGACCAAGGAATCGAAGCACTTCCCGGCGGCGCGCCGCATCGCCGGAAAGATTGTTCGACGCGTCCAGATAGTGCCCCAGTAACGTGACCGCGGTCTTGCGGTCGCCCGTCATGGCTGTAATCAGTCCGGTCCGGTAAATCAGATCGACATCGCCGGCATCGGCGGTCAATCCGGCTTGCGCTAGCCGCAACGCGCTGCCGAATTGCAGTTCGTTGAGTAGTTTGACGAGTTGGGAGTCACGCTGCCGCCGGGATTTCTTGAGTTGAAATCCGATGTCCCGGCGAATCTCTTCGCCAAGCTGCCATTCCTTTTCCGCGCTCACCAGCGAATCGTACCGGTCCAGAATCTTGAGAGCGGCGCTAAGCTGATTAGCGGCCTGGAGCCACTGCGCCTTGGCGAGCAACAGCGGCGGATACTCGCTGTTTTGCCGGCCGGCGTTATTGAACTCGCGTTCGGCACTGGTTTGGTCGCCCTCTTTTAGGTACCGGATCCCATCGGCGATCATTCGATTGAGAACGATAAGTTCCGGGGAAGCGGGGTCTACATTCCGGCTGCGGGCGCGGGGAACGCGCGTCAGGCTCAGACGCATGTTCTCCGCGCTGTTCTGGATTGCGGTATCGTTCGGATCCCGCGAAAGTGCTGCGGCATACTCGCGATGGGCGCCCGCGAAGTCCTTCACTTCGGCGCGCGCCTCGGCGCGCTTGCGGTGCGCGTCCTTGCTCGAAAGCAGCGCATCCCGGTACGTTTTTTGAATCTCAGGGAATAGGAACTGATACTTTTCCAGACCACGATAAAAGTGCAAATACTCATCCCATTGCTGACCGGAGTAGATCGCCGCGAGACTGGCCCGGCCCATTAGAAAATAGGACTCGCGATCAGCCAGCCTGTCGCGCAGGGTCTTGTGCTCGGGGGCGCTTCCAAAAACGGCGGCGGACGTTCTGGCCAATAGTCGCGCCTGCTGCAATTGGGCCGGTTCCGCCATGCCCGAATCCAGCATTTGCAGCGCGGTTGAAAGGGAGGCGGCAAGGTCCCGGCCAATCTTGGCGACCGCGCCGGATTGTGAAAATGCGGCGGCGGCGGCGGCCATAGCGCGCCCTTGCGCGGCGAGGGCGGCGTCGGGCCCGCCGGGATCGAAGAAGTTCGCCAGCTTGCCGGCATATGCCGCGGCGAGTTCGTCGGGTGCGCCGCCCTGCAGAATGGCCAGCAAACGTCCCGGAGACAACGTCATCCGCGCTTTGCTCCCCGGCGTCGAGTAAGTGATGCTGGCCGTTTCCCAGGCATCGGAAGTCTTGCCCGGGCCTTTGGCGCCATCGGGAATCAGAATTTGCTTTTCCGGAGCGACTAAGTGGCCCGTCGCGGCATCGCGAATCAGGCTGGGCCATTGCGATAGCTTTCCGGCCGCCATCTGGTTGTACTGCTTTTCGGTGTAACTCCCGCCGGCGGCGGCGACGCGCAGGCGCTCCTTCCCGTTAATTAATACGTTTTCGGCGCCGATATAATGCACCGCGGAATCGCGCTCCGTAACTAACAGGGCTTGTGCTTGAAGTGCGGGCGCGACGGTACCGGCTAAAGCCAACAGCAATCTAAACATGGGATGTCCTTACACACTTCCAAGCGGGAAGCGCGCTAAAAAAGTGACAACCCTAACTCAGCCGCACCACCCGCCCCGTCTCCGCCGCTTCATGCGCCGCGATCGTGATCTCATTCACCTTCCAGACATCGGATAGCGGCATATCATTTGCCTTCCCGTTAAAGGCCGCCTCCAGAAACTCCACAAAGATCTCCCGTTCCGCCGGCATCTCTTTAACAACCTCCGCTTTCCCGCCCTGCCGTAACACCGTCAGCCCCGTCGCGGCCATGTATTCAATCACGCCCTTCGATCCCGCAATCCGCACCCGGTCATCTCCATGCGTCGGCGCCGCCTCGCTCCGGTAATAGTCCATGTGCAGCGACGCCGTCCCGCCATTGTCCATCTTTAGAATGGTCGTCGTCGTGTTCTCCATCTGCCCAATCCCCGCCGGCGCGGAAATCTGCGATTGGTACGAAAACACCTCGGTAAAGTCGCGCCCGGAAGTCCACCGCATCAAGTCGAACATGTGGATCCCGATCCACAGAATCGTACTCCCATACGAAGCGCGCTCTTTCATCCAAACCGGCCGCACGCCGGCCTTATAAGACTTCTGCGAGCTGATCATTCCGACATCGCCAACGACGCCATCCTTCACCAGTTGCCGCATCGCCAGATACGGCGGCGAGTACCGCATTGGCAACAGCAGCCAGATCGGCTTCCCAGACGCCGTCACCGCCTTCCGCGCCTTTTCAAAGTCCGCCCGCGTCAACGCCAGCGGCTTCTCCGCAATTAATGGCAGCCCGCACTCGGCCGCCGCGATCACGCTCGCCGCCCGGTCGCCGTTTGATGTGCAGACGCCCACCAAATCCAATTTCTCCGCGTCCAACATCCGCCGGTAATCGGAATAAAATGTGGCCTTCGCCGCCACCGGCCGCTTCTTCATCCGCGCCAACTCCCCCGGATCGCTCTCCGCCACGGCCACTAACTCTACCTCTGGAATATGCGCCAACGGCGTTAAGATTTCCCCCGCATGGCCCAACACTCCAACCATCCCCAACCGTAACCTTCGCGGCAACTTTATCGCCGCCGCACTGGCCAGCATCGCCCTGCGAGTAATTAAATCCATACCCGCATTATCCACGATAAGATCCAGTAGTGCGGTACCTTCTCCTTTTAGCTCTCCCCCTCCTCGCCCAACCAGACATCGCCCACACAAAAGCCTTCCACCGCGATGTCGCTCCCTTCCTCGCTAAACGCTGCGTCGCCTGCCACAACACGAAACTCAAGAACGCCGATCTCAACCTCGCCCGCCTGCGCGATCCCAAAGAAGCGCTCGCCGAACGCAACGTTTGGGAAGACGTTCTGGACAAACTCCGCAACGGCGAAATGCCCCCGCTCGGACTGCCCCGCCCCACCGCCGCCGAACTTCAGAACATCTCTAAGTGGGTCGACAGCCAAATTGACCGCCACGATGCCACCGCGCCGCCCGAGCCAGGCCGGGTTACCGCCCGCCGCCTTAACAAGGTCGAGTACAACAACACCATCCGCGATCTGCTCGGCCTTGATTTTCAACCCGCCGACGACTTCCCCAACGACGACTCCGGTTACGGCTTCGACAACATCGGCGACGTGCTCAGCTTGAGTCCGGTGCTCATGGAAAAATACCTCACCGCCGCCGAGAAGATCTCGCGACTCGCCGTCATTAGCGGCAAGCCTGGAAAGCCCACTTTGAATCGTTATCCCTCCGACAAAGCCAAGGCCCCCAAACACCATTTCCCCGCCTGGGCCGAATACGAAATCCAAGTCCGTGTCATTGATCGTCGCAAAGAAGGCGAGTCCCTGCGCGTCGCGCTAATGGTCGATGACAAGGCCGTGAATACCGCCGTCTTTCCGCTGCTCCCAAACGTCGGCAATCGGATTGTTAAGCACACCGCCGCCATCGCGCCGGGCGATCATAAACTCACCGCCAAGTTCCTTGACGCGCCATCCGGCGATTACCAGGTCGACTACATCGAAGTCCGCGGGCCATTCGCCAAAGAAGGCCTTGGCCTCCCGGCCACGCATCAACGAATCATGATTTGTAGATCCTCGACGCCGGACTGCGCCGAGAAGATCACCGCCAATCTTCTCGCCAAAGCCTGGCGGCGTCCGGTCACGCCCGCCGAAATTACCAAGATCGCGAGTTTCACCACTAACGCCATCGCCGCCGGCCAGTCGCTCGAACAGGGCGTCCAGTACAGCCTGCAGGCCATGCTCGTCTCGCCCAATTTCCTCTTCCGCATCGAGCCCCCGTCACCCGTCAATTCGCCCCGCAAACTCACCAATCCCGAACTCGCCTCGCGCCTGAGCTACTTCCTGTGGAGCAGCATGCCCGATAGCGAACTCGCCCAGGCCGACCTGCAGGATACGGCCATCCTCCGCGCCCAAGTTCGCCGCCTTCTCAAAGACGACAAGTCCGCCGCTCTCGTCGATAATTTTGGCGGCCAATGGCTCCAGCTCCGCAATCTGGAAGTCCACAAACCGGACCCGGAAAAGTTTCCCAAATTCAACGAAGCGCTGGCCGGAGCCATGGGCGAGGAGACCCGCCGGTTCTTCGAGGGGATACTCAAGGAGGATCGATCCATTCTCGAGTTCCTCGACGCCGATTACACCTACTTGAACGAACGCCTCGCCGCGCACTACGGGATCGCGGGCGTCGCCGGCGAAGAGTTCCGAAAAGTACAACTCGCGGACAAAAGCCGCGGCGGCGTTCTCACCCACGCCAGCATATTAACCATCTCCAGCTATCCCACCCGCACTTCGCCTGTCCTGCGCGGGAAGTGGATCATGGAAAACATTCTCGGCACGCCGCCGCCGCCGCCACCCGCGAACGTTCCCGAACTCAACGTCAGCGAAATCGGCAACACCGGCACGCTGCGCCAGCAAATGGAGAAGCATCGCGCCGACCCCACTTGCGCCGTTTGCCACACTAAAATGGACGCGCTTGGTTTTGGTCTGGAGAACTTCGATCCTGTCGGCCAGTGGCGAACGCAAGATGGCAATTTTCCAATCGAGCCCGGCGGTTCGCTTCCCGGGAACAAAGTCTTCAAAAACCCCGCCGAACTTCGTGCAATTTTGAAGTTGGATCCGAAATACTTTTCCCGCTGCCTGACCGAAAAACTAATGACCTACGCGCTCGGCCGCGGCCTCGAAAAATTTGACCGCTCCACGATCACAAAAATTTGTAATAAACTGGCCACAGACGGTTACCGCATGTCGAGCCTGATTGACGGGATCGTCGAAAGTCTTCCGTTCCAATATCGAAAATGATGAACCGACGAACCCTCCTCCGTGGCCTCGGCGCTTCCATGGCACTGCCGGCCCTCGACGCTATGACTCCCGCGCGAGCCGTCGCCGCGCCGTTGCGCATGGCTTTCGCCTACGTCCCCAATGGCATCATCATGGAGAACTGGACGCCGACCGCAGATGGCAAAACGTTCGACCTGCCGCGCGTCTTGCAGCCATTCGCGCCCATCCGTGAAAAGACGCTGCTGCTCTCCGGCCTCGCCCATGTTAACGGCCGCGCACTAGGTGACGGCCCCGGAGATCACGCCCGCGCCGCCGCCACGTTCCTCACTGGCGTCCATCCCCGTAAGACCGCCGGCGCCGACATCAAGAACGGCATTTCGGCCGATCAGGTCGCCGCGCAAGCAATCGGCGGCAACACAAAATTCGCTTCGCTCGAACTCGGCATCGAGCACGGCCGCATCGTCGGCAACTGCGATTCCGGTTACTCCTGCGCTTACTCCCACGCTATTTCCTGGCGCTCGGCCGAAACCCCGCTCCCGCCCGAAGTGAATCCCAAACTCGTCTTTGAGCGCCTCTTCGGCGCCGGTGACGAGGCCGCCGCCAATCCTTTCCGCAAGTCGATTCTCGATTACGTCCGCGAAGACGCGGCGTCGCTCAAAATCAACCTCGGCGCTAACGATAAGCGAAAGCTCGACGAATACCTGACGGGCGTTCGCGAAATCGAAAAGCGCATCGATCTCGCGGGCAAGCAAGCGAAAGAAACGTCCCGCCCGGACATGGAAAAGCCCGAAGGCATTCCGGTCGATTTCGAAGAGCATGTCACGCTGATGTACGACCTGATGACCGTGGCGTTCCAAACGGATTCCACGCGCATCGCGACATTCATGGTCGGCCGCGAGGGCTCCAACAACACCTACCGCAATATCGGCGTTCCCGACGCCCACCACGGCATTTCGCACCATCGCGGAGACGTTGAGAAGGTGGAAAAGCTCACCAAGATCAACGAGTATCACGCCACGCTTTTCGCCCGTTGGCTGCAGCGGCTTGCGGCGACGAAAGACGGCGACGGATCGCTGCTGGATCACATGATGATCGTCTACGGTTCCAGTCTTTCCGACGGCAACCGCCACTCGCATCACGACCTGCCCATCCTAGTGGCCGGCGGCGCGAATGGCAAACTACAAATGGGCCGTCACATTATTTACCCAAAGGAAACGCCGCTGACGAATTTGTACTTGTCATTGCTCGATCACGCCGGCGTGCGGCCGGAAGTTCTTGGGGATTCTACCGGGCGGCTGACGTCGCTTTAAGGAACCGGGAAATGTGGCAAGGAGTAGTCGAGGATTTCTCTGACTTGCCCAGTCTCAACGAGGTCGTCCGTTTAGCGGTACGGCTGATCCTCGCCGCCATTCTGGGAGGCCTGCTGGGATTCGATCGCGAGCGCGCGGGCAAGGCGGCGGGGCTGCGGACGCATATGCTGGTCTCCCTCGGGTCGGCCCTATTCATCGTCATCCCGCAGCAGGCGGGCATGAATTCGGCGGATTTGAGCAGGTGATTGCCGGTGTCGGTTTTATCGCCGCCGGAGGCATCATAAAACAGTCAAACGAGCAGGATGTATCGGGCGTAACCACGGCGGCTGGGATGTGGCTTACCGCGGCCGTGGGGATGGCCGCCGGTCTTGGCTGGGAAACATCGGCGGTATTGGGCACGCTCCTGGGATTGTTCGTTCTGGCCGTCCTCCACCGAAGTGACAATTGGCTGAAGGCAAAATGAAGTTGGGCCAGGCGCGGCTATTCCCCTTTTTTCGGCTCATCCAGCAACTTCAAACCCTCAAAGGTCGACGCCGATAGCAGTCCCGCCTCCGCGTAGACAAACAGCTTTTTCCGGCTGTCCGTAATATCCAGATTGCGCATCGTCAACTGCCCGATCCGGTCCTGGGGCGTGAATTCGCCCTTGCCCGATTCCATCGTCAAACGCTCCGGCGCATACGTCAAATTCGCCGACTCCGTGTCGAGAATCGAATAGTCGTTGCCGCGGCGCAGCTCAAGCGTCACGGTCCCGGTGACGGCCTTGGCCACCCAGCGCTGCAGCGTCTCGCGCAGCATCATCGATTGCGGATCGAACCAGCGGCCCTCATACAACAAACGGCCCAAACGGCGCCCCAGCGTGTGGTACTGCTCCAGCGTCCCTTCGTTGTGAATGCCGGTCAGCAGCCGCTCGTAGGCAATGTAGAACAACGCCATTGCCGGCGCTTCATAGATTCCGCGCGACTTTGCTTCAATGATCCGGTTCTCAATCTGATCGGACATGCCCAATCCATGCCGTCCGCCAATCACATTGGCTTCCAGCACCAGTTCCACGTCATCGGCGAATGATTTGCCGTTCAACGCCACCGGCCGGCCTTCATCGAAGGTAATTGAAACCGTTTCCGCCGACACCTCGCATTCGTCGCGCCAGAAGGCAACGCCCATGATAGGCTCCACGATTTTAATGCCGTTCTTCAGAAACTCCAGATCCTTGGCCTCATGCGTGGCGCCCCAAATGTTGGAGTCCGTCGAATAGGCCTTCTCCGTGGACATCTTGTAGCCCAAGCCAGCCTTTTCCAACAGCTCCGACATCTCCTTGCGGCCGCCGAGCTCGTTGATAAAATCCTGATCCAGCCAGGGCTTATAAATCTCCAGCGCCGGGTTGACCATCAGGCCATAGCGGTAAAAGCGCTCAATGTCGTTGCCCTTGTAAGTGGATCCGTCGCCCCAGATGTTGACGCCGTCTTCCTTCATGGCGCCCACGAGCATAGTGCCGGTAACGGCGCGCCCGATGGGCGTCGTGTTGAAATAGGCGACGCCCGCGGTGGTGATATGGAATGCGCCGCATTGCAGCGCGGCGATGCCCTCACGGACCAGTTGCGCGCGGCAATCGATAAGCCGGGCCTTCTCGGCGCCATATCCTAAAGCCTTGCGGGGAATTTCGTCGTAATCGGCTTCGTCAGGCTGGCCCAAGTTCGCCGTATAGCAGTACGGTATGGCGCCTTTCTGACGCATCCAGTAAATGGCGGCGCTGGTGTCCAGACCGCCGGAAAAAGCAATGCCGACATTCTTACCGATCGGAAGGGATTGAAGGATGTTACCCATCGTGGTGTATCTACTAGGGTACGACAGGGCGCTGCGGCCAAGCCTACGGAACGCTCGCGGGCGACACTGGCAGCGCAAAGTGTCGATACGCCGTTTTGTGCGTCGAATCCTTCACCGATACCGCGAAGTATATCGGCCCGGGCTGGTCTACTTTGCCTGAGAGGATTCCGAGGTGACTGACTGAAAGCCCGGCCGGCAGCCGCGTTTCGAGCGTCCATAAATAAGGACCCGTACCTCCAGCGGCGACGAACGGAATCGAAATGGTCTCTCCAACGCGAACTTGAGACAGATGCGCGGGCGTTACCACGGTGAGAACGACCGGCGCAATGACAAAGGCGGGAGCGACGACAGAATTGTTCGCCGGGTTCGGATCGGTTAGAGAACCGGTAACGCTGGCGGAGGCGCTGATGTTACCAGCGGACACCAGGGTGACGACGATTTGGAAAGTCGCCGACGCTCCGTTTGCCAGATTGGCGGCCACGCAGTTGACCGGTCCCGATCCCGTGCAGGCTCCGGCGGGGCTGCTCGACACGAACGCCGTTCCTCCCGGCAAAGTGAAGCTGGCCGTTGCGGATGTCGCCGTGGACGGACCGCCGTTGGCGATTGTCACCTGGTATGTCAGGTTTTGCCCCGCAATCGCGGAGCCCACCGTCGACAGCGCTACAGCCAGATCCGCCGTGGGGGCGGCGCTGGCAATTGTCGCCAAGGAGGCCACGTTGTTCGCCGCGTTCGGATCCGCCGTGGACGCGGTGACGCTCACCGAACTACTCAGCGTCCCCGCGGCCGGAACCGCAACAACGACTTGGAAAGTCGCCGACGCGGCGTTGACCATGTTCGCGGCGGTGCAGATCACGGGGCCAATCCCGGTGCAGGCGCCGGCGGGTGAACTCGAGACGAAAGTGACACCGGCGGGTGGGCTAAAGGTGAGTGCAACCCCGGTTGCCGCGGAGGGTCCGCCATTCGTCGCTACCATTTGATAGGTGAAGTTCTGGCCGGCGACGGCGACGCCGACTGTTGACAACAGCACGGAAAGATCCGCTGATGCCGACGCACCGATCGGCGTCGCCAAAGTTACGGAGTTATTCGCCGCGTTGGGATCCGCCGGTGATGCTATAACGCTGGCCGAACTGGTTACCGTCCCAGCCGCCGGGGGAGTAACTACGATCTGAAATGAAGTTGACGCTGAGTTGGCAAGGCTTCCGGCAGTGCAGACCACCGGACCCGTTCCGGTGCAAGCGCCTACGGGGCTGCTTGATACAAACGCCACGCCGGCGGGCGGATTAAACGTTGCCGTTACGCCGGTCGCGGCCGCTGGTCCGCCATTCGTTACCACCAACTGATAGGTGAGGCTCTGTCCGGCCACGACCGCGCCCGTTGTTGACAATGCCAGGGCCAAATCCGCCGTCGCGGACGCACCCACCGTAGTTGCCAATGACGCCGAATTGTTCGCCGTGTTCGGGTCGGCCGAAGCCGCGGTAACGCTGGCCGAACTGTTGATTGTACCCGCCGACGGAGGAGTGGCAACGATCTGGAATGTCGCGGTTCCGCTGACCGCTAGCGTCCCGCCGTTACACACCACCGGACCAGGCCCGCTACAGGCGCCCGTGCTCGACACGAACGGCACGCCCGCCGGAAGATTGAATGTCATCGCCACACCCGCAGCCGGCGACGGCCCGAGGTTAGTCACGACGGCCTGGAAGGTGAGATTCTGGCCGGTCACCGCCGAACCCAAAGTAGACAGCGCGACCGCCAAGTCCGCCGCCGCCGGAACGCTAATCGTCAATGCCGCCGAGTTGTCTCCCGGATTGGTATCCGCGGGCGTACTGGCGACGTTGGCGTTCAGCGGGATTGACCCCACGGCGGACGGCGTCAGCGCGAGAGTGATTGTCGCCGCAGCGCCGTTGGCAATTGATCCGAGCGTGCAAATCACCGGAATGCCCGCCGCGCAAGTTCCCTGGCTGGTCGTGCCGGTTACGGTCGCGGCGCCAGCCGGAAGGGTCACGGTCACCACAACAGCAGTGGCGGGACCGGTCCCCGCATTGTTCACCGATATTTGATAGTTCGCACTCTGTCCAATAACTCCGGCCGCGCTGCCCGTCAGGGCGATGGTCAACTCCGGCGCCGCCACCGTACCGATCGTGATGTTTGCGAAGCCCATTCCGGGATTCATGGAAGGGTCCGCCGCCACGGCTTTCGCCTGCCGCACTCCTGCGGGTCCGGATACGGGTCCGAAACTCGCCAGATATTGACCCGGGAGTCCAAGGACCGGCAACACGGTTTCAGTGGGATCGATCACGCCGTTCCCATTGACGTCGAACGAGGCGCTGATGGAGGTCACGCCATTGGCGTCGGATGCCGTTATTTGCACGTTTGCCGCCGCGCCCACGGCGAATGACGCGGGTCCCGCGATCGATACCGCCGGCGCGGTCAAGTCGATGGGGCCGTTCAAAAGTTCGCGGTCCGCGATGTTCTGCTCTGAGGGCGAGCCGATCAGATCGAATGGCGCTCCCGCGCCAAATCCCTGCCCGATCGAGTTTCCCAGGTGAATTTGGGAATTCAGAAAATCCATTCGCAAGTTCTGAAAATCGCCGAAAGTGGGATCGAGGATCGAGGAATAGCTCTGCACCAGGGAACGCGGAGTGCATTCCAACTGATGCGAGTAGCTCATTAAGCTGAGATACAAAAAACCCTTAAACGCGTTGTGATCGAATCCGCCGTGCCGTAATCCCAGCGTGTGCCCGAGTTCGTGCGCGACCGTTCTCCATTGATCGCACGGCGTCGCAAGATATCCATTACTATTCACCCCGAAACCGCCGAATGAAACGATAAAGTCGTTTGCCGGAAGCGGGTGATTATTCGGAGAGGCGTACCAGTCCACCTCCGCAATGCCGGATTGGCCGTCGAGAATTACAAACTTGCTGGTCGCATCCGGCATGGGGCTGAAAGGACTACTGATGACGATCTGTTGGGGAAGTCCAATGCCCGTACCCATAACGAAGTAGGGCGCCTGGCCGGCGCCGGTTCCGGATGTGATCTTGAGCCAGTCGCCCCGACCGAATAACGGCAGAGGCTCCACCACATTGATGGCGTTATTGAATCCCGAGGAGGCGCCTACCGAACCGACGAAAGGCTGTTTCGTGGTGACGTCTCTGGCAAGATTGGAAAAATATCCCATGATCGTATAATGAAACGCCAGTTCGCGAGCCTTCTTTTCCGTTAGGTTGAAAACTGTCTCTTATACACATCTCCGAGCCCACGAGACTAAGGCGAATCTCGTATGCCGTCTTCTGCTTGAAAA
>ENA-ORBV01003604-ORBV01003604.1-microbial-mat-metagenome-genome-assembly--contig:-NODE-3604-length-30791-cov-7.423976_pt1 | contig 30791 bp, 33 predicted proteins | sample MGYA00237777_ERZ505514 | MGnify/ENA primary metagenome ERZ505514 (study PRJEB26160, sample SAMN06269048) | microbial mat metagenome | isolation source: Oligotrophic lake microbial mat | place... | reverse complement strand
TTTCAAGCAGAAGACGGCATACGAGATTCGCCTTAGTCTCGTGGGCTCGGAGATGTGTATAAGAGACAGGGATGTGGCCGCGCACACCAAACTCAAGACGCGGCAAGGCAAACAAGTGTCGGATCCCAAACAAGCTTTAAGGGAATCGCTCTTGGCCTTGGAACAAGCCGAACAAAAGGCGACGGCGTCTACCAAAAAGGGCCTTCGCAAATTTCAACACGTCGTCGACGAACGGATCGAAGCGGAAGGCCGCCAAAAATTATTAACGCAAACGGCCGATGTCGATGAGGAAGCCTTGAAAAAGAAATACGACGATGAAGATGAAGACGATGACAATAGCAAAGATTCGGATGGCTTTTCCGATGTCAAACATAACGACAGTGGGAGTGATTTGGATGCCTCCGACAGTGATGACAGCGATGACGATAATGATGATGACGATAGTGAGGATGAAGAATTGGCCTTGCAAGCGGAATTGGCCAAAATACGTGCCGAACGAGAAGCCGCCAAACAAAGAGCCGCCGCCAAGGCGGCCGCCGAAGAAGAAGCCAAATTGAGTGAAGCCGCCATGATTGGAAATCCCCTGCTCGTCGGAGGAGGAGAGGGCGGCGCCGAAGAAGAATCCGGCAAGCTCAAACGACGATGGAATGACGACGTCGTCTTTCGCAATCAAGCCAAGGGAGAACCCAAATTGAAAAAACGATTCATCAATGATACCGTTCGAAATGACTTTCACAAGCGATTCCTCAACAAATTTATTCGATAAAAAAGCAAAATAATGGACAAGGACAGTGACAACAAACAGTGACAACCAACAAAAGCCGAGGACTACAAAACAGCCATAATTATTCATTCAGTAGGAGCAGAGCGGGAATCTCTAACCAGCATGGAAATCATAGCCGCATTTTATTTTATAAGAACCAACCATAAATTAATTTCTTGTAGGTGAAATTTATTTAAAAAACAAGTTCCGAAAGACGTCCAACAAGTTCTTGCCGTTTGTAGCAACTTTTTATTTTTAAGGATGCCATCAGTATCAGTGTCCGATCCTGCTTTGCAGAATACCATAAAGTGAATCCACATTTATTTTAATTCACTTTAATATATGTATCTTGAAACAAGCGACTAGTGAGTCCTGGATGATGCATGGCCAGTTTGGTACCCCAGAATATTCATTTTACTAGAAGAAACAAAATCCATGAGGACAAAGCATCAAATGAATCACTACAAACTAGACGGAGGTAACGATTCGTTAGCAGATAATTGTGTTTGTCTATTTGTATACGTCGTATTCTCTAAATTATTTCTTGGGTGGAAATATGGGAGCAAAGTAATGGCCGGGTCGGTCGTCCCGTAATCGTACCAGAGCGTCTCGCCAAACCGTGGAACCGCAGGGTAGGACGGTTCCATCCGCCAACAAATTCGAATCCTTGGCATAGCGTTCATAATTCGACTCTAATTTCTTGCGCAGGGCGGAGGCCGCGGTAGCATCATTGACGGAATTCCGATCAAATTTACTGTGAATAGTGGCATCCATTTGAGTGATATCCACGATAATCATGGGATATCCTTCCTCTTCGGCAGGTTTTGGTGGTTTTGGTTTGCTGGTTGCTGTGGTTTCTTCCTGAGAAGAAGAATCTTTTTGTTCCTTTTTTTCGGCGGTCCAATAGCCATCACCATCCCCATCGTCTCCATTGTTTTCATCAGTAGTTGCCGCATTGGTATGATCGGCCTTTGCAGGAATGACAAGTTCCTCCATGCCCCACTCATCCGAATCGGAATCATCCGGCATGACGCTTCAATTAATTTTTGCCGGCCAGCCAACAAAAGAATAAAAAGCCAAAAGAAGCAGCAACTTGTCTCTTTCTTATTCGATACTTGTTGTGGTTGTTCTTGTCCTTTCGTCTATTGTTGCACTGCTACGTTTTAGGTGATCACACCATGCACAGTTACACCATGCTTATCTTTTCCTCCATTACAATTCTACCAGTGCTGGTGCTAGCTAGCACCAGTGACAGCACCAGGAATGCATGCATGTAACTGATGCTATAAACATAAGTGACGCACACTAGCTCGATAAGCATAGCCAATCACTGTCAGAGCAGTGTCAGAGCCAGTCACTGTCAGAGCCAATCACTGTCGTTGGTTGTCACTGTTGTGTGAAAAGAAGTTGGCCTGTCCTCCACTGCTGCCACTGCCACCACTGCTGCATGCCAGAGCCATCCTCAATGGCTCTGCACAGAAAAGTTATGTCCACCTAGTTGCTTCTGATCATGGACAGTGTCAACAATCTTTCACAAAAACAAAAAAACATGTGACTCATTGCAGAGTGGCCCAAAATCAGATGGAGGAACTCCAATTGTGGTTTGGGAACTCCTTTTGTGGTTTTCCATTGCCGGGGGCTTGATGTTCAGATTCACCTGCATTCCCTGAAGTGTGCCCAATGACATGGGGTGGCCCAAAATCACATCATGCAGGGACTCCAATGGCAGTTTGGGTGTTCCTTTTGTGGTTTTCCATTGCCAGCGGCCTGCTTGGTATTCCAATTCACCTCCATGCCCTGATGCATGCCCAATGTCACATGCAGGTGCTCCAATTGCAGTTTGGGTGCTCCAATTGCAGCTTGGGTGCTGCAATTGTGGTTTTCCATTGCCAGCAGCCTGCTTGATGTTCAGATTCACCTCAATGCCCTAATGCATGCCCAATGTCACATGCAGGTGCTCCAATTGCAGTTTGGGTACTCAAAATGTAGTTTGGGTGCTCCAATTGCAGTTTTCCATTGCCAGCAGCCTACTTGATGTTCAGATTCACCTCCATTCCCGGATTCATCATGATGCCCAATGTCACATGCAGGTGCTCCAATTGCAGTTTGGGCACTCAAAATGCAGTTTGGGTGCTCCAATTGCAGTTTTCCATTGGCAGCAGCCTGCTTGATGTTCAGATTCACCTCCATGCCCTGACGCATGCCCAATGCCACATGCAGGTGCTCCAATTGTGTTTTGGGTGCTCAAAATGTAGTTTGGGTGCTCCAATTGTAGTTTTCCATTGACAGCAGCCTGCTTGATGTTCAGATTCACCTCTGTGCCCCAATGCATGTCCAATGCCATGTGTGGGTACTCCAATTGCAGTTTGTGCACTCAAAATGTAATTTGGGTGCTCCAATTTTAGTTTTTCATTGGCAGCAGCCTGCTTGATGTTCAGATTCACCTCCATGCCCTGATGCATGCCCAATGCCATGTGCATGTGCTCCAATTGCAGTTTGGGTGCTCAAAATGCAACTGGTTTGGGTGCTCCAATTGCAGTTTTCCATGGCCAACAGACTGCTTGATGTTCAGATTCACCTCCATGCCCTGATGCATCATGATGCCCAATGTGATGTTCGCGTGCTCCAATTGTGGTTTGGGTGCTCAAAATGCAGTTTGGGTGCTCCAATTGTTGTTTTCCATTGGCAGCAGCCTGCTTGATCTTCAGATTCACCTCTGTGCCCTGTTGTGTGCCCAATGCCAAGAGCTTGCATGTTTTCCCAGATGCGTTTTCTTCATGAAATGACAAAAATGTTGTTTGGATGACACTTGGAGTCATCACAGAAGAAACCCGAAAAAATGATTCATGCATGGAATCTGGAGTTGTTGCGATTCCGAAATGACATCAAAGGAAAAACGATGTTTGACAAATGTTGTTTGAATTGTGAAAGCTGTGTTTGTGACATGACAGTTGTCAATTGCAGAATGAGACCATCAAATTTGTTGATGTTGTTGTTCAGAAGAAATCTTTCGCTGCCTTTTTTTGGACAAACATCTCAAGGATCTGTGAGAGTGTGAAACGATGCTCTCGGTCCGCACAAAGATGCCCAACTTCGGTGAGGACTCTTCTTTTCCAGAATCTTCTTCATGGGTCAACCTGCTGTTGTGGCTTTTCAGTGGCTGCTGAGCTTTTCTTTGTGGGCAAGTTGGCTCCCAAATGGTGGCTACATCAGTCAAGTCAGCCTGCCAAGCTGAGAATGGGGCAAGTGTGATTGAGGCAGAATGAGTTGCCAGGAACGAAATCTCTTCGCGTGCTTGTCCGAGCGCATAAATCTACAAATCTTGTTAATTCTATCGATTCCCCCAGAGCAATGTGAACACTTCCCCTTGACCTAAGTGACGAACAATATGATGTCAATTCGTACTACGTGATTCTCGTTGGCCAAGAATACTTAGGGAGGCCCCGCTGGTTGGTAATTAACACTCCTGTATTTAGTAAGCCATCACAATTCAAAAAAGAAGGAGATTTAGGCGAAAGATTGGGCCGGCACTGTCGTTGTGTTGCTGGTTTGTGGAAGATATCCCGCTTTAATTTCTGTTGTCGGTACCATGTATCGTACAAGGCAGAATACTGTTCGGCTCTTGGTGGTTATCACAACGTATTAATGTACTGCAGTAGCTAAAGTAGAGGGGTAAGATACTGTAGTAAGTGGATATATTGGCAGTAGCAACAACTATCAAACGTCAATCCATTATCTTGATCTGCAGGCCCTTCAAAGTGCCGCTTTGAGTAAGAGACGTTTTGATACTTTCATGCCTACTGTGCATCGTTAATCATTTATCAAGAACATTCAACAACAGATATCGAATAGAAAAAGTGAGATATCCTACTAGTAGAAGACTCACTCGGGCCATGAAAGCAAAATCCAATATGAAGCAAATAATTGTTTTCTTGCAAGTCGTTCTATTACTTTCCACGACGTTATCGCTGGCTTTTGCGAGTGAGGAGGAGGGGGGCGTGGGCTTCATTGGGAAGAAAGGAAGTATTCGTCGCAAGCTATTAACAATCATCAACGTGATCTCGCCCGATGATATGGAAATCCAGGCAGGCGAGAAAGAGAAAGAAGACGAGCCAACCGGGAATAGCGGCACGGCGGATGCCGAGGTGCACGATGAAATTGCGGCATACTACGAAGGGATGGGTATTGAAGATGAATTTGCTTGGTCGGGAGATGCAGGGTTTCCAGGTTTCCCAGAGGAATCCTCGAAAGATGAAACGTTCGATTTGCCATTTGAGGGATCTGGAGACGATGTTCCTTCTCTTATAGCTCCTGGAGATCGGCCTTCTGCTCCAGGTACCACGCCCACACGCCCCACACCTACGCGCCCAAGCCCTGGGGATGTGTCGGATGGGAAGCCAACCGTGAAGCCAACTAGGGAGCCAACGCTTCCACCAGAAGCCGTCCCAACTAGGAAGCCAACTAGGGAGCCAACGTTTCCACCAGAAGTCGTCCCTCCGACCCCTGATGGCCGACCCACGTTGCCAACAGCTGGCACTTCTCCGCCTGTACCTACGCTTGATCCAGAAGTTGCCCCTACCCCTGCTGGGGAACCTACGCCACCGACAGATACCACCCCTACAGCTGATGGACAACCTACGGATGCCAAACCGACTCGGATCCCAAAACCCACCAATCCTCCTGTACCCACCCTCCGTCCATTGATCACGGATACTCCAACAGCGGAAGGCTCGGCAGAAGGCTCAGCGGAAGGCTCAGCGGAAGGCTCAGCGGAAGACTTCACGGATGCACCTTCGGCAGAAGACTCAGCCGCAGACTCAGCATTCGACTCAGAGGAAGGCTCAGCATTCGACTCTGTGGAAGACTCAGCAACGTTGGATCCCGAAGACGTTGAAAGCAGATCGTGTGATCCACAAGACAACTGTGAAGGTCTCACTGGCTTTGAAGGTAGTAATGTGTGCTACGTGCTACCGCGACTGAGAAGGCCTGTAGACCTTTGCATTCCGCAAAACTTGGTGGGGGGCCTTTTGGTCAATCCAGATATCAATCCAGATCAAGAAAGTGCCTGTGGATTATGTGCCAATCTAGGATATCCAACCGCGGCCCCCACCATGCTGAGCAATGTTTGTGATGACATTGTAGAATGTGGGGAAGATCGAGTGGCGTTTTGTCTAGTCATTAGAGAAACCACTACCAACACTTGTGTCCGTCGCGAAAAAGTTTCCACTCTGATTGCCCTTCGTGCTGGAACTTGTGGCACATGCCCAGGAACAACTTTATCTCCCACCGAAATGCCAACCGAAGATGATGGAGTGCCAGAAAGTACTCCATTGCCTAGTAACTACTACCCCGAGACTGGCTTACCGCCAACAGCGATAGTTGGACCTGTGCCAACTGTGACACCCGGCAGTCCTTCGGCCAACCCCACTGTTGGGGACGAGGCCCCAACCAAATCTCCTATCGCTGGGCCAACCGTGTCGCCTGGCAGCCCCTCCGCCACACCAATAACCCCAGAAAGTGCCCCAGCAGGGGCAGGTCCAACTGTGACACCTGGAAGTCCTTCTGCCAGTCCAACCAGAGCACATACTGGGCCCACTGTGACACCTGGGAGCCCTTCTGCCAGTCCAACCAGGGCAGATACTGGCCCCACTGTGACACCTGGAAATCCTTCTGCCAGTCCAACCAGAGCAGATACAGGTCCCACTGTGTCACCTGGAAGTCCTTCTGCCAGTCCAACCAGAGCAGATACTGGCCCCACTGTGACACCTGGAAGTCCCTCTGCCAGCCCAACCAGAGCAGATACAGGTCCCACTGTGTCACCTGGAAGTCCCTCTGCCAGTCCAACCAGAGCAGATACAGGTCCCACTGTGACCCCTGGGAGCCCTTCTGCCAGTCCAACCAGAGCAGATTCTGGTCCCATTGTGACACCTGGAAGTCCCTCTGCCAGTCCAACCAGAGCAGACACTGGCCCCACAGTTTCACCTGGGAGCCCTTCTGCCAGTCCAACCAGAGCAGATGCTGGGCCCACAGTTACACCTGGAAGTCCCTCTGCCAGTCCAACCAGAGCAGACACTGGCCCCACAGTTTTGCCTGGAAGTCCCTCTGCCAGTCCAACCAGAGCTGACACTGGGCCAACTGTCACACCTGGGAGCCCTTCTGCCAGTCCAACCAGAGCAGATGGGCCTACTATGTCCCCTACTGGGCCCCTTGATCAGTGCGCTGAGGATCCACCTTCTTGTAGTAGCGGTGATTTTGAGGATGAGCCCGAGATAGTCTTCTGTATTGTTCTTCCTGATAGTGGAATCCAAATTGAAGTATGTATCCTTGTGGTGCAAGTCAATGATTTTCTTAATGATGGTAAGTTATATTTTTTTCGGTCCTGATAACTCTTCAGAATCAGATCTCACTCATGGAGCAAAACCGAATTTTACAGATGCAGGGTTTTGTGGGCCTTGTCCCTCTTCCCCCCCGAATGCACCTACTAGCGTACCCTCTCTGGCTCCGGTACTAGTAGATACATTAGCTCCAACTTCAGATCCTTTAGAAGGTTGTGACCCCATCATTCCTTGTTTGGGCGGTGCTGGTGTTGTCTTTTGTGTGGATGGGGAAAATGGGGGCTTTGAAATTTGTCTTCCTGTAAGTTGCTGGCCCTCTTGATGTCATTCTTTTGTCATATCTTCTTTTGCAGCTGCTCACTGTTGTCATTTGTGTAGATTGGGAGTGTCCAAGAAGGCTTAAAGCAAGGATTCTGTGGTGAATGTCCAACAGATCCGCCCTCGGCAGCTCCTGCAAGTCCGTCCGCTTCTCCCGTGACCGCTAATCCTACCGTGGCCCCTGGGAACCCATCTGCCTCACCAACCCGACCGCCTCCAACCGCAGCAAGACCAACACCGGCTCCTACTCCTGTTCCTAGCCTTGCTCCAACAACAGTAGCACCGACAGTAACCCCTGGAAACCCATCTGCTAGACCTTCCACTGTAACTCCAACAGCATTACCTACTTCTGTTGATACTGACATGGGAAGCACAGATATCCCGACAATCGACGCTTCCTTTGAAGGTCCAACGGAAGCTCCCTCCGAAGGGTCCTCTTTGACTAGCTCGCCTACAATAATTGGAGGCACAGCTATCCCGACAATTGACGCTTCCTTACAAGGTCCAACGCAAAGTCCCTCCGAAGCTGCATCCTCTGTAACTAGTTCGCCTACTGGAGGAGGCAGCGCAATTACCGGCGTACCAACACTGGAAGGATCGCCCAGTGGCTCAACATTGAGCCCTACAGAAGATGGTGATGTTGGGTCGGGGGCTCCAACCGAAGATGGGGCTACCGGATCTCCAACAGGCTCAACCTCACTCGTCCCAACCAATGAGGGCGCTACAGCATCGCCGACACCGGTCAGCCCAACAGAGGTGCCTGATGGTGTACCTACCATATCCCCCACAAAAGCTTTGGATGTCTGTCCTGAAGTGCCACCATCTTGCAGTAGTGGTGATCATGGAGATGAACCTGAAGTAACCATGTGTCTCATTCTCGACAGCGGCGTACAGGAGCAAGTTTGTATTCTGGCCAAGGATGTACCCCTTTTCCTTGAACAAGGTAAGCCCGTGTCGCATTGCTGTAAGCAAATCTAGATGTATCATGTCTGCTTTCTCTCACTGTTTGTATGCTGCAGGCTTAGGTTATTGCGGTCCTTGTGATACCCCGCCGAGTATCACGCCGACTGAATCGCCCTCAGAGCAAATAGGCACACTTTCTCCATCAGAGCAAGAAGGCACACTTTCTCCATCAGAGCAAACAGGCACACTTTCTCCTACAGATGATCCACTATCTGGCTGCGATCCCATTGTTCCCTGTAGTGGTGGTGCTGGAGCTGTTTTCTGTTTGGAGAGTCCTAGTGGAAATGGTGGTTTTCTTCAAATCTGCGTTCCTGTGAGTCAGCTGTTGTATTTATTGGTGCCACGAGTTTGATTCTGCTACTTTCTCATTTTTTCTGGTGGGACCATCTTTCAGATTGAGTTTTTACAGGACATCCAAGATCAAGGCATCTGCGGCCCATGCCCCTCCAGCGCTCCGACGACATATTTACCCACCATTGGACCAACAGAAGCTCCTGGAAACCTTACCGCTAGCCCAACTATGACAGAATTAACTACTTCGCCCACACAAGATGAGACGATTGGAACGGGTAGCCCATCCGTCCAAGGGTCATTCGAGCGTCCAACCACGAGTCCAACGGAGGGAGGTGCTCTTACAGGCGCCCCAACAACGGATAATTTGAATGGGTGTGATCCGATTATACCCTGTACAACTAGAGTGTTTCAGGGTGAAGGAGTTGTCATGTGTCTTTCCTTTGGAAGGAACGAAGTGGAGGTCTGCGTGTTAAAGCTGATTGTACAAATTGGGCTTGAGATCGGATTTTGCGGTCGGTGCCCCGAAGAATCTCCTTCGCCTGCACCTACAGACGCGCCTTCCACGGTTGCTCCAACTGTTGCTGCTACCGAGGCTCCTAGCTTCGCTCCCACCCAGACACCTACTTTGACTCCCAGCTTCATGCCAAGCTTAGCTCTCAGTGAAGCTCCCAGCGCGGCACCCACCAACTTGGAAGATATATGTGATCCAGATCCAATTATTCCATGTGGCGAGGATTCCATATATTTTTGTTTGACTGAGCTGCAGCTTGGCGAGTTTGACTACGAGCGGACAATCTGCTTACCACAAGCGTTTCTGCCGAAAGCGATAGATTATGGGTATTGTGGTGAATGTCCGCCGGGTCCTACACCCGCGCCAACTACTGATCCTTTGGAAGAATGTGATCCTATCGTCTCATGCGACGGAGACGTCAACGGCATAACCTACGTTGGTGTACAATTCTGTATTGAGCTTGACGAATATAATATTCGGACTACCATTTGTTGCCCAATCCGTCTGGTACCCGCTGCTCTTGCTTATGGTGCGACATCATAGATCTCGTTTCCTTTCTAATTCAAGGGCAGAATCTAATCAATTTTCTCTTTTCTTTTTAGGTTCATGTGGAAACTGTACCTCTGCCCCAACGGTGTCTCCCTCTGCGGCGGTAACGTCTGCGCCAACTGCGTTCCCAGCTGAGTGCAAGGACATAATATATTGCGGCGTTGATGAATCAAACATCAGATATTGTATTGAGCTTCGCCCCGGTGTAAGATTTGAGCTTTGTCTGCCGCTTTCTTATGCGCCATTCCTTGTTCCCCAGTATGGGACCTGTGGAGAATGCCCCGTGGCGACGCTCAGTCCGACGGAAGTGCCTGCGCCATCAATCAGCCCTACTCTTGCTCCAAGCTTAGCTCCAACTGGGGCTCTAGATGGCTGCATTCTGCAACCCCCTCCATGTAATATCACAGATGGTGGTGATGAAGACAGAGTAACGTTCTGTTTTGAGTTGGGTGGTGGTGCTCAAATTGAGCTCTGCATCCTCTCGGAAAATATCAGCAAATTTCTGGATCGAGGTAAGCTTTTGAAGTTGTTTGTCCCAATCCCCCTACATTGATATAATTTGTACCGGTAGCTCATAATTCTAACAAAATGCCGTCTTCAGCTTTGGGATATTGTGGGCCTTGTATTGGAATGCCCACCACTGAGCCTCTTAGTTCCGAACCAACAGCTGGTCCCACAGTTGCTCCCGGATCCCCTAGTGCAAGCCCAACCACAGCTGGACCGGCAACACCTGAACTGACCCCTGATCCCACAACTGACCCAACACTTGGTCCCACAGTGGCTCCTGGATCCCCTAGTGCAAGCCCAACCACAGCTGGACCAGCAACAGGTGAACCAACCCTACTAGGTGCTACAGCTGATCCAACACTTGGTCCCACAGTGCCTCCTGGATTTCCCAGTGCAAACCCAGCAAGTGAACCTACTGCACCCCCTGGTTCTCCAAGTTCCAGCCCGACCGCAACTGCTCCTGTGGCAGCTGAGCCAACAGCGGCTCCTGGTAGTCCCTCTGCCGGCCCCACTCTTTCTCCAACAGACGACCCATTGGCTGGTTGCGATCCAATTATTTCCTGTGGGAATGGTACTGGCGTTGTGTTTTGTGTGGAAGAAAGAGGTGACGACGATCCATTGGAAGTGTGCTTGCCGGTAAGTTGTCGTCACATTGTATGATGTATTTTCGGTATGCCGCATTACGCTTATGGCACTTTCGCTTTGTTACTCTTGCAGATTGAATCTGTGCAAGATGCCCTTGACTTAGGCTTTTGTGGTGAATGTCCATCAAAAAGCCCATCCAGCCCACCAACTAAAGTACCAACCGCTCTTCCAACATTGGCCCCCACTGGAGCTCTGGATGATTGTGATTTGGATCCCCCAAGCTGCGAGTTAGATCCTTCAGACGATGCTGACCGTGTCACGTTTTGCTTTGTATTTGGTATCGTTCAAGTTGAGATTTGTGCCAAGGTTGACAACATACAGACGTTATTAGGGCTAGGTAAGGCAAAGGTTTTTACCGTTGTTTTACTTCTCACTTTCTGCATGTAACTCACGCGGATGTCTTTGACCCAAAGGAGGGTACTGCGGCCCTTGCATTGCCCCTCCTACCGCGGAGCCAACTGGCCTCCCTTCCGTTTCCCCAACAGAACTAACGACGCTGACGCCAACACGTTCCCCATCGTTACGGCCCACCGCTGTTGTACCGTCAACCATCGCTCCAACTGCAGCTCCAACTGAAATGCCGTCCACTGAAACGCCATCATTATTTCCAACAGAAGATCCACTTGCTGGTTGTGACCCTGTGATACCTTGTAGCAATAGCAGCATATTCTTTTGTCTCACAGCAGAGGACGGGCCGGAAACTTCTGAGGAATGTGTACCGGTAAGTTTATCTATAGCATCTGTTGATGCATATCACAATGCTTTAAAAAACGAGCTCATGATTGTGTGCCATCCTTTCTTGGAATTCCCTCGGTGATTGTGAAAGATCGATTCTGTCCAAGACCTTATAGATCAGGGCTTCTGTGGTCGATGCCCAACAAATGAGCCGACCATCTCGCCAACGGCACAACCTTCGCCGCCGACCGTTAGCCCCACATCAAACCCAAGTGGGTCCCCAACCACAAGTCCCACCACCGATCCGACGGAAAGCCCCACAAGGATACCAACATCTGAACCAACCGGAGACCCAACGGTATCACTGACATCGCCGGCGCCGACAATATCCCCAACGGGTCCTTTGGAAAGCTGCGAAGAAGAGCCACCGAGTTGCACAATCTCACCTGATGAGGAAGAGCGAGTAAGCTTCTGCGTAGTTATTGGTACAACTCAGCGGGAACTGTGCGTTCTTGTCGAGAGTGTTCAGGCTCTTTTAAACCTAGGTACGGCTTCCCAATCACCTTGCAATCGCATGACCCGTCGTCGAGCTGCCAGTCTCAACTTGCTTCTCAATTGTTATCAAAGGCGCGGGTTACTGCGGCCCTTGCATTGCTCCCCCCAGCTCGGATCCGACTCGCAATCCTACATTCTTACCTTCAGGCGTGCCTACTGAGTTGCCGACCGAACTGCCAACACGCATGCCTACCGTGGCACCTTCCCCAGTGCCAACGACTCAAATGCCCAGCGACGAGCCGTCAACACTTCCGACAACGCTTGAGCCAACCAGTAACACTCCCACAACACGCCGACCGACTCAAGTGCCGTCCACGACTCCAACGCTTTTTCCGACCACGGAACCATCTTCCCGGCCTACAAGTGCATCTCCTTCATCGTTACCAACAATTTCCCCAACAGCCTCGCCGTCAGCACTGCCAACACTAGGCTGCGACGACGTTGTCCCTTGCACCGACGATGGGGTTGATGATGGGGTTTTGTTCTGTTTTCAAAATACGACCGACATAGGATCAGTTGATTCGGAATATGTACAAATTTGCGTACCGGTAAGATACGACAATGTAATCGAGCACAACTTTACATTTCCAGGTGCCTCTAACAATTCAAATTCTCGTAGATTGATCTCGTACAAGAGGCATTGGAAATAGGTACCTGCGGCCCATGTCCCACCTCTTCTCCAACCAGCAGGCCGTCGGAAGGCCCTTCTGGACGGCCTCCGACCAAGCGCCCCACTCCTGATCCAACTTTACGACCGTCAGCAGCTCCATCTATGCTTCCTTCATCAGGCCCGACCGGCCAACTATCGGTAAGCTCCCGGCGTGGGTATTCCTGCAGTCTGCTCAATTTCGGCAATAAGAAAAAGGTCTAAGGATTTCCTTTTTTGCATAGGGTTGTGAAACGATTATTGACTGCATTCCAGATGATCCAAACTACGAAGATGGTGTGGTACGTTACCCATGATACTGAGTGTAACTTTTTCATTTTCTATTGCAGCCTAATACGATCTTTAGATATTTTGCTTGGAGAATTATTTTCCTACAGGCATAGAGGAAGCTTGCGTTCCTCTTGAGCTCGTGCAAGAAGCTCTAGAATTTGGTACGCACGACAAATTAGCGGTGACATGGTGACATGACAAAGACCCTCTAGATAATATTAATCTCACAAGCGTACATTTTTCCGGCTTTGACACAGGTTTTTGTGGGCCGGTACGTTAAAAAACTTGCTAACAAGTAAACGAAAACAGAAAAAGTCTAACCCTTCCAATTCAAAAAAATCGATCAGTGTCCAAGTGAGATGCCGTCAAGCACTCCAACAGACTTGTCAGGCACAACTACTTCTCCAACTGGATTGCCAGGCACAACTTCTGCTCCAACCGCATCGCCAACCGAGCTGGTCATTGTGCCTACCGTTGCACCGACTTGTCCTGATGGGTGCCATGGATGTGATGCCGGCTGCTGGACGTGCGACTCAGTAACTGACAACGGTGATGGAACGCTTGACATTACCATTGGCCACTGCAAGTGTGGTGAGATCAGCTGGATGTGCTGCGTTGGTGTGGACGGCGAGCAGGGCAACTGTGAGGTCCCTAGCTGTCCCGTAGGGGAACTGGATGGTCCTACTGACTCCAAGTGCAATGAGATTCCTGAAGGAGACGGCTTGACCATCCGAATTCCGGCAAACTCCACTAGCTTTGAGATCAACACCCACGATGGGCAGACAGCAGGTGATGGTGACAATGTCTTTGAAGTTTGTGGAGGGAATGGCAATCAGGGGGGTGCCTGCAGCGACCCCACGGCCCATTGCAATCTTATTTTTGAGCTGTCTGGCACTGGGGACTTTGGCTGTGGGTACGCCCCATCAACACCAGCTCCAGGTCCAGCTCCAGCGGCATCTCCAACAGAGCAGCCAACAATTGCTCCAACGGGAGACCCCTTAGCTGGCTGCGGCGAGGATGCGGTATTAGTTGCCTGCAATTACACGGCAACACTGGAGGGCATCGTTTTCTGTTTTGAGCCTGACCCAGGTGATTTTCAGTCGATTTGTCTTTACACTTATTCCGTTGATAAATTGTTGGCGGAGGGTCTTGGAGAGTGCGGTAAGTCAATGTTTGTTGTCTATCAAAGTTTTTTCCGACTATTCTCTAACACATATCTATGCTGAACCATATATTCACGATGCTTTCTTTATGCAGGCCCTTGCCCCAGTTTGCCTACGCCCACCCCTACACTGGTCCCAACAGTCTCCCCCACTGGCGCCCCAGGTACACTCGCTCCTACAGATGTACCGACCGACTCTCCGACGACCACTGTACCTAACACTACCGAGCCTACAATTGCGCCAACGACTTCTTCGCCGACAACGTTCCCCACTTTGGCCCCTAGCACGTCCGCTCCAACTGCATCACCAACGGACTTTCCTACTCTTGCTCCATCCCCGAGTCCGACTCAGTCACCATCGGTGTCTCCCACAACGGCAGCACCCACCGTTCCGACTGAAACGGGTATGCCAACAGCAGCACCAACAGAATTTCCCTCAGCTTCACCTACAGTAAATCCTCTGACAGGCTGCGATGACGTTATCGATTGTCCCACCAAATTTGGAAGCCCTGGCGTCATCATGTGTATTTATGTGGGCGGCGGCGAATTTGATTTTTTCCCAGACTGTGTGGAATACAGCTCTATTCAAGGTGTTTTGGCGACCGATGACCGAAATATGTGCGGCAACTGCCCGGCCATCCCCACAGAACCACCTACAGTTTCTCCCACCATTACGCCCACAGACTTTCCCACCCCAAACCCAACCGACGTTCCTACGTTCAAACCCACATTGGATCCCACGCCAGAACCGACGGACTTTCCTACCTTTTCCCCTACCGTTTATCCCACCTTTTTGCCGACCTTTACTCCCACTCCGCGACCTATTCTTTGTATGGATCAGAGATGCGCCGACAATGATTTTGTTTACATGTGTTGGAATGGTCAAACCGGTTGTGCGTCACAGGATGATGCGAATATTTTGATCAATATTGGTGCCACATGTGGATTGTGTGGTGAATTCACTTGTGGCTTTGATTACTTTGCTTGTCCGGGCAATGATCAGCAGATTCAATTCTGTCATATGTAAGTACAGTGCCGTACAAGATATGGCTCTCTCTCCACGCGACTCGTTGACTCGACTCGGTCGTCGTGACGTCGGTGTGTAGTATCAGCTTTTTCGCCTGTGTAGCTAACCTTTGCTGTTCCTTTTCTTGGTCGTTCTTTTTTATTTTGACGTGTGGAATCGTTGACCACTCCTATAAATGATGACGGATGCATGCCTGATGTACAGTGAGGGCGGAGCTTTTGAAACGATTTGCACCAACCCGAATGGTCTGAATGGACATCAAAACCATTGTGACTATTGTGGTCCCTGCAAGGATGTTCGACCACCGGTACGTCGCCAAATACAACATGTTCCTTGCAACAACGAGTGTTGCTGTTTCCCGCGTTGTAAAAATTTCTAACGCGTCTTGATCGCGTTTGTTGTTCTTGCTTGTAGGACTGCAACTAGCTAGGGGCATTGATACGAATGGGACCACACGATAAACTTGTACATGCATATACTACGTATTTTGATCGCACGAGGACACGACACGATTGCTGGTTATTATTAGATTGCTTGTTATTATGAACGTGGGATAAAATAAACTGCAGGATTATGAAATACGCCTACAATTAATAATTGTAGACTGCTGTATTGTATAAATCTCTATCGCTTACCTAAAGTAGAGTCGAAGTGGAGCAAGCTAATATCTTTGGATATCCGTGGTGGTAGAATCGGATGAATAACAAGTAGTTGCAATAGCTAGCTAGCTACAGTAGTTACTAAGTAGAGCTCTATCAGCCTCAAATGGAAAAAATTGAAAAAGGACTCGATTTCATGGAATTAATGAAACCGTAGTATGGTCCAAAACTCCCCCGGCGTCAGATCTTCACATAACCACAAAATATTGACGGGTTCCGTCTTACTTAGGTTGCGTATCCGAAATTCTCCTGGCCTGCGTATCGGCCGCCGATCGCAGAAGTACGAGGTCCATTCGAAAAAAATAATTCGAATTGTGGACCCAAACATCATCGTTCTCCTTGCTTTGTTGTGTGTTGTGAGTGGCGGGCACGTAAACCACAACAAAAGACAACAACAATACGACGGCGCTTTACTATTCATTCCTCTTCCCTTCTGTCTTTGACTCTTCATCCTACTTAGTAGCTAGCTAGTACTACTGCAGTCTTCGGTCTGCCCTCTACGATACCTACCTTCCCATCACTGCAACTACAACAACAAACAGCTAGCTAGGACTCAATTGAATTTAATTACCATGACAGGCCACAGCATTGACAGTCAAGAAGAGCCAATAACTGCTGCCATTACGTTTCCTACTATTACAGCTGCTATAGAAAAGGCAGAAACGGCTATTACTGCTACTCCTAGTAGTGGCACAGCTGCTGTACGAAAAGGAAAAAGCAGCGATGATGATGAGGACGTCGAAGACAATGCCATTGTCATTACAACCTCCGAGTATTACGAACCCTGGAGTGACTCCAATCTCAACGAGGTCTTTGACTTGTGGAAACTCTCCGAGGAAGATCAACAACTTCTCATGAATTTAAAAGAACGCACGTCCGACCTATCCCATCATCCTTGGCATGACCCACACGTCCTCTTGAGGTACATGTTTGGTCCTCATGGCTACCAGCAGGCCGAACCGCTCTTTCGCAACATGATTGCCTGGCGACTGGAACAGCGAGTGGACCACATTTTCGAGGAATATACGCCCCATCCCGTGTTAGTGCGATATGCCTCGCCCCTCGTCTTTTTAAAAGACTACGATTACGACAACGATCCCATTTATGTGGAACGCGGGGGTGCCATGGATGGCCAAGGCTTGTTGGCGAGGTTTCCTTTGGAGACTTTGACCAGACACGCCATTTGGTTGCGCGAGCTCCACTCCAATGGACCGTGGGTGCAAGAATACGAAGAACGCACGGGCCGATGCATCAAGGACATTACCGTCCTTTACGATTTGGAAGGTCTCTCGATGCGGCATTCGACGCCCTCGGTCTTGGCGTGGTTTCAATCGCACATGGCCTTGACCGATGCCTATTATCCGGGTCCCATCAAACGGATTATCATCATCCGTGCGCCCGTGATTTTTCGACTCATTTGGAATGTCGTCAAACATTTCTTTCCCGCCTGCAGTCGCGATAAAATGATCTTTTGTGGCCAATCCAATTATATAAAGACACTGTCGCAATATATGGACGTGGATGGAGTCTTGCCGCCGTGTTTGCATGCCGGTGGTCGTGGGCAAGTGGCGACGGGAATGCCGGTGGGAGGCTTAGAGGCGGGACGGATCCCCGATTCGATAGGGTACCTGGGAGAAGGGTATGTTCCTCCTGTTGCTGCTGCTGCTGGTGGTGCTGACCAAGACGAATCATCCCAAGCAAAAGTACTAACAACATCACAATCCGCACCACCACCCGCAATCACTCTCCAAGTAGCCATGAACAAAATACTAATACCCATGCCACGCAAAGCATCCAAGGCATCGTCTACCAAGACGGCAACAACGGTACCTGAATCCAGTTTAGATTCGGAATCGGAACATTCTTCTCAACCAGATGAGTATGATACCATGGACGTCAGCAATGACACGATGACAAACCAAACGTCGGCATTGTCGGCAGCTTCCACTACGGCCTGCACATCATCGTGTATAGACTTGCCGCTCCAACAACAACAAAGTCGACAATTTGTACCCCCTCAAGGAGAATGGGAAGAAATCCATACCTGCTATACCAAGGATGATGACGATGTCGCTACTAGCAGTCGAAGCAAACGTCGCCATAATAAAAAGAAAGGCGGCAAGAACATTTTGAAGAAAAATAACAAAAACGAACATGTTCACATTTGGTGGGAAGGACCAACCGGAGTGGAAATTGCGCACAAGGGATATTTGCTCCAGGAGCGAAATTTGGCATTTATATAATAAAATGTAGTATTGTATGATATGATAGGTCTGTACAATAGAAAAATACTAGTGTAATACATGCGCATTCTATGGATGGACTCGTATGACAGACTGAATATGTGCAGTGAGTCATAATTCTGTAGTTGTACAATTGTAGCATTCCATCGGGGTGCTAAAAAGACTTGAATCCTAGAAGTGGCGGCAACGGATTCATTCATTCATCCTTGACAGTTAGGTTGGTGGACTCACTTCATGCTATTTTACTGCAACACATAGGTACCCCCGTACATCCACAATGCTACTGATATGTCTTCTCTACAAAGCCTCCTGGGGCATGTTTTGGGTTAGCCTACCTCTCCAATGCCACTAACCTAGCCTATGTAACTAACTGGACATAACCAATGCAGCTCACTTAGCTCCTACTACTGCAACAAGACCTTTTCCTCCATAGTCTACAATACATTAGGCAAACTCCTGCAACACAAATCATTGTCACAGCCACAACATAATTGGTGAAGCTCAAGTTGCATACTGTAGTGTCATGGGTGTCGGAGTGAAAAGGAAGTTCATACTACTAGGAGTAGCAGAAGAAATCTGAATATGAAGATATATTAACCAAGATTATCTCAATGTCAATATGCCCTTTAAGAGCATCAGAATAAATAGAATGTCTACTGAAAGTGGGCAAAAAAGTGTGTCTTTAACAACATAGGAACAAGAGCTATGACAGTAGAAAAACTTCTGCTCTACAGCACAAACTTTGTTACTGTGTTCATCAGTAAAGATTGGCTGTGTTTTTGTAAGTTCTATTTTCCTCTCTTCTTATTCCTTTTTAATAATTTCTTTGGGGAAAAAGAATGAAGCACTATTGTTTGCATATGACTGGTCTTCTCATCTTCCTGTTTGATCAGGTGTCAGTGTGAAATAAATCTGATATGAGATGTGCTGCTGAATGTGAGATGTGCTGCTGAGATGTACACCATGCACATCTTATTAGATAGCGCAAATAAAGGCCCCCTTCAACCTCTACTACTAGTAGTAGAACATAATACAACTGCTTATGGTAGGAATAGAGGTAGAGGTAGTGGTAGTGGTGATGACACAGCAGAGGTGCTGGTAGTGGTGATGATGCAGCAGTGATGATAGATGGGACTGTAAGCTTGAAACAAAGGGATAGCTGATGGCTGTCAGCTGGTGCAGTGTGACAAGTGTTGCACCAATCAACCTCACCAGTTGCAAGAAGCATTCTTATTTGAGAACCTTCCTTAGCAACAGAATCATTCGTTGTTGTAGTGCTTTCATCTTCTTTGTCTGTCTGGAAGTTGTTGATCTAAGGGCTTGGCCATCAACAAACAAAACGCTGGTGGTTTGATTGACATTTGTTTGGGACCAGTGAGTGTCTTGTGCAACCGTTAGATTTCATGCTGAACTGCAAAGAGTCACTGAGCCATAGTGAATTATTAGAATTGTTCTAAGACTATCATTGCTTGAGAACACATTGGAAATAATTCATTTGTTGTCAGTCTCACAGCACTGAAAGTTAGACATCAGCTACAGCAAGCAAACATTGCACATGTCATTGTCTGTCATAATTTTGTGTGTTTGGTTGACTCTTTTGTTATTGGTTGACTCATCTGGCATTGCCGGGGGTGGTCTGTTCTGCACACCTATAAAATCTGGAATTGTGTTTAGATGCACTGTATGTTTCATTGTTAGAGTTGATAAGAAGTTGTGGATTGCATCTACATTGTTTTAGAGTTACAGTTCTTTCTTTGGTGCATGCGGTGCAGTTTGTTGTTGCAAAGGTTTTGACTACACTGATAAGGTTTTCTTGCCAGATGATGCTTTGGATTACTAGCAGTAGTAGACATTAGCTTGCAAACAAGTGGATTGTAGTTTATGCAACTGAAGAGACATAAGGTAAAAATAGAAAGTGAGCAGAGTAAAGCAAAGCTTGTCAGCCCTTGAGGTTAGCTTGATTTTCCTATTTCCTACTAGTATTTCATTTTTCATTTGCATGATGCCCCCAAAAGTGGAAAAGATGAGAAGCTAAAATTCTGAAAAAGGATTCCTTTTTATTCAGTTCTTGTTTGTTTTAAAAATCCCAAAAACAAAAAAGGAATATGCAACAATGCACTTAACTATGCCTAGAAGCCAGCCATTAGCCCCAGCCAATTGTGATTGGATACAGCCAGAGCCACATAGGTGCCAACAAGTCATCTGTTATCTAAACACTGCACAATGGTCATTTCAGTTTAATAACATTTATTGATAGCTAATGTACACCATCATGCTGTGAAGTAGCAGAGATAACAACAACAAAACCCAAACAATGTCTTTCTATCACAAAATATTATGAATTGGTATAACCAGAAGCATTCACTAGGGGGTCGTTGGTTATGAAAGTGTGAGGGTTTTCCTGTTTAGCATTGTCTTTAGTGCCGCTTTCATAACATAGAGGGATCAGATTTCTTTTGTCTGAGGAAGAAGCTACTAGTAAAGGATCCCTATGTAGAACTTTGAACCATTCACATGCAAGAGGAACTCATGTTTCTTGCCAAGGTTAAGGGTGTAGCAGCGACTAGGAGGATTTGTTCTTCAAATGCCACATGCTCCCACAGTGGTTGGACACACACAGAGCCATGAAATCAATTCCACCAGAAAGAAGATAGCAATAAATTATCTTACAAATAGGATTAACCTTTTCGAAGCCTACTGCTTCATGCTTGTAAATAAGAGGAACTTTGATAGGAATGGCAGAAATATCCTAGAATAATAGAGGATTCACGGCTGAAAGACCAAGCACCTCAAGTACAAGAGGCACGACATCTTAAGGGTTTTGAGCCACAATTAAAAAATGCTTGCAGGTAACGAGCTGTCATTGCAACTAGCTAGGAGATCTGATTCTTATAATAACAGATGATTTTAGAAAAATACTGCCACCAATTATCACTACTGTAGTTACAACTATACTTATTGTAATCGCGCGTTGCGACTATTGTTGTTGTTTGCCGCCATGACTTCGAAGGTTTCAATGATACCTGCAATCGTTCCATGACCATTGGCCATGTACCGCTGATAGATTTCATAGCACCGTTGCCGCATTTTACACCGTGCGCTTTGGGTAATGCTCTTGAGAATTCTCACCGTTTGGTTCACCTGTTGTTCCGGAATCACCACCGCGCAAAACTTCCAGTCCACTAGCTCGGACCGAAAGGGCAATTGCCATCCATCGGCGTACACCACAGGAATCGCACCCGCAGACAACACCTCGGTAAAGCGATACGAAAATAAATTGTCACCACGAGGGGTGGCCGCAAAAACGGATTCTTCCATGACTTGTTGATAGGTTTGTTGTGGTTTCCCGTTTATCTTTCGTCGTTCGTTGCGCGCAATAAATTGTTTAGGGGTCAAGGCAATGATGTCACGTCCATTGTGGAGTTGAAAGAGACCGGTTCGTGCCTCCCGGAGGCGATCCGTGCCCACAAAGGTTAACCAATAGGGTCGTTGGGCTCGTTTCTCGGCTTCACACGTTTCAATCGCATGTCGTTGATCATATCTTAGGCGACTGGGTTTTATCGGAGGTGGAGGCTGTCCCATATCGGATGCTTTCAGCACCTGCTCTCCAAAAGTCGATGACGAAAGCGACACAATAGACAGCTGGGGGGATTTTTGTTGTCGACCGCGAAAGTTGGGATCGGGTCCATTTCCTCGACAACTAAAGAAGATGAGCTTGGTAGTGTTTGGATTCTGCTGAAACAAAGGACTCTCCAGAACTTTTTGAACATAGGAACATTTTCCAAGGAAAAAACAATCATTCTCCCCCGTGGGAACGAATGCTCGGCCACCTTCTCGGTCCGCATTGGGTTCAAAATTCGAGACATAGTTGGGGTAATTGGAGTCGAAACAAGTTTCCAGGTCCAAAAAGACGTAATATCGAATATTTGGGTCTATAACTGACTCAGGATGATGTAATGTACTGTTGCTGCTGTTTTTGGCTGGCATCGACATCCTCTCCATGGTGTCACTCCAATGAAAGGTTGGGTCAAATAGTGGGTGATCAATCACGCCCTGCATGAGTTCCTTTTCTCGAATAGAACGAGTAAATTTCAAACCCTTTACTTGGTCAACTTGATTCCAACCAAAGTCCGTCAGCACAATCTTGGCTGATGGCATATCTTTAGATGATAATTTTGGAAGTAAATCACCATTGTGGAGCCACAAATGGTCCACAAAGGGGGACAATCGCAAGGTTCGATCGTTTAGCATAAAGCGAGTATCGTGTAGTAAATCGTGATGAATATTCGCCGTGCTGCTTTTCCTCTTGTTACCCCTTCGCCTCGTTGCTGCGCCGTCAAGTTTGTTGTGTGCAGTGGAGTTATTGGATCCAGCAGCGTACTGAGCAAGCGCGACAGTCGCTTTTCGTTGTAACTGGTCAAAAGGCTGACGGTACTCGGAGATATCATATTTTTCTCTGACGAGATTTCCAGCAGTAAAGCAGGCAGCAGCTACCAGCGCATAAAATGCTGTCGTCTTTAACACAGAGCGCATGGTGGAGTTTTACTTGATATTTGTTAACAAGCTAATGCTAGCTTTTGCTCTCTTCTTGGTCGATTTTCTGAGAATCACTCTGCCCACAAAAAGATGAAATATTGCAATTGGAGCACCTTTTCGGAGAGAGTGTGCGTCGCCTCGGCAAATTTTTGATGTCTTAACGGCGGAGATCTCGTGTGCGCCTGATTATTGAAAGCGAACGAAACTGGACGCTGAACTCCTCGATCCGGCCCACGCCCTGTCTGTCCAAGTTACCTCCAAACCTTGACAGTGCAGTCTCTCGATGCGCTAATCAGAGCCTTGTTGACAATCTTCAAATCCTGAATGGCTTCCGTGTGGTGGTTTTCGGGCTTGGCAAGTCCTTTCCCAAGCCTCTTGCCCATTTGCGACGACACGCCTCCCATAGACTTGGGGGAAGGAAGCTGTCGACAAATCATGAGACGACACCGACTATCCAAATCAATGCGTTCAATCGACGGACGCGGCTGATTCGATGATTGCCCACTGACGACAAAGCATTTGCTGGGCATGGCAAAGTCCCAGAAACGAATGCGAGCATCGCCACCACCGGTGATAAGGTAACTGTTTTCGCCAACACCAATGCTACCACACATGGCATTGATGGATGTGACAGGTGAGGGTGAAATGACATTGCCGTTCTTAAAAAATCCATTGGTCATCAGGGCATTTCGTCGGGTGGAAGACGTAGCAATTGGTACTTCCTCCAGTGTAGGGATATCTTCTGCGTAGGAATGAGACGAATGGCTGCCATAGCCAACCGTGCGGAAACACTGGCTGCAGTTGCCTGATGTGACGTCAAACATGGCGCATTCGTTGGGACCACAGGATGCAAAGACAAAGGGTCTAACATCGCTCGCGTCCGCGGTTCGGGATCCCCACAGCTGAGGCGGTGTTACAAACGACGTGGCAAGTCGCGTAATGGGTGCTGCGCGACTGTGATGCCAGAGCTTGACGGTTCGGTTGAAGCGAAGATCCCAAAGGGCCATAAACCCACGGCTCGTTCCGGTCAATATCCAATTGCGATCCGTCCCAAGTGCCATGCTGGTCAAATACCCTATATCAGGACCATGCCTCAATACGAACGGCTCAGCTGACGACCTGAGGTCCCAAGAATGAACACAGCCTTTTTGGCTTGCGAACGTAATGATCGAAGCCGACGGAGAATTGAAATGTGAAACGGCGAGAACTTCTCCCTCGCCGGGATCCATCTGCCGAATTTCACTTGTGCCTACAGCGCGAGAGCGAGAATGTTTGCCTCGTAAATCGCTATTGTACCCTTGTGCCCGTGGTTGAGATGTCTGGGATACGACGTCCACTCGCCAAACGTGAACCGACCCATTGCTGGCAGCTGATACAACCGAATGACTTCCCTCCACCATTGCAAGATCGTTGATTCTTGCTGTCTTTTGACTGAGCCCGTCAGAATGACCAGTGTACGTGATACTGGAATCCAACACACCCGAACTGGTTTCGATCTGGTCCAATTCCCATACACGGCATGTCCCATCGTAACTGCCCGACACAAAAAAGCTCTGGTCCAGAGAAACAGCAACTCGGACAACTGGTGCTGTGTGCCCCGTGATGGGCGAACTGGTTGCCACCAGAGTGTCTGCTTTGGGACGCCATTCGGCAACACTTGCAGCCGTATCCTTTCCGCCGGCGGATCGCGGAGCTGGTGCGGGGGCAGCTGCTGTTGCTCTATTCGCACTGGACAGATCTCCTAAACGAGGAGGGAGCGGAGGCACGTTTAAGGCTTTCAGCTTTGTAATGAGCAATGATGTATCCAGAAGAACAGGGTCTAGATGAGTTTCGGAACCCCACTCGCCATGGCAAACAGCTTCAATCGCAATTGACTCTTTCGAATTCAGAAGCTCATCAATCTCCTTTTCACTGAGCTTCTTCTCTTCGCCTGAAGAGCTGACTTGCTCTGCCGGGCCGTCTGAAGCAGCCATAATGGAAAGGCCATAAATTTGGCCTAAAGCTGCGACAGATCGAATAGACGATGCATCCGATGTTGTTGCGTTCGTGCTCTGAAGTCTGTCTCTTAGGTCATTGAACCAGAGGGGCACAGTCCGTTGATTGACTCCGACTGAATCTTGCCGAGGAAACTTGATATTCTGCGCCAGCTTTAGAGACCCTTCAATGCTATTCCTTAAGACAGAGGATCCTCCACTCTGTTCACCACCTGCGTCCTGGACGGGAGCCGATGGCTGTCGGATCCGCCTACCAAGCAACCGGAGATACTCCCGAACTCTAGCTACTTGCGCTTCCATGACAGCCGCAGATGCGACAGCTGTCCGGGTGCCGATGGAAATGGTTGGAAGTCTTTCCTGTGGAGTTATTGTTGTCGGTGTCGCGGAAGTCTCCCCAATGGAAGTCCACGGAATGCTAGGATGGTGTTGACTCGTCGAATTCACAAAATCGCTGAGCTCATCTTGAAACTTTTTGCGCGACCACGACGGATATAGACAAGCCTCCATCCCTTCCGGTGTTTGAAGGTGCCGTAACAATGGCTGAAACCGAAGGAAGGGGAGTAGCAGATGGGCGACGTAGACTTCACTATCAGGAGACCCTAGTGCCAAACAGGAAGCATTGACCATGGCAACCGCACCATGTCGAATTTCTGCCGATGGATGAACAAGGAGAGCGCTGTATTTCCTCAACAAACTGCAATACCAGAATCAAGATAAAGTAGATGAGTTTTTGCACAATCAAGGTACCATCTCACCACTAATAATATCATGCGTTCATACGTACCCATCAGACTTCAACTCCACAGTGCCATCAGGTCCATTGCTGACACTCAAGGTGCCAAGTAGACCAGTCCTTGAAAGCAAGCCCAAATCCACCAATTCTGCCAAACAACGGACGGCAGCTCCGACCACCTGCTGTTCCCTATCCACCAAACCACTCTCAAGGCACGGCAGAATAAAATGTTCCGAAGCAGCTCGTCCAACAATACGACAGACCGACGGGAGATGACAAAAGAGCGCCATTCGGAGCTGGGCGTCCTTGCGGTCGTTCAAGAAGGCAAGGATTTGCGGCAAGATGAACGCCATGACGCCTTCGAGCCCAAAAAAGTTGCACAATCGAGACAAATTGTTATCCAGCAGCGCCCGCTTGGCGGGGGAAGAATGTTCGGATGGATCCGTCGTGATGTGTACTACCCAACGAGATACCGTTTCCTGTAGCGCTGCTAGTTCCTCCTGATAGTTGGTATTAATCAGTGTTTTGCCGCTCGGACTAGATGCAAGGTTGCCACCCCCATGAAAACCACCACAACTATGGGCCGAGGACGCTTCTTCGTCTTTGGCCTTGGCACTTTCTTTCTTGGCAGCCGCCGCAGCAGCACTGGTGTCATCTCCTAACAATTTTGCCACGTCATCGGTGAATACGCCCATGCTTGTGGGAGGAGTCATCATTTTGGCTTTGCTGCCTTGTTGTCCCGTTGCCGTGGAGGAGCCTTCGTCCATGGCCAAGCTTCCGCTACTCCCACTCGCCGACAGGACACCCGTCCCTCCACCGCCGCCACCAATCGCTTCATACAAACGAACGGCATGACTGATATCCAAAAATCGTTGGGCCGTTTCGGCCAACTCGGCAATGCATTGACAAAAGGCGAGCCGCACGACCAAACTTGGATCCGTCAACAAGGGAGCGACTCGTTTGAAAATATATTGTGGAAAAATCTTGGAATCCGAGGGAGGGAAGACTTGGACTTTGGAAACCACGTGCGATAGAAATTTGACCGCCGCCGCTCGGACCAGTGCATCTTGATCTTGGAGCAAGGCAATACTGACAGGAACCATGCGTTGCAATCGAATTTCATCACTGTCACATAAATCACACAAGCGCGTCAACATTTGAAGGGCCACCAATTTGGAGGTGGGACGTTGGACATGTCGAATACTGGCTAAAATGAGCTGCAAGTAAATCAACAGCGATGCTTTGCAAAGATCGGTTCGTTTCTCCGTGGCGGTACTTGTATCGGTGATTGCATCAGTCATTGATTGAGGCTTGCTTTTACTTGTTTCACTCGTCGAATCGCCCTTGCTCTTATTGTCGGTAGCATTGTCGTCGAGAAGTGTTAGAGAGTCTAGCTTTGCCAGCAAAGCCTCCGTCTCGGCAAACAAATCATCAATGGAACTTTCTTGTTCCATTGATGATGCTTTAGCATTGGTCTGGGTCGTTGTTGTGGTTGTGGTGGTTTCGCCAAATTCCATTTCGACCTTGGTGGATCCTAGCACTCCTTGTAAGTATGCGACACCCTTTGGATCTTTGACACCCAAGGTTTCCCACAGCACTTGTTCATAATACAAGGCCGCCAATGCCAAACGAGCATCGGGAGTAATGATATTCAATTCTTTGGGATTGGACACTTTTTGCAAAAAGGGTTCGAGACAGCTTTCCATGACTTGCGGTACCGCCCCCGCCGCTTGCAATCGCTCGAGATAGGCTTGTGCGGACAAGCGTTCCCGGGGATCGACTTGGACCATGTGTTTGCACGCCGCCCTCAAGGCCGACGATTCAATCTTGTTGAGTTTTTGTTGCAATTGGGGCACCAGTTTCCCGCGCGAAGCCCGGTATTCCATTAAATCTCCCAAATCCAACGCACGATCGCCATTCAACCACAATTCCATCATGACACACCCGGCACTAAATATATCCATGGCCGGTGTCAAATGATTGTAGTTGGAAAAGGCCGTCGTCATGGGCGTGGTTGTAGTTGTAGTAGTAGTAGTAACACCCGCCGAGGTTCCTCCCATCATGGTGGTGGAGACAAATCGTTCCGGGGCAATATAACATCGTTTTTCGCGATTTCGACTGCCCATTTTCTTTCCCATATTACTACTGCCATCTCCTCCTCCACCGCCAGCATTTGTCGGATGGCTGGAATCTTCCGGGTGGTTCATTCCTCCTCCCGCACTACTACTAGTAGTAATAGTCGTTGTCGTGTGATGATGATGATGATCTTGAAAATAATACAAGTACTCGGAAGGATCATCATCCGGCAATTGCGTGCGTGCCTTGTACGAGGAAATATCCATTAAGACCAACCAATTCCACGAGGTCAATCCGACATTCTCCGTCGTTAAAAAGCCGTGACAGACTTTTGCGGCGTGCATACTTTGCAGCGCTTTTAGTAATTGATGAACCATCCACGCTTTTTCGACGGCCAAAAAGAAGGGCCTCGACGCCAATCTGTCACTGAGGGTCGTGTACAAATGCGGTCGCAACAAATAAATGGGTTGGTGTTGTCGCAACAGATTGGAAGCGGACGTGGCGACAAAGTCGGTTTGATGCAACCAAAAGGAAAAGGGCGCCACGTGCGGTTCTCGTCCCAAAGCGGTTTTAATGCGTTGCAATTCTTCTTGTTGTTCTTGCAATATTTGTTGGGGCGTCGCATTGCGATTCATGGGATTGGCGGAATTTGCGTTTGAAGTATTTGTAGTGGAAATAGTAGGAGTAGTGGTGGATGTTGACGTGGCAGTCCCTGCTCCCGTAGTAGTAGACGTTGTGGTGTTGCCAGATGCCGTATCCTTCGTCGCATTGGCAGTATTGCTCCCAGTAGTCGTCGTAGCTGTACTCGTCGTAGTACTCGTCGTGACAATGGTCGTTCCCGCCGTCATATCGACCCACATGGCTTTAATGACGGCCGTCGCTTCATTGCTCTTGTGTTGCAATTGAAAGGTTTTCATCATGCGTCCAGAGCCTGGAAACAATCGGTGGACGACTTTATACTGCTTGAGAACGGCGTCTTGATCCATGGGGTATTCTGCTTCCATGGCCAGCGATTCCGGATGGTGCGACGTAAAGGCGGCCGGACCGGATGCGGTATGGGATTGGTTGGCGCCCATGATTCTGTTGGTATGGTTGTATGATTATCAGTAACAGCAATAGATTGGTGTTGTGTATTTCTGTGCTGCGTTGTACTTCAAATACGAATTAATTTTTGGCCAATTAGCAGATTGGTTTGTGGTTGTAATTATTTGGATAGGAGTGAGAACAGGTGTTGCTTGCTTGTGTCGTGCGTGCGTGAAAACCAAAGCGTGTCAACAAGGAAGTCGGACTCCAAACAAAGAACGAATTTACGAGCTTTGGTCCATTGATTCGCCAACTATTATCTAGCTAGATAGCTACTACTAGTCTAGCTAATCGACAATACTGTAGTATACCTTGGCAAGAGGACAACAATATAATATAATAGTATATAGCTACCGTGACAAAGGAAGAGAACGGCAGCAGAAGAATCAGTGATAGTACCTGAAATCTTGGATCACCGTCATCGTCGTCTTGTTGTGAGTTACGATCGATCATTGCTGCTGGTCATGACGAAGCAAATAATAGGGACAGAGTTATTCAAGCATACGCACACGGTCTCCAAACGAAGGGCTCGGACAAACACCCCTCCGTGAATGGGAAGGCAAAACTGTTTTTGGAAGGCACCAACGGATTGAATTAGGATGCTAGCTAGCAGCACTGTGTTTATCTGCTAGCTAGACTAGCAGGAGCGAAGGCTGCACAGTGGAGGGTGAGCTGGAGCACATTTGTTGGCAGTCAAAGGCAAAATCCCCGTGAGTTGATTGGACAACAAACCGAGGCAGATGAATCACGAACATGATTCCAATTTGGCAGTGAAGAAGTGTCCCCACCAATTGCTCATGCCAGAGCGCTAGCGATTCCAAATTGGTCAACAATCAAATGACACCCATGCCAGGATGGAGCCTGCACATTGATTGTTTTGGAGCCAAAGAATCACCAACGATGTCATCAATTTGGGAAATCCATGCTGTGAGGAAATTCATTGCCGGGCAGATCTTTGTTCGAGAGGCACCACTGTGTCAAAGCCGTCAACTCACCCAGTTGGGATGGGATGCCCCAACTAGTGACCACAATTCGACTGATCATTCGCGAAGTGCTGCACCAAGCTCTTCAAGGATGGGCGAAAGGAAAGCTCCGGCAGAAGGCCACCAGGAAGACAGGTGATGCGAAAATCTGACTCTTGAACAACAACTCTCGCGCCATGATTCCCATCACATTTTGGGGTGTTCGTGCAGCCAGAGGTCCAGTCACACTCATGTTTGGTGCCACCCGACCAATGTCCTTGCATGGAAAGCCAGGATGACCCTCCACCAGCAGAACAGCAGAATGCAGCCAGCAATTGTCGTTTGCGCCAAATGGGCATTGGATCATCATGAATCCGGATGTTGTTCCAGCCAGGCAAAGCTTGATCGAGCATGTGGCGACAAAGCTTCACTGCTGTTTTTTCCGTCCTCCATCCTGATGGCACCACAGGCAAATTTTTGGAACAGCACCGCCTCTGCAGGGGCCATGGCGGAGACTGTGAGATTGTTCAGCAGATGTGCATTCCAAGTTGTCGAAGAAGAGGGCACCAATGGTGCCATCTCGAGGTCATGCGCTTGCAAAACCAAAAGACATGGGCTCCCTGTTTGTCCCAATGATCTCCCTGACTTGATGACCAGTTGACCACCACCACGGCCATTTGCATTCATGCGCTGTTGGCGTCCTCCTCCAATGTCATGAGTTGGAAGAATCCTCCTCCCTGGCATCATCAGCAGGACTGCCATTCCGGTTTTCTTCGTTTTGGCTGCTTCTGCTGCTGTTGTCATGAGTGGCATGATGAAGGGCAGCACGTCAGTGCCACAGGTTGTTGCTTGTGCCATTTGATTGGGACATGCTTTCAAATTCTCCGTGTGCCACCACAAATTCCAACGCTTTTTGGACAGAGGTGTTGTGGCTGTTTTGTCGCATCAAATGGTTTGTCGTGTCCATTCGGGAAGAAAGGAAAGGACGTCACTGTGGTCATCATTGTTCTCCAAGGATGGCTCTGCCAACAGGGAGAATGGTGGCGGCTTTCAGGAGGAAGTCAATGCTTTGTTGCTGCCAGCAGGAGGACCTGGCACCCGCAAAGGTGGCGTCCACCTGGAAATAGCCCGTTACGACTCGCATGCTTTCGGGACAGAAGATGTGAGCGCGCCTAAACATGCTACTTCAACACACCTGTCTCTTATACACATCTCCGAGCCCACGAGACTAAGGCGAATCTCGTATGCCGTCTTCTGCTTGAAA
>ENA-ORBV01003603-ORBV01003603.1-microbial-mat-metagenome-genome-assembly--contig:-NODE-3603-length-30791-cov-10.385525_pt1 | contig 30791 bp, 25 predicted proteins | sample MGYA00237777_ERZ505514 | MGnify/ENA primary metagenome ERZ505514 (study PRJEB26160, sample SAMN06269048) | microbial mat metagenome | isolation source: Oligotrophic lake microbial mat | place... | reverse complement strand
CTCGAAGACGAGCTCGAGGGCTGGTCGGGCGAGGTGCATCTGATCGGCGATTGCGCGACGCCGCGCACGGCCGAAGAGGCGGTGCTCGAAGGGCTCAAGGTGGCGAGCGCGATCTGATGGCGGCCCCTTCTGCCGGCGATGGATCGGTGAAGCCGCCCGTGCTTCGCAACTGGGACCGGTTCGTGCGTCTGGCGCATTGGCTATTCGTGATCGGTTTTGCGACCGCGTATTTCACCGCCGACGAGGTCGAAGACGTTCATTATATCGTCGGCTACAGCCTCGCGACGCTCGTGCTGCTGCGCATTCTCTGGGGCTTTGTCGGCCCGCGTCGCGCGCGGTTCAGCGATTTCGTCTATGGCCCGATCCGCGTGCTGCGTTATTTCGCAGACCTCGTTCGCTTCCGTTCCGAACGCTATGTCGGTCACAGCCCCGCCGGTGGCGCGATGGTGGTCGCGTTGCTGGTCATGCTGGCGGCGATAATCGGCACCGGCATGGCGCGGCTTGCGATCGAAGAAGGCGAGGGTCCGCTCGCCTTCTGGTTGGCCGCAGCGCCACCGGCCGAAGCGGTGTCGTCATTGTTGCTTGTCAGTGACGGGGACGACCAACAGGAAAGCGAGAAAGGCGAGGACCGCGAAGACGATGGGGATCGCGACGAGGATCGCGACGAACAGCGGGACGGCGATGAAGACCGACGTGAAGACAGCGAAATCGGCGAGGTGCATGAGTTCCTTGCCAACGCGATGCTGTTTCTGATCGGCGCCCATATCGGCGGCGTGCTGCTCGCCAGCTTCGCACATCGAGAAAATCTGGTGATAGCGATGTTCACCGGCCGCAAGCGCGGCGGCGACGCGGCCGACCTCTAGCCGGTCGATGCCATTGCGATGTGTCGCACAATCTGTTGCGAATGCGTCGCAGTCTTTACGAGGAACTGCGACAATTTGGCGCTATCGTTTCCTGCAATCGGCGCAGATTGTCTGCTGCGGGGTAGCGTCCTCGTTGAGGAACAACCATCCGGTCATGCAGCGCATTCTCGTTTGGGATTACTTCGTTCGGTTTGGTCACTGGGCGCTCGCGGCGGGATTCCTTGCGGCCTATCTCAGCGCCGAAGAGATCCAGTGGGTCCACGAGATTGCCGGATACACGGTTGCTGCGATTGTGCTGGCACGCATCGTCTGGGGTTTTGTCGGTCCGCGCCGCGCACGGTTCGCCAATTTTGTTTGCGGCCCGCGTCGGGTCTTTCGCTATCTCTTCGATCTGCTCCGCTTTCGTTCACCGCGTTATGTCGGACACAGTCCGGCTGGCGGTGCGATGGTCGTGGCGCTGCTGTTCCTGCTGACGGTCACCACGGCGGCCGGCATGACCGAATTGGCAATGAAAAAAGGAGAGGGTCCACTCGCGCTGTTGATCGAGCTTCCGGCGGAACCGACGTTGACGATGTCACTCGACGAACTCATCGTCGTCGACAACGCAAAGAAGGAGTGGCGTCGCAAGACCATTGCCGTCAAAAATCTGCACGAGACATTCGCCAATCTCACGCTGTTTTTCATTATCGCCCATATCCTGGGGGTCGCACTGGCGAGCTTCGCGCATCGCGAAAACCTGGTGACGGCGATGTTCACCGGCCGCAAGCGCGGTGGTGACGCAGCCGACCTCTAGCAACGAACTCTAGCGCGGCAGATGCTTGTCCAGCGCGGCAAGCAGCCGGTCGACATCGTCATCGTCGTTATAATGCGCGATGCCGACACGCAGCACGCCATCCTCGGCGGTGAGGCCGAGCCCCTTGATGCAGCGCGCCGCATAGAAATCGCCAAACCCGATCGCGATCTTGTCCCCGTAGAGCGCTTCGGCAATCGCCTTCGATGAACGGCCATCGACCGTGAAGGCGATATTGGGTGAAAGCCGTCCGTCGCTGCCCGGAATGCGGCCATAGAGCCGAACACCCGGCCGGCCCTTCAGGAACGCCTCGACCCGGTCGCCGAGTTTGGCCTCATGCGCGGCCGCCAGCTCGTACACTCGGCGCACTTTCCCATGCAGGCTGTTGGCCGGCTGGTCGAAATGATGCGCGTCGAGCGCCTCGAAATAATCCGCGACGCCCACCAGCCCGGCGCCAAGCTCGTGGTTCGTGCCGCCCGGCAACAGTTTGAGCGGGATATCCTCCTCGCCGATGAAGAAATGATTTTGGCCTTTCGCGCGCAGGAAATGCTCGCGCTTGCCATAGAGCACCGCAAGGTGCGGCCCGAACAGTTTGTAGGTGCTGAAACCATAGAAATCGACATCGAGCGCTTTCACGTCGATGGCGAAATGCGGCGCGAACGCGACACCGTCGACCATCAGGGTCGCACCGACCGCATGAACCTTCGCGGCAATCGCGGGAACATCGTGCACAATGCCGATCACATTCGAGCAATGGGTCATCGCGACATGCCGGGTCTTCGGCCCGAGCAAGGCGTCGAGATCCTTGATGTCGAGCGCGCCGTTCCTGCGATCGATCTGCCATTCGCGGACCGTCACGCCGAACTCGGCCAGCCGACGCCACCCGCTGAAAGTGCTCGAGGCATCGAGACAGCGCGAAGCGAGAGCCTTGTCAGCGAGACCCGCCGGCACGCGAAGCCGTCCGTCGATCGTGCCACCGGCCTGACGGAAGGCGTAAAGATCAGCGTCGCTGAACCCAAACACCGGTCCGCGCAGAATGGCAAGCGCCGCCACGGCGTCGTCAGCATCGGCCACCACCCGCAGGCAGAGCTGAAGCAGCGAGAGAGCGTCTTTGCTATTTGGTCCCTTGCGCCCTGTCACTTCACAGGGCAGGCCGACCGCACTCAAGGCTTCCGCATAGGTCGAAAGTTCGCCGGTATCCCAGGTCACAATCATAAAATCTTCTGGGCGACAGGCGGGGGACACATCCGTCGAGGCTCGCGGCACGGTGAGCCCGTGATCGATCGCCCGGCGGATGAAGCACGCGACTGCTTCCGCCTCGGCCTTCACACCAAACCTCGGCACCCGCAACTGCCGCAGGCCGGTGAGGCATCCCGGTGCCACGGTCCCACGGCCTGCTTCGCTGCCGATGAACGCCGGCCCAAACTTCTCGCCGCTCGGAGGCCGGTGCGTGGCAAAGCGATCGGCGAACTGGTCATTGACCCAGTCGACGAGATCACGGCTCGTACGGAAGTTCGTGTTGAAGTGAAGAATGCGGCCGCCAGAGGCCTCAATCCGCGCCTTCACAAACTCAAAGGTGTCGATGTCGGCCCGTCGGAAACGGTAGATCGACTGCTTGGGGTCGCCCACGACAAAAAGGCTCCCAGGCCTGATTCGCGTCAAACGCCAGTCCGTGGCGTCGGAATCGTCAGCCGCAAGGAGCAACAGGATCTCAGCCTGGAGCGGATCGGTGTCTTGAAACTCATCCACCAGGAGAAATGGATGCCGCTTCGCAAAGCCCGCGCGGACGTCTGTTCGCTCACGGAGAAGCCGCGCGGTACGGTCGAGCAGGTCGTGAAACGAGAGGAGCCCCTCGTCGAGCCGGAGTTGCTCGTAGTGATCTCGAGCGGCTTCCAAGAGCGGGATCACGAACTGGTAGCGGTAGGCTCGCCACTGAGTGAGCGGCCCACGCACGCGATCCACAACGCTCGCCCACCAGGCGGTGATCTCCTCAACACGCTCCTTTTGGAGTGCCCGATGTGCCTTGGTGGATGGGCCTGGGAGCCAGAGCGACTGAACAACCTTTGGGCAATTCCCCTCGAGCTGCTCGGCAGCCCTGAAGAGCGCCGCGGGTGAATCGTCGAGTCGCGTGCGGTAGGCCCGAAGGACTCCCTCGAGACGCTCCATGAGGCGATCGGTCGCGGCCCGCTCGCTCCAGGGCATGAACACATCGCGGAGCAGGTCATCGATCTCGCCGCCCACCTGACTCATGAGGTCGCGGACATCGGGTGGGTCTACCGGATCGTGCGGCCAGATGCGGACATCGGCATTGGCTACGAACGAATCGAATGCAGCACGCACGTCGGAGAGCGCTATGCCAGCCTCTTCGAGTGACCTGCGGTGCTCGGCGAGCGATTCATCGCGGATTGTCAGCTCACAAAACTCTCGCCAGGCGCGGCCACGGAGCACCTGCTCGGCGGCCGCATCCATCGTGTCGACGGCGGGATCGAGCCCCGCCTCGATCGGCCGCTCCCGGAGGAGTCGACCGCAGAAGGAGTGGACCGTGCCGATCGCGGCGGAATCGATCTCGGCAAGCGCCTCCTGGAGCCGCTTCCGTTCGGCCACATCGAGCGAGCTCGCCGCCGAGTCTTTCTCGAGCCGCTCGCGGAACCGGCGGGCCAGCTCGGCCGCCGCCTTCTTCGTGAACGTGATCGCGGCAATCTGCCCGACCGTGGCGGTACCCGTGCGGACAAGCGCCGTCATTCGGTCCACCATGCAGGTGGTCTTTCCGGTGCCGGCCGAAGCCTCGACGAGCATGCTCGTGTGAAGCTCGGTCTTGACCGCCTGCCGAGCGTCGGCGTCGCCAGGCCTGCCGGGCTGCTCCTCCTCGGTCACCTCGAATGCCTGTGGCTTCGGGCGCGAAATCGCGGCAGCCGGCGCCGGGGTCTTGGCCTCGCGGATGCCCTCGAAGAGCTCGGCAAGCGTCTTGGAGTCGGTGGCACGAGGCCCGTACCGCCCATCGTCGTTCTCCAGTTTTCGGCTCGAATCGCGGACGGTCGCGGCCGGGGCGCCGCAGACATCGAGAAAGTCGCAGAACCGGCAGTCGTTCGCGTCGGTCGTTGGCAGGAACGTACCGGCGGCCGCGATCCGGCAAAGACTACCCACGAGCGAGTCGATGTTGGCGAGGTCGTCGGCCGTCCAAGCCACCCGCTCGCCGTGGGTGTCGGCACCAGGGAAGACGTATGCGAACTGCGTGACATCGGCGGCCTTGCTCATGCGCTCACGGGCCACATGCCGGACCATCATCACATAGAGGCCGTGCTGGAGTCGGCGGCCCTTGTCGAAGACCGCCATCCGGTCCGTCCCACTCTTCTTGAACCGGGACGATCGACCGCTCTTGTAGTCGATGACCACATAGCCATGTTCGACGCTGGCGCTGCCGTCGATGTCGATGCGATCGACGAAGCCCCGTAGGCGAAGGGAGTTGCCGCCGGGCAGTGGCAGTGAAACAGGCTCTCGCCGGTCAAACGCCGTGGCATTCCTGTCGTGGCCGAAGCCGATCGCCGCTTCCAGGGCGACAGGCCTCGAGCCTGTCCGTTCGCAATACTCTTCTTCGGCCTTGAGGAAAGTCCGCAGCGCGTCGGCCAGCGCCCGACGGCTCATGGCGACGGACGTCTCGTCGTTCGTTGGTTTTTCGAGCCGTTTGGATTCGAGAACGGCGTCAAGGATGGCGAGGAGCTGACCCTCGTGGAGGTCGAAGACCGGCCGCGGCCCATCCGCCGGTCGGCCAGCGCCCGTGTAGCGGAACGGCTGCATGAACCGCTCGAGCACCGTGTGGAGGACACTGCCATGCTCCATGGGATCGAGCCAACGATCGGCTTCGGGCTCAAGCGTGTCGAGCGGCTCGACACCGAGCCCGTACGAAAAGAAGAACCGTCGCGGGCAGGCGCCGAGAGATTCGAGACTGTGGGCCGAGGCGACGCGGCCGTGCGGGCTTGTGGGATCGAGGCTTGGGCCCGCGGCGGGGACAAGGCCGTCCCACGGCGTGAAGGCAGTCGATCGTCGGGCCTCTTCGGCATCGAGTCCCCGCGCGAGCCGAGCGCTGTGGGCCTCGATCGCGTGTCGAACCGCAGGCATAGATGGATCTTCGCCGAGCATCGCGAGCCACCGTTCCGAATCGTTCAAAGCCGTGGCCGGATCTCGTGTGACAAACGAGTCTGCATCCGCTCCGATCCCATGAGCACCATCGGCGATAGCCTGGCTTTCGATCCCAACAAGAAAATCGTCGAGGGTGGCGTGGGGGTTCAGGGTATGGCGACGAAAGGCCTCGATGAGGAGTGGGCTTGGAAAGCGTTCTGATTGCTCGACGAGGTCGCGGCAGGAGTACGCTAGGTGGACGTTGCCTCGCAGGCGACCGAGCAATCGCCAGAACTCGGTGCGTGCCTTGGCGGCGGCGCTCGCGGCGATTTCGAGGTCGTCCGAGAGCATCGCGCGGTCGGCGTCGGGGAGGACGGGATCGGACGTGCCAGGTCCCGGGAACCGGGTTTCATCGAGGCCGACGATGAAGGTGTGACGTCGCCCGGAGTGACCGCCGGAGGCGACCGAGGCGACGTGCAGGCAGCCGGGTTGTGGGCCACTGCCCATCACGACGAGCGATTCGGTGAGGCTCTGGAGCCAGGTGAGCGTTTCCCGCGGGGTCGCGTCGGGGTGCGCTTTGAGCCAACGCTGGGTGTCGGTGATCTCGGCGAGGAGTCGGTTCTTGGCGTTGTTGTCGAACTGGCCCGGCGATGCCGCGAGGTTTTCGAGAAACGATCGCGCCTTCACCACCACCTCGACAGCCGTCGCGTTGGGAGGGGGCTCGCACGCAACGAGGTGATCGGCGATGGAAGCGAGGGCGTCGAGTGCGGAGACTCGCTGGCCGCGTTTTCGTTCGGCAGCCGCCTCGTCAAACTCGCTATCGTCGTCGGGATCACGGCTGTGGCTCTGGAACGCGGTGAGCGGGAGCGCCTCCACCTCCGCGATCGCAGCCCGGATCATGCTCGGCATTCCGACGAGATCGAAGCCGACCCGCAGCCGACGCAGTTCACTCACAAGTCGGGCCTGCGTCACTTCACCATCGCTCGTACCTTCGGCGTCGGCAAGCGGCTCGCCGTTGCCGTCTCCTGCCGTTATCTGGTTGAGCAGCCCGTCGCGGACCATCCGTATGAGCCGCCACTGGGGATGTCCTTCGGCTCGCCATGCGAGCCATGCCGAGAGTGCTCGTGCCGGTCGTGAGCCACGAATCGGCAGTCCTTCGGCGAACGTAACCGGAAGGTCGATCGCCGGCGCAGACGGATCGGAGGCGGCATCGGTAAGGGTGGCGAGCACCTCTTGAACGAGTGACGGATACGTAGCGGCATCGGTGTGAAGCAGCTCCACCGTGTCGAGGGGAAGGCCGTCGGCAAGGCAGCGGCGCAGGACACCACGGACCTCGTTCACCTCGCCAATCGCCCTGAAGAAATGGAGCGACGGCGCCTTCTTTGGGTCTTCGAAGGCCTGCGGCTCGGGGTCGATCGCCAGCGCCTGCACGCGGTCGCCAAGCGCGGCGAAGAGTTGCCGCTCGAGGGGCGTGAGGTCGATTCCGGCCGGCACAAGGATGCGATCCAGCCCTGGCGAAAGACGGCCGGCCGTCACTTCCTCGATCGCTACGGCAGCAACGTCGGCGGCATCGACGAGCACCGCGGTCGCGAGCTCAGCGGCATACGCCTCGAGCACGTGTGCGATGTCCTGCCCCTTTGCTGTGATCCCGAAGCCCGGTCGATCGCGAACGTCTTCAGCGGTAAGGCCGGCCAGGCGGATGGCGGAAACACTTTTGAACATCCGCTCGGCGAGCCGGGCGTACGAGCGGGGCCGGTGAAAGTAGCGGAGCCTTCCGGCGAGGTCTGCCTTCACGAGCACCTTTTCGAGGAGCACCAGCGAAGCCCGAGGCGAGGCGACCCGACGGCCGTTCGCGGCAAGCACGGCCGCGGCGAGGTCGTAGGAGAGTGCCGACGGCGTGGTGCCATGAAGATTGAAGACGGGCGTTCCGCCCAGCGCGATCTGGTCGATCCACTGCCTCGCAACACGGCGGGCCGGGGCGACGAGCCAGGCCGGGCTCCGTGGCGAGGTAGCAATGGCCTCGACGATCGACTGAATGAGCCGCGATGGCGTCGTCGCGGTGTCATCGGGCGAGGCGATCTGCCGCACGGCCCCGCTCGCCCCGGGCACCCGCTCCTCGATCGCCATCCATTCCCGCGGCATTCTGTTCGTCCCTGAAAGCTTCACTACAATCTGCTGTTTATACCCTTCGGAATCACTCAGAGGACATTTCCTGATGCACGCCATTTGTCTGCCGTTTGCCAGAACCATTGTCGTTGTGCTGGTTGCCGTGGTTGCGGCGAGCGCTTCGGCCTCCTACCCCGGTTTTGACGAGCTGTTTGACGGCAAGAGCCTCGCCGGATGGAAGGCGAGCGAGAACGCCGAGAGTTGGAAGGTGGTCGATGGCGAGTTGGTCTGCCGCGGCCCACGAAGCCATCTCTTCTATGTTGGTGCCGATCCTGACAACGCACCCGAGTTCAAGAATTTTCATCTGATGGCAGAAGTGCTCACCAAGCCGAAGGCCAATTCGGGAATCTATTTCCATACGCACTACCAGGAAAAAGGCTGGCCGGCTCACGGCCACGAGGCCCAGGTGAACAACTCCTCCGGCGACCCTGTCCGCACCGGCAGCCTTTACAACGTGGTGAAGAATCTTGAAGCCCCGGCCAAAGACGGCGAATGGTTTACCGAAGAGGTGATCGTGAAGGGCAACCACATCGTCATCAAAGTGAACGGCAAGACGATCGTCGATCACGTCGAAAACGCTGACGCCATCAAGGATGGCCGCAAGCTCTCGTCAGGCACATTCGCGATCCAGGCTCATGATCCAGAGAGCGAAGTCCACTACCGTGCCATCCGCGTGATGCGCCTCCCAGACTGAGGCATCCATACGTGGCCGCCACCGTTGTTAGGCAGAGACGGGCTGGACGGCCTCGACGGCGTAGCGGCGGCGGTGTTCCGCGGAGCGAGGGCTGGCACCGCCTCTTTAACGTCGATGAGACATGTCTCGCCCTTCTTGCCACCGACATTCACAAGCGCCGCACAGCGAAGCAGGCCGAGCGAACTGCATCCCTTCGCCCAGTAGGCCGCATCGACCACCTCGATCTCGGCGTCGTCCTCGCGGGATCGCATGGCCGTGACGAGCCGCCGGCCAGCGTCGGTCGCGAAGAGCGCGACTACGGCGTCGCGCTCCTCATCGGAGAGGGGCCAGAAGTTCTTCCCCAGCGGGATCGTGGGCTTCGTGTCCTCGATCCGCGCCTTGGCCAGGTCTTTCCATGTTCGTTTGTGAGCCGCTTTCACGGCCTTCTACACGACTACCGGCAACTCGTCTTCGGCGTCGGCAGTCGGTGCAAAGCTCGCCTCAGAGCCCTCGACAATCTGTGCGATCATCCGCGCTGTCGTCACGCCGGGGAGGTCGGAGCCTCGGGCGGCGCTGGCCATCGAAAGACTGAGCCGAATGAGATCGTGGGCGGGGTTGCCGACGACGGTCTGATCGAGGTCACGGATCTGGATGGAGACCGTACCCTTGGCGCTTGCGATGGGGCCGATATTGCCCGCGTGGCAGTCACCGCAGATCCAAATCGCTGGGCCATCGGGAACCGACTTGCCGATGCTCTCCTCGAGCCAGTCGTAAAAGTTCTTCGTGTTGCCCCGCACGTAGGCATGGGCGGAGCGAGCCATTTTCAACTGCCGACGAGCTTTGAGCGCCGCCGTACGTTCCGCGGGCCCAGGAAGATTCAGTTTTGTGGTGGCCACAGGAGCGACGTTCCCCAGGAAGCGTTCACGGGTCCATGCCGGGACTCGCTACCGGGCATCTTGCTCCGACGGAAGCCCCCCCCCGCAAGCGACGCCGCCGGGCCGCGGGGCCGTCATGGCCGTCATGGCCGTCATGGCCGCCGGGCCGTCATGGCCGCGGGCGAGCAGGGCGTCCAGACGCACGTCTCATGGCATCTCGACGACGGCCTTGATGACGCCCGAGGCGGGGTCGAGAAGTGTCGGGAAGGCGTCGATCACGTCGTCGAAGGGGACGGTGTGCGTGATCCACGGCCGCGTATCGATTCTTGATTCTTCGATGAGTGAAATGATTCGCGAAAAATCGCGGGAGAGGGCGTTGCGGCTGGCGAGAATCGAAAGCTCGCGGCGGTGCATCACGGGGGCGTGCGGAAACGACAGCGTTTGCTGCGTGATGCCGACGTAGACAAGCCGGCCGCCAAAGGAACAGTATTCGAGCGCGGCGGCCATGCTCTGGTGGCTGCCGGTCGCGTCCACGACGACCTCCGCCATTCGGCCGTCGGTCATCGCCCGCAGCGTGTCGGCGTCGGCCGGTGTGCCTGTCGCTTGGATCACGTCGTGAATGCCGAGCTTGTCGCGGACAAAGTCGAGCCGCGTAGGAGCCATGTCCATCACGATCACCCGGGCGCCTGAGAGCCGTGCAAACTCGATCGCGGAAAGCCCGATTGGCCCCGCGCCGATCACGAGCACCGTCTCGGAAGCGGTAGGAGCCCCGCGATCAATCGCATGACAGCCGATGGCGAGCGTCTCGACGAGCGCGTTTTGCGCGGGTGTGAGGTGTGGCGATGGATGAAGTTTTCTCGCGGGCACAACGAAAAACTTGCGAAGGCCGCCGTCGCAGTGAACGCCGAGCGTCTGGTGATGCTCGCAGCAGTTCGTGAGGCCGCGTGTGCAGGAGTGGCACTTCTGGCAATTGATATAGGGCTCGACGCAGCAGCGATCGCCGGGGGCGACATTGGTCACGCCGGCTCCCACAGCAACAACCTCCACGCCCAGCTCATGCCCCGGAATACGCGGGTAGCTGAAAAACGGCATCTTGCCGAGGTAGCCGCCGTAGTCTGTGCCGCAGATGCCCACCGCATGCACGCGGACGACCGCCTCACCAGGCCCGGGCTCCGCAGGCTCAGGTGTGTCGATGAAGCGAAACGCTTTGGGTTCGGCGAGAAGCAGTGCCTTCATGGTGTCGGGAGCATAGCCGACGCGGCCGAAGGTCCCCAGCGGCGGGCCCAGGCTTCGGAGAGCCAGTGGATCACCGGCGACGCGGGGCGAGCATCAGGCGACGGCTCGGCGGGCTCTTGAGCATCGCGAAGGATGGCAAAACCTCGTACGGCCACCACGGGCATTCCCGGCGGCGGCGATGCGAGAAACCCGGCGGCATCGGCGGGCACGACGTTGATGGTTCCGGCGAGGCGTCTGTCGATCCGCGCGGCACGCTCGATCGCGCGGTCGGCGTCGCGCCGCTTGCCGAGGGCTTCGTACAGGATCGCTTGGCGGATCTCGATGTCGGCATCATCCCGAGCAAAGCGTGCCGCTGAGCGATAGTCGGCAAGCGAGGCCTTAGCGGCTGCAGGCCCCTCGGTAGCGTCGAGCAGCCGACGGTCACCCGCTGCGACGAGCTCCTTGGCACGATCGCGAGCCTCGGGAGTGCTCGGACCTGACGCGGGTGCGTGGGCCGGGGCGATGCTCACGGCGGGCATCGGAACGGCCCGCAGCGATGACACCGACGGGAACGCGGTCACAGGCAGGGAGAGCACGGGCGCGGTCGTGGCTGTCATGAGTGGAAAACCGTCGCCCACGACTGGCACAACGCCGGTGACAAAAGGCGTGAGTCGGCTCGACGACACAAAGCCGTTTGCGCCATTGGTCGTCGTAACACTTGGCGCGACAGTGCCCATTCCGCTCGTCGAGCCCTGTGATCCGCCAAAGCCAAGCCCAGGAAAACCAAACCAAAATCCGCCGCTGCCGACGGGGGGCGTGGCGGCCGTGCTGCTGCCGGTCCACCACGGGCCCACGACGCCGCCTTGCGACTGCCAGCCGTCGTAGCCGTTGGTAGCTGTCACCGTGGACGTCGGCTGGCCATCCGTGATTCCCTGCTGCGACAGCGCCTCGCGGCAGGCGAGCCCGGAAGCGGCTGCCGCCACAATCCCCATCACGACAAGTCGCCTGCTCGTGTTCATGACAGCCCCCAGCATACTCCGGGGCAGCCCCGAGTCAGGCGTCGAGGCCGTAGAACCGCGTGGCCGTGCCGCCGCGGATCGCTTCCTGTTCGGTGGCAGAAAGCTTCGCGATGAAATCGGTCGCGATTCTGGCGACGTCGGCGTACTCGGCTGCCACGAGGCAGACGGGCCAGTCGCTGCCGATCATCAGTCGCTCGGGACCGAAGGCGTCGAGGGCAGTTTCGAGATAGGGCGTGAAATCCTCGCGCTGCCAGCCACGCCATGACGCTTCGGTGACGAGGCCTGAAAGCTTGCACGTAACGTTGGCGTGGTAGGCGAGCGCGCGAATGTCGGCTCGCCATGGCTCGATCGCGGCTGAAAGCCCTTCGCGTACCCGGGGCTTCGCAAGATGGTCGAGCACGAACGCCTGATCGGGAAGCATGCCGGCAAGCTCGCTGGCGGCAGGAAGCTGGTGCGGATAGAGCAGGAGGTCATAGGTGAGGCCTCGAGGAGCAAGCTCCCGCAGGCCACGAACAAACGCGTCGCCTAAGACGAACCGCGGGTCGGGCTCGTCTTGCACGACATGCCGTACACCGACAAGCGACGGCCGATCTGCAAACTCATCGAGCTGCTCGGCCACGCGATCGCTTTGGAGATCCACCCAGCCGACCACACCCTTCACGATTTCAAAGCGGTCGGCGAGATCCAAGAGCCAGCGAGTTTCGTCGAGCGACTGTCGCGCTTGGACGGCCACGCTGCCGCCCAAGCCCGCGGCGGTAAGGTTCGGCGCGAGATCGTCGGGAAGGTAGTCGCGGGCCAGCCGCTCCATCCCTTGGCCGACCCACGGATACTCGGCCGCCGAAAAGTTCCAAAAATGCTGATGGGCGTCAATGCGCATGTTGCGGATCGTACACCATACGGAAGGCCGGTTGACTGTCGGGCGGAGGCCCGGGACAGCGAAGCGAGGCCATGGATGGCGGGCGCCGCGTAAAATTAATTATTCTGCGGAAGGCCTTCCGTGTGGCCGATGTTCTTGACTGGGGCGAAGATGGCCTGAACGTCGCAGAGCAGTTCTTTGTCGATAGGCTCGGCCGCCCAGGTTGCCCAGGCACGGATGTTCGCGGGATTCGCACTGCCTGCCACGGTCGTCGCGATGTCGGGGTTCGCAATCGAGAACTGAAGGGCGAGCTTGGCGATCGAGCTCCCACGGGCGCGGCAGAGGTCGGCGGCCTTGCGGGCCGAGGCTTTGACATCCTCGGGCTCCTTGAGCCAGGCCGGGAGCGGCGCATCGGTGAGAAGCCGCGCACTGAACGGACCGGCATTCATGGCGCCGATGCCCTTGGCCTTCAGATAGGGAATCGTCTCGTCGGCAAAGCGCGTATTTTGGAGCGTGTACTGGTTGTAGTTGAGCACGCAGTCCACGTCGGTCTGGTCGCAGATGAACCGAAAAATCTTCTGCGGGTAGCCCGAGAACCCGATGAACCGCACCTTGCCGGCCGCTTGAATCTTCCGAAGTGCCGGGAGCGTCTCATCCACGATCTGCTGCATCGGCACAAACTCGATGTCGTGGCAGAGGATGATGTCGAGGTGGTCGGTGCCGAGCCGATGCAGCGACACATCCACGCTTTCGGCAACGCGCTTCGCTGAAAAATCAAAGTGAGGCAGGTCGAAGCGACCGAGCTTGGAGCAGAGGAGATAGTCGCTCCGAGGAATGTCTCGCAGGGCCACACCCAACAGCACCTCGCTCATGCCACGGCCGTAGAACGGACTCGTGTCAATGAGGGTGAGGCCACTCTCGAGCGCCGCGCGCACGCTTCCGAGGGCCTCCTCGAGCGTGACGCGGCGAAACTCCTGGCCGAGTGACGATGCACCAAAGGCAAGGATCGGCACCGTAAGGCCAGTTGTGCCGAGTGGGCGAGTCTGCATGGGGGCTTCCGGGATGGTGGGTGGCGTCGATTGCCAATGCCGGAGGGTTATAAGGCACAGCCCAGTTCCTTTCGAGCGCCAGCCGTGGTCCCCGGCGGCCAGCCCACGCCGCGAGGACAGGTTTGCAGGGGCTCTCAATACGGTTCACACTACCGCAGTGGCGCTGTGTGCCGTTGTCTTGGCTCAGCACTGGCAACCCACACACGGCACAGAGGCTCACCATGTTCCTCAACGGCGGCCAAGGCCTTCGCAGCCATCGGCGGGAATTTTTGCAGGATGGAACGCTCTGGCTGGCCGCTCTCGGCGGCACCTGCCAATCCGCATCGAGCGCCGCGGCCGACTCGCCTGCGGCATCGCCGCTTCGAGTCGGCTTGGTCACCGACATGCACTATGCAGACAAGCCGCCGGTGGGATCACGACACTATCGCGAGACGCCCCGCAAGCTGGAGGAAGCCATCGACCGAGTACGGTCGCACGAGCCAGCGTTTGTCGTCGAGTTGGGAGACTTTGTGGACGCCGCGGCGTCGGTGGAAGAGGAGCTTGCGTGGCTCAAAAAAATTGCACGTGAGTTCGAGCGCATCGCACGGCAGCGTTTTTTTGTGCTGGGCAACCATTGCGTCGATACCCTGACCAAACAGGAATTCCTTGGGGAAGTTGGCCAACCCGCTTCCTCGTTCTCGTTTGATCGCCACGGCTGGCACGTCATCATCCTGGATGCGTGCTACCGGCAGGATGGCGCGGCGTACGGCCGGAAGAATTCCCATTGGGACGACGCCAATGTGCCGCCGGCCGAGTTGGAATGGCTGCAAGCCGACCTGGCCGCGACCCAGCTCCCGACGATCGTGATGGCCCACCAGCGACTCGACGAGCACGGCAAGCACAGCGTTCGTAACCGCGAGAAGGTGCGTGAGGTGCTGGAGTCGTCTCAGAACGTGCAGGCGGTCTTCCAGGGCCACAGCCACCAGAACGACTACCAGGAGATAGGCGGCATTCATTACGTCACCCTCGTCGCGATGGTCGAAGGAGCAGGGCCTGAGAACAACGGGTACTCGCTGCTCGAGCTCTTTCCGGACCGCTCAATGAAACTCGCGGGCTTTCGCCGGCAGGCGTCGCGGCAATGGCCTATTGCAAACGAGCGTTAAGGCGAAAACTTTCGATGCTCGCCGCCGCGGCTTCGTCTGACGACGGCAGTGGAAACACCTCCGCGGAGAGGTGCCCGGCAAAGCCGATGTCGCGAAGGGCCTGAACGATCGGCTCCGGCGGCGTGTGGCCGAGCCCCATCGCACGGCGGTTGGAATCAGCCCAGTGGACATGACCGACGTGGCGGCCGATCCCTCGGAGAGTCTCGGCGATATCAGCCTCTTCGATATTCATATGGAAGAGGTCGCAGAGCAGACGGACATGACCAAGGCCGCGAGCTTCGAGAAACGCGGTGGCATCGGCCTGGCGGTTGAAGAGGTCGGTCTCGTAGCGATTGAGGGGCTCGTAGAGAAGCACCTGGCCGTGACCGGCGGCCCGCTCGCCGAGTGTGGCGAGGGCATCGGCGAGGAGATCGAGCGCCGCGTCGCGGGGCACGGTTGGTGACGTGCGGCCCTGCATGGACCCGATGATGGCCGGCGCGCCGAATTCAGCGGCAACGTCGATGATTCCCGCGATGAAGGCGGCGCCGGCAGCCCGCTTCGTGGCGTCGGCGTCGCACAACTGAAGGCCGTGCTTCACCCAGCCGGCACCTGTGCCGACGGCGGCGAGGCCGAGACCGTGTGCCGATAGGAGAGCACGAAGCTCTTCACGCGGAAACGTCTCGGAGTCTGGCGGAAAAATCTCAACCGAATCAAACCCGAGCTCGGCCGCTCGCTCACAGCATTCCTCGAGCGTGACGTCGCAGGCCGCAGACAGGTCGGGGCAGGCATGAAAAACAAAAGGGCCTCGCCGGGCTTCCGGAACGAGCGCGATCGTGACGGCGGATTTCATGTCGCTGCTCATGCAGTCGCGTCCAGAAACAACGGCCTCATGTGCCGCTCAAAGAGATTCTCCGTGACCTGTCGGCCCACGATGTCGCTGTTGGCGACGAGCAAGTCGGTGTACCGAGAACCCTTCTTGGCGGCGAGTTTGAAGGCCACGTGCAGAAGCTGGCGGACATGCGGATTGAAGTCTGGGCTTGTCGGCACGTGGCGGATGGCAGCGGCCAGCCGCGGTCCACTCCAGGCGCCAACGTGGGCGGGCTGAGGGAGCTTTGCACGGTCGATGTCGATTACGGTCGCATAGGGGCCGCAGAGGGCGTCGATGTGCTCGAGCGATTCGGCATAGATCTCACGGGCGAGGTCGAGGCCGTCACCGCCAGCTTCGGCCAGACCGATGATCTCCTCGAGCCAGGTCGTGCCTGCCGTCTTGATGTGAAACCCTGCGCCGGTGCGAGCCACCGCTTCGCGAATCACGGGATAGAGCGAAAACTTGTCGCTCCCCGAATGGACCGAGAGTTTTATGCCCGTGGGCAGGCCGTATGCCTTCGCCGCATGGGCGAGCACGGCGATGTCATCTGAAAATTCCTTCGTGAACTGGCCCAAGTCGCCGACGTAGTCCACGCCCTTGTTGAACCGGCCTGTGAACTTGGGCGCGATCGTGTCGACCGGAATCTTTTCGTCGGCGAGCATCGCGAGGATGACAAGCAGCTCGGGCGGCGTCTGGGGCGAGTCGGTCTCGTCCATGCTCACCTCCGTCACGAAGCTCTCCTTGCGAGCGGCGATGTGACGGTAGACACGACCGGCCTCTTGGCATGCGGCGAGATACTTTGTGGCGACGGCGCGGGTTGCGTCGGCCGAAAGCGGCACGGCCTCTTCGATGCCCGCAACAGCGACAGGCTGCGTCAACTCGGCGTGCTTTTGCATGAAGGCGTCGATGTCGGCCCCGGCAGCAGGTTTGCCGATGGCATCAGCCACGTCGATCGTGAAGAAGTCGCTCGGGGCCAGGAACCGGTCCACGGTGGCCAGGCCAATGTGATCGGCGTCTACAAACCACGGGTGCTTCCAGCCTCGCGCAGCCACCGCCGCGGTAGCGGCCTCCCGCACGCTTACCGGCTCGCTTCCAATAAAGGAGTGCTCGCGGTTCGACTTGTTCCACACCGGCGCCGCGACCACACCCGCCGCCGCGAGCTTTTCGAAGGCCGCAAGTTGGGCAGCAGCCTCATGGGCGAAGCGGTCGCCGACACCGAACGAGAAACGGGGCAGGGACGGCGTGGTCATCGGCGAGAGATCCTCCGGATACGGGGTGGGTGCCAAGAATACCGCGGCATCATGACGGCGTCATACCAGCTTGGTCTTGCCAGGGATCGCGTACTCGGGCGGCGGGAGCGATGACTCCCACGTGAGGTCCGCTGGAAAGAGATCGAGCTTTGATTCCTTGGCGAGGAAGTCGAATGTGACCCGTTGCCCGGTGTATGCGGCCACGCGGCCGAGCACCGCCACGAGGGAACTGTCGGCAGTCTGCATGAGCTCGACAATCGGTGTGCCGGCGCGGATCGAGTCGACGAGATCCTTGTGCTCCTGCTTGTAGGCATCTGCGATGCTGCCCTTCATCGCCCAGACCTCATTGCCCTTGCGATCCACAATCCGCGAGTCGGTGTTTCCGGCACCGATGAAGCAGGTGCCTTCGGTGCCCGCGATCGCCGTGCTGGTTTCACTCGCCGTGCCCGGGATCTGGCGGCACATGAAGGAAACGATTGTGCGTTCTGGATACTCGAAGTCCACCGCCATTGTATCCCACATCTCGCTGTCGCTCGGCCGCGTGAACCGTCCGCCACAGGCAAAGGCCGATACAGGGTTCGTGCCCATCACCCAGTTGACGACATCGATATTGTGAACGGCCTGTTCGGCGATCTGATCACCACTGAGCCAGATGAAGTGCATCCAGTTGTTCATCTGATATTCCGCGTCACTCATCCCCTCTTTGCGTGGCCGATACCAGATGCCGGCCGAGCAGTAGCGAGTGGTGCCGCTCACGATCTCGCCGATCGTGCCTTTGCGGATCTCCTTGACGGCGGCGATGGAGTTGGTCTGCCGGCGGTATTGCGTGCCGGTGACGATCGCCAGACCTTTCTCGAGGGCCTTGGCATGGGCCTCGAGGCAGATCCGGTAGCCAGTCGGATCGACGCACACGGGCTTCTCGGCAAAGACGTGCTTGCCCGCCTCGATGGCCGCAAGAATCATCCGCGGCCGAAAGCCGGGGGACGTCGTGAGATGCACGATATCGACGTGTGGGTTGTCGAGCACCTTGTGGAAGCCGTCGAGCCCGCCATGCATCGCGTCAGCGGGGAGCGCCACCTTGCCCTCGTGCCGGGCGAGCAACGTCTGCCGGAGACCCTCGCACTTGGTGGCGTACAGATCGGCGGCTGCGACGAGCTTCACGCCTTCGTTGATCGTGAGCGAATCGTTGACAGAGCCGGTGCCCCGGCCACCGCAGCCGACCACGCCCAGCCGTAGCTCGCGGGTTTCTTCAGACGCCGCCCGCGAAGAGTGAACCATAAGCCCAGCGGCCAAGGAGGCGGTTGCACTCGCGCTCAAAAACCCTCGTCGGCTCGGCGGTGGTCCGTCGGTCGTCATGGAAGGGGCCCTTAGAGGAGCGGCAGCATGAGGTCGGCTTCGTGAAGAATGGCGACATGCTCGGCGCGATTGGCAAGCCGTTCGATCACGGCCACGTCGGCAGCATGGCCGAAGCCAAGCTCTTCGACGACTTCCGCCGTGAGCCGCGAGAGGATCACGAGCCGCCGTTCGCCGATCGCTCGAGCGAGCAGCCGGGCATCGAGCGCGTCGGCCACGATCGCGGGATCACCAGACTTGGCCGCCTCACGGAGCAGCGGCTCGAGCGGCACACCTTGCCGCCAGCGGCCGACGACCAGGCCTGGCGGTTCGGCTATGTCGCCAACAATGCAGATCGTTGCGTCGGGTGTCGTCACGCGGGCGGCCGCGGCGACACTGCGAACGAGGTCGTGAAAGCACGGCGCGGCTCTCGACAGCGTGGCAACGGCGACGTCCGCCGGGTCATCGACATGCGGCCGCCATCCGATCGCCGAGGCGCGGGCAACGCGAGCCGCCTCCTCGGGAAGCCCAAACGAGGCGGCGTGGAGGGTTCCTTCGCGGCCCTCCACCAGTCGCAGGGAGGCCATCACGCCCAACTGCCAGGTGATGTCATGGAGATTCGATCGCCAGTTAACGAGCGCCTTACGGCCGTGCCTCAGCATGTCCCGAACAAAGCTTTCGCGATCGCTGCGACGGCCGAACGCAGGCCAGAGATCGCCTTCCGGCGATCGACCCGCGAGCGACGCATCCCAGCCGAACCGGCCGATCGCCACCACCATATCGGCATCGACAAGCGCACGGGCCATATAGAGCGGTCGCGCCTCGCCGTCGGCGGCGAGGTAGGCCGTTGCCGATTCAATCGTCGGGTCGAACGGCACAGTGCCCGACTCACTTGATGGCGACGCCGATACCCCGCCCAGCGGGTCTGCCTGGAGGACCGTCACGTCGTCGGCTGCGACGCCAGCCGCGCCGAGGCACGTCGTGACCGCCTGCCTGACCGCGGCGGCCTGTGGAATGTCGCCTGCGATCGCCAGCACGACGCGGTCGCCCGGCACCACATGGGCGGTCAGCGGTGGCCCGTGACCGGGTGATCCAACCGCGCGGGCCACAAGGTCGATCGCCGCGTCGCCCGTCGCGCCCCCCGGCCCATGGCACTCTGTGACGAGCGTGCCAGCATCGAGATCGAGCGAGAGCGTGTCGGCGGCAAAGCCGAGGGAGATCGCAGGCACGGCGGGAGTGGCGCGGGGGATACGGAACGGCGTAGCTGACGTGGTTCGCGCTGTATCTTACCCGCTTGCGGCGTGGCGGGGGGCCGCAGGGTTTACCGGGCCGTTCCAGCCGGAACGGGCGGCATGGTCGGTGAATCCGGTGGGGCAGGAGGGCCGATCACTCCGGATGTGCCTGGCGGAGAGTCGCGGCACGTTCACAGGAGGTCGAGTCTCGTGAGAATCGCCTACACCATCGTCGCTGCCACGATCATTGCCGCCGTCTCGTCGATTCCCGGTATCCGGGCGGCCGCCCAAGAGATGATCGTCACGGAGGGGGCAGCGATGCCTGGTGGATGTGGTTGTCAGGAGGCCGACGTGCAAAGGCCGCCGTGGCATGGGACCGTAGCGAGCGAGGCATGCGGGTGCGGGCCCGTTGGCCGAGTCCACGGAAAGTTCCATGCCAATTCGTGCGGTCAGTGGCATGCAAAGCACCATCTTCCACATGGTGTTTGCTTGCCCCCCGCGTTTCCGCGGATGCACGCCTGGTGGACGGAGGGCTCGATGCCCACGCCGCCGCCGCTGGAGTTGCCCCGGTGCCATCAGTGCGGTGCGGTGATTGCGGGAGGGTTCTGAGCCACTCGCTCGCCCCCCTGCGTCCCGCCCCCTGATCCGGGCGGCCCACGACGACACCCACGCGGTTCGGTCGGGAATGGTCCCGGCCGAATCGCGACGTCGTTCTTTACGGCCGGACGGGAACGGCGGCGAGCTCTTTGCTGGCGAGCGTCGCGGCTGGCGTGTTGGGATAGGTGTCGATCACCTGCTGATAGATGCGGGCTGCCGGCTCGGGCCGGTCCATCGCAACCATGCCGCGGGCGCGGACAATGACTTCCGCCTGCTCGAGATGTTCCTTGCCGCTATCCTTGCGTCGTAGTTGCGTCTGAAGCTCGGTGACCGACCGCTTCTGCGACGGAAGCTTCTGGTAGGTGCGGACAACCTCCGCCACCTGAACCGCGGTCGCCAGTGAATCGCTGTCGCGCTCCAAGGCGGTCCGACACTTCGCGATGTCGCCGGCAGCGCGAGCGTCGATGTCTTGGAGTATCTTCTTCGCTTCGACGAGCGGGGCCGCGCCGCCCTCCGTAGATCCCACCGAGACAATCGCCGCGATCGCTTGAACGAGATCCTTGCGGGTCATGGCGTCCTTGGCCTTGGTCACGGCGGCTGAGATTCGGGCCGCGTCGGCATCGGAGAGGATGCGGCCAGAGCTCGCGAGCCCGTTGTTCATCATGTCGACGAGTGGCGCATCGTTGCCGCTGGCGGCCGCGGCGACCACCGACCCGTCCGACTTCAAGACATAGACGAACGGGAGACCGCCACCGAGGGGCTTCCGCTGGGACAGGTCGCGGAACTCCGGGCCGTCTACGTTGACAGTAACCTGCACATACTTGGAGAGAAGCGGCTTGAGGGCGGCGTCCGACTTCAGTCGCTCGGCGAAGGCTGCACACCGTGGACAGGTGCTGCGAGCCGCGACGGCGAGGATCGGCTTTCCACTCTGCGCGGCCTGAGCGAGCGCTTTCTGGAAGGACGGCTCGGCGGCGGCTGCGTGGACGGCTGACGTCAGGCATGCCAGAGCGAGGAGAACGGCACAGGAGCAGAAAATCTTTCGCATCATGACGCGATACCGGAACTGAGTGAATCTGGCCCGAGGAAACGATTGTACGATTTTCCGACGTGGACCTTGGCACCACCAAGTCGCTGCTGCCACCACGCTCGTCCCGAGTGTATTCGGATCGACTATTCCCCGGCGGCACACTGGTACACTCATCGGGCATGCCATTCGTTCGCAGCTTGATTGCGTGTGTCGTCGCCGTCGTGGGACTCGTCCTTCACGCGGCGGAGCCGGCGTATGAGTCGCCTTATCGGGTGGAGTTTGCCTACCCGGTGGAAGAGTTGATCCCGGACATTCTCCACGGTACCAGGGGAGCCCCACGGCACATGGCTCGGGTGCCGCTGGCCGAGTGGTACTCACCAGCGACGAAGCGAAAGTACGGCGAGTGGGGGCCACCGCTGGCGCATCTGCCGGTTCCCGAAGTAAGTCTGCGCAGGCCGGCGGAATGGAAACGCGAGCGTGTCATCGCGACGGGCATGCGGTACGTCGGCATCAGCTACCAGCATCACCACGTGCCCGACTGGGATCCGCCGGCCGACTGGCCGTGGAAGCCGGTGGCGCATGGGAGGAACGCCAAAGGCGTCGACTGCTCGAACTTCGTGGCGGTGGCCTACGACGTGGCGCTCGGCATCAAGCCCACGAGCGACATCCACAAGCTATCCGAGATGACCGAAGCGGCGGTGGGCGACGGAGGGACCGTGCGGGCTCATCGCATCGATCGTCCCGGCACACACGAGCTGTTCATGACGGAACTGCGAACGGGCGACCTGCTCTTCGTGAAGAACGACAGCGGCCATGTGTCGCACGTGGTGCTCTGGGTCGGCGCGATCGGGCGCTCACCCGACCGCATGCCGCTGATCCTCGACAGCACAGGAGAGGGACGGAAAGATAGCAACGGAACGTTCATTCCCGACGGCGTTCACCTGCGGTCATTCACCCCGACGTCGTGGTACTTCCGCGATGCGAGCCACGCCCTGCGACTCATTCCTGACGACTCCCCACCGCGTTGACACGGTGCGGCGTAAGAACGTCGCTTCAGATCACGCCCCAATCTCATAGCCCTTGCGGTATTCGCGGGCGAGAAATGAGTTGGCCTGGGGGTCACCGACGATTTCCCGCGTGGCGGCATCCCATGTGAGCTCGCGGCCGAGCCGCATGGCGATGTTGGCGAGGTGGCAGATCTCAAGCATGCGGTTGTGCGACCGCACATCCGAGACGGGCTGCTTGCGGGATCGCATCGCCTCGATGAAGTTGGCCGTGTGGTTCGCGCTCACAGGGCCGCCGTAGATCTCTTCAATGGCACCCTCGGGGAGCGGGTTGGCTTTCAACGCTTCGACGGGTGCGCCGGTGATCTTGCCACGGTTCACGAAGAAGCGGCCGTCGGTGCCTTCGAAGAGGATGCCGTTGTCGCCCTTGCTGGTGATGATCATCTCGACGTCTTTCGGCATCGCCACGCGGAGCGTGAACTCAGTCGCGACGTTGTAGCGATCATTGACGATGGGATAGCCGTCCTGATAGTCGCAGGCGAGCGTGTACTCGACCGGCGTGACGGTGCTGGGCCCCGAGTCGTTGGCCCCGAGCGCCCACGAGGCGATGTCCACATGGTGGGCACCCCAGTCGGCGAGCTTGCCACCGGAGTATTCATGCCAGTTGCGGAATGAGTAGTGGCAGTTGCTGTAGAGGGGCACGCCGCCGCCGTACCCCGATCGCATTTCGGGAAGGGCGCGATACGCCACCGCAGGCGCGGGGCCGAGCCACAAATCCCAGTCGAGGCCTTCGGGGACGGCCACCGTCGGAATCACAGGCGAGGCGGTCATCCCCTGGATAGCGCAGGTCACCTTCTTGACTGTGCCGATGCGGCCATGACGTACGAGCGCGATCGCGGTCAGGAACCGCTTATCGCATTCGGTCCGCTGCATCGTGCCCACCTGGAACACGCGGCCCGTCTCGTCCACCACCTTCTCGATGAGTTTTCCTTCATCGATTGTTACGGTGAGTGGCTTCTCGCAGTAGACATCCTTGCCCGCTCGCATGGCTTCGACCGCGATCTTCGTGTGCCAGTGATCGGGTGTGGCGATCATGACCGCGTCGATGTCCTTGCGGTCGAGGATACGCCGGTAGTCGGCGTAGGCGTCGGGTGTTTTCCCTTGTGCTTTGTGCGTGCGTTCGACGTTGGTGCCGAGGACGCCCGCATCGACATCGGCGAGGGCGGCGAAGTCGGCGAACTTGAATGACTTCTGGGTGATCGTCCAGCCCTGGTTTCGCAGGCCGATCGTCGCGAACACCGGCCGGTCGAGCGATGAGGCAAACACCTGTCTGCCTGCCGGGGCCAGCACACCGGCGGCCCCCACTGTCGCCAGGCCCTGAAGAAAGTTTCGGCGCGTGGTGTGACGTGGCATGGTCATGGTGAGGGCCTCAAGTGAGTCAATCATGTCGCGAGCCCGGTCTCGAGATGGAATGATACCGCACCCGAAGCCAGGGAAATGAGGGACGGGAGCGATTTTGCAAATGAGGGACGGGAGCGATTTTGCCCCTCGCTCAAATGCCCCCCGCCCGCAACCGATCCTGCGCGCCGTGCCGCACCGCGAGGACGACCACCGTCTCCTTCACGATCGTGAAGACCGCGCGGTGGGTTGGTCGTGGACCAAGGCCGTAATGCAATTCTCGCAATTCGTATGAGAAGTCACCATCTTCAGCCGTTCGTGGACAACGCTCGGGCTGTTCCGCAAGCGTCGTAATCGCATGGCGAATGCCTGCATACCATCGCTCGGCTTGCTCGACGAACCGCTCCCGTGCCCACCACTCGGCCGCGTCTTCCTTCTCCCGTGCCGCCTGCTCGGTGACGACGACGGTGAAGGTCATGCCGATTTCGGCCGACGGATTTTCGCCTGGATGCGGGCGTCGAGTTCGTCGAGCGTGACCACGCGGCCGGCTTCCATGTCGGCAATCCCCTTCCGGATCGCCTCACTGGCCGCGTCCTGCCGCAGGGTATCGAGCGTCACCTTGTCGACAAGAAAATAGACCTGATGCGTCTGATCGTCCTCGACAGGGACGGGACCGCCGTCCTGCTTAAGAGCTTCACGCTGTTCGCTGGTGATCTTCGGAGTCATGTAGACAGTATGCCACAGACGGCCTGGAAATGAGGGACGGGAGCGATTGTGCCCCTCGCCGATGACGAGCCGCGATCCCACGACACCTCACGCAGCGCGTCGTCAAAGCTCCTCGCACGGAGCGCGGAGGCGTTTCCTTTTGCGTTCCCAGCGTGCGGCGGCGACAGACATCCGGCTTATTCTTTTGAGTTGGCCCGGGCTGGCAAGAAGATCGAGGCGATCAAGCTCTACCGGGAAGAGACGGGAGTGAGCTTGAAGGAAGCTAAAGAAGTCGTCGAAAGTCTTTAGTATCCTGCAAGGAGGATAGGCGGTGCCGTCATTGATTCCGACGCGATCCCCGAAATCAGAAAAGTAGATGAAGACCCGTGAAAGCGGAATGCCACCCGAGGACATGTGGCAAGGATTCTTTGACCCCCAAGCCACCTTGGTCAAACTCGGCCTAACGGTGGAGTGCCAGTGTGTCGTGGATTTTGGCTGCGGCTACGGGACGTTCTCGATTCCAGCGGCACAACTGGTCCGAGGCCGCGTCCACGCTCTGGACATCGAGCCCGAGATGATCGCGGCCACAATCGCAAAGGCCGATCAACTTCGCCTGCTCAACCTCAAGTTTTCGCAGCAGGATTTCGTCACGAACGGCTGTGGCATCTCGGATGGCCTCGCCGACTACGCGATGCTCTTCAACATCCTGCATGCCGCAGAGGCTCCCCAGCTTCTCGCCGAGGCAAGGCGCGTGCTGAAAGTTGGCGGGAAGCTGGGTGTGATGCACTGGAACTACGACCCCAGCACGCCGCGTGGCCCCAGCATGGACATTCGGCTCACGCCCAAGCAGTGCATGGTCCTTGTCGAGCAGTCTGGATTTGAGATTGGCAGCCTTCTCGAACTTCCGCCCTGTCACTACGGATTCGTTGCCACGCGAACTTAGCCACGGACAAGATGCCGGCTCAGTCCAAGGACGTTGGAAGTTAGCGAAATAATGTGAAGGCAAGTCACGCGAATCCTGTGGATTTTCGAGGTTGTGCCGGTGACCGGCTCTGCGCTCGTTTGAAGAGGAGGGGCCACGAGTGTGGCCCCACGGCTCAGCGGGTCCGACCGTGGTCGCGATCTTCCACCAGCCAGCGTTGTTTCCGGGGCGGGCCTGCACGCCGCACCGGCAGCCGGAGCAATACACCCGCCGCCATCCTGAGAGAACGCCCCTCTACAGAATCAACGCCGGGCACCTCGAGACCTGGCTTTGCGAGCCCAGAGTGCGGCGGCGACATCCGGCTCATCGCCCTTCATCCTCATCCTCTCATCCTCTGGGACGAGTGTGGTCACGCCATGACCGTGGCAGCACGACATCCTTCGCGAGCCCGACGCGTTCGAGGAGCCGGATCGTCATGTAGGTGATGTCGAGCTCCCACCAGCGATGGCCATGCGCCGCCGACCGCTGCTCGGCATGATGGTTGTTGTGCCAGCCTTCGCCGTTGCTCACGAGGCCGACAAACCAGTTATTGCGGCTGTTTTCGTCAGTGGCGTAGTTGCGGTAGCCCCAGAGATGGGTGAGCGAGTTCACACTCCAGGTGATGTGCCAGACCGCCACGGTCCTCACGATGACGCCCCACACGAGAACGCTCGCGCCGAGCTGAAGGCCGCCGATCCAGTCGCCCGTCGTGGCCCAGCCAGCGGCGAAGCCCGCCACGAAAAACAGGACCGCATGGGCCAAGTAGATCCAGAGCCGTGTCATGTTGCGCTCGATCGCCATATAGAACGGATCACGCAGGATGTCTCGGCCGTATTTGTCGTAGGTCCCGATCGTATTAATGTGACGATTGGTCACGAAGATCCAGCCGACATGGCCCCAGAGGAAACTCACCAGCGGACTGTGTGGATCGGGGCGTTCGTCGGAATGCTGATGGTGCAGGCGATGCACGATCACCCACCGGCCGGGAGCGTCTTGCAGGCAGCAGACACCGATCACGGCAAAACTTCGCTCGAGCCAGCGAGGGCATGAAAAGCTGCGATGTGTGAGGAGCCGGTGGTAGCCGACGTTGATGCCAAGCGTGCCAAACACATAGAGACCGGCGAAGGCCACGGCCGCGCCTGTCCAACTGAAGAGCCACGGCACGAAGGCGAGCAGCGCGAGCAGGTGCATCACAATGACGCCGATTGCATTCACCCAGAGAATCTGAAGATCGGCGACACCCTCCGGCGGCGGCAGCCGCGACGGATCGGGTATGTAGCCGATGTCTGGATGCGAGGCGTCTGCGTGATCCTCGCCCTGGGTGACCAGGGGAGAAGTCGATGTCACGTCTGAAACTGTCGAGCCTGACACGTGGAGCGACTCCTCATAATGGAGCGGACGAAAGGCAGCGCCTGGATCGTCCGCTGGACAACCGGCCTCTCCCAAGGTAGCAGACATCGACGGCCAAAAAAGGACGCCGTCTCAGCTTTCTCAACCGCGGCAAACTGTACGCGATTGAACGGTCGTTCCGCCGGTCAGCGGCACAGACTGGCCGCCGTCTGGCTGCGTCACGCGGCTCGCCAGAGGGACACGCTGGCCGTTTCGTCACACCCACCGTGTTTGAAGCAGGGACGCCCTCAAAAAATCTGCAGCCTTCTTTCCTAGCGACCTGCTGTGTCTGATGGCGTGGTTTCCGCAAGTCGCTTGGCTTCGGCGGTGTCGGCTTCTGCCTTCTCCTTCTCGCCCAGATGGGCAAACACAATGCTGCGAGCTTTGAGGACCATTATCTTGAGGTCGTCGGTCACATTTTCGTGCGCTTCGAGGCATGCGGTGAAATCCGCGAGCGCCTCGTTGGGACGTCGCTTACCGCAGTGTCCGCAGCCGCGCGCGAATCGGGCCAACGTGAGCGTGGGCGCCATTGCCAAGGCACACTCGCTTTCGGCAAATGCAGCGTCGAAGTCCGTTGCCGCGGCTTGCTTGTATGCACTCGCAGCCCGCGTGATCCCGGCCAGTGGATCGAGATCTATCGCTCGTTTCGCGTCGCGCGTGGCCTCATCCATGTGCCCCAGGTGAGCATGGGCCGGGGCGGATTTCGGCTCAAGCTCGATCACGCGATCCATGTCGCGAATGGCCGCCGTGACGTCCTCGAGAGCCAGTGGAAGGTTGCCCTTTCGCTGATGGGTGACGCCACGATTGCGATACGCACGGCCGAACCCTGGGTCGAGCCGGATCGCCTTGTCAAAGTCCTCGAGGGCGGCATCAAGATCGCTCTGCGACAGGCGGCAGAATGCCCGGCCGTAGAAGGCCATGGCACAGTTGGCTCGGCTTCCATCACGGCGTCGTAGACTGCCGCGGCGTCCTTGAAGTCACTTGCCCTCCAGAGGGCGTCACCCTTGGCAAGCATCTCTTTGATGTCGTCGGCGACGGCTGGTACGGCCATCGTGGCGAGGATGAGCGCGAGAAGGAGTCGGGCGAGAGCGCGGGACATGGGCACCTCGGTGTGCATGATGGCAGCGGCTTTGACGAAGCCATCACGATACCGCAGGCCGCCTGAGCCAGAGAGGGCAGTTGGCCGGCATCCTGCTCCACCCCCCACGCAGAGCGAAACTCGGTGCCCATGTCCCGCCGGACGGAATGAGCACGACTGTGAGCGGAACGCTCGAAGAAACAGTGGGTTCACGCCCGTCGCTCGCCAGAGTGGCGGCGCCGACAGGCCGGGTCCAATTCTTACTCTGTGACATGCGAGTCGCCTGGGCGCATCTTCGAGAGGAGAACGCAATACAAGCCCCTCACGATAGTAAGGGGACTGCGGATCATGGGGGCGAGACCGTCACGACGGCAGACGGGCCGAGGGACCACCCGCCGTCCCACGGCTCGCGGCGTGGGCTTTTATGGAGGGAGATCCATCGCTCGGCTTGTGGTTGCGGCCGACAGGCCGCGTTACGTCAGCCGGGAGAGTGCAAGCATCGCCGCGGTGATCACGGCGATACCGGCGACATCAAGCACAATGCCGGCGGCCATCATGCTTTTGAGTGAGATGCGTCCTGAGCCGTACACGATCGCGTTACACGGCGTGCTCACCGGCATCATGAAGCCGAGGCTCGCGGCGAACGTGGCCGCGAGCGCCGCAGGGAGCGGATCGCCACCGGTGGCGAGGCCTAGCGCGATCGCTACCGGCACCACGATGTTGGCACTCGCCGTGTTGCTCGTGAACTCACTGGTGATCACGGCGACAACCGTCGCCAGGAGCACGAGCACCACGCCGCCCCATGAGCCATCGGGCACAAGCCCTTGGATGGAGTCGCCCAGGGCCGCCGCGAGGCCCGTCTTGAAGCAGAGCTCGCCGAGCGAGATGCCGCCGCCATAAAGCAGGATGATGCCCCAGTCGATCTTGGCTTCACTCCATTCGAGCGCCGGCCGCCACCGGCCAGGCCCGCCGCGAGGCAGCACAAAAAGAAGGATGCCGCCGATGAGTGCAGCCACACCCTCCGGCAGTCGCGTTCGGAGCAGCATGGCCCATCGGTCGTCGGGCCCGAGCACTGCCAACACGACGCCTGGCAGCACCCAGAGAACAACGGTGATGGCAAACGCGACGGCAACAGACGTTTGCCCGACAGTCCACCGGCCGAGCCTGCTCCGCTCACGGGCTACGAACTCAGCCACGCCATCGAGCCGCTCGACGCCCGCCGGAAACATGCGGCCCAAGACATAGACGGTGAACGTGACGAGCACTGCGACAATCGGCACACCGATCATGCACCAGCCGGGGAACGTGATGTCAACACCGAGCTGCTCGCGGATGAATCGCAGCCCGATGAGGTTGGGCGGGGTGCCAATCGGCGTAGCGAGCCCGCCGAGCGACGAGGCGAAGGCGACACATAAGAACAGCCCCGTGGCAAACGCTGGCGCCGGACGACGACCCGTGGCCGTCGCAGCCTCTTCGACCGCCGTCACGATCCCTGCCACGATCGTGAGCATCATCGCAGTGGTGCAGGTATTGGAGATGAAGGCGCTCACCACGGCGCAGGCAAGCGCGACCGCCGCGAGGATGCGGCCAGGCCGCTCGCCCACCCAAGGCACCGCGAGCACGCCAAAGGCCAGCCGCTTGTCGAGGCCGTGCAGCCGGATGGCTTCGGCCAGCAGGAACGACCCCACAAACAGAAAGATGAGCGGGTCGGCAAACGCGGCAAAAACCTCGTCGGCCGGTGCGACGCCGGCGAGGACACAGGCCACCGCCCCCAGCAGGGCCGTCACCGCCAGTGGGATCGCCTCGGTGATCCAGAGAATCACAACGGCGACCACGATCACGGCCAGGCGCTGCGCTTCCGGAGACAGAGGCATGAGGAGACCGTGAGAGCACGCGATGGCTGGTAAAAAAGGCTATGCACGCCGTTTGCCTTGGACGACCAGCCTATCCATTTTGCCCGCCTCGCGTGGCCCGCCATTGGGACGAAGTTTGGTCTGGTTCGGTGGGCCGAGCCTACCTACCTTCCGCATCCCACTCCCGTCCGGCTGCCGAGACCTATGGTCCGAAGGCATCGATTCCACCTGCTTCGCGGCATCGTCGCGGTTGTCGGTAGTCTGCTTGCAGGCTGCTCCGGAGTCGGCACGCTTCAGCCAGGCCTCCACGCGACGGTGCAGCATCAGCACCAGCCAGGGTGTCGAGAGGGCGCGTGTGAGCCGCACTGCCCCGTCCGTCCAGGTGTGCAAGGCTTCTATCGCACGCAGTGGCGACGCTGGCCCACGCCGGAGGTTGCCGATCCAAACAGCGGCGAAGCAGCGACGCCCGCGTCCGCACCGCGCTCGATCGTGCCGGGGGCCGACGAGGAATCGGTTCAGAATTTGCCAACGGTGGACGAGCCCGGCATTCCCGTCCGCCCAATCCCTGTTCCCGCAGCCAGACCTTCGTCGCTCCCTCCACCGACACCGACGCCAGCAACGCCGCCGGCATCGGTTCCGCCTGCCGACGATGACAATCTCTTTAGTTCGCGCGAGGCCGAAGCCCGTGCGGCGCTCGTGGCCTCCACCGCAGCGGCGACCCGTACCAGCGGATCCTCAGAGCAGATTCGCTTCACCCGCCGGATGGTGGAGATGCTCCTCACCGAACACGACGGTGCGGTGCGGGCGCGGATCGTCGACGAGGCCGCGACATTCGAGACCACGGCTGCCGATGCGATCATTCGCGGTGCCGGCGCTGACCCCGATCCTCGCGTGCGGGCAGCGGCGTGTGGCGCATGGGAACAGCGAGGCGGGCCCGACGCCGTCCGCTTCCTGGCGGCGCGTGCTACCCAAGACCAGGATCTGAGTGTCCGCCTGCGAGCCATCCGGGCCTTGGGCGAGCTTCGCGATCAGGCAGCGGTTGCCACGCTTGTTCCATTGCTCGACGATCCCGACCCAGCAATCCAGAACCGAGTGTGCGTCGCCCTCGGCCGTGCCACCGGCCTCGCGCTCGGCAACGACCCGCAGCGATGGCGGCAGTGGGCCGTGCAGCCGGCCGCCCAACAGCGTTGGTCGCTCTTCAATCCGTTCCGCGCGATGTTTTGACGCGGAAGCCCATCCCGTGTGCAATCATGGGCGGGCTGGCCCAATGATCCGCCGTCCCCTCGCTAGCGCGAGGGGCTTTTATTGGGTTGGGGTCAAATGCGATTGAAGCCCATGGCGATAGCCGTGGGAC
>ENA-ORBV01003602-ORBV01003602.1-microbial-mat-metagenome-genome-assembly--contig:-NODE-3602-length-30794-cov-108.876420_pt1 | contig 30794 bp, 34 predicted proteins | sample MGYA00237777_ERZ505514 | MGnify/ENA primary metagenome ERZ505514 (study PRJEB26160, sample SAMN06269048) | microbial mat metagenome | isolation source: Oligotrophic lake microbial mat | place... | reverse complement strand
GGAGCAAGCCGCGTGAAGCCAGAGGACCCTGAAACGTGTGACGTGTGCGGCGCGTTCGGCGCCTACGGCTGGGGCCCGCCAGAGCGCGCGGCGCAGGCGTACCGCTGCGAACTGCACGTCTGGCCGGAGTGGCGTCTGCCGCACGCCGAACGCGTCGTCGCGGCGCGCGCGCTCGACCGTGCGCCGAACAGCGCTGTGGCGACCTCGTCGCGGGGCGCACAACAGGTCGACCTCTTTGGAGGCGCCAAGCGGTGAGCGAGCTTGTGCCGGCGTCCCAAGTGTTCGACGAAGCGCGGCGCGTGAGCGCGCGCGATGTGGCGGAAAAGTGCGGCGCCGTGTTGCGCGGCGGCGGCACACACGGCTGGGCGCGCGCGCGACGCTGCGTGCTGTGCGACGGCAGGTTCGACCTCTCGGTAAGCGTCAGCGGCTGGCGCTGCCACAAGTGCGGCGAACACGGCGACGCAATCGCGTTGTGGTCGAAGTTCGCAGGCGTCTCGGCGTTCGAGGCCGCGTGCGAGCTCGCGGGCTACTTCCCCGAACAGGTGGCGACGAAAGAGACGGTCTCGCGCGAGGACGCGCTGAGACGGCGCGAAGACGCGCGCGCGCGCGCGGAAGCCAACCGCACGAAGAGCGTGCGCAGCGGCGACGCGAGCGACGCGTCGGTCGCCCGCGCGCGGCGGTTGTGGGAGGCGTCACGGCCGGCGGCGAACACGCTGGCGGTGACGTACCTGCGCGCCCGCGGCGCAACGCTGACGCACGCGCTGCACGCGTGCGAGCGGTTGCGCTTCCACGCAAAGGTCCCGTGGTACGACCCCGACGACGACAGCGACACGCCACGCCCCGCGTGCTTCACGCCCGCGCTCGTGGCGCCGGTGCGGCTGCCCGACGGCGCCGTGCTCGGCGTGCACCTCACGCACCTCTCCGAAGACGGCCGCGCGAAAGCAGCACTCACGCCGGCGAAGAAAATGCACGGTCTCACGGTGGATGAGGATGGCCGACCCGGCGGCGTGCTCCTCGTGGCGCCGGCGTCGCCGACCGACACGCTCGTCGTCGGCGAAGGCATCGAGAACGCACTCGCGGGCGCGCGCTTTGCGCTCGAGGCGCGCGCGTGCGGACGCGGCGCCGGCGTCTTCGCCGCGCTCAGCCTGGACAGGCTGCAGGGCGGCGTGGGCCGGGGGTCCTGGGGCGGCGTCGACTGGCGTCGCCCCACACCCGACCCGCTCGCGCCCGCCGCGACGATCCCGCACCGCGGCCCCGTGCTCGTCGTCGTCGACCATGACATGCGCGGCCTGATCATCGCCGCGCGCACGCGGTTCGAGGCGACCGTCACAGGCACACGGCGCGCGCAGGTGTGCGCGCAGCTGGCGACGCACTGGTGGAAGGCCGCCGGCGCGAGCGACGTGAAGGTGGTGATGCCGCCGCAGGGCGCCGACATGACAGACGTGGTGGGGGCGGCGTGAGCGACGACGGGACGACGATCACGACGGCGGTGGACGAGCGTGCGCTTGCGGCGCTGCCCTACTCCGACCTCGGCAACCGCGACCGCTTCCTCACGCGCGTCGGCGAGAACTTCGCCGACGGTGACGACGGTCCGAAGGCCTGGGACGGCAAGCGGTGGTCGCCGCAGCCGCCGGCGCTGCCCGACTTCGTCGTCGCTGCGCAAGGCGTCGTGGAGGCGATGACGCGCGAGCAGCAGGCGATGGCCGACGACGGCGTCGACGCGGCGATCCTCGCGGCGCACAAGACGCACGCGAGGAAGTCGGCGAGCGTCGGCGCGGTGAAGGCGATGATCGAAGCCGCGCGCCCACACCTGCGCGTGCCGCGCGACGTGTGGAACGCACAGTCGCACCTCTTCAATGTCCAGAACGGCACGCTGTCGATTTCGATGGCCGGCGTCGCGCTCGACGCGCACCGCCGCAGCGACCGGATAACGCACGTCGCCGGCGTTGCCTACGACGCGGCTGCGACCGCCCCGCTCTGGCGCGCGACGATGGAACGCTGGTTTCCGGCCGAAGACGAGCGCGCGTTCATGCAACGGTGCCTCGGCGCGTGCCTGGCGGATTCGAGCGGCGACCACCGCTTTCTCGTGTGGCAAGGCCCCGGCGCCAACGGCAAGACGCTCACGATGAAGGTGATGCGTGCGGTGCTCGGCAGCTACGCGCTGACGATGGACGCCGCGTCACTGCTGGTGGCGCAGCGCTCTGGCTCGGACGCCTCGCCGGATCTTGCGCGTCTCGGCGGGCGTCAGCGTCTCGTGGTGGCGGAGGAACCCGAACGCGGCAGGTCGCTCGCCGAAGGGATGATCAAGGGTCTCACCGGCGGCGGCGCCACGCTCGCGCGCGCGCTCTACGGCGAGATCGAGGAGATCGAGCCGACGTTCAAGCCCTTCCTGGTGTGCAACGAACTGCCGATCGTGAAGGGCGGCGACGAAGGCATCTGGCGACGTCTCTTGCGCGTGGTGTGGCGGGTGACGATCGCCGAGGGCGAGCAGGACGACAAGCTGAAGGACAAGCTCGTTGCGGAAGGTCCGGGCATCCTCAACTGGCTGATCGACGGGTGCGCGGCGTGGATGGAGGCGGGTCTGCGTCCGCCGCAGCGCGTGCTCGACGACACGCTGGAGTGGCGCGACATTTCCGACCACCTAGGGCGTTTCCTCGCCGAGTGCTGCGACCGCCAGGCCGACAAGCGCGTCGAGGCCAACGAGCTCTACGACAGCTACGTGGCGTGGTCGAACCGCGAAGGCATGACGCCGATGAAGAAGGGCGGGCTTGGCAAGGCGCTGACGCAGTCCAAGCAGATCCCCACGCAAAAATCGAGCGGCAAGGTGTTTCGTTTGGGCCTCGAGCTGCGCAGTGACGCGCCGCGCGGCGGTGATGAAGGTTTCGCGCGCGATCAGCGCGACGACAGTGGTTACGGCGGGTTCGACCGCGACGACCCGCGCGACAGCTGAAAGTGACGATGAAGTGACGCAAGTGACGATGACCGATCTCCCCCGCCCTGTTCAGAGCCGCCGGAACACGCGGAAAGCGACGACGGCGCGTGTCGCGCGACGCGCATCGTCACTTGCGTCACTTCATCGTCACTCCGCCCGGCCCTTGCGCCCCACGGCCCGGCGGCACGAAAGTGACGCAAGTGACGATGTTTTGCCGTTCTCCCCCATGCAGGCGCGCATGCGCACGCGCGCATGCGCGTAGTTCCTGCGTCACTTGCGTCACTATAGAGAGGGTAAACAATCATGAGCTCTTCCAGCGACACACCCGGTGCGGGTCGGCCGAAAGGCTCGATCGCCGACGTCTACCATCGGGCCGACGTGAGCGCGGCGAATGTGAAGGCCACAAAGGCCGCCGAACGCGCGCACGCCCGCAAGGGCCGCGCTGTCGCGCCTTCCGCAGTGGTGGCGACGCTCGCAGGCTTCCACGGCGAGACGCCGACCATCGAGCGCGCGGTGAAGAGCGGCGTCGAGCGCGTGTGCACGGGGCGGATCGACAGCGCGCAGCGGTTCAGCCAGGCGGTGCGCGCGGCCAACAGCTGGTGGCCGCAGACACTGTACGAGCGCGGGCGGTTGACCAAGCGCCAGTACCACGCCGCGCACAGGCTGATGGAAGACTGGGAGCGCGCGCGCTTCGACGCCCTGCCCGGCCAGCCGTGGGACTTTCCCGTCGATCACAGCGGCGGCGGCGGCGAGGCGAGCGGGCGCACGCACGCGTGCCGGCGCGCGGTGGGGCGGATCCTGTCGACGCTGCTGCCCGTCGAGCGCGGCGTGGTGCAACTCGTGGTGGTGCAGGGCCGCACGATCGAAAGCGCGCTGGAGCTGCCGATGCTGAGGGAAATGGTGATGTGCCGCGCGAACAAAGCGCTCACCTACGCAGCGTCTGCGCTGCTGGCGGCGGCGCTTGAGCGGGTAGCAATCTGCTATGGAATGTAGATTGACCGAACGCGCGCTCGACTGTACATATTTCACCACGATGTGAGTCGCGCGCGGCGGCGAGGGCAACCTCTCCGCCGCTTTGCGTTGTGGGGTGTCGATGCCGTTTGCGCCGCCGACGCACCGCAGTCGCGCCCCCTCTCACCAGACACAGATCGAACGCGCGGCCGATAAGGCGCGCGGCACCGCCAGAGCGCGCGGCTACGACACGAAGTGGGAGAAGGCGCGACGCGCCTTCCTCGCCGTGCATCCGCTATGCGCCGAACACGCCCGCCACGATCGCGTCGAGCCTGCGACCTGCGTCGATCACATCGTGCCGCACCGCGGCGACCGGAAACTCTTCTGGGACCGCAAGAACTGGCAGTCGCTGTGCACGCCGTGCCACAGCGCCAAGACGGGACGCGGCGCATGATCAAAAGCCTGTTCGGCGGCATCCACGTGCGCCTGGATGCAGCGACACTCACGGACGCGTTGCGCCCGCTTTTCAAACACCTGGAGAAAAATCTCATGCAAAAGTTCAACGAACTGCGCGCCGAGATCGCGGCGAACACGTCGGCGACGCAATCGGTCGTCACGCTGGTGAACACCCTGGCGGACCGGCTCGACGCCGTGGCGAACGACCCTGTCGAGATCGCGGCGATCACCGCCGAGCTGCGCGCCAACAACGCAGAGATCGCGGCCGCCGTCACCGAAAACACCCCGGCCGCAGAGCCGCCGCCGCAGTAACCCCGTCGAGCTGCGCAGTGAGGCGCCGCGCGACGCTGATGAAGGTTTCGCGCGTAATCCGCGCGACGACAGTGGTTACGGCGGGTTCGACCGCGACAGCTGAAAGTGACGATGAAGTGACGCAAGTGACGATGACCGATCTCCCCCGCCCTGTTCAGAGCCGCCGGAACACGCGGAAAGCGACGACGGCGCGTGTCGCGCGACGCGCATCGTCACTTGCGTCACTTCATCGTCACTCCGCCCGGCCCTTGCGCCCCATGGCCCGGCGGCACGAAAGTGACGCAAGTGACGATGTTTCGCCGTTCTCCCCCATGCAGGCGCGCATGCGCACGCGCATATGCGCGTAGTTCCTGCGTCACTTGAGTCACTAGAGAGAGAGAGGGTAAACAATCTACATTCCATAGCAATCTGCTATGGAATGTAGATTGACCGAACCCGGGTTCGACTGTACATATTTCACCACGATGTGAGTCGTGTGCGGCGGCGAGGGCAACCTCTCCGCCGCTTTGCGTTGTGGGGTGTCGATGCCGGGCGGTGCCGCGCGCCTTATCGGCCGCCTGTGTCTGGTGAGAGGGGGCGCGACTGCGGCGACCGGAAACTCTTCTGGGCCCGCAAGAACTGGCAGTCGCTGTGCACGCCGTGCCACAGCGCCAAGACGGGACGCGGCGCAGTAACCCCGCGCGCCACAGCGCCACACCGGGGGGGGTGGGTCAGACCTAAGGCCCGCTCGTTTCGGACCGGCGTGGGAAAGAAAAAAAGTGGGGCGCGAAATTTCGCTAAAGTTTTTTGAGGTGCAGTGTGGGGAGGCAGCGGAAGCCGGCTGAGGAGCAGATGCTCAAGGGCAATCCTTCGCGGCGCCCGGTGGTCGTTGCGCCGACGGAAACGCTTGCGCCGGATGTCGCCAAGGCGCCGAAACACCTTTCTGCGGCTGGCCGGAATATCTGGGACCGGCTCGCGCCGGACCTGGTGCGTGCGAAGATCCTGCGCGTCACGGATCGCGAACTGTTCTCGCTGCTCGTGGACGCGCTCGAGGACTTCTACAGCGCGACGAGTTTGCTGAAGAAGCAGGGCCTCTCCTACGTGTCGTCGTCACCGCACACGCCGGAAATGCGCCGCCTCAACCCGCTCTATCTGATCAAGGACCGTTCACGGCGCGAGGCGATCCGGATCATGAACATGTGCGGGATGTCGCCGGTATCGCGCACGGCCGTCTTTGCGCACCTGGCGCGGGAAGCCGGCGGCCAGGTGCACGACGTCCTGCCCGCGAACGCCGCGCCGCCTGAAGAGGCGGGCCTGTTCGACGACGCCGATGACATGATCAAGCCCGTCGGCGCACTCAACTAGGAATGCGCCGCGACCGCGACGCGCCACAGGCGGATGGGGCGTTCTTCGATGCACGCCGCGCCAAGCGCGCGGTGCAATGGATCGAGAAGTACTGCCGACATTCGAAGGGCGAGTTCGCCGGCCGCCCGCTTATCCTGTCGCCGTTTCAGTCGGCCTGGATCGGTGATCTCTGGGGATGGCGCCGCGAGAGCGACGGCACGCGGCTTTATCGCCGCACGTTTCAGGCGCTACCGCGGAAGAACGGCAAGACCACGAGCTGCGCGGCGATCGCTCTCGCGCTCACCGCCGGCGACGGCGAACCTGGCGCCGAAGTCTATTCGATCGCCGGCAACAAGGAACAAGCGCGCATCGTCTTCGACGAAGCGGCAAAGATGGTGGGCCAGTCGCCCGATCTCGACGCCACGTTCGAGTCGCTCGCGCACTCGCTTTACTGTCCGCCGCTGCGGTCGGTGTTCCGCCCTCTCGCCGCGAAGGGCGACACGCAGCACGGCCTCAACCCGCACGGCGTGATCGGCGACGAAGTGCACAGTTGGAAGGGCCGCAAGCAGTACGAGGCGATGCGCTCGGCGCAGGGCACGCGCCGCCAGCCGCTCGAGGTCTACATCACGACCGCCGGCGACGACATGAGCTCGGTATGCTGGGAGCTCTGGCAGTACGCGATCCAGGTGCGCGACGGCGTGTTCGACGCGCCAGAGTTCCTGCCGCTGCTGTACTCGGCCGACGCCGACGACGACTGGACCGACCCTGCCGTGTGGGCGAAGGCGAACCCGAACCTCGGCGTGAGCGTCAAGCTCGACTTTCTGAAGAGCGAGTGCCTCGAGGCGCAACGCAATCCGGCGCTGGAAAACACGTTCAAGCGGATGTACCTCAATCTCTGGACCGAACAGGCCGAGCGGTGGATCGCCACGCAGGTCTGGACGGCGCCGGCGAACGCCGCGACGTTTTGCGAAGACGCCCTCGTCGGGCGGCCGTGCGTGATGGGCGTGGATCTCGCGCAGACGCGGGACATGTGCGCGATCGTGCTGGTGTTTCCGCCCTCCGCCGGCGACGAGTCGTGGCGGACGGTGTGTCGTTACTTCATGCCCGCGGAGGGGTTGCCGACACGGGTGCAGAAAGAGTTCACGCCGTACGACGTTTGGGTGCGCGACGGCTGGCTCACGCTCACGGAAGGAAATGTGATGGACTACCGCGTCTACGAGGCGGAGGTCCGTCGCCTGCACGCGAAGTTCGCGCCGAGCGAGGTCGCCTACGACCGGATGTTCGCCGGCGGCATTGTGAACAACCTAATGGACGACGGCGTGTCGGTCATCGCCGTGGGGCAAGGGGCGCTATCGCTGGCGACGCCGTGCCTGGAGTTCGAGCGCGCGCTGATGGCGGGCAAGTTCGGTCACGGCGGCCACCCGATCCTGGGGTGGAACGCCGCCAATGTCGGCGTGGAGCGGGACCAGAACGGCAAACCGCTGAAGCCGAAGCGCGGAGGGCCGAACAAACCGCACGACGGCGTCAGCGCGATCCTCACGGCGATGGCGCGGGTGCTGGCGGGCGCACAACCGGGGAGCGGCAGCATGTACGACGACCCGGAATTCGTGGCGCGGCTTTCGCAACATGTTTGATGCTATCCGCGCCCGGGTGGGGCGCATTTTCAGTCAGCGACAGGTCGCGCCAGATCGCTCGAGCGGGCTGAACTACATCAATATCGGCGCGGCGATCGCCGGCGTGCGGCTGAATGAGCCTGAAGACGCGATGAAGATCGCCGCCGTCTATCGCTGCGTGTCGATCGTCTCGGAGGCGATCGCATCGCTGCCGTGGGGCGTCTACGGGCCGACGCCGGACGGCGCGAAAACGGCGCAGCAGCGCGACCACCGAGTCGCGTGGATGCTGCATCACGAGGCCAACCCCGAGCAGACGGCGTTCGTCGCCAAGCGGGCGATGGTCGCGCAGATGCTGCTCGGCGGGCGGATGTGCGCGGAAATCGAGCGCGACACGATCGGGCGCGCGGTCAATCTGTGGCCGCTGCACTATTCGCGGGTGACGCCGGCGCGCGCGGAAGACGGGCGGCTTGTCTTCGACGTGCGCCAGGGCGCGGGGTCGTCGGTCATGCTGGAGCCGCGTGACATCTTCTACGTGCCCGGCCTCTCGCTCGACGGCTTGAACGGCCACTCGGTGCTGGACGTGGCGCGGCTGTCGCTTTCGGGCGCGATCGCGCAGGACGAGTTCGCGGCGCACTTCATTGCCAACGGGATGCACTTGGCGGGCGTGGTGAAGACGCCGAACACGCTCGGCGAGGACGGGCGCAAGTCGCTGCTCGATTTCCTCGCCAAGTTCTCCGGTCACCGTCGGGCCGGCAAGATCCTGCCGCTCGACGCGGGCATGGAGTACCAGTCGATCGCGGCGACGCCCGAGCAAAGCCAGTTCCTCGACGCGCGACGGTTCAGCGTGCACGACGTGTGCCGCTGGTTCGGCGTTCCTCCGCACCTTGTCTACGATCTTTCCCACGCGACGTTTTCCAACATCGAAAGTCAGTCGCGGGAGTTTTTGACCTACGGTCTGCTGCCGCGCATCCTGCCGATGGAGCAGGAAGCGAACCGCAAGCTGCTCACCAGCGGTCGCGGCGGGCTCTACACGAAGATGAACGTCAACGGCTTCCTGCGCGCCGACAGCGACAAGCGCGTCGCCTATTATCGCGGGATGCGCGACATGGGCGCGCTCAACGTCAACGAGATCCGCGAGCTCGAGGAGAGAGACACGATCGGGCCAGATGGCGACACCTACAACATCACCGTGCAGTACCAGGCGCCGGCGGCGAAGCCTGCCACCGACGACGGGAACGGCGACGGGAACGCCGACGCGACCGGCCGCACACGAGCCAACGGAGCGCACGTCACATGACACTTCGAGTCCTCATGAAATCGGCCGAGCGCGCCGAGATTCTCATCTATGGCGACATCGGCGACAGCTGGGACGGCCCCGGCATCACCGCGCGCGCGTTGGCCGACGAGCTGAAACGCGTTTCCGCCACGGCGCTCGACGTGCGGATCAACAGCTATGGCGGCGACGTGTTCGAGGGGCTGGCGATCTACAGCCAGCTCGTGGCGTCGAAAAAGACGGTGACCGTGTACGTCGACGGCATCGCGGCGTCCGCCGCGTCGGTCATCGCGATGGCGGGCGACGTGATCCGCGTGGCCGAGGCCGGCTTTCTGATGATACACGACGCGTGGACCTTCGCGATGGGCAACGCCGACGACCTGCGTGCGGTCGCCGACCGCGTGGACGCCACGAGCGGACAGATCGCCACGGTGTACGCCGCGCGCGCGAAGAAGTCCGCGACCGAAGTGCGCGACCTGATGCGCGCTGAGACGTGGTTCAGCGGACTGGAAGCCGTGGACGCGGGCCTCGCCGACGAGGTGGTCGGCAACAAGGCGATCGCGGCGAAGTTCGACCCGCAACGCATGACATTCCGCAACCTGCCGCACGTACTGTCGCCGCGTCGTCAGGCGCTCGCTGACCAGGTGGCGCGCCAGGCGGCGAAGCTGACGCTGCGCGCCGCGTAACGCTCACGCCGCACGACCTTCCGGCGCCGGTCACGGCCGCGCCAATCCCGCGTCGGAAGACGCCCCACCGGCCGCCTCCTTCGGGGCGGCCTCTTTCATGGAGAACACAATGTCTGACCCGTCGGGCGACACCACGATCCTCGCGCACCGCGACCGGCAGAACATGCTGGCGGCGGCGTCGCAGGAGATCCTCGCCAAGCTCGACCGCGAGCAGCGCGAGCCGAACGCGGAAGAAGAGCGCGCGGTTAGCGAAAATTCCGCCGAAATCGATCGCCTCGAAGGGCTCATCGCCACGCGCGCGCAGGCGCTGGCGCAGATCAATCGTCTCGCCGCGCCGACCGGCCGCAAGACGGAGCCCGACACCACCGTGACCGATCCGGCGCGGCCGCGCGCGAGCGTGGTGACGCCGTCCTCGCACCCGGCGAACTTCGGCTTCGGCCATTTTGGCGAGTTCGCCAACGCCGTGCGGCGCGTGTCGCTCGGCGGCGAGCGCGACTCGAGGCTGAACATGGCGGCCGCCGCGACGATTTCGCAGGAAGGCGTGGGGCCGGACGGCGGCTACGCCGTGCCGCCCGAGTTCCGCGCGCGGATCATGGAACGGGTGTTCGGCCCGGCGAGCCTGCTGTCGCGCACCGACCAGCAGATCGCGTCGTCGAACCAGCTCACCTTCCCCGCCGACATGACGACGCCGTGGCAGTCCACGGGCGGCATCCAGGCGTATTGGGAAGGCGAGGCGGCGGCGATCGCGCAGTCGAAAGTCGCGCTCGAGACGGTGAGCGTGCGTTTGCACAAGCTAGCGGCGATCGTGCCGGTCACCGAAGAGCTGCTCGAGGACGCCGCAGCACTCGGCGGATATGTCGAGCGCAAGGCCGCGCAGAAAATCGACTACAAGGTTTCCCACGCGATCGTGTGGGGCTCCGGCGTCGGCCAGCCGCTCGGCTACATGAACGCGCCGGCGCTCGTCACCGTGGCGGCGGAAGCCGCGCAGACCGCCGACACGATCAACGCGACGAATATCGCCAAGATGTGGTCGCGGATGCCGGCCGAAAACCGCCCGACGTCGGGGTGGCTGATCCACCCGGACGCCGAGCCGCAGCTCATCGGCATGACGATCGGCAACCAGCCGATCTACGTGCCGCCTGGCGGGTTCTCTCAGGCGCCCTACGGCTCGCTGATGGGCCGCCCGGTACTGCCGCACGAAGTGTGCGAGACGGTCGGCGATCTCGGCGACGTCCAGCTCGTCGATCTCGCCGCCTACCTCACCGCGACGAAGGGCGGCGGGATCAAGGCGGCGACGTCGGTGCACCTGTGGTTCGACCAGGATTTGATCGCGTTCAAGTTCACCTTCCGCCTCGCAGGTCAGCCGTGGTGGTCGGGCGCGATCTCGCCGCGCGACGGTTCGTCGACGCGCTCGCCCTTCGTCACCCTCGCGGCCCGCTGAGCCGGCCTCCCCTCACGGTCCGCAAGACTGCGGGCGGTCTTCCACCCCGTAGACCGCCCGCTTTTTCTTTCCTCTCGACGGAGCATTCGTTATGCAACACCTGAACTCGGCTCTCGCCGAGCAGCTCAACATCGCCACCGGCTTCAACGTCGTGAACCTCGCGACCGCCGCCAACGCCGGTCTCTTCGTGTCGTTGAAAAACTATGAACGCGTCGCGATCGTGTTCATGAAAGCGGTCGGCGCGGCGGGCGAAGACCCGACCATCACCGTGCAGCAGGCGACGGCGGTGGCCGGCACGGGCGCCAAGGCGCTGAACTTCACCCGCGCGCACAAGAAGCAGCACGCCACGGCCCTGCCGGGCGCGTGGACGTTGGTCGAGCAGGCGGCCGGAAACACCTTCACGCACACCGACCTCGCCGAAGAGCTCGGGATCGTCATGATCGACATCAAGGCCGAGGACCTCGACGTGGACGGCGGGTTCGACTGCGTCGGCGCGAGCGTCGCCGACGTCGGCGCGACCGCGCAGCTCGCTGTGCTGTTCTACATCCTCTACGGGCCGAAGTTCGCCCCGCCGCTGTCGGCGATCGCGGACTGACGCTGACGTAGACGCCGGCGGCCGCGCCTTGCCCGCGTGGCCCCCGCTCCCCTTTCCACTCAACCCGCAACGGAGGGCCGATGATCCGGGTCCGCTTCACTTCGACCGTGATCTACGAGACGGAGGGCCGCAACCAGGGTCCCGAGTACGTGCAGAACGAAGAGTACGAGCTGCGCGACGACTTTGCGCAGCGCTGGCTTCAGCGCGGCGTGGCGGTGCGCGTGGACGCGGCGTCGGAGCCGAGTGCGCCGCGCGTGCCTGCGCGCGCGCCGCGCACGTCGCGCGCGACAGTCGTCGGCGGCGACGGTGAAGATACGGTCGCTGGCGGTGACACACCTGAGTGAAGGCCGCGTCGTCGTCGTGACGCCGCCGGCGAGCCCGGCGGTCACGACGGCGGACGCGCGCGCGCACTGCCGCGTGGTGCACGCGCACCACGACGCGATGCTTGCGTCGCTCGTCGGCGTGGCGAGCGCGTGGCTGGAAGGTCCGACCGGCTGGCTCGGGCGCTCGCTGGTGACGCGCACGCTTGACCTCGAGCTCGCGGCGTTTCCGTGCGGCCGCGAAGCAGCGCTGCAGTGCGGGCCGGTGTCGACGCTTTCCGCCGTGACGTACCGCGACGCCGCCAACGTCGTGCAGACGCTCGACGCGGCGCTGTACTTCGTCGTGGGCGACACGCTCGTGTTCAACCAGGGCTGGGCGCCGCCGGCGACCTACCCGCGCCCCGACGCGGTCGTGGTGCGCTACACGGCGGGCTACGGCGACGCGACCGCGCTGCCGCCTCCCGTTCGCCAGGCGCTGCTGCTGCTCGTCGGTCATCTCTACGAAAACCGCGAGGCCGCAACGCCGACGCCGCAGACGGCGCTGCCGTTCGCCGTGGAGGCGTTGCTGACGCCTTGGCGCAAGTATCAGTGAGGGCCTCACCGTGAAAGGCGTGCTTCCTGCTGCCGGCGACCTGCGCCAGCGCGTGCGTGTGGACCGCCGCCACGACGGCACGGACGACACCCTCTTTGGCGACGACACGCTTTACGGCGACGACACGCCCCACGCCGGCGAGCCGCTCGACGACGGCTACGGCAACAGCGAAGGCGACTGGCTCACGCTGGTCGACGAACGCCCCGCGCGGGTGGCGCCACGGCGCGGCGACGAAGCCGTGATCGCGGCTCGCCTGCAGGGCGTGGCGCCTTACGACGTGTGGCTGCGCACGGACCCCGACACGCTGGCGATCAACGAGGGCGACCGCGTCGTCGACCTCGACGCCGGCTTCGTTCTCGCCGTGCGCTACGTGGGCAACCTCGACGAGCGTGGCCGCTTCCTGCTGCTGCAGTGCGAAGCCGGTCGCGGATCCGACTGATACAAACGAAAGGAACGAGACGATGACAATCACTGCCAAGGTCAGCGCCGCCGCGAGCGTGAAGAACTTCACCTCGACCGACCTCGCCGCCGGCGCCGCGAACACCGAGCTTTCCGCGTCCGTGGCGTTCGAGAACGGCACGGGCTCGGGCCAGGTGAACAAGGAGTTCTCCGACAAGCGCCCGGTGACGGCGTCGTCGAACGAGGACCTCGACCTGTCGAGCGCGCTCACCGACTCGCTCGGCAACGCGGTCGTGTTCACCGCGATCAAGGCGATCCTGATCAAGTCGACGTCGACGAACGCGGGCAACCTGACGGTGGGCGGCGCGGCGTCGAACGCGTTTGTCGGGCCATTCGCGGACGCCGCCGACAAGATATTGGTCAAGCCGGGCGGCTTCTTGGCGCTCGCGCACCCCGGTACGGGCTGGGCGGTGACGGCGGGTACGGGCGACCTGCTGCGCATCGCCAACGGCGGCGCGTCGGACGCGACCTACGACATTCTCCTGCTCGGCGTCTGAGGACGACGCCGTGTGGGTGCGGATCACGCGCGTGTTCGAGTGGTCGCCGGTGCGGTGGGGCGGGCGACTGGTGCGGACGTTCCGTCCGGGCCAGCTCGTCAACCTGCCGCGCGCCGCCGCCGCACGCGCGCTCGCTGCGGGCGCGGCTGAACACGCGACACCGCACCGCGAAGCTGAAGGAGGCGCCGGTGGCGAAGACGCGGTTCAAGGGGCGGGATAGACTCAAGCGCAAGCTGCAGGCGCTGCCGGACATCGTCGTGCTCGCCGTGCGCCAGGGCCTCGCCGAGGCCGCACGCGAAGTGGTCGAGATGATGAAGCGCCTTGTGGCTGTCGCCGACGGCGACCTGCGCGACTCGATCCAGTGGCGCTACGGCGACGTCGAGCGCGAAAAGTACGCACAAGGCTCGCGGGCGACAGGCCGTCTCGCGGTGCGCGTGACAGCGGGCAACAGCCGCGTGCGGTACGCGCACCTCGTGGAGTTCGGAGCCGCCGCGCACACGGCGGGCGGGATCTTCGCCGGCGCACGCCACCCCGGCGCGCCGGCGCAGCCGTTCTTCTACCCGTCCTACCGTGCGTCGAAGAGGAAGGCGGTGTCGCGGATCCGCCGGTCGATGAAACTCGCGGCCAAGCGCGCGGCCAGTTCGTGAGGAGGGTGTCGTGAGCGATCCGTCTCTGGTTCTGCAGGCCGCGGTCGTGGCGGCGCTGAAGGGCTCCGCCGCCGTGCAGGCCGTCGTGGGCGCGCGGGTGTACGACCACCCGCCGCAAAGCCCTGCGTTCCCGTACGTGAGCGTGGGCGACGACCAGGTGGTCGACGACTCCACCGCGTGCGAGGACGCCTTCGAGTGCTTCGCGACCGTGCACCTGTGGTCGCGCGCGAAGGGCAAGCCCGAAGTGAAACGCCTGGGCGCCGCGGTGCGCGCGGCGCTCGACGTCGACCTCACACTTACCGGCTTTCGCTTGGTGACGCACGAACACCGCGACACGCGCTACTTCCGCGACGCCGACGGCGTCACCGAACACGGCGTGGCGAGCTTTCGCTACCTCGTAGACCCCGCCTGATCGGAGACCCCGCCTGATCGGGCTGAACCGCACGACGCACTGACCACACACACCCTTTCACGACTTTTTTTGGGGACGCCGGCGCGCGGGCCGGCGACCGCACACGCACCGCGCTGACAGCCTCCGGTTCATGCCGGTGGCTTTTTTCATGGAGTGACACTCGATGGCGCAGGCCAAGACGCTGGCGGGCTCGTCCCTGCTCATCCTCGTGGAGATGGTCGCGAGCTCGGGCACGTTCGCGCACCCGTGCCTGATCAACGCACAGCGCGGAATCGATTTCAGCGCGGAGACGGCCGACACCAACGTGCCGGACTGCGACGACCCCGAGGCGATCGCCTGGATAGAGCGAGAAAAGCGGTCGCTGTCCTCGCAGATCTCGGGCGAAGGCGTGCTCAACACGCCGGACGCCGAGCCCTACTTCAACTGGCTCAAGGACGACGATCCGCGCAACGTGCGCGTGATCTCGAACGGGATCACGGGCGCCAACGGCGGCGGCTACTTCGTGGGCGCCTACCACCTCACGGCGTTCAGCGTCTCCGGCAATCGGGGAGAGAAGGCGCAGGCGTCGGTGACGATGCAATCGACCGGCCAAGTCACCTGGGTCGACAACGCGTGACGGCGGACTCTTCTAAAAAAGCCGGCGGCGAGGTCGCGGCGTTCAACGCCTACGAGGCGCCCTTCGGCGACGGCGTCTACCGCTTCCGCCTGGACATCGATGCGCTGCGCGAGCTGCAGGACAAGACGGACGCGGGTCCGGCCTTCTTGCTGCACCGGATCGTCACGGCGCAGTGGCGCGTCGACGACCTGCGCGAGACGATCCGTCTCGGGCTGATCGGCGGCGGCGTCGAGCCGATCCGGGCGCTCGCGCTGGTGCAGCGCTACTTCGACAATCGCGGCGGCTACGGCCAGCACCAGACGCTGGCGGCCCTCGTGCTGCAGGCGGCGATATTCGAGCCGGAGGAATTGACGATGCCGGGAAAAAAGAGGCCGAGCCGGAGAGGGACCCGCGCGGGCGCCTCCGGTTCGGCCAGCTCATCGGAACCGCCGCCGCAATAGGCTTCACGCCGAGCGAGGTCGGAAAAATGTCGCTGTGGGAGTTCTCATCGGCGGTGGCCGGCTACGCGCGCGCGCAGGGCGAGGGCGACCAGCCTGAAGCGCCGAGCGCTGCAGAGCTCGACGCCGCCGTCCTCGACTACCACATCAACAACACGGTGCACTGACATGGCGACAGACGTCGAACGCCTGCAGCTGACGATGAGCGCTGACATTCGCGCGCTCGAGAGAGCGATGACGAAGGCGCTGGCCGCGTCCGACAAGGCGGGCGACGGAATCGAGCGGCGGTTCGACAGGCTCGACAAGAATCTGCAGGGCAAGTTCGGCAAGCTCGGCGACGCGTTGAAGACTGCGCTTGCGGGTGTGGCCGTGGGCGCGATCGTGAAGGATTTGACGAAGCTCGCCGACACTTACACCTCGATCACCAACCAGCTGCGCGCGGCGCGCGACGTGCTCGGCGACGTTGACGCGGCGCAGAAGCGCCTCGTCAACGTCGCGGTGGACAGCAACACCGACCTCGAAGCCGCCGCCGCCATTCTCGGCGCCGCCGCGCGTGCGGCGCGCGATCTCGGCAGGTCCGGCGACGACGTGTTCGCCTTCACGGAAGCGGTCGGCAAGGGCGCCGGCATAGCCAACACGGGCGCGTCCGCCGTGCGCGGCGCGCTACAGCAGCTCGGCCAGACGATCGCCTCGCCGATTGCGCAGCTCGGCGAGTTCAACTCGCTCGTCGAGGGCACGCCGCGTCTGGCGCAGGCCTTCGCGGACGGAATCCCGGCCGCCGAAGGCTCGGTGCCGAAGCTGCGCAAACTGATCGGCTCGCAAAAGGTGTCAGGGTCGCAGCTATTCGAGGGGCTGCTGACTCAGCTACCGGTGTTGCGCCGCGAGTTCGCCGAAGCCGACGTCACCGTGGGCGAGGCCTTCGTCAATCTCAAGACGCGGATCACCGAGTACGTCGGCGAGGCCAACCAGGCCACGGGCGTCACGCGGACGCTGGTGCCGCTGATCAACTACCTCGCCAACAGCGTCGACGACTTCGCGAACGTCGCGGTGGTCGCGCTGGTGGCGATCGCCGGCGCGCTGACGGGCATCGGCACCGGCGCAACTTTGGCGGCGATCGGCAACGCCGCGCGCGGGATCACCGGCGCAAAAGTGGCGATGGCGGCGACGGGCGTATCGGCGATCCAGCTGGCGGGCGCGAACGGGACACTGACGCAGTCGCAGCTCGCGGTGGTCAATTCGTCACGCAATGCGACGGCGGCGACGACGCTCTTCGCCACGGCGAGCCGGCTCGGCGCCGGTGCGGTCGGCGTGTTGCGGCTGGCGCTCTCGGTGTTGGGCGGACCGATCGGCCTGCTCGGCGCGGGTGTGGCGCTGCTCGCGTTTGAGCTGTCGACGTCGAACGACGAAATGCGCCGCAAGGCGCGCATCACCAAGGAGCTTTCGCCGCAGATCGACAAGATCCGCGAACTCACGCAGCAGCTGGCGACCGCCGAAGGCGAGCACGCCAAGGCGCTCGAGAAGTCGCGCAAGGAAGAAGTCAAGGCGCTGATCACGCGCGCGCGGATGGCGCAGGCCAATCTCGTCCTCGCGGAATCGCAGCTGAAGCTCCGCGAGGCGGAGCTGTTTAAGAACCGCTCGTTCACAGAGCTCTCGCAACTCGGCGAGGAAACGCAGTTCGGCATCATTGCCGGCCTTGCGATGGAAGAGGGACGGATCGAGAAGCAGCGCAAGGACATCGTCGAGCTGCGCGCGCAGATCAACGGGATGCTGCTCGAGATGCAGGCGGCCAACCAGGCGGCGGCAATGTCGCGCGAGGGGCCGCGCACCCGCGACCGCCCCGCGACGGCGGACGCGGCCGACGCGTACGCCGAACAGACGCAGCGCATCGAAGAGGCGCTCGATGCTGCGTACATCGCTGCGCGCGAGGCCGACGACGCGCTCATGGACGCGTTCGACGCGGCCGACGACGTGCGGCGTGCGCTGCGCGACGACGCGGAGAGCTTTCTCGACCGCCTGCCCGACTCCACGCGCGCGGCGTACCGAGAACTTTACGCGCTGCGCGAGCTGATCGCGGCTGGCATTTTCGTCGAGCTCGGCGAGGAACAGGCGGCCGCTGAAGCACAGGCGCGGATACTGGAGGACATCGCCTTCCAGGCCGGGCGCACGACCGAGGCGCTGGCGGAGCTCGCGACGGTCAACGACCTGACGCCGGAAGCCGCCGCACGCGCGGCTGAACGGATCAAGCGCGCCGCGCGCGAGGGCGCCGCCCGCCGCGACGAGGAACTGGGGCGGCTCTTCCGCCCCGCAGAGATCCGCGACGACGTCAAGAGCGCGCTCTACGAGGCGATGAAAAGCGGCCAGTACGCGGACGTCTTCCGCGAGCGGATCGCCGACGCGCTCGACCGCGCATCGCAGCGTGGGCTCGACCGGTTTGTGGACGGCGTGTTCGACGCGGTCGGGGGCTTGCTGTCTGAAATCGGCAAGGGCCGCCAGAACACCGACGGAGGCAAAAACGGCAGCAGCATCTGGGGCGCTCTCATCAAGGGCGTGCTGGAGGGCGTGTTCGGCGGCGGCCGCGCGTCAGGCGGGCCGATCTCGGCCAACCGGATGTACCTCACCGGCGAGCGGGGGCCGGAACTGATCGTGCCGTCGAACGCGGGCTTTGTGATTCCGACCAACGTGCTGGCGGCGCTGCAATCCTCGCCGCGCGCCGTCAGCCTGACACAGCGCACGGAGGTCAAGGTGGCGTATTCGATCGACCTCAGCGGCGCGAACGGCGACGCCACTATCCGCGACATTGCACGCCGCGAGGCGCGACGCGGCGTCGGCGAGGCGTTGAGGATAGCGAACAAGCAGGCGCCGCAGCGGTCGATGCAGTATCAGAAACTCGGGACCTGAACGGTGACGACGCCGGAGTTCTACTGGCCCGTGGGCCAGTTCACGCCCAGGTCGCAGAAGTGGGCGTTGCGCGGCGCCGCGAAGACCGGCGGCGCGTCGATCGCTGGCATCGTCCAGGCGGTGCGTGTGGACGGCGGCGGCTACTGGGTCGCGGAGCTGCGCGAGATCCGTCTCGCGTCGGCCGACCAGCTGCGCGCCTGGCGCGCGTGGGAAGTGATCCTCGACGGCGGCGCGACGCCGGTGGTCGTCGAAATGTGCGACCCGCGCCAACGACCGGACGTGGTCATCGGTGGGGTGGTCGCGAAAGCGCACACCGTGCCGCATAGCGACGACATGACGTTCTCGGACGCCTCGCCTTACGCGTCGGTGCCGATCGCCGCCATGGTGCACGCCCCGGCGGCGCTGCGCGCGACGACGCTCGACATCGTGATCCAAAACGTGACCTTGCGCGGCGGCGAACACTTCTCGATCGACCACCCCGTGCGGTCGCACCGGCTCTACCGCGTGCGCACGGCCGAGGACATCGGCGGCGGGGTCACGCGGATCACGCTGCGTCCGCCGCTGCGCGAGGCCGTCGCCGCCGGCGAGCCCGCCGAGTTCAACAACCCGCGCTGTGTGATGCGCGTGCTCGACGGCGACCAGATGCCGATCGATATTGAAGAGTTCCGCCGGGCGACGGCGAACGTTGTCTTCCTGGAGCACTTCTAATGTCTGCGGAAGCGGAATTTGCGAAAAGCATTGTCCGACTCGGGGTGTTCTGGCGGCTTGCGACGACGCCCCGCGTGCGGCTCTGGTCGGGCGTGGGCGACTTCGCGCTGCCCGCGGATCTGATAGATATCGAAGGCGGCGCCTACATCGGCAAGGGCTCGCTGGTCGACATTCCGACGCTCGACCAGCTGGTCAACGGCGTCGCGGCGCGCTTCGACTTTTCCATTTCCGCGGTGGGCCAGACGGAGCTGCTCGAGCTGGCCGACGAGGACGCCGCCAATGTGCGTGGCAGTGCGATCAACATCGGGCTGCTGCCCTTCGACGCCTCCGAGCAGCCGGTGGGTGCGATGGTCTGGGTGTGGGAGGGAGAAGCGGATATCGTCACGCTCGACTCCCGGCTCGAGGGCGACCGGCGGATCGACACGATGACGATTTCGGCGGGCTCGCTCTTCACCGGGCGCCGTCGCCCGACATTCCGGCACTACACCGACCAGGAGCAACGCCGTCGCTCGGCCGATGATCGCTTCTGCGACCGCGTGACGCTCTACTCCCAGAACTACAACAAGACGTGGCCGAAATTCTGAGCGCGCGTGCGGCGGCGTTCGCCGACGCCGCCGCCGTCCGCCCCTTTCGCTACGGCCGTTTTGACTGCGCGCTCTTCGTCGCCGACTGGGGGCGCGAGCTCACAGGGCTGGACGGCGCAGCCGACCTGCGCGGCCGCTACCGCACCGCGCTCGGCTGCGCACGCGTGCTCACGCGCGAAGGCGGATTGACCGCGGTCGTCGCCCGCTGCGCGACGACGATCGGTTTCGTCGCGGTGTCGTCGCCGTGTGCGGGCGACGTGGCCGTGATCGCCGCGCGCACGCCCGCCGGCGACGACCTTGCCTGTGCGCTGGCGCTCGCCGCCGGACGCTGGGCTGCACTCTCGACGCGCGGCGTCTGTGTTCTCGGCGCGCACACGCACGCGCTGCACGTCTGGGGGCTGCGCTGATGCCACAGGTGCTCGCGGCCGCCGTGAATTGGCTCGGCGGCCTGCTCTTCAACTGGGGCGTGTCGTCGGGTCTCGCGTACAGTATCGCCAACGTGGTCGTGTACTCGGCCTACTACCTCGCGGTCGGCTACGGGCTGTCGGCGGTCTCGTCGCTCTTTAGGCCGAAGCCTTCGATCCCGAGCGCGGAGGACGGGCGGCTCGCCGTGCGCCAGCCGACCGCGCCGCGCCAGGCGGGCTACGGGCGCGCACGGATCGCCGGTGCGTACATGTGCTATGAGGAGCGTGCTGGTTCGAGCTTTGACGTGCTCGCCTTCCACGACGGCCTGATCGACGGCGTCGAGAGGCACTTCTTGAACGACGAGGAGGTGGCCGTCGTCGCCGGCGTCGTGCAGGCGACCGTAGACGGGGCGTACGCGGGCGGCACGGTGCGCTTCCGCACCAATCTCGGCCCCAGGCCGAACGTCGCGTTCTCCGAGACGGTCGGCAACCTCTCGGATATCTGGACCACCCAGCACCGCGGCGACGGCGTCGCGCAGATTGAACTCATCTGCCAATCTGTCGGGCAGCAGGACATTGCGCGGATCTACCCGTCCGGCTTGCCGACACCGTCGGTGGTCGCCCGTTTGCAGAAGGTGTTCGACCCGCGCGACACCTCGCAGACCTGGGCAAACAAGGCCAGCTGGAAGTGGAGCGACAACCCGATCCTGTGCCTGCTGCACTTTCTGACCGACGCCGCCGCGGGCATGGCGATGAGCTACGAGCAGCGAATCGAGCCTGCGCTCGCGTCGTGGATCGCGGCCGCGAACGTGTGCGACGAGCTGGTGTCGCTGAAGGGCGGCGGTACGGAAAAGCGCTACCGCTGCGGCGGTTGGTTCTACCTCGACTCCGACCCGATCGAGGTGGTGGACATGCTCATCACCTGTTGCGACGGGTGGATCGCGCAGCGCGGCGACGGGGCGCTCGTGGCGCGCGCAGGCAAGTTCTACAGCCCGACGGTGACCTTCACCGAGGATCACATTCTCGAATTTTCTACGCAGCGCTACGTGGGCGACGAGGACGCCGTCAACGAACTGATTGTCGGCTACACGACGCCCGTGAACTACGCCGATGTCGAAGCGCCGGCGTGGATCGACGAAGAAGACAAGGCCGCGCGCGGCAAGGACCGGATCCAGAACGTGCGGCTGACGTGGTGCCAGTCGCGGTCGCAGGCGCGACGGCTGGCCAAGCGCCAGGTGCGGCGGTCGAACTCGGCCGCACGCGGCTGGATTCGGGTGAACATGTTCGGGCACGCCGCGATGGGCGAGCGTTTCATCCGCATCCAGAACGCCGCGCTGCCGTCGCTCGCCGACATCACGGCGGAAGTGACGAGGATCGAGTTCGACGTCGCCTCGATGACGATGACCATCGCCTACGTGGAAATGTCGGCCGTGATCGACGCGTGGGACGCGGCGACGGAGGAAGGTGAAGCCGAGTCCGTGCCCGACAGCGCGGGAAGCGTGCTGACGCCGACGCCCACGGGCGTGCAGGCCAACGCGTGCTACGCGACGCTGGGGCTCAACCAGGTGAGTCTCGCGATGCGCGTGGCGATCGACACGCCGGGGCGCACCGACCTCGGCTTCGTGATCGGCTGGGGCGTGCGCGGCACGGGGAATTTCACCGACCGCGCCGTCACCCGCACGGAGGCGCTCGAGGACAGCGGCAATCTCGCCTTCATAGTGCCGGACGCCTACCTCGCGCCGAACACCTACTACGTCGCCCACGTCGCCACCGTCGCGCCGGGCGGCACCTATTCGACCTTCGTGGAGGCGAACGCCTTCACGTTCGAGCCGCTCGCGCCGCCGCCGCCGATCAACATCACGCTCACTGGCGGCGCCGGTAAAATCGACGTCGACTTCAAGTCGCCCGACCTCGCCTTCCACTTTTCAAGCGGCTGCTACATCGCGGCCGCCGGCCAGACGATTTTCAACTCCACGCTCGCGTTCGAGACGCCGCAGGCGCGCAACACCGTCGACAGCGAGACGATCACGGGTCTCGCCGCCGGCGTCTACCTGCTCTGGTTCTGGACCCGCCGCGACAATTCGAGCGGCGTGCTCACGCAGGCCAACGCGGGCCCGTTTGAGGTCACCGTCACGTAAGCGCGGCGGCCGCCTCTCCTCTCCTTTCCCTTCCCTCGCAGACAAGGAGCGCGCCCGATGGGTGACGTAGTAAACGCCTTCCTCGCAGCCTTCCGCGACTACAACACTGACGGCGTGCCCGCCTCGGGCGCGCGCAAGCCGGTGAAGTCGGAGATCCGCGCGGTTGGCGCGACGGTTGAAACCTACGTCGGCGCGATCGCCGACGCCAAGGTCGAAGACGCGTTGGTCAACGGCGTGACGACCAAGGCGCCGTCGCAGAACGCGGTGTTCGACGCGCTGGCGCTGAAGCTGAACCTCGCGCTCGCCAAGCAGCAGCCCGTCGTGGCGCCCTCGCTGTGGGGCGCCGTGCTCGACGGCACGACGAACGACGCCACGGTGTTCACCGCGCTGGCGGCGGAAGTGAACGGCCGCGTGATCGACCTTGGCGGCCGCACGGCTTATCTCGGCGCCGCCGGCACGCCGCCGACCAACAACGACTTCGTCAACGGCGGCTTCCGCAACGACGCGACGCGCTGGTCCTTGCCGCCGGTGTACTACGCGCACCCGTTCGGCGGCGAGGCCGTCGCGATCAAGGCCGGCGACGGCGTGCACTACTGGCCGGCAGGAATCGGCGCGCCGACGAACGACAACGTGCTCTTTCTGGCGTGGGCAGAAAGCGCCGAGCACAACATAACCGAAGACGCGCAGCTCGTCGTGGGCATGTCCTACGACGGCGGCGAGTCGGTCGTCGAAGAGATCACGCTGTGGTCTGAAGACGACCGCGAGCCGCGCTTCTTCGTCGGCGGCATGGTCACGGGCACGCGGTTCGGCGTGCTTTTCAACTCGGTTTCGACGGCCAGCGGCGGCACGCTGCACGGCACGTACTTCTGCTATATCGACCACACGGCCGAGCAGATGCCGGTGCCGGTGGTCGTCGATCTCTCGAGCGTGAGCGGCAATCTGCACGGCAACTTCATCCGCAGCTCGGCGGGAAACCTCGTGGCGTTCGGGCACGGTGGCGACGACATCAAGAAGTACGTCTCGACGAGCGACGGCGCAGCGGCCTCGTGGACGGCGGGCGTGGCGTTCTCGAAGTCGGTCGCGTCGGGCGTGCCGTACGAGCCGGTCGCCGAGAAGCTCGACACCGCGAAGTACGTCATCCTCTTCCGTACCGCCGGCAACGCGTTCGTTACGCACTCGACGGACGGCGAGACGTGGGCCAACGCGCTGCTCGACACCGGGATTGCCAACCTCGGAAACCCCACAGGCTCCGACGTCAAAGGCGGCAACGTCTACTTCTACTTCTCTGCGCGGCGCTCGATCGCGGTGCAGGGCTTCGAGGACAAGCTCCTCTACGCGAAGTACAACATCGCCGAACTGTGGGCCGCGCTCGTCGCCGGTGCGATGTTGCCGGCGCCTGCGCTCGGCGTGGCGGTCGCCGGGCGCACCTCGGCGGTGGGGTACATGCACCGGTGCACGCTGCGCGACGGGTCGCACCTGGCGCTCATCGCCGACGGCGAGTACCCGCACGGCGTTGACGCGCCGACGTCGACGCGCCTCGTCACGCTCGGCGGCAGTCAGCGCGTGAAGCTCAGCGAGGGCGCGCTCGAATCGCGGCGCTACAAGCCGCCGATTTCCGGGAACTGCTCTTTCGACGACTGGTCGCGCAAGACGAGCTGGACCGGGCAGACCTTCGCCCACGTCGCCGACGGCTTCTCGATCGCGAGCACCGGCGGCACGTTCGATGCGGAACGCGTGGTGCTCGACGACGACGTGCGGCGCGCCACCAAGGGCGCCGGCGCCTACGGCCTGCGGATCGTCACGACCGGCCAGACGGAGCTGTCTCTGCGCACGACCGTGTTTGGTCGTCGCGCGATGCAGGCGCTGTCAGCGCAGGAAATTGCCGCCGAACTTGTCGCGGACGGCACGTTCGCCGGTCCCTACAAGCTGCGCGCGCGCGCCACCTACGGCACCGGCGGTTCTAGCGCCGGGGTCGCCGACACGATCGAACTCACGCCGAAGCAGAACGCGATGCGCGGCGCCTCGACGCGTTTCGCGGGCGCGCTCGTCACGCCCGACATGGCCGGCAAGACGTGGGGCGTGGGGCCGCTGCTTGTGCTCGACCTCTACACCACCGCCACGACCGCGATTGACGTCGTGTTCGCGACGGGCGTCTGGGACGTCGGCAACAGGGCGCAGCCCTGGGACCGCGTCTGGCACGATCTCATGCGCGGCGATCTCGACCGTCGCGTGCACCAGATGCCCTTCGACGCCGGCGACCAGATCATCCGCGTCATGGCGGTTTCGACGTCGGCGTTCGAGGCGACGCTTCCCTTCGACGCGGTGATGCACCGCACGTCGACGGTCACGATCGGCAACGGCGTCACGGCGTCCGGTTTCGAGCTCGACGGCATCGGCGACTGTGCGACGCTGATCTTTGACGACATGTCGCCGCGCGCGTGCCGGATTTCCGGCACCGTGAGCGGCACGCCGCTCACGGCGAACTCCTGGTATGTTCTCACCTCGAAGAATGACGGGCAATACTTCCTCAACGACGCAGGCCTTTGACCCCGAACACGGAAGGACTTCCACAATGACCAACACCAACACCGCCGCCGCCCGCCGCGCGGCTTTTTTCGTGCCGCTGCTGGCGGTGCTCGTTACCGCGGCGCTGGTGATCGGCGCCGCGTCGGTGTTCGCGGCGCCGGCCTACGCGCAGGATCCCGCGCCGCTTGACGGCCGCGTCGTGATCCCGTGGGGCGACCTCGTTGCGGCGGCGTTCGCGGCCGGCGGTGCGGTGACCGCGTGGCTCTGGCGCTTCGTGCCGCTGCAGTGGCGCACCAACAAGATCTTCGAGGCCGCGTTCAACTGGGCGCTCGCCACGACGCCCGGCGTGGCGATGGGCCAGACCGTCACGCTCGACGTGGGCAACGAGCTCGTCGAGCGGATGCTCGAATACTGGATCGCGCGGGCGCCGGAACTCTACAAGTGGCTCGGCGGGCGCGCGGTCGTGCAGAAGATGGCGATTGCGCGCGTGCCGTTCGACGCGGACGTCGACGCCCGCGCGTTGATCCCGCCGCGCGGCGGCGTGGTCACGCCGTCGTAGCGCCGTGGCCTGGGCCGAACTGCTGAAGCTCGCGCTGCAGCTGACGCTCGCCTTCGTCGACTGGCAGCGCGCGCGCGGCCTGCTCGACGCGGGCGCGGCGCAGGCCGTCGCTGAGAACCTGAGGGCTGCCGATGAACACGTTTCCAACGCCGCGGCTGCACGCGCGCGCGTGCGCGATCGCGCTCGCGATTCTCCTGACAGCGTGCGCGACGACGACGGCCAACGTCGCGATTAAGCCCGACCCGACGCGCGTGGCCTGCGCGGCGTTCCAGAGGATCTCGTGGTCGTCGCGCGACACCACCGCGACGATTCTCGAGGTCAAGCAACATAACGCCGCGTGGTCGGCGATCTGCGGAGAGGGCGCGCCGTGAACGACACGACCGACATGGCGTGGCACCTCGACAAGCGCGTGCCGCTCGCGCTGATCCTGGCGATCTCCCTGCAGAGCGCGGGCATGATCTGGTGGGCGGCGCAGCTCGACGGGCGGGTGAGGCACCTCGAGGTCGCGTCGAGCGCGGCCAGTGACATCAACGCACGCCTGATCCGCGTCGAGGTGCAGCTCGCGAACCAGACGGAGACGCTCGATCGCATCGATCGACGTGTGGAGAAGTTCACCGAACGTCGGCGCTGACGGAGGATCCCATGCAATGCGACCCATCGGTATTGACTTATTCGCAGGCGCTGGTGGCATGTCGCTCGGTTTCGAACAGGCAGGATTCGACCTGGTTGCGGCGGTCGAAGTCGATCCCGTGCATTGCGCCGTCCACAAGTTTAATTTTCCCGAAACGGCAATAATCGCGCGCTCCGTAGTCGGTCTATCGGCTGCCGAAATACGCTTGGCGGCCGGTATCGGCGACAGGCAGGTGGATTGTGTGTTTGGCGGCCCACCATGCCAAGGCTTTTCTATGATTGGCCAAAGGGCGCTGGCCGACCCGCGCAATCGACTCGTGCTCGAATTCGTGCGCATCGTCGCCGAGATGGATGCCAGCACGTTCGTTTTCGAGAATGTCAAAGGATTGACGCTCGGCAGCCAGCGGGCATTTCTAGAGGAACTGGTTCAAGCTTTCGACCAAGCGGGTTACACCGTGCGGATGCCTTGGAAGGTATTGAACGCAGCGCACTTCGGGACCCCCCAACATCGTGAACGCTTGATTCTTATGGGCGCGAAGAAGGGAAGCGCCCTCCCCGATTATCCCTTGCCCACTACTAATCCTGCCGGACGTTGCAAAACGATGTCTCCTATACTGGCGAAAGGACCGACGGCAAACGAAGCGATAGGAGATCTTCCCGACGTTAGCCGATTTGCAGCCCTGGACGGATACGATTGCGTTCGCACCGCCACTTTTAAGAATCCTTCCAATTATGCCGCTGAAATGAGATGTCTTACCAATGAGGCTTGGCATTATGGCTATGTACGCAATTGGAACCCAGGCATCCTGACCTCTAGCGCCCGCACCAGCCATACCGAGATTTCGCAACGGCGTTTTGCCGCCACTACCGTGGGGGCGGTTGAGCCGATTAGCCGCTTTTTCAAGCTTCCGCCCCAAGGCATCTCGAACACGCTTCGCGCCGGGACTGATGGCGCGCGTGGTGCTTTCACCAGTGCGCGCCCTATCCATTATGCCTATCCGCGCTGCGTCACGGTGCGTGAAATGGCGCGCTTGCATGGTTTTCCAGACTGGTTTCGCCTCCAGGCTACGAAATGGCACGGGGCGAGGCAGATCGGCAATGCCGTTCCCGCGCCGCTGGCTCGCGCCGTCGGGCTAGCTGTTATGAAGGCGCTGGGCAAAAAACCGACGCGCGGCAACCGCGCAATCGACCTGGGCGACCCGGCGCTACTGTATATGGAAATGTCACATGCTGCTGCCCATTTCGGCGTGATCGGTCTGAGCGGCAAGCGGGATAGAAAGAGCGGTGCCAAGAAGCGGAAGCAGGAGGATATCGAAGCGGAATTAATCGCGCGACGGACGGGGCATGGCTAACAATCCAAGGCACAACCGCTACTTCCGGCCGTGCGTCGTCGTCGCGAGCCGCGAGAGCGCGCGCGTGCTCAGCCAGGACGAAACGAAGGGCGACGGCGCCGCGCCGTCGCGCTACCCCAAACCACGACAGGACAAGTGATGACCCCGACCCGCATCAGTGTGCCCGCCGGCGCGACCGCCGTCGTCGTCGACTTCGAGACGCTGCCTGTCTCGCCGCCCGTCACGCCGCCGAGTCCGCCGGCGCCGGCAGAGTCGGCGATCGGCACGACGCTCGCCGTCAACACGGCGGCGCCGGCGAAGATCATCGGCCAGGACCTCGCGACCTACACGCTCGCGCGGCGGCCGAACGCGGCGTCGTCGGCCGACTACGGGCTCTTCCGCAACGGTGCGTATCTCACGGGCGCCGACGTGACGGCGGTGACCTACGAGGGAAACAACACCTTCCTCGAAACCACAACGCGGCACGGCGCGTGGCGCAAGGTCGTGTCGGGCGCGTCGTGGGTGACGACGTTCGTGCCGCCCGTGTCGCCCACGCCCTCGCCGCGCTCGCCGCCGAACCCCACCACGCCGCCGCCGGTGGGCGCGCCGGACGCCGTCGATCCGACCGTGATCCCACCGCTGCCGGCGGGCTACGTGCAGACCTTCCTCGACGAGTTCAGCGGAAACGCGCTCGATGTGTCGAAGTGGACCGCCAACACGATGACGGGGCCGGACTCCTACGGCGACCGGCCGATCTTCGACCCGTCGAACGTCGTCGTGCGCAACGGCCTCCTGCACTTCAAGGTCGATCGCTTCAACAACCGCGCGCGCTCGGGCGGGATCTTCACCAAGCAGAAGTTCACGCAGCGCTTCGGGCTTTTCGAGGCGTGCTACAGCTACGGCACCTCGAGCGACGGCGACTTCGCGTCGTTCTGGTTGACGCCGTGGCCGAACTTGCGTTCGTGGCCGGACTTCGGCGAGATCGACATCAACGAGGGCTCGAACTTCGACATGCTCACGTCGATCCACCAGCGCGATCTCAACCCGCAGTACCCGGCGGGCGACGGCCGCCGCAACCTCTCCAACAAGGGCACGCGGCTTGCGGCCGATCCGAGCAAGGTCTTCAACGTCTTCGCCGTCGAGTGGACGCCGGACTACATCCGCTGGCTGCTGAACGGCGTCGAGGGGGACCGCCAGGATCGCGGCGCGGGCTTCTTCGCCAAGTATCCGTGGGTCGAGCCGCGCCAGATGCTGCTGCAGCGCTTCATCTTGCAGGCGGGCGACCCCGGCTCCGACTGGGGCGGCTCGATCCCGGCGAACTTCGACCTGAGCTCCACGGCGAAGATCGCCTGGGTGCGGGTGTCGCAAAAGGTGTGAGCCGCTCAGGGCGCGCTTGTAGCGTTGTCATGGCGCGGCAGGACAACCTGGCCTTCATGCGCCCGCTGCGCGACAACTCGATGCAACTGATCGTGACATCGCCCCCCTACAATATAGGCAAATCATACGAGGTGCGGTCATCGCTCGCCGACTACGTGAAGGCGCAAGCGCAGGTGATCTCCGAGTGTGTCCGCCTTCTGGCGCCCGGCGGGTCGCTTTGCTGGCAGGTGGGGAACCACGTTCACAAGGGCGAGATTTTCCCGCTCGATTTGGTTCTCTATCCCATCTTCAAAGAGCACGGCTTGGCGCTGCGCAACCGGATCATTTGGCATTTCGAGCACGGCCTGCACTGCACCAAGAGGCTCTCGGGCCGATACGAAACCATCCTTTGGTTCACCAAAGGCGACGACTACGCCTTCGACGTGGATCCAATTCGGGTGCCGTCAAAATATCCCGGAAAGAAACACTTCAAAGGGCCTAAGGCGGGTCAGCTTTCCGGCAACCCGCTTGGCAAGAACCCCGGCGACGTGTGGATTTTCCCTAACGTGAAATCCAACCACGTTGAGAAAACGGAACACCCCTGTCAATTCCCCGTCGAGCTGGTTGAACGTCTAGTCTTGGCGCTGACGGAGCCCGGGGACGCTGTCCTTGACCCCTACATGGGGGTAGGCTCTAGCGTCGTCGCTGCGATCAAGCATGACCGCGTCGGCTACGGCTGCGACGTGGTCGAGGAATATGTCGCAGCGGCTTGGGATCGTGTGCACCAGCTTCGGGCCGGGACGCTCAAGACCCGCCCCATGGATCGGCCGGTCTATGATCCCGCCAAGCCTTACGGCGGTCATCGTTGAGGATCGTAGCCCAGCGTCGATGTTGTCCGATAACCAGCTCGTCACCGTCGACCGCATCCGACAGGCTGACCGGCATTAGATCAGTGAAGCCTTGACCGCACCGACGCGCCGCGCCTTGCCGATTTCAGCCGCCAGCTTCGATTGAGCCAGTGCCATGTATTTCGGCTCCAACTCGTTTCCGATAGAATTGCGCCCGCAACGAATCGCGGCTGCTGATGTGGACCCGGTTCCGACGAACGGGTCAAGCACCGTGTCGCCAGCGAACGAGAACATGCGGATCAGTCGCTCGGCCAGCTCGACAGGATATGGCGCAGGGTGACCGTCGCGCGTGGACGCCCCCTTTATGTCAGTCCAGAATGAGCGGAACCAAGCCTGCATCTCCACCTTGGTCAGCATCGAGAGAGCTTTCTGGATCATCGAGGTCCGGCGATATTCGCCGCCCTTCCGCATGAACAGGATATATTCAACGTCGTTCTTGACCACCGCGCCGGGCTGATAGGGTTTGCCATAGAAACCCGCTCCATTGCCGCGCGCCTCGGTGACCCCGTTGGCGATCTTGTGCCAGAGGATCGGGGTCAGACAGTCGAGCCCGAGACCCGCAGCTCGAGATTGAATATCAGAATGTAGGGGAACGACGCGGTGCCGCCCGTCCCGCTTCCGGGGGATGCAAATGTCACCGACAACGCAGCAGATTCGACCGCCCGGAACGAGCACCCGCGCGCATTCGCGCCACACCTTGTCCAGTTCGTCGAGAAACGCCTGATAGTCGGCAAGCTCGCCAAGTTGCCCGTCGCGCGTGTGATACTCTTTCAGGGTCCAGTAAGGGGGCGAGCAAACGACCAAGTGCACCGAACCGTCCGCTATCCATGATAGGTCGCGCGCATCGCCGACGTGAAGCTGGTGCTCGGTTGAATCGTAGGGCTTCGGCCAAACTGACGCTCGGTAATTCTCGTTCGCGGACCGCAAAGCCGCAAGGCCCGCCGACGTGTTGTCGGTCGCCGGAAGGACTGGAATTTGAGGCTTTTGAGCACTCCTGTCTGGCGGGCCGTAGGCGAGCACTGTGTCGGTAATTATGTCGAGTGCAGAGCCGCCGTCGGTCATGCGATCAGTTCCTTGTAGGTCAGGCGCGGGCCGAACGATGCGGTCATGAGACTCGCCAAGCACCTCACCGACAATAGTTTCGGGCTTAAATGGCAAGGCGCGGTTCCGCTGGGATCGCCTTATCGCGG
>ENA-ORBV01003601-ORBV01003601.1-microbial-mat-metagenome-genome-assembly--contig:-NODE-3601-length-30795-cov-6.353408_pt1 | contig 30795 bp, 21 predicted proteins | sample MGYA00237777_ERZ505514 | MGnify/ENA primary metagenome ERZ505514 (study PRJEB26160, sample SAMN06269048) | microbial mat metagenome | isolation source: Oligotrophic lake microbial mat | place... | reverse complement strand
GCTCCTCAAGGCGACCACGGGGTCGAGGGCGGCGGCGCGGGACGCCGGATAGATGCCGGCCACCAGACCCACGATGGTCGACGAGACCACGGCCACTCCGACCGCCCACAGACGGACGGGCGCCGAGAATTCGTCGCCCACGAGGCCGGACAGGAGCCGGCCCACCACGAAAGAGAAGATCGACGCGCCCACCACGCCGAGGATGCCTCCGGCCCCGGTAAGCAGCACCGACTCCACGATGAACTGCTTCTGGATGTCGCTGCGCCGCGCCCCGAGCGCCTTGCGTACGCCGATTTCCTTGATGCGCTCGGTCACCGATACCAGCATGATGTTCATGACCACCACGCCGCCCACCAGGAGGCTGATCAGGGTGACCACGATGGTCACCACGTAGATCCCCTGGGTGGTGCTGTTCCACAGGTCCATGACGCTTTCGCCGGTTTCGATGTTGAAGTCGTCCGGCTCGCCGTACGCGAGATGCCTCCGGTTCCGCAAGGCGAGGCGCGCCTGATCCTGCGCCTTCTCGAAGACGTCCATCGACTGGGCCTCGACCTGGATGCTCACCGAGCGGCGGGCGCCGAAGACCTTGCGGAAAGCGGTGATGGGGGTCCAGACGAAGTTGTCCTGGCTTTCCCCGAAAACCTTGCCCTTGCGCTCGCCCACCCCCACCACGCGGAGGCGGTTGCCGTCGACGATGATCTCCTTGCCCAGGGGTTCGGCGTTCGGGAAGAAGGCGTCCATGAGGTCGGCGCCGATGACCGCCACCGGACGCGCGGAACCGATGTCGTCGTCGATAAGGTGGCGTCCCACGATCAGGTCGCGGATCGATCCGATGCGGCTGAAGTTTTCGGTCACGCCCATGACCTGGACGCTTTCCTGCTTGATCGACCCGTACTTCACGGTGCGACTCGTGACCATGAGCCCGCCCACCTCGGCGCACAGGGTGCAGGACTCCCGGACGAGGTCGACGTCGCGCAGGGTGAGGTCTTTGCGCTTCATGTACTCGCGGAACTGGTCGAAGGAGACGATGATGTCCGGGAACTTCTGGACGGTGAAGCTTTTGCTGCCGAGGGCGAGCACCTTGTCGGCCATGTAGCTGTCGAGGCCATCGGTGATCGCTACCACGGCAATGACGGAAGCGATGCCGATCACCACCCCCAGGATGGTGAGCACCGATCTCAGCTTATTGGCCTTGACCGAGGCCACGGCGATGGCTATCGCCTCATAAAACGGCATCAGCGTCCTTCCAGGTCGGGGCCACAGCCCCTGAAAACAGCCTCACGAAGCCTTTCGGCTCATTTCGTCGCTGGCGATTTTGCCATCGCGGATCATGATGACCCTATGCGCGTGTTCGGCGATCTCCCGTTCGTGGGTCACCAGGATGATGGTGTTCCCCGCCTCGTGGAGACGCTCGAACAGGCGCATGATCTCCTCGCCCGTGGTCGAATCGAGGTTTCCGGTCGGCTCGTCAGCGAGCAGAATCGCCGGACCCATTACCAGGGCGCGGGCGATGGCCACGCGCTGGCGCTGACCGCCTGAAAGCTCGTTCGGCTTGTGGCTCATGCGGGAACTGAGTTCGACCTTGTCGAGGGCATCGCGGGCCCGCTCCATCCGCACACTCTTCGGAATGCCCGCGTAGACGAGGGGGAGTTCCACGTTTTCGAGCGCGGTGGCGCGGGGCAACAGGTTGAAGGTCTGGAAAACGAAGCCGATTTCCTTGTTGCGCACCTCGGCCAGAGAATCGTCCGACATTTTCGACACGAGTTGATTGCGCAGGTAGTACTCGCCCTGGGACGGCGTATCGAGGCAGCCGATGAGGTTCATCAGGGTCGATTTGCCCGAGCCGGACGGGCCCATGATCGCCAGGTACTCGTTGGGCTGGATCTCGAAGGACACCCCGCGCAGAGCATGGATGGTCTCTTCGCCCATCTTGTAGGTGCGCCAGAGGTCGGCGCACCGGATGATCGATGAGGCGGCGCTTTGCTCCGTCACTTGGAACCCTTGGCACCCTGGACCTCGACCTTGAGGAGCGCATCGTTCTTCAGGGTCCGGAGGGTGCGGTAGGAGCCGATGACGATCTCGTCGCCGTCTTTCACGCCTTCGATGATCTCGATGTCCGAATCACCAATGATGCCCGTCTTGACGGCACGGAAGACCGCCTTGCCTTCCTGGACCACAAAGACGCCTTCCTTCTCTTCGAGCTTGGCGGATCGAGAGGGAGTGGCGGGCCCACTGCCTTCCGCGGAACCGGCCTGGCCGATGGAGGGATCGACCACCTTGCCGTCCTTCTCGACCTGGCGAACCACGACGGCCTGGATGGGGGCGGCGGCGACACCTTCGCGACGGGCGGTGATGACATCGGCGGTGGCGTTGAGGCCGGGTCGCAAGGACGCGGGAGGCTCCTTGAGGGTCACCGTGACCTTGAAGTCCTTGGCCTGGTTTGAGGTGTTCACGTTGGAGGCCGCGGCCGCGGCGGCACCCCGGGGGATGGCCGACGAGCCGATCTCGGTGACCTCGCCCTTGATGATGGTCCCTTCCAGGGCGTCCACGCGAACCTCGGCGGTCTGGCCGAGCGACAGATTCCGGATATCGGTCTCGTCCACCAGGATCTCCACTTCCATCACCGAGAGGTCGGCGACCACGCAGATGACGGTCGGCGCGAAACTCTGGGCACCGATCACGGTTTCGCCCTCTTCCTTCTGCAGGCTGGTGACGACTCCGTCCATGGGCGCCACCACTACGGTCTTGCCAAGATCGTCCTGGTTGGTGGCCACGATCGCGGACTGCTGGGTGACGCGCTTGCGCTGCGATTCGACCGCGGCCTGCTTCATCTTGAATTCGGATTCCGCCTGCTCAAGCAGCTGGTCGGAGATCAGCTTGTCAGTGTGCATCTTCCTCTGACGTTCGAGAGACTGTCGGCTCAAGTCCAGGTCGGCCAGCGTGCGGTCGAGATCCGAGCGGGAAGCACCAAGACCCGCTTCAGACTGGCGCGCGCTCTCTTCGAACCGCTTCGCGTCGATCCGGGCCAGGTTCTGACCGCGCTTGACCTGATCGCCTTCCTTCACGAGCAGGCGCACGATGCGGCCGGCCACGTCGGAGGAGACGTTCACGAATTTCTTTGGCCGGATTTCTCCGGAGGCCGAGACTTTCGAGACGAGGTCTTTCTTGCCGACCTTGCCGGTCTGAACCTCGATCTTTTTGCCGCTCGCCCGTGCCACGCTGCCCGCGATCACCGCGCCCACCACGACCAGGGCCATTACGGTCAGCCCGATTTTCTTCGCCTTAGACATGAATCCTCCAGAATTGCCGGCCTGCTGCGGTGTCCTCGACTGAGAGAGTCGAGGACCGTGGACGGACCTGCATGTCGTCCAACAGTATGAATACGGAACAGGGGGGCGGTAAGTTCCGAGCGGGTGATCTTAGTCGTTCCCGATCGTTCACCACCCCTTGCGTGATGAGATTCCTGAGCCGGTGCTTCCGGGCCGGCTTGAGTCGATCCAGATCTCCAACGGAGGTGTGCCCAAGCGAGTCCGCATTCCAGGGGCCCGGTGCAGGTCGCGGATGGCGTTTGACTGCTTCAGGGCCGCTGATCGGGCGGCCAAACTGTCCTCGGTTGCCCGGGAGTCTGTCATCGGAGCCGGACAAGTTTCCTCGCCGCGGGGGCCTCGGATCCCGGCATAGCGTTTGCTTAGGTCAAGGGCGGCACCTCCTTTCCGGAGTGCGCTCTTTCGCGAGGTTGCAGCCATGAAGACACTAAAGCTCATTGGGATGTTCCCCCTTCTGATCGCCGCGAGTACCTTCGCGCAGGACGACAACCGTGCGGTGCCTCGAGGTTCGAGCGGCTCCAGCTCCGACGCGGGCTCGCGCCATACCGGAGGCTCTTCCGGATCGAGTTCAAGCTCCAGCTCAAGTGCCGACTCCGGCCGGGGCGGTTCGTCGGCTTCGAGCGGCGGGAGCCAAAACAGCCCCTCCTCGGACGCGGCAGGCCGCCGTCCGAGGCCGGGCACGGGTTCGGGCACCCGGGATCGCTACGGCAACGACCGTGACCAATACCGCGGCTCCCCGTATTCGAACTACTACTACGACCCCTATTCCTATTCGTGGGGCAACCCGCGTTCACGCTACGGGTATGGCTACGGCTACTACGACTACGGCTTCGGCTATGGCGACTACTACGGCTACTACCCCCCGGCGCAGTATCGGTCTTACCGCTATCGCTCGGGCAACATTGCCCAGGTTCGAACGCTCGTGGAGCCCGCGAAAACCAGGGTCTACGTGGACGGCTACTACGCCGGAATCGCTGACGACTTCGATGGCCTGCTTCAGCGGCTCAACGTTTCCCCGGGCCGTCACGAAATCACCCTCCGGCTCGAGGGCTACCGGTCCCACACCTTCTCGATCTACGGCAATCGCGACCAGACCCTGAAGTTACGCTTTGATATGGTGAAGGGCACCGGCGAAACCCGCGACTCCGTTGGCGAAGAGCGCGCCGAACCCGGCGACGACCGGTATGGCCGCGAAAGTGCGCCAGAACGCGAAATGGAAATGCACCGTGACTCGGCGCGGGGTGAAACCGACCGAAGCCGTGAGGTCGACTCCGACCGACCGAATCGGGCACCGTCACGCGAAGGGGCCCGGGGAGGGGTGCTGCTCGATATCGAGCCCCCGGACGCGTCGGTTTACGTCGATGGAGAGTTTCACGGCAAGGCGGCGCAATTGACCCGCCTGCAGCTGTCGCCCGGGCGGCACCGGATCGAAGTGGTTCGGCCCGGCTACAAAACCCAGGAGACCGAAGTCCTAGTCGAGAGCGAGAGCGAGAGCGAGGCCAAGCGCGTGTCCGTCAAGCTCGAACGCCGCTGAACCTGGACGTCGTTCCCCGAAGCTCCCAGCTTGCTTACGGGGGGCTCGGGGCGGCGACCAGGGCGGCGGCGCCTTGGACCGGAACGCCGAGCAACGCACGATAGAACTCCGCCGCGACCGCCGCAGCCGAAGACCCGTTCCCGCCGCGTACGAACGTGACGACCACCATTTCCGAGCGGGGATAGCCCAGGGACGACGCGAACCAGCCGACCCCCGAACACGAACCGGTCTTGCCCGAGGCGACAAAGCCCGGATCGAAGGCGCGCTGTGCGCTGCCTTCGGTGACCGAGGAGAAAAGGCCGGGCGAAAGGAGGGCCAGGGTTGAAGGTGCCGACAGACGCCAGCGCTCTTTGGGCTTGTTGGTAGAGGCGGCGACGAGCTGGGGTTCGTACACCACCCCTCCGTTTACCAGGGCCGACATCAGAACCGCGAGCTGCAGGGCTGAGGTCTTGACGTCCTGGGCGTGGGACGACATATGCCCGAGGCCCCCTCTTGGAATGTGCGATGGAATGGCACCCGCGGTTTCGCCGGGCAGGTTGATTCCGGTCGGGGATCCAAGGCCCAGCTTCTGCGAGTAGGCCCGCACCGTCTCAAACCCTAGACGCTCGCCCACCCACTCAAAATAAGGATTGCACGACACTGCCAAAGCCCGCCCGAGATCGATGGGACCATGGCCCGGGCCGAGCCAGCATCCCTCGGAACAGTTGTAGCGGGTGTCGCGCGTGATGACTCCTTCGGTCAGGCCGGCGACCGCAACCACCAGCTTGAAGACCGAGCAGGGCTGGTAGGCATTGAGAACGCCGGCGGTGGGATTGCCAATCGCCATCACCCGTCCGCTCCAGGGATCCATCGCCACGATGGCCACGTTGCTCCGTTGTCGGAGCGCTATGCGAACGGCCTCGCTCACTTTCAGATCAAAGGTGGAGGCCTCGGGCGGGGTCAGGATCCAAACCGGAACCACCCGGGCGGGGGCCTTCTTTTTCCGCACCTTCGCCGCCGCCTCGACCGGTCCCGCCAAAGACAGGGCAAGGCCGATGATCAGAGCGGCTTTCAGGGTTTGGGAGCAGGGCATTCGCTTTAGCCCGCAAAACTACCACGAGGCTCTGAGTCTCGTTTTTCGGCGGGGCGGCGGTACACTCCGCTTCCCGAAAACCTGCCCCGCATTTGAGGAACAGTTCATGAAACGTTTTGCCCCCGTACTCCCCCTGATCTCCGTACTGGCTCTCCCTGCTTTCGCCGATATGGACAAGAAGGCCAAACAGTGGGTTGAGACCGTCCGCCCGCTCATCCTCGTCGAAGAGGAAAAGGCCTACAAAAAGCTCAAGAACAATGCGGAGGCTGCGGAGTTCCAGAAGATCTTCTGGGCGAGGCGCGATCCCAATCTCGATACCACCGAGAACGAGTTCCAAATCGAGTACGAGAAACTCGCGGCCGATCTGGAGACCCGCTACCGGGTGGGCGGTCGCCCAGGGTCGCTGACCGATTGTGCGCGGATTCACGTCCTCATGGGCGCGCCTGACAGCGTCAAGAAAGAAACCACCGGAGACGTGTCCCTGCGCACGCCCGAGACCTGGACGTTCAAGGACCGCCCCGGCCTGAAGTTCACCGGCGGCTCGCTCGATCTTGGGGTCGATGGGGCGTGCATGCTCCCCCAGGGAAACCGTTTCGGTGATCAATTGAACCGCCTGGCCGAGGCCAAGGTGATTCAGACGAACCTTTCCTACAAGTACGACGCCAAGGGCTCTCTGGTGAAGCTCGTCGATCTTCTCCCGAAGCCCACACCGGTGCAGGCTCTTCTCAAGGAGCCGCGCACCGATTTTGTCCTTGAGGCTCGCCAGCTTCTCGAGATCCGCACCCAGGATGGAGCATCGGTCTTTGTGGCCGGCCTTATTCAAGGAGACGCGAGCGGCCTCACTCTTTCGGAGGCCTCTGGCAAGAAAGTGGCGAAGGTGGTGGTCTCGGTCCATTCCACCGACAAGGAGGGACGTCTCCTCAAGTCGCAGGATCGCGAAGTGACGGCCGAGGTCGAAAACAACAAGTTCGTTTCCGCATTCGGCATGGCCCTGCGTCCGGGCGACCACTCCATGAAGATCGCCGCCGTGGATCCCAAGTCGGGGAAGGGCTCCGTCGCGAACCTCGCGGTCAAGACCCAGGAGTATGGCGCCGAGCTGACGGTCTCTCCCGTGATGGTTCTGGCCGACATTGTGGATACGCCGACCCCGGCCAAGGACGACCCGTACCACGAATTCATCTTTGGAACCACGAAGTTCATGCCCCGCTGGGGCAACGTGTTCAAGCAGGGCGAAGCCGTCACCCTGCTCTGCGCGGTTTACGGTGCGGCCAAGGATGAGGCCGGGAAAATCTCCGTGGCGGGCGGTTTCCAGGTATTGAAGGACGGCAAGCCGATCGCCAAGGCTCCGGACCAGACTTACGACACGGAGCCCGCGACACCGTCCGCTGGACCCGTGCCGCTCGCGGGCTACGCGCCCGGCAAGTACATAGCGCAAATCCGCCTGCGCGACAACGTGGCCAAGAAGGACTTCGTCAGGGAAACCGAGTTCGAAATAGTTCCGTAGCGACCTTTTTGTGGCCGCTCCGGCGTCGCGAAGTGTGCGGCGTGGCGGAGAGGGCAGGCACAAGGCCTGCCCCTACATTTGATGGTCACCTTGCCAGGAAATCGCCGCCACGCCTATCCTGCTTGTAGCGCGGTGATGGCGATGGCGTCGACGATGTCGTCTACCGAGCAGCCGCGGGAGAGGTCGTTCGCGGGTTTGGCGAGGCCCTGAAGGATCGGGCCCACCGCCCGCGCGCCACCCAATCGCTCGGCCATTTTGTAGCCGATATTTCCTGAATCGAGATCCGGAAACACCAGGACATTCGCGAGACCGGCGAGGGGCGAGGCCGGAGCCTTCGCCGCCGCAACTCCCGGCACCAGGGCAGCATCGAGCTGGAGTTCGCCGTCAAGGTTCATCGAAGGGTAACGCTCGCGGGCGATGTCGAAAGCTGCGCGAACCTTGCGCACCCGCGGATGATCGGCGCTGCCCTTGGTCGAAAACGAGAGGAGAGCCACGCGGGCCTCGACACCCAGGAACTTTCGAGCGTTGAGGCTTGCGAGCCAGGCGATCTCCGCGAGTTCGCCCGGAGAGGGATCGGGGTTGACTCCGCAATCCGCGAAGATCAGCCCGCCATTGGCGCCCAGATTCGGATTCTGAGTCTCCATCAGGAAAAACGATGAGATCTTGGAAATGCCCGGAGCCGCGCCGATGCCGCGCAGCGCGGCGCGGATCGTCTCGGCAGTGGTGGCGCGCGCTCCCGCGATGAAACCGTCGAACACCCCGAGCGAGACCCCGATCGCCGCGTAGAGCATGGGAGCTCGCACATGGTCCGCGGCCTCCGATTCGGACAGTCCGCGAGCGCGCTGCCGTTCGAGATAGACCCGTCGGGCCTGATCGTGCTCCTTGCCGGAAAAAGGCGCCTCCACCACATCGATGCCGGCGAGATCAAGACCGAGGCCGGAAGCGGCCGAGCGCACCTTCCCCGGGTCGGCGGCGACCAGAGCGATGCGGGCGATTCCCTCGCGGGTCGCGCGGACGGCGGCTTGAAGAGTGCGCGGTTCGTCAGACTCAGGGAGGGCGATCCTCCGTGGCTGTTTCCGGGCGGCGTCGCGGATTCTCTCGAGGGCGCTCATGTTGGAAAGAGTAGACCACAAGGCGCCTCCTGCCGTCGCCCTTATGATCCTCGCCCCTATGAGCGCCCCCCGGGTCTTTGTCACCGCCGATATCGGAAAAGAGGCTCTCCGTCGTCTTGTGGATTCGGGCTTTGAGGTGGAAGTCCATCCGGTGATCGAGCCGCCCAGCTACGATCTGCTTACCGTGAAAGTGGGGAGCGGAGTCGAGGGTCTCGTTACGACGATCCGCGATCGGATCGACGATCCATTGCTGGCGCTCGGAGCCGCCCACGGGCTCAAGATCGTGGCCCAGGTGGCCGTGGGCTACGACAACATCGATGTGGCGGCGGCTTCACGGCACGGTATTCCGGTGGCGAACACCCCCGAAGTTCTTTCGGATGCCACCGCCGAGTTCGCCTTTTTCATGATGGGTGCCGTCGCGCGCAAGCTTTACCCTTCAGAGGAACTGGTGCGGAGCGGCCGCTGGGGGGTCTGGCATCCCCACCACCCCTGGCTCGGCGACAACGTCACCGGCAAGACCGTCGCGGTCATCGGCACCGGACGGATCGGGAAGGCCTTTGTGCACAAATGCGCGGGCTTCGACATGGACGTTTTGTGCTACTCGCGAACCCGCGATGAAGCCTTCGCTCAAGCGGTCCAGAAAGTGATGGATCTGCGCGCCGAGTTGGGGTTCGGTCGTCGCCGCACCATTCGGTACACCTCCCTGGACGAGGCCCTCACCACCGCCGACTTCGTCAGTCTGCATTTGCCTCTGATTCGAACCGGCTCCTCCAGCACGCTTCATTTCATGAATGAGGCGCGCCTTCGTCAAATGAAACCGGACGCTTACCTCGTCAACACCACTCGGGGCCCCGTGGTGGATGAACAGGCCCTCGCTCGCGTGCTGCAAGATGGCACCATCGCGGGGGCCGCCCTCGACGTTTTCGATAAGGAGCCTTTGCCGGAAGACTCCCCGCTGCGGGATGAGCGCCTCTTTCTCAAACTGCGGCTCTTCAACCATCTGGGGTCCGGGACGTACGAAACGCGACTTTCCCCGGATCCGAACATCGGCATGGCCGGCCGTGCCGTTCAGTCCGTGATCGACTGCCTCCGCGGGGCCGACCCGCGAGAAATGCCCTGGGTCGTCAACCGTCCGCCGAAAGGACCTTCGCCGAATGCGTGAGAACTCCATCCTGAGTCGTGCGGTCCATCTGGGCGCCTGCCTTCTGCGAGACCTAGGGCTTCATCGGCTCGCCGGGGATGCCTTTCAGAACCAATGGAACCAGGGCGACCGGTCGGCCGCCCTCGCCATCGCGATCGGCAGCGCTCGTCTGAACGCGGGAGACAACCCTGAGGCGGCGGTTTTCTTCCGCGAGGCCAGCAAGCGTGACGCTCGCAACACCGAAGCGCGGGCGGGCCTCATCTGTGCCCTGTTCCGTGAGGGCTCGACGCGCGCGGCCGCCAAAGAAGCTGCGGGCCTTGCCGCAATCGATCCCTGTGCCGAAATGTGGCTCCTGGTTGGAGAGTTGTGCCGTCGCAACGGCGATACCATCGGCTCGCTCGCCGCGCTTCGACAGGCCGCGCAGTCCGAGCCCGCGACGACGCTATTCGTTCTTGGCGAGACGGTTTTTGGCGAAGACGCCTGGGCCGACCTCGCGACCCCTCTGGTCGGCGTGTGCAAAGGCCGCAAGGCGGTCGGTGTGGGCACCCATCTCGTGCGCAGCCGCGGCACGCTCGTGTCGCGTGCCATATCGAGGCGGGGGACGGCGGCACTTCTGATCACTCAAATGTTGCTTTGTGTGAACGGGTTCGCGCAGGCTCCGCCTCCTTCTCCGTCTCCCGAGGCCTTGCCGACATCGACAAAGCAGTTCCATCCCGATGCGGCGAAAGCCCTGCCCACCGCGGGCTCGCTGACCGCCCGGATCGTGCAACTGCCGTCCGGCCTGGTCCTCGAGCGGGAAGAGGGTGTGGGTTTGTTTCCCGCGGAGCCCTCGCGGTTTGCCTTTCGCGGGGGGGCCTGGACCCAGTCGCGCCTAGAGGTCGATGGTTTCGACGTCACCGACCCGATCTTCGGCGGCCGGCCCCTCGTGTGGGGTTCCGTGGAGTTGGGAGAACTTGAGGCGCGGACCGATTCACGAGGCACGGTCCTCGCCCACACCCATACGTTCTCCGCGGCATCATCGCCGACCCGTTTCCTTGTCCAGGGCAGTGTCGGTTTGTTCGATTCCACGGGGACGACCGCCGATCCGATCCCCTCGCTCGCGCGCGGACACCACCTCTACGATGGCCTCTTTGCGGCTTCCGGCCTCGCTGCGGGTGGCGCCACCCGCTGGAGCGGGGCGCTGTCAGGGGTCGACGTGTCGCGATCCGAGCGCGACTCCGAGCTCGAACGCGCCACCGCCCGACTCGGCTTCGAAGCCCGGGCGACCCACACCAGAGACGACGATCAGTTTCAGGGTCTTGCCATGTATCAGGGCCGCCGGGCTCCGTTTGGCTTCACCACCGCGGAGACGCGCGCCAACGGCCTGATCGCGGGTTTGCTTTGGACCCGTGCGGAAAACCACGGGCCTTCCGCGAAGTCCACTTTCGCGCGGGCGTCCTATCGGCGGGGAGTCACCGAGGACCCCGCGTTTGCGGCGGCGCTGCCCATAGAACGCCTCGTGGACGGCACGCCGTTCATGCAAATGCCTTTCGATTCCACGACCGGCAAAATCGAGATCGAAAGCGGCCGTCATCTGGGAGTTCTCTGGGACGCCATGGACCTGTCCCTCGTCGCTCGCTTGAGCCGGGCCACCGCCGAACGCGGCCTGACCCAGCCGAGTTTCACTGCGCTCGAAAGCCTGAACGGCACCTCCGCGCGCCAGTGGACGTTTTCGGCGAGCGCTCCATTACACCTCGCGGAAACCCGCGCCAGTGTTCTCGCTAAGTTCGGCCGGGACTTGTCGGAGCGGATCCGTCTCTCGGGCAGTCTCGAGATTCAACGCCTGAGTGTCTCCGACCGTGATGGCGAGTCGATTCTCGGCTCGACCATGGTGCTTCCTGAACTCCGGTTCGACTGGAAGAAGACCGAGACCACCGAGCTTTATGCCGAGGCTTCGATCGGTACGCCGCCCGTGCCCCTCGCGAGCTACGAGGCGGCGGCGCGAAACGCGCCCGCCTCGGTAGCCAGGATCTGGCGCGATGCCAACCGCGATGGCCGGGCCACGGCCTCGGAACTCGGGATCGAAGTGGCGCGACGCGGCCCCGGATCCGTGGCCGTGGATCCGGATCTCACCTTGCCCACGCTGCGACGCGTGCTTGTGGGTTTCAAGACGAAGTGGCGCTCCCTCGACGTTCATGCCACGTTGTGGGCGCGGCGCGATCGCAACCTCATCGAGACCGCCCTCAATCCTCAGGGCTCGGAGATCGCCAACACCCGACTCCTCCCCGATCCCTCCGGCGACATCGTGGGGGCGGTGGATGACCAGATCCTTCCCATCATTGAGGAAACATCGCGGTCGTTCTCGGCCTCCCAGTATCTGCTTACCAATCCCGATGAACACCGGGCGCTCGGGGAAGGGGCCGAGCTTGGTTTCGAGACCAACTTCAAGCACATCCACTGGGGCCTCACCGGAGCCGCGTTTCGCGTCTCGGGCCGCGGCGGCAATCGTGGTCTTCGCGTGGCCGAAAACGATTTCGGTGTCGTGGGCGAGAGCTTCGATCGGACGAACGCCGACACCTACGGATACGGTCGCCTCTTCTTCGACCGCGCCTACAGCCTGCGCATGTGGCTCACCGCCAACAATATCCGGGGCTTCACCTTCGGCGCCCTCGGCCGCTATGACGATGGCCAGCCCTTCGCCCGTCACGTGATCCAGTACGACCTGCCCCAGGGGCCGGACTTCGTGCAGGCGATACCACGCGGCCGGGCCCGCCTCCACTACACACTTTCAGTGGACGCTCGCTTGTCGAAGCGTTTCGCTTTCAGCGGGACGGATGTGGACGTTTCCGCGTCCGTCTTCAATGCTCTGGGCACCCAGTTCGAGGCGGAGGAGCAGGTGGTGTGGCTACCGGACTATCGAAGAATCAACATGGTCCAGCCGCCACGCGCCTTCCTGATCGGAATCCGGATCGAGCGTTAACGTCCTATACCTGGAGACAGCGAGCACGCTGCCATGGCTCAGCACCTCGCCACGCTGGTCGGCGGTGAGATCGACGCTTCGGAATTCAGGTCCATTGACGCCCTCGATGCCGTAGTAATTCGCCAGGACCTCGGGCCTTGCTCCCTGGGTCACCAGAAGCGGTATCTGGAGCCGCGGAATCTTGGCCAGATTGTCATACCGGGTGCGAACGAAGAACTTCACCGGAAGAAAGGGATAGATGGCAGTCGCCATGTGAGCGATCGAGGCAAAGGGCGCCTCCAACACCAGCCCCGCCGCGCGGCGATCGAGGGCGAGCTGGATCGAAATCGCGGAGCCGAGAGATTCGCCCATTAGAACCAGGCGGGCCGGATCGATACCGCGGACCTTAACGAGGTGGTCGTAAGCGGCCCGACCGTCGCGATAGGTTCCCTCCTCGTCCGGCGAACCGCTGCTCCGTCCGAAGCCTCGATAGTCGTACAGGAAGAAGTCGGCACCCAGGTCGCGCCAGCTCTGTACCCGGTCCAGGCGGTCCGCGATGTTCCCGGCGTTGCCGTGGGAAAAGAGAATCGTCGCGACGCTTGGGGCCTTCGTAGCTTTGATGAACCAGCCATGAATTCGAACCCCGGGCTCTACCTCGATGTGGACCTCCTCGAACGGAAGCCCGAGCGCCATAGGCGTGAGGTCCACCTGAGTGGACGGGTAGTAGATGAGCCGTTTCTCGAAGATCACAAGGAAGAGTGTCGCACCAAAGAGTGCGGCAAGGGTGACGCGAAGGACACTCTTCAGCAGGAAGCCGCCTCGCGGGGCGGGACCCGGCCTCTCCTGCTTCAAGTCGTGCTCGGGCACGCCTACCGCACCTTGGTGACGTCTGTGTCCATCAGCACGAATGTGCGCGGAACAAAGATGACCGTGGAGGCCAGGGCGCGAAGCACTAGGAGTCTGTGGTGAAAGTCGGCCGCAGCACTGAGACGAGCGATGCGCCCGGCTGGCGATGCGCCGAAGAGCCCGAATATCGGGAATATTCGGGCTGCTGAGCGAAGAAGTCCAGGCGGGATGCAGTGTTCGGCGAATGCCGGCTGAGTTTCGCCACGGGCTACTAGGGTGGCGAGTGGCCGATTCAGCATGGCGAAGCGTACGCCTCCTCAGACCGGAATGGAATCGCTAGCCGCCCACTATGATGAGCGGCGGTGGACTTCACTCCTTCGGGTCGCGCCCGCGACTACACAGCCCGTGTGCGGCGCTTCATCACCGAAAACATCCTGCCGGTCGAGGCGGAATACTTCAGGGACCTTCTGGCCCGGAACCACGGCGGTGACTGGACGAAGTGGCAAGTCTCCCCGCTGATTGAGGATTTGAAAAACCGCGCGCGGGCGGAGGGACTTTGGAATCTGTTTCTGCCCGACGCGAAACCAGGGGCGGGCCTGACCACGCTCGAATACGCACCGGTGGCCGAGGAAACCGGACGCAGTCTGCTCGCTCCCGAGGTCTTCAACTGCAACGCACCCGACACCGGCAATATGGAGGTGTTGTGGCACTGCGGCACTGACGCTCAGAAAGAAGCGTGGTTGACACCTCTCCTTGCCGGCCGGATCCGCTCGGTGTTCTGCATGACCGAGCCAGACGTGGCCTCGAGTGATGCCACGAACATGCAGGCCACCATCGTCGAGGAGGGCGACGCGCTGGTCCTGAATGGCAGGAAGTGGTGGGCCACCGGCCTCGGCCATCCCGACTGCCGGATCGCGATCTTCATGGGCGTTTCGAACCCCGAAGCGGATCGCCATCATCGACACAGCATGGTGCTGGTCCCGCTCGACACCCCGGGCCTCTCCGTCAAACGCATGCTGACGGCGTTCGGCGAATACGACGAGCCGTACGGACACGGCGAGGTCTGGTTTGAAAACGCGCGCGTCCCGAAGTCGAACCTTCTGCTGGGTGCGGGACGAGGCTTCGAGATCGCGCAGATGCGCCTGGGACCGGGGCGCATTCACCATTGCATGCGGGCGATCGGCGCTTCGGAACGCGCGCTTGAGCTGATGATCCGGCGCGGCATATCCCGTACCGCCTTCGGAAAACCGCTCATCAACCTGGGCGGCAACCGCGACCTCGTCGCCGACCTTCGCATCGCCATCGATCAGGCACGTTTGCTGACCCTCCATGCGGCCTGGAAGATCGACGACGCAGGCGCTCTTGGGGCGATGACTGAAATCTCGGCGATCAAGGTGGTAGCGCCGAATGTCCTCCAGCGCGTGGTCGACGAGGCCATCCAGATGCACGGCGGGGCCGGGGTGTCGCATGACTTCCCCCTCACCGCACTCTTCGCCATGGCCCGGTCGCTCCGCATCGCGGACGGGCCGGACGCCGTTCACCGCGGCCTGATCGCCCGCCTGGAACTTGGCAAGTACAAGACCCTGATCGACGCGCAGCGCGGAAGTCCGGGCGGGACGTAGTCACCTAGTTGAGCCGGAAGTTCACCGTTACCGTCATGATCACGGGGACAGGCGTGCCGTCGACCAGCGTCGGTGTGTATCGCCATCCGGAAGCCGCTTCGAGCGCCGAAAGGTCCAGAAGTGGATTCACCCCGCGCAGGACGCGGAGGGAGCTCACGCAGCCCGTTGGAGTGATGACGGCCTCCACAATCACGATCCCCTGAATCCGGCCCTCCTTTGCAGATTGCGGATAGAACGGGGCGACATTCCGCGTCTTCCTGGGCGGCTGGAGGGTGCCGGATACTCGATGGACCTTAAGCCTATCGGCGGCGCCCGGCTCGGTCCCCGGAATCGGCGAAGAGGGCGGCCTTGAAAAGGACTCGATCACACATCCCAGGTACTCGGGCCTCTGGGGGAGGACGCCGAGGATATGAGCATCTCCATCAGTCACAAGGGCCGTGGTCCCCAGAATGAGAGCGGCCTCGGCACATCCTGAGGCCGACTCCCCCGACTGCAGCGGGGAGACCTGTATCGGCCGTCCGCCAGGACCGTAGTGCGCCTGGACGCCACCGAAAAGGCGCTCGCGGCCTCGGCAGCCCGCGCTCTCAATAACGCTGCGTGCGAACTCGAGAGGGTGGCCGCCCAGTGTCTTCAAAACCGCCGGCGATGGTGCCGATGGATCCGCAATTGCGGGTGCGCGCGTTTCGAACTTCTCCGCGGCCACGCTTTCGACCCGTTCCTCCTCCACTTTCGCCGCGATCAGAAGACTCTTTCGCTCGGCCGGGTTCAGCCCTCTCACAATTCGCGGTGCGCGGAAGAACCGGCTTCGAACCTGATTCGCTTCCTCCTCATCCGACCGCATGGCGGCGACCAAGACCTCCAGCCCCTCGCTACGTTCGATGCCTGCTGCCGCCTCGAAAAGATGACGGGCGATCCTCTCGCGGAGGGACTCCGGAGCCGGGCGAGGCGGGATGGATCCCAGGCCGTCCAGCGATCCTTCCTCGGCAAGTCGGAAATAGGCCGCGGCGCGGATCCTGGTTTGCCCGGCCGTCGCCCCAGCGATAGCCACGGAGACGGGGAGTCGGAGGGAGCGCTCGGAGAGCAACGCCGCCGCCAAGCGCTCCAGACCATCGCGAATCGCGAAGCTCGCGAACATCGCACCCGCCGCGTTATGCAATCCGTCGCGCAGTCCACTCGTAACGGAAGCGGGATGAGCCTCGAACCCGTCCTTGAGCCCGGGCCACGAGGAAGCGAGTCGCGACCCTCGCCCTGCCACGAGGCCTTGACTGGCCGCTTCGGCAAGAGCGGGTCGAGAGACGATGTCGAGGAGGGCGACATCGGAGTCACTAGTGCCGTCGAGACTCGCGAGGGCCCAGGTCGCCTCCCGCGTCGCCTCTGAATCGTCCTCGGTGGAAAGCGCCTTTCTGAGCTCGGGGAGCAACTCCTGAAGCCTCATCACATGGGTGACCCGAGCCGACGCTGCGCGAATGGCGGGGTTTTTGTCGACGAGACCCAGGCGAATCAGATCCAGTCCCTCGGCGGATTTCGAACGGATCGCGAGCTTCGCCAGGGCCGCGATTCCCGCTCGTGCCTGTGCGTCGATCGGCTCCGCGCTCGCCTGCGAGGCAAGCCCGGGGTCTGAGACCGCCAACAGGCCGACCGCCCCATCCAATGTACCCGTGAAGTTCGTGACATTCGCCCCCCCTGTGATGAACCGGTAGTCTAAGACCGGGTGCCGCGAGTCTCGCCCTGGTATCAAGGTGGGTACACTCCAGAGATGTCGCGCTCTACGAAGACAGCAAGGGTCGAGGAACTGAACGTCGGACGCGTCGATGCGTGGCTGAAGCTGCGGTTTCCTGAGATTGAGGGCGAGCCCGAAGTCACCCAGTATTCCGGGGGCGCTTCGAACTGGACGTATCGGCTGAACTACCGGGGCCAGGATCTGGTCCTCCGGCGCCCGCCCGCGGGTACCAAGGCGAAGTCGGCTCACGACATGGGCCGCGAGTATCGAATTCAGAAGGCGTTGCGGCCTTTGTTTCCGCGAGTGCCGGAGATGCTCGCTTTCTGTGATGACGCCTCCGTCATCGGCTGCGAGTTTTACGTCATGCGGCGGCTTGATGGAGTGATCCTGCGGAGGAATCCACCCCGCGATGTCACCCTCACGCCCGAGCGCACGCGGCAGCTCTGCCTGAACGTCATCGACACGCTGATCGCCCTTCACCGTGTGGACATCGCGAACCCGGACCTCGAAGCGATCGGCAAGGGCTCGGGGTACGCGCGCCGCCAGATTGAAGGGTGGTGCGATCGCTATCGCAAAGCGCGCACCTGGAATGTGGGCGGTTTCGAACGGGTGATGCGCTGGCTGGAGGCTCACATCCCGGAAGACACGGCCGCCTGCGTCATCCACAACGACTTCCGCTTCGACAACGTTGTTCTGGACGCGAGCGACCCGACGCGCGTCGTCGGCGTTCTCGACTGGGAGATGGCGACGATCGGCGACCCCTTCATGGACCTCGGTAATGCGCTTGCCTATTGGGTGCAGGCGGACGACGATTTCTTCATCCGCACCTTGCGGCGTCAGCCCACTCACCTCCCAGGGATGATGACCCGGCGCGAAGTGGTCGACTACTACTGCGCACAGACCGGTCGCCGCGCGCGTTCGTGGACTTTCTACGAGGTCTACGGTCTGTTCCGGCTCGCCGTGATCGCCCAGCAGATTTACTACCGCTACCAACGCGGCGAGACGAGCAACAAGACGTTCCGAAATTTCTGGCTGTTCGTGAACTATCTCGGGTGGCGATGTGGCCGGCTGATCCGGGCCAGCGGGGGCGCAGGTGAAAGGCGGCCACCGTTATAGGGCAACCCTACGACTCGAATGTAGGGGGAGGGCCTCGTGCCTGCCCTTCCGTGACCGCCGGCCGCCGCCCATCAACGCCGCGCGGAGGGATTGGCACCGCAGGGGATCGACACCCGTAGAGGTGGCCCGCGTAGCCCTTTCGGTCGAGAGGCCGCGTGATCAGCGCGAAGGCGGTTCCTTGAACGGGTTGACCACGCGGATCGATCCGTAAACGCCTCCGCCCGCGTCCAGCCCCGCCCCTCGCCCACGCTCTGGTCGGCGCGTGACCCCTTCCGCCGGCCGGCGCTCAGGCCAAGGCGGTACCGCCGATTGCGCGCCGCCTGACGACGGGTGGCCGCGTCGAGAAGGGCCTGACGGTCATCAATGGAGAGACCGTGCGTGGGAGAAAGACCAGGCTCCCGAGCGACCAGCACCCGAATCGAATCCCCCGCGGGCTCGAAGAGGAGATCCGCCCCGGGAGCCACACCGTAGCGGTCGGCAATCGCCTTGGGAAGCGTCACCTGAAGCTTGCTGGTCACCTTCGACATGGTCCTTACTTTAGCAAGGAGCTGTCCTTGTCCCACGCCGAGGGGCCGTTCCCAGGGGTTCTGATAGCCTCACAACCATCGTGAAAGGTGGCCACGCGGGCCGCTCCACAGCTGCCCGGGAGGGCCACAATGACCTGGAAATCATCGCTCGTCTCGCTCCAAACTGCCTTCGCGCTCGCGCTCCTTCCCTCTGCTTCGATCGCAGACAACTGGCCGCAATGGCGCGGTCCCTCTGCAAACGGCATCAGTACCGAAACAAACCTGCCGGGGCAATGGTCCCTAACCGAGAACATCACCTGGAAGCTGGCCCTTCCCTCGCTGTCCGGTTCAACTCCCATCATCTGGGGCGAGCACATCTTCCTGAATGTCGCGGACAGCGGCAGCCTTTACCTGTGGGCGGTCGATCGCAACAAAGGGACGGTGCTCTGGAAGCAGCACCTTGCGGACGGTGACAACAAACAGCGCAAGCACAACATGTCGACGCCTTCCCCGGTCACGGACGGCAAGAACGTGTGGGTGATGACCGGGACCGGACTTCTCAAGGCCTTCGACTTCAAAGGCAAGGAACTCTGGGCGCGCGACCTGCCGAAGGACTACGGAACATTCGGACTCAACTTCGGCTACGGCTCTTCGCCGATGCTGCATGACAATTCCCTGTATGTGCAGGTCCTGCACGGCATGAAGACGGACGAGCCGTCGTATGTCCTCCGCATCAACAAGAAGGACGGAAGGACGAAGTGGCGGGTGGAGCGGCCGACGAAGGCGGAGAGGGAGTCCCCCGATTCCTACTCAACCCCCGCCCTTCTGCGCCATGGCAAAAACTTCGAATTGGTCGTGACCGGCGGCGATGCGGTGACGGGGCATGATCTTGCAAGCGGCAAAGAACTCTGGCGCGCCGATGGCCTCAACCCACAGAATCAGGGGAACTACCGCATCGTGGCCTCGCCGGTGGTGCACAACGACATCATTATCGCGCCCACTCGTGTCCGCCCCATGCTGGTGCTGAAGCCGGGCGGCAGGGGCGACGTCTTGTCCTCACACGTTCTGTGGTCTTTCAACGACGGGCCCGACGTACCGACGCCCGTAACCGACGGGACCTACACCTACGTAGTGAACGATCGCGGCATCGTGTGGTGCCTGGAGGCGAAAACCGGCAAGGAGGTCTACGGCCAGCAGCGACTGCGGCCGGGCACTTACAGCGGTTCGTTCGTACTCGGGGACGGCAAGCTGTACGTCACCAACGAAGACGGCCTCACCAGCGTCGTCAAGGCCGGGCCGAAGTTCGAGATCCTGGCCGAGAACGCGCTGGAGGACTACAGCCTGAGCTCACCAGCAATCTCGGACGGACAGATCTTCCTCCGCACCACCGGCGCCCTGTGGGCCATTGGAAAGCGATCGGCGCGCTGAAGCCTGACGCTTCGGTCTGCCCCGGCCGACGAGGGAATTACTTCGTAGCAATGGCGAACAGACGGTTCTGGGTGTTGAGGAAGATCGTGCCGTTCGCCGGGGTGATGGTGCCGTAGACCGCACTGCCCATATTGATCTCGGCCAGCACCTTCTTCTCCCGGCCCTGGGCGAGGATGGCGACATCGCCATCCTCGTCGGCGATGTAGATCTTTCCATCGACCACGAAAGGCGAACCCCAGACCGCGGCGAAGAGATCATGCATCCAGATCTCCTTGCCGGTGTCGGCCTCGAGGCAGCGGAGGAAGCCGCTGAAGTCCGAGATGTAAACCAGGCCGTCCACCACCGCAGCCGTAGAGATGGTGCGGCGGATGCTGGCTTGATGCCACACGCGGCCGGTTAGAGTGATGTCGCCGCGTTTGGTCGCGTCGATCGCGTAGAAGTGACCGACGCCCTCGCCGTACTCGGGATCCTGACCGTTGCCGATGTATACCCGGTCTCCCGCGATCACCGGCGTCGCCACCAGTTCATTGCGGGTCTTGGGCCAGATCGAGTCTTTGGGATTGGTGTCGAATTCCCACAGTTTCCTGCCAGTCGCGGCTTCGTAACCGCGGACCCATCCGTCGCCCTGCGCGGAAACAAGTTGCGACACTCCACCGATCACCCCCGCTGCGGGCGGTGACCACTGCCCGTGAAGAATCCGGTCGCCCGCCGAGTTGTCGCTCCAGACCAGTTTCCCCGTGGCCTTGTTCAAGGCGATCACCGAGGGCGCCTTGGGTGAGGGCACCTTCACGTGGCTTTCATCGTGGCCGTTCGACGTGCCGACATACACCATGTCGCCCATGGCCAAAGGCGAAGAGTTGGCGAGGTTGTGGGGGAAAACTCCCAGCTCCGCGATCATGTCGAACGACCAGATCACGTCGGCGTCTTGAAGTCCCGTTAGTTTTTCGCCCACGATCGGGCCATCGTTCTCCTGGTCGTGAAAGCCCTCGGCATCCACGCAGAACACCACGCCACGGTTGCTCACGTAGTAGACGCGGTTGCCTTCAGCCAGAGGCGAAGAGGCGATGCCCTGCTCCGGCCAGTCGTTGGCCTGGCCAGACTCGAGTTTAGGATGAGTGTGCTGCCACAGAAACTGGCCGGTGGTCTCCTTGAATGCCATGACGACACCGCGGTCGCCCCCTTGCTTCGGGTCGCGAGGGTGGTCGTTGTTAGTGCCGACGAAGACGCGCCCGGACGACACCACTGGATTGCCATAGCTGTGGGTTCCAAGCTCGGTCGACCAGCGAATGTTCTTCCCGGTTTCGGTGTCCCACTCGGAGGGAAGACCCTTCACCTTCGAAACCATGTTGCGTGCGGGCGTGCCCCCCCACATCGGCCAGTCGGCCACGGCCGAATCGGCGGCATTCACGGGCGGGTCGAAGCGCACAAGTCCTGCGATGGCAAGGGTGGCAAGGGCTCGGATCAGGGTTGAGGGTCGCATTCGCCGTTGAGAATAGGCGAAAGTCTCGTTCCCGCAGGACCCACACGATCACTGGCCGCGTTCGCGCCGAGCAACCAGAGAAAGAACGGCTCCGCGAGCGCCGGCCGCAGGGCGTACACCGAGCCCATCCCGCCCCGTCCGAGAAGCCGCTCGATCTGAAACGAGTCTTTGAGCACCGCTTGAAGTCGGTCCCGAAGCGTGTCCTTCGCTCCCGTGGTATCCACCCGGACCGCCCCGCCGCAGCCGGAACAAAACCGTGCTCCGCCGGGCACGGCCGTCAGGCAGGCAGGACAGTTCAATGAGGCGGCAAATCCCTTTTGTTGGCTCTCAGTGTAAGAGTGGTCCGTGCCGCGGTCAAGGCCACCGCCCGAGGTCTTAAGACATTTCCAAAGAAATCTGTTGACATCGGTGTGTCGCGTGTACTAGTGTATCAATACAGTGAGCCAACAATGACACCTCCCCGAACCGAACCCTGGACGAGCCGGATCCCGGTTCAGCCCGCAGACCCCCGCCCCATCTGGAGCCAGATCGAGGAAGGCCTGAGGCGCCTGCTGGCCTCAAGCGCGCTGGTTCCAGGGGATGCGGTCCCCTCGGTGCGCGATCTCGCCACCGACCTTCGCATCAACCCGGCCACGGTGTCCAAGGCCTATCAGAGACTCGTGGGCGCAGGCCTCCTCGAGGTGCGACGTGGGGACGGGACCTATGTTTCGGCCGCTCCCCCGCTGGTCCGTAAATCCGAGCAAGCCCGCGTGATCCGTCAGGCGGCCATGAACTTCGCCTCCCACGCCATCACTCACGGCGCCGAACTCGCAACGGCCCAGGGCGCCTTGGAGCTGGCGTGGAACGAATTGAGCAACAACGAGGAAGGAGCAGGGCGATGACGAGCCAATCCGTGGTACGGGTCGAGAACGCGTCGGTCAGATACAACAAGGATCTGGTGGTCGATTCGGTGTCGTTCGAGGTGGCGGGCGGTTCGGTGTTCGCGCTCCTCGGTCGCAACGGGGCTGGAAAGTCGTCCCTCATCCGGTGCCTGCTGGGGCTGCAAAGGCCCACCACCGGCCGGGTGCTGGTGTTTGGCGAGGATGTATGGAAGCATCGCGCCCGCCTGATGGCGAGGTCCGCGTATGTGCCGGAGGCGTGCGACGCCCCCGGACAGCTTCGGGTGCGTGACATCGTGGCCTTCCACAGGTCTATGTACGCGACCTGGAATGAAGGCGCGGTGCGCGAACGCCTGAACCGGTTCGGGGTGTCTGAATCCGCCGCAGTGTCCGCGCTCTCAAAGGGGCAACGCGCGCTCTTCACCCTGGCCCTCGCTCTGGGCAACCGCCCCGAACTGTTGGTCCTAGATGATCCCACTCTCGGTCTCGACGTGGTGGCTCGAAACGACTTCTTCTCCGACTTCATCGGCGAACTGGCGGATCGGGGAACCACGGTCATCCTGACCACCCATGACCTCGCCGGAGTCGAGGGGATCGCCGATCGCGTCGGCATTCTTCAGGGGGCGCACCTCGCTCTCGATGGAGACGTCGAGCAATTGAAGATGGAACGTGGGCAGTCCCTCGAGCAGATCTTCACGGAAGTCACCAAGGGTTCGGGGAGGAAGTCATGAACAAGATCCTGGCCGTAGCACTACTGGATATCCGACGGCTTGGTTTCGGTGTCCTGTCCGGGGCCCTCATTGCCGGGCTTGTCCCTGCTCTCTCCAGAGGGGTGGGTGGAAACGTCCCGGCCGACTTCATCGTCATGATGGCCCTGGGCGTGGTGGGGCTCGCGGTCGGAGGGAACTTCGGAACGGACTTCACGGACGGACGCGCCTCGTTCTTCTTTGCGAGGCCGCTTCAAACGCCCGCGCTGATCCTGGGCCGGTGCCTGGCCCTGGTCGTTCTCGCCACGGCCGCGTTCGTCGCGGTGATGTCCTCCCACTGGCTTTCGACCAGCGACCGAACCCATTGGGATTTCTTCATCCTGACCTGGTGGCACCTCGCTGCCCTTGGGACGGGCTTTTCGTTGTCCCTCGCCGGTTCGCTGAACGTGGCCTCTCGAGTTCGCGGGGACCGTTCCCCGAACCGCCTGCGTGACGCGATTCTGATCCCGGTTCGACTGACCCTGTACCTGTCCGCTTTCATCCTGGTCTTCGGCCTGTTTGCCGACATCCTGGTGCGCGCCTACCAGAGCCCCACGCCCATGAAGCTCTTCGCCGGCTCGTGGGTGGTCGGGCTCTTCATCGCAAGCGTGGTGGCGATCGTGGCCGGCCGAGCCGACCGCATCCGGATCTCCCGTTTCCAGAGTCTGGTCGTGTATACCCAACTGGGCCTCACCTCCGCGTTCCTGGTCGGGGCCTGGACCTATATCCTGCATCCTGGCCCTGCGGCCATCCAGAGGGTCCTTTTCGTTCAGGGTTCGCCGGATGGCAGATCCGCCTTCGTGCAGACCACGGTTGACCGTGGCGACCCGGGGACCTTGAACCCCGTCTTCGTGCTGGATCTGGCCTCGGGGCAGGCGCGCCGGCTGAATTCGGATCCGTGGGGTGGGCCGTGGCTGTCTTCCGATGGCCGTACGCTGGTATGGAGCGAGGCCACTCCCTTCTTTTTCCGCCCCATCTGGCGGCTGCTTGGCGGTGCGACGACTTTACGGGTTCGAGATGGGTCGGGGGACGTTCAGCCCCTGTCCATGCCCGCCGGAGTGAACGACGGTTTTCAGCCCAGCGCCATTTTTGGCGGTATGGTCGACGTCGTTCAGCCCTCGCCGCAAGGAGACGTTTTCGCTGTTCAGTGGGAACGGCGCCTGGCTTTCTTTTCGCGCTCACGCGGTGAGGGGCCCGAGGTCAAGCTCGGGCCGGGCAAGGCGAGGTTGCGCGGAAGCGCCTTCATCGCTTCCGGGGACCTGCGGGTCGCATTGGTCAGAGAAGGCGCCTCACCCTCCTTGGTCGAGTTCTTTGACATCGACCCGAACTCCGGGACGTTGAAGCCCATCGACTCCGTGGAGGCCGGGGAACGGCGAAACCTGACCCGCGTACAGTTCAACTCCAATGCCACTCTCGCGCTGCTGACTTCCTCGGGCGCGAACATGGCCCGCGCCTCCGTGACTCTGGTAAGTCTCGACACGGCTGCCGGTTTCCCGCGGGCCACAACTCTCCTGACCGACGCCGCCAGCCCCCGAGCCATCTTCCTCGCCGATGGGCGGATAGCCGCAGTCTCCGGGGTCCGGGACCAAAGCGTCTTGAAAGTGTTCTCCCCCACGGGCCAGCCGGTTCGGGACACAGCGCTGGGCGAGGGCGTGTCCTCCCTCGATGGCGAGATGTTCCCCGGACTTGTCGCGATTGATCACTCCGGGTCCGGCATCCGTCGGGAACTCGTTCTGCTCGACTGCACGACCGGATCAGCGGTTCGCAGAGTTCCTGAAATGCGCTCCCCTTTGGGTATCGCCGCGATTCTCGGGCCAGGGCAGATACCCCCGCCGGGCACGGCAGGCGCGCGGCTGCTCCAGTCCGATGGGAAGCTTTTCGAACTTCCGTCCGTGACCGCCGAGCCGCGATTGTTGCTGCCCCTGCCGAAGACGGAATGACTCCCTGGCTCCCCGCGACATCGATGCCCGGTCCGGGTGAGATATCGGCCGCCTGAAGGAACGCTCACCGGGACGTGCTGGCCGGCCTGATGGCGGCGCCAGCCGCGTCCCGGGCGCAGGGTCAGGGTCCGCGCGTCGTGGGTCTCGTCAAGACGCGCTCGACCCGGGCGCTCCTGGCCTTTCTGGACCACAGCGGATTCACGAGCTCGGCGTAGCGCGAGGCGGGCAGCGGCCAGGCGAACAGGTTCAGAAGCTCGGTCAGGGGGGCGGCGTTCATGGGGTCTCTCTCTTTCCGTCGTGCGGCCGGGAGCGGCTCGAGCAGGCGGCACTGGCCTTCCTCACCTACGTCAAGGAGAGACCCGACGGCTTCGCGGTGCTTCTGCGCGACGGGCCTTTAGAGAAGCGCGCGGGCCAGATGCCGGCCCTGCTCCACGACCTCGCGGACAGGGTCGGCGGGATCTTCATGGACCAGTTCAAGAAGGCCGGCTACGACGCCAGGGCCGCACCGATCTACGCCCACGCGCTCGTCGGCATGGTCGCGTTCGTGGGGCAATGGTGGACCGACGCCAAGAAGAAGAAGCCGGCCGAGATGGTCGCGAGCCACATCGCGGCACTCGCCTGGATGGGCTTACGGCACCTGCCGAAGCATCCGACGAAGGTCCAGAGAAAGGCGAGCTCTTGAGGAGCGGGGAATGGTACGTCGGCGCCGCAGGATCCATTCCTCGTCCCCTCACACCCTTCGCGTTGCTCGTTTTCCTCCTTCTGCCGTACGCCCACGCTCACGCGGCCCCGGAGGTGCTCCGCGCGGTCACGCGGATTGACTGGTAAACCGCGCTTGTCTGACTACGCTCACGGTCAGCGTGGCTTCAGTGCCCAGAGCTCATGGCCCTGGCTCTCGGTCTCGGCGCCGAGGAGCAGAAGGTCACCCATAGCGAAAACACTCGAGATCTTTTTTCCCTCAAATGTGCCGACCTGTCTCGTTCCGTCACGCGTCCCATCGGTTCGCCAAATCTGCCAGTTGCTCGCTTTTGCCCCTGGGAGTGTGAACCAGACGCAGCGATTGCGCTCATCTGTCCACGCCCGCTCAGGAGTGCCGGGCGCAAGGTCCTTCAGCATTCGAGTCCCTTCGGCCGTCCCGTCCGTAATCCAGGCCCGATAGATCTGGTAGGTGGGAGCCGGAGCAGGCTCCCAGGCGCCGAACACGATTCCCCGAGAGAAACTCGACCAGTAGGGGTACCTGTCGGCGTCGGAAGGGGAGTTGCGAATGTCGGGAAGGTTTGGCACGGATGACACCAGAAGGCGCGTCCCCTCGGCGGTGCCATCACTTTGCCAGATCTCCCCCCCGACGGACGAGTACGTGTAAAGGAGCGCCCGATCGCCCGATGCCTCCATCTGTATGGGGCGAATCCGAGCCACGATTCCGCTGCCGTGCGCGGTGCCATCGCTCGACCACAATCCGTTGTCCTGGCGAAAGAGCAGCCGGTCGCCGACGCGGGTCAACAACTTGGGCCCCCCAACGTAGCGTTGAACACTCTCGTCGTACAGACCCGGATAGGCATCGATCAGAAGGCGCGTGCCCTCGCGCGTCCCGTCCGTCAGCCAAACTTCTCGGCCGTTGACGCTGTCCGAGTTTATGAAGGCCACCTGGTTGCGAAAACCGGTCCCGATGGTCGGGCCGTCCGGGTCGGCGTTGTCGGTCAGGCGGAACGTTCCGGCGGCGGTGCCGTCGGAGCGCCACATCTGTCGCCCGGTGGACGGGGTCTTGGCCGAAAAGGCCGCCACCGTTCCCATTGAAACAAACGAATAGGGGGTGGAACTGCCATTGGTGTACTCACCACGATCCGGGGGTCTCGGATCGAGGTCGACCACGAGGCGCGTTCCGTTCGTCGTGCCGTCAGAAAACCATAGTTCGCTGCCGTGACTATCGCGCGCTTCGAAGAGGAACGCGTCGCCGATGGAGGTGATCTCTGAGGGTTCACTGGATCCCTCACCGTACGGGTACGCTCCTTCGGGGCCTGGGTAGATGTCGCGAAGAAGCTGAGTTCCCTCAGCAGTGCCATCGGTGACCCACAACTCGGTGCCGTGTTCCGGGTCGCGCGCAGCAAAGTACACTTTGCCCTTCCATAGCGTGAGTCTGCTGCCGAACCCGCTGGCATTGCCCGGCGCAATGTCCTTAAGCAGGAATGCGCTTGGGACTTCCGGTCCTCCTGACCCGGATCCCGAGCCCTGGCAGCCGGTAACAACTGCGAAAAGGACCGCGAAGGCCACTCTCTTCATCCGAAAACCAATCTAGCACGCTCGTTTCAGGCGGCCCCGTCATTGAGGACCTCCTGTATGACCGGGAGGCAGGTGACCACTTCGTCGAGGCCTCCAACCGACTTGAGATCGAACGGGTCCTTCTTCCGGAAGACCTCTACAGGCCAAGGTTTCGTTCCCGCGGGCCCGCACGATCACTGGCCGCCGGGGCCTGCGAACTCGTCGCGCGGATGCAGGTCGCGGTTCAGCTCGCCGCCCGACTTCGCCACCACCTTCGATTCTCTCGCAATGCGTTCGAGGTCCGCGATCACCGAAACGCCGATCCTCTGAGAGAGGGCCTCGATCGCACCCGGAGCGAGCTCGGTCGGAATGGGCTCGTTCGAACCCACGAGGAAGTCGGTGAAGAAGGCGCGGGCATAGGGGAAGGCTTCGGCCACGCTTCGTTTGATGCGGTCGGTGGGCGCCCAGGTCACGAAGAGCCCGCCCGGAGCGAGCTTCCGGCGGCAAAGTTCGAAGAACTCCACTGAATAGATGTTGCCGCTCCACGCCGCCCACGGATACAGGGCGTCGATCTCAATGACGTCGAATCGCTCCGCGCTGGTGTTGAGACCGCGCCGTCCATCCTCGAACCGCAAAGTCAGGCGAGGATCGGAAAGCAGGGCATCGAGGTCGGGGAACTCGTGGCGCGCGGCGAGACGACGCAGGGCCGGGCCCTGAGCGGGTGCGATCTCGTAGACCACCGCGCGACGGACTTCCGGCCGGGAAAGAGCGGCCCAGGCGGTATTTCCGGACCCAAGACCGATGACGGCTACTTCCGTGGGCCGGGGATGAAGTCCTACGGCGAGAGCGCCGAGCAGGGTGTGCGTACCGCCATACGGCAGTTCGGAATGACCGGCGCCGTTCACCGACAGCCGGTAGCCTCCGACCTTGTTTCGAATGAGGCCCACCACCGCGGCGGAGTCTTCCTCGAACACTGAGGCTTCCCGCGCCCGCGCATGCAACTGACGCCACAGAACGTCGTTGGCAGGAATCGCGAAGGCGCCGAGGATCACAAGAAATGCGGCGAGGGCCGCCACCAGCGCGTGACGCCTCCGCACCGCGATGGCGAGACAGAGCAGGGCGGACGCGAAGGTCAGCAGTCTCAGCGTTCCCGCGGTACCAAGGAACTCAAGGGAGAGCAGCCCAACCGCGAGGCTGCCGGCGAGACTACCGGCGATGTTCGCGGACTGGAGGAGACCCGTGCGGCGAGCCGCTCCGGAAGCGTCCACTTGAACCGCTCGCTGCAGGGCCGAGAACGAGACACCCATGGCCACGGTCGCGGGCAGGAAGAAAAGTGAGGGGAGGATCAGGAAGGAGGCGAATGTGGCGGTATCCGCCGCGGGCCCCAGACGTCCGCGATAGCTCGCCATCCGCCAGATCAGGGAGTTGACCCCCGGCCACGACTCCGGAGCAAAGGCCACGAGGAGAATGGCGCCGAGGCCCCACGCAATCACGAAGGTCTGGCAGGCCGCGAAGGCCACCATGGGGTCCTTGAGCCGGAACGGCCAAAGCGCGCCGATGGCGAGACCCAGGAGGTAAAGCCCGAGCACGGTGCCGAAGGTGAATGCGGTACCCTTGAGAGTCACGTCGATGACGCGGAACCAGGTCATCTCGAGGCCGAGCGCCACGAAGCCGCTGGTCGCGAAGAGGAACGCCCAGAAGCCCACCGAAGATGAAGCCGGGTTCACGGCGGGCAACACAGGCTCGACGACGGGGTCGGCGATCGCTGTCGCGAAGCGGCGGCGATACAGCAACAGCGCGCCGATCGCGACGAGTCCGTTGAAACCCGCGGCGACGAGAGCCGCCTCGGTCATCGAGCCCCATCGCAACAACAGCCAGGGTGTCGCCACGGCGCCGAGCGCAGATCCAAACACGTTGACCGCGAAAAGGCGGGTCACCATCCGCGGGGCCTCGGCGGCGGCCACGACCGTGGCCCGTACGAGAAGCGGGAGAGACGCGCCCATCAACAGAGTCGGCGGCAGTAGAGCCGCGAACTGGACCAGGGCGATGCGCCCAAGATCCGTCATCCAGGGCGAAACCTGGTGGTACAGCACGTTGTAGTAGAGATACGGGCTGAGGCCCCCGATCAGACACAACAGACCTTCAGCGGCCGCGAACCACTTGAGGGCCTGGCTCGGAGACAGGCGATTCGCGAGGCGTCCGCCTAATTCGGACCCCAGGCCCAGACCGAGCATGAAGGCGCTCACGACAATCGCCATCGAGCGCACACCCACGCCCGCGCTCAGCGACAGCACGCGCTGCCAGACGACCTGGTAGATGAGGGCGGCGGCCCCGCTCAGGAAGAACAGCGGGCCAAGCACCTTCAGAGCGGCGGCGGGAGACAACATGGGCAGCGCAGCCTACCGTCTGCGCTCCGAGACCGGAAAAGGACGGGCAACGCTCCCCGCGACGCGTCAGGGCTGGGCGCTGCCGACCCCGGTCGCCACACTGATGTCGGCGGTCCTGATCTGGCGCCGGGCGAGGCGGGCGGCCTTGTCGTAAGCGCGCAACTGCTCTCGGATGCGGAAGGCCACCGCCTGCGCCTCGCTGCTTTCGAAGCGATCGCGGGTTGTCTCCCAACCGATCCGCCGGTACAGTCGCACGAGGCCCGCACCATCCCGGGCCTCCGGAGCCGCCGCCACTTCCAGAGCATGGTGCAGTTCGTGGCCCAGGGCGGTGATGCGCTCGGTGGGTGACAAGCGCGCATGGTCGAGCCGAATCAGGAGATACCGAACCGTCGCCTCGCCGTTGAGGATGACCATTTGCGACTTCGGTCCGGTGAACACGCCGGGCATCGTGTCCTACACATACACGATGAGGTCGGAGGTCCTTCGCGCTCAGCCGGGGCGTGATCCACCGCGATATCAAGCCGGCGAATGTGATGGTGGGTGACTTCGGAGAAACAATGGTGGTCGACTGGGGCCTGGCCAAGGTCAAGGGCATCGTGGAGACGAAGGGGACCGACTCTTCGAGCGCGGCCGAGCCGGTGGATGCCCGGGTGAGCGAAGCGCAGGGCGATGGACTTCAGACCATGCACGGAACCGCACTGGGCGCTCCGGCCTACATGCCTCCCGAACAGGCGCAGGGACTGATTGGCACGCTGGACCAAAGGTCGGATATCTACTCGCTCGGCGCCGTCCTCTACGAGATCCTGGCCGGGCGGCGTCCGTTCGCGGGATCGTCCGCACGCGAGATCCTCAGCGAGGTACTGACCAAACCACCGATGCCGCTTGCGAAGGTTGATCCCGCCATTCCTCTTGAATATGTGCGCATCTGCGAACGCGCCATGTCGAGGGTGCCGGAGGAACGGCCTGCTTCCGCTTCGGAGCTGGCGGGTCAGGTCCAGAATGTTCGTCTGCGGGCCCCCAAAAGTCAGGCCCGACGATGGTCCGAACGTGCCGCCCTGGTTGGACTCCTCCTGGCGCCGCTCGGAGTCATGCTCTTCAATCGCTGGACGCACGCGGAGGTGAACAAGGCGCGGGAACGCCTGTCCACCAAGGGATTCGACCTCCGATCGGGGCCGGAGGATTACGGGTCGTATGGCCCCTCCACTCCCTTGCCTGCGGGCGCCCGGCACGGAGCGGGAACGCT